>Ga0074046_10004569_pt1 | contig 11261 bp, 9 predicted proteins | sample BogForMeECP23OM3_FD_94441 | JGI IMG/M metagenome (GOLD analysis project Ga0074046, IMG submission 94441) | Bog forest soil microbial communities from Calvert Island, British Columbia, Canada - Bog Forest MetaG ECP23OM3 | ecosystem: Environmental > Terrestrial > Soil > Wetlands ...
CTATCTGCTGATTGAACTCAGCAACTACAGCGTGCCGGCACAGCTAGGCGACTGTTTCCGGCGCCTGGGAGATCGTGGGCTGACGCCGATTCTGACCCATCCTGAACGAAACCCGATCCTGCAGCAAACGCCGCAACGTATTTTGGGATGGGCGGACCAAGGCTGCCTGATTCAAGTGACGGCCTCGGCGCTGACGGGGCTGTGGGGAGAGCGACCCGAGATCATCGCTCGCTGGCTGCTTGACCGCTCGGCCGTTCACATTCTTGCTTCGGACGCTCATGACACCAAGTACCGCGTCCCAAATCTCTCGGCGGCTCGCGATGTGGCAGAAAAAATCGTGGGGCCGGAGTATGCGGAAGCGCTGGTTGAGGACAACCCGGGGGCAATCGTCCAAGGGATGCCCATTCCTTACTGCCCGCGGCCGGTGCTGGATTAGAGGTACCCCCTCCCCCCCTCGGTCTTTTGAAATCAAAGATTTAGGAGGGAGTCCCCGCCAGATCTTTGAGTTTAAAGGACTTAAAGCTAAGGTCTTTGAAAATCAATGACTTACGAGATCTGTTCGCTCCGCTGCGGATTTCGGCAGCGGGCCCCCCCTTCGACTACGCTCAGGGTCACACTTGCTAAACGTCTCAACTTAAGTTGTCAAAGAGCGCTGAAAGTTGTTTTGGGGCAGCTTCGCTGCCCCAAATCAGATCTCTATCGTGGCGCGCGATCGGGCTTAAGTCAATGGAGTTCGATCACGGATGGTTTGTGCGGAAGAGAATCCCACTTAACTGAACTGAGGGTACCGGCTGAACATCCCCGCCCTTCGCTTCGCGATAGGACGGGCCACCCGCGAGACAGGCCGGGAAAAAGTCGGGCGGGGGAAAGAGTGCCATGTGAGGTAGGGGTCCTTCGACTTCGTAGCAGCTTCGCGTCCGCGAAGCTGCTACTGCGCTCAGGATGACAGGGTGGCGGTGCTGGCGGAAGCGGAGGCCGCCCAGCGCGTGCCATCGGCGGGTTAATCCCACAACATCGCAAAGAACGCGATGAGTAGTTATCGCAGCGCTGAAGCGCTGCGCCACCCAAAGGCAAGCCTTTACTATGGGTCTCAACGGCGCGGCTGAAGCCGCGCCCCTGCAAAACAAAATCAAAATCCCAAACGGTCGGCGGACGTGGAATCCCACCCTAACGTCGAAAAGCACGACGTTAGGATGGGGCACCCGGCCTACTTCTTCGGCGAAAGGGGTCTGGTCAATGGGGAACGAGTGGGATGTGCTCAGGATGAAGATTCGACCGCCAGCCACGTAAACCGGGTCCACACCGGTATCTGCTGTGCGGCGGCCCACTTCTCGAAATGGGCACCGCAGGCAGTCACGCGGGCGAGTCGTCCGCGTCCACACGGGCTACCGTTTAGGAAGGTTGTTATCCGGCGGGGCCGGTTTCGCTCCCGCCTTCGGATCGGCGGCTGGGGCTGCTGTCGTCGTCATTGCGCTTTCGGGATTGAGCAGGTGATCGGGGCTGGGACCTAATCCGAGTTTGATCAGGGCTCGAGAGTCAGGAGTGGTCTTCGACTGCCATCCCTGATCGGCCTGATAGCGCTGCATGGCGGCCTGGGTGGCGGCGTCCCACTTGCCGGAGGGCTCGCCTTGCATATAGTGCTCGCGGATTAGCGCCTCCTGAATTTGCCGGGCGCGCTCCGAGTCAATCGCTTTCTGGCCGCGCTTCTTCGAGGTCTTCTTGCCGTGGGAGCTTTTCTTGCGGGTTGATTTGCTGGCCGGGTGCGCGGTGGCGTGATGCTCCGGAGCTGCAGCCCGGGATGGTTGCTCCGGTTTGGCTGGTGCGGCCGACGTCTGCGCTATGGCGAACCCGTGCACGGCGAGGCAGAGCAAAGTCGAGAACCCGACTTGCCGCCAACGCCGAATTTGAATCGCCAAGCTCATCTATAGACTTCAGCCTTTCGCAGCGCCTGAAGGCGCTTTCCTAGCACGACACTTGCGGCATGCCTGAAGGCATGCCCTGATACGAACCGCACTTACAACCGCCCCGGCAACTGCCGAGTCTCTGGTGGACGGGCGAGGGTGCCCGTCGCTCCACGAGCAAATAAAAAACCGGCGAGACCGGGCTACCCTTATGGTCCCCGAAATGGGGAGAGAGCGCCAGTCTCGCCGGAGTATTGATCGGTTACGGAAGTGTGCCTGCCAGGAAAATCGTTCCATCCTGGGCTCTTGCGCCTCGCGGGCGCACCAGGAACACCACATCCTGCCCGCTCTTCAGCGACGACTCGATCTTCAGAAAGTCGTCGGGATTGTTGACGGGCTGCTTGTTGACTTCCAGAATCACGTCGCCACGATTCAGGCCGAGATCCTCGGCAAACGATCCCTGCTTCACCTCCGACACGACGACGCCCTTGCTGGCGGTGATGCCCATGCGATCGGCTAGGTCAGGAGTGATGTTGCGAACGGTGATTCCGAACTTGCTGGCTTTGGGCGCTTCCTCGTTCTGGTTTTCGTCTTCTTCGCCGAGGCGGGAAGCGAACAGTTTGGAGCGATCGGCGATGGTCACCGTCGTGTCTTGCTTCTTGCCGTTGCGCACAAAGGTGAGTTTGGCCTTGGAGCCCGGCTTGCGCGAAGCAATGTCACTCACGAGATCGTCGCCGCTCTTCACGTCCTTGCCATCGACGGAAGTGATGGTGTCGCCGATCTTAAGGCCGGCCTCGTCGGCGGGGCTGCCTGAGACCACGTTCGACACGGTTACACCCGATCCGTAAATGCGCGCGATGGCAGGATTCGGCTGGGCGGAGAACTCGATTCCGATGGATCCTCGCGAAACCCGGTGTTCCGGACCAATCAACTGGTTGTAGACCTGGACCACGGTGTTCGAAGGCATGGCAAAGCCCACGCCCGCGTAGGAACTGGTCTCGGTCAGGATGGCGGTGTTGATGCCGATGACTTCGCCGGCCATGTTGACCAGCGGTCCGCCGGAATTGCCGGGGTTAATGGCGGCGTCGGTTTGAATGAAAGATTGGAACTGCCGGTTGGGAACGATGTTGCGTCCCTTGGCCGAGACGATGCCGGCGGTCACGGTTTCCTGCAGTCCGAAAGGACTGCCTATGGCTAGCACCCAGTCGCCCACTTGCATGCCGTCGGAGTTGCCGAGTTTGGCGGAGGGCAGGGGACGATCCAGATCGATCTTGATCACGGCCAGGTCAGTCTCCTGGTCCATGCCAATCACTTTGGCATCGTGGCCGGGAGAAGCCGGATTTTCATCCTGCAACTTGACACGAATGCGATCGGCTTTCTCCACCACGTGGCGGTTGGTGACGATGTAGCCCTTGGAATCCACGATCACGCCAGAACCGAGGGAGCGTTGGCGGATGTTACCCGCGTCCGGGCCCTGGCCGCCAAAGAACTTGTCAAAGAAATCCTGGAACGGGGTGTCTTCATCGCCGTTACCCTGATCCTGGTCTGGATCCGGGTTGGGACGGATGCGGGGCCCGCGGCGGTGCGGATTCTTTATGGTGGACTCGGTATTGATGTTGACCACGCTCGGCTCAAGCTGCTTGGAAATCTGGGAAAAGGCAGTCGAGAGTTGCTGGGGAGCGGGAATGGTCAACGGGGTTGCGTCCGATGCCTTCTGGCCCTCCTTGCCCTTGACGCCGTAGGAAACGACGGTACCAATCAGAATTCCAACCGCCAGCGTGGCCAGAATCGTAAGAGTGTACGCCCAACGGTTGGCTTTGAGACGCACCCAAAAGGCGCTTTCGCGCAAATCCATTTCTTTCCTCCTGAAACTGCCTAGTTCTTCATTATACCTTCGCGCCAGGCAGGGGTCGGTGCGAAGGGTATCAAAATCATTAGACGCAGAAAACAGGGTTGGGGTTACCGCGGACGGTGGAGTTTGTGGCCCCTAGGCGATTCGTTTCGAGACTGTCGCTTGGGACATGCCTCGGGTCGTATCAGGGCATCGCTTTAGCGATGCCGAAAGCGGCACCTTCTGGAAGCGCCTTTAGGCGCTGCGGCGGCGGGTCCAGTTCGAATCCTGAACGTGCCGAGGAATACGGATAATCTGCCCCCGCCGTCACGAGGAATCGCTTCACCGGATTCGCATGAATATACTCTCGAATACCCAAGAAAACTTCCCGTTCATTCACCCGGACTTCCGAAAATCCCTTTTGCCAAACCGGAGCGCGAAACCCGAGTTCGCGTCCTGCCAGAAACGCAAAACCGCCTTTGATCAGCTGAACCGCCTTCTCCACGGTCATCTCCTCGTCCACCGTGATCAGCACGTGGAAGTGGTCGGGCATGATCACAAATTCGTGGAGAAGATACTTCTGCTTCTGGCGATAGTGATAGAGCACATCGATCAAGAGACCCGCTGCGCGAGTCGATTGCAAAAGTCCTCGTTTCTCGCAAGTCGAGGAAGTGACGAAGAATGTGCGATCAGTGGCGATGACGTGTGACCGATCGGCATTGCGAATGGGAACCGACATTTCAACCCCAGCGCCTAAAGGCGGCTTTTTGAGATGTTTTAGCGTCATCGCTAAAGCGATGACCTGATACGAATCTCACACGGCCAGCGACAATGCTGTGAGCGTTGAACTTACCGGATGTGATGATTCCGTGGGCGGCTAGAGTTTCAGCGTCATCAGCGCCAGGAATAGTCCGGTATAGGCGGCGATGACCAGCAGAACGAAGAGCGCGCCGAAACTCAGGACGTTGAAGATGCCCCACGGCCTCTGGACGGCGCCCAGGGCCAGTTTCCACAGTCCGAAACAGCTGGCCAGGGCGCAGGCAGATACTACGAACAACCCAATCGCCCGGCCGTGCGCCACCCGGGGAAAGACGATCAGGAAGGTCACTGCCGGAAGGAAGATCAAGGCCGGAATAATGGCGAGCGCAGCGCCGATCAGGAACGCGCGTTCCCGCTCTTGCCATCGGGTGATCGGGTCATCGGGTGATCGGGTCATCTGAAACCCACCCGATTCTACTTCGCCTCGTACACAGTTTTACCGCCGACTACCGTACGCAGAACTTTTGTCTGCAGGATTTTTTGCGGCGGGGCGGCCGTGATGTCCTGATCGAGAACCACAAAGTCGGCCAGCATGCCGGGCTCCAGCTTGCCTTTTTGCTTTTCGGCGAATTCGGCGAAGGCCGCGCCTGTGGTGTAGGCGGCGATGGCCTGCTCAATGTTCAGTTTCTGCTCGGGATAGTAACTTTTCTGTCCGTCTTCGCTGGCGCGGGTGAGTGCCGCGTAGATTCCCCGAAACGGCGTAACCGGTTCGACCGGATAATCGGTGCCGAAGGCGAGCGCCACCCCGTGGCGAAGGAACTCAGCCCACGCGTAGGAATGCTCGGCGCGCTTCGGTCCCAAACGCGATTCGGCCCAGTTCATATCCGTAATCAGGTGGTTGGGCTGCATGGACGCGATGACCTTGAGCTCCTTGAAACGGGCAATCTGTTGCGGCGTGGTGACCTGCGCATGCTCAATGCGAAGGCGGTAATCGGCACCGCCGTCGGCCGCTTTGACCTTGGCTTCTTTTGCCGCTTTCTCTGCCTCGGCGAAGGCGTCTAGCGCCATCTGCACTCCTTTGTCGCCGATGGCGTGGAAGCCGATCTGATATCCGGCGAGCACCCGCTCCCTGGTCATCGCATTCAGCTTGGACACTTCGTATTGGGGCAGGCCGCTGTTTTTCGGATCGTCGCTGTAAGGTTCAAGCAAGGCGGCGGTCTTCGAGCCTAGCGAACCATCCATGAAGCCCTTCAGCATTCCGGTGTGGAGCAGGTTGTCGGACGCGGGATGGGAGTCGCGCTTCTTGTTCAGTTCCTCGATCGAGTCGTCGAACGGCAGCCATTCTGAAATTCTGGCGGTCAGCTTTCCCTCGCGCTCGAGTTCCTCGTAGATCTGAAAATCTTCCCACTGCGAGTTGTCCTGGGCGGAGGTGATGCCGTGACTGGCCAGATCCGCAAGAGCCAGTTCGATGGCTTGGCGCCGCTTGTCGTGAGTCGGTTTGGGGATGACGGCCCGCACCGCCTCCTGCGCGGTTTCGCGAAGAATGCCGTTAGGCGTACCTGCTTCATCGCGGTCGATCTTTCCACCCTGAGGATCGCGGCTGGCGACGGTGATGCTGGCAAGCTGCAAGGCGCGTGTGCTGGCCACCGCAATATGCCCATCCACCCGCGTCAGAAAAACCGGATGGTCACCGCTCACCTCGTCCACATCCCAGCGCGTGGGCGGAACGGCTACCGACCAGAGAGTTTCGTCCCAGCCGCCACCCACAATCCACTCTCCGGGCTCGGCTTTGTCGGCCTTGGCACGGATGCGCTCGCGGAACTCATCCAGCGTTCTGACGCCGACCAGATTCACGGTCATCTTCTCAAGGCCGGCAGCGGCCAGGTGCATATGGGCGTCATTGAATCCGGGCATGACGAAGCGACCCTCGAGATCGACGATCTTGGTTTCTGGGCCCTTCAACTTCGTGATCTCGTCGCGCGCGCCCACGGCGAGGATGCGGTCGCCCCGGATCGCCAGCGCCTCCGCGCGCTTACCCGCTCCCAAGGAAGCGGCCGGATCGACGAACCCGGTATAGATGTTGCCGCGGGTAAAGATCAGGTCCGCTTTCGGCTTTTGAGGGCTCGGGGCGTTCTGCGATGGGACGCCGGTTTGCGCCTGCAAGGCGCCGGCCGCGATCAGCAGTAGAAGTGGAGTGAATCGCATCATCGATTATTCTCCTAGCAGGGCTGCGAACAGACGCTGGCAGCATCCGATTTTGAGTAGCGCGGCGCTCCAGAGTGTGCGCAAGAACTCGGTCGTCCCTCCGGGACTTAGGCTTTTTCGCTTGCTAACCCAGCGCTAAAGCGCTGGGCTAAGTTCGGTCGCCCCTCCGGGGCTGTATTCTCCCGTTGCTTCGTTCCACCGCTATTCTCCTACCCCCGATAGTGCCAGCATTGTTAGCAGAATGCGCCTAAGCCCAAGGCTTCGTCCATCGCAATCGAACCATTCTTGCAACGTGTGGGCGCCGCCTCCGGAGCCGCCGCCTCCGATGGCGATGGCCTCTCGGCCGAGCGACAGCGGAATATTGGCGTCGGTGGAGGCGCGCTGCACCTGCGCGTTGTTGCCCAACTGGGCATCCACGGCGCGAATCACCTTCAGAAGGCGCGCATCCGGAGCCAGTTCGCCGGCGGGACGATTTCCGATCTCCAGCACTTCACTCTGCAGCACCTGCGGCCGCCGGTGTGCGTGCTGAGCCGCGGCCCGATTCTCCAATACTACGGCCTGCTCCAAGGCGAGGCGGAGCGCACGCTCCAGCCGATCAATCTCCGCCATCGAGGTGGAGCGCAGATCGACTTTCATGCTAGCGGATTCCGGAATCGAATTTACGGAAGTTCCACCGCGAATTACTCCTACATTGAACGTGGTCTTGGGCGAGGCCGGAACCGGCGTCTGACTGAAGACCTCAATTGCACGGGAGAGCGCGATTATCGGATTGGGTGCGCCGAAATCGCTCCAGGAGTGACCGCCGGGGCCGCGTACGATGACTTCGAAGCGGCGGCTGCCCAGGGCTTCGGCGACTACGGTGTCGGTTCCGGCGCCATCGACAATTACGCTGTAGGCAATCGCATCTCGCCAGCGCGGCGTCGCGAATACGTGGCGCATGCCGCGCAGATCGCCTTCGCCTTCTTCCCCAACGTTCCCGATGAACAAAAATGGCAGGCCATGTGAAATACGCGCGCTGGCGAGGACGCTGGCTACGGCCAGTATGGCAGCAATGCCTGCGCCGTTGTCGGCGACTCCGGGGCCGAATAAGCGGCTGCCCTGCTGGCGGATGCGCAACGGCGTGCCCGCCGGAAACACGGTATCGATATGCGCGCTGAGAGCGACGTAACGGCTGCCGTAGCCGGGGCGAATGCCGAACACGTTGCCGACCTCATCCACCTGCACGTCGAGGAGCCCGAGCTCGCGGAAACGGTCGGCCAGCCAGAGGCCGCGTGCCGCTTCTCCGAATGGAGGTGCGGCCACCCGCGTGGCCTCCATCTGCCACTGCGCAAACTGCGATTCCTGCGAACGGAAGCGATCGAATGCGGCCCGCACTTCCGGCGAGCCGGCGAGGCGAGCGACTTCCTCCTGCACCGGGGGATAGGAATCAGCAGCTGCCGCTTGGGGAATTGGCTCCATGGATTGCGCTTATCTTATAACGCCACGGTTACTTCCCCCACAGGCAACTGCCGCGCTGCGCTCGGCTTGGACAGCCGAGGGCGGCTGTCCCTACGCAAGCCTGGTTTTGATAAACTGTCCTCGAATAAGCTTTCCGCGATTCCCGATTCGCTTCGCTCCGCGTCGGATCCCGCCTTGCAGGAGGTATGGTTGTGAAAAACGTCCTCAAGATTATCGGCATTGTGGTCGCGGTATTGATTGTGGTTGCCATCGTGGTCCCGTTCCTGGTGAACGTCAACGCTTTCCGTCCGCAGATTGAGTCGAGCCTCAGCTCGGCGCTGGGACGTCCGGTGAAAGTCGGCAATCTGAGCCTCAGCATCTTCTCCGGCAGCGTGGAAGCCGACCAACTCTCGATCGCCGACGATCCGAAGTTCAGCAGCGCCCCGTTTATCCAGGCGAAAACGCTGCAGGTGGGCGTCGAACTGTTGCCGCTGATTTTCAGCAAGCAGCTCAACGTGACCCACCTGCGCATCGAACATCCGCAAATCGGTTTGCTGCGCAACCGCGAAGGAGTGTGGAATTTTTCCTCGCTCGGAAGCCAGTCGGGGCAACCGGCCAAAGCGGCCGAAAAAACGTCGAGCGCGCCGGCGAACGTGAACGTGGCCAAGCTTGACCTGACCGACGGAACGGTTACGCTGGGATCGACCGCCGGCAAACGCAAACCCATCGTCTATGACAAGGTCACGATTACGATGCGCAATTTTTCTTTTGCCGGCGCGTTTCCGGTGACCGCATCGGCTGGCCTCCCTGGCGGCGGCAGCTTGAAAATCGAGGGCACCGCCGGTCCAATCAATTCGACCGACACTTCTCTCACGCCGGTGCAGGCCAAGGTGACCCTCCACAAACTCGACCTGGCGCAGTCGGCTTTCGTCGACCCGGAGCTGGGCATCGCTGGATTAGCAGATTTCGACGGCACGCTCACTTCTGACGGTCACATGGCGAAAGCTAACGGAACATCGAAGGCCACATCGTTGAAGCTGGTTCCCAAGGGCGCTCCTGCAGCGGTGCCCGTCCAGGTTTTATTCGCGGTGGAGCACGACCTGAAGCAGGAAACAGGGAAAGTGGTGCAGTGCGACGTGGGGATTGGCAAGGCGCTGGCAAAACTCACGGGGACTTACAATATGCACGGAGAAACCACTTCAATCCAAACAAAACTGAAGGGAGAAGCCATGCCGGTGGACGACCTCGAAGGCATGCTTCCCGCACTCGGCGTGGTTCTCCCCGCGGGTTCGAAGCTTAAGGGGGGAACGCTTTCGGTGGAACTCGACTCCAATGGCCCGCTCGACAAACTGGTCTCCACCGGCTGGGTAAAGATGAGCAACTCGGCGCTTGCCAACTTCAACCTTGGGTCGAAGCTCTCGGCCATCTCCGCTCTTACCGGCAAGCAGACGGGCAATGACACCGTGATCCAGAATCTGAGTTCCGACGTGCGTTACGCGCCCGACGGCACGCGCCTCGACAAGATCAACCTGGTAATTCCTTCGCTGGGAACCGTCACCGGAGCAGGCACCGTCAGCCCGAACAATGCACTCGACTTCAAAATGCTGGCCAGCCTGGCCGGCGCCGGCGCCGGTCTGACGAAGGCTGCGGGACTCGGGGAGGGCGGCGTCCCGGTGCTGATTACGGGTACCACTTCGGACCCGAAGTTCATGCCGGACGTGAAGGGGATGGTCGGCAATCAGCTCAAAGGGTTGATACCTGGCGGCAAGAGCAATCCCTTGGGTGGCCTGTTCGGAAAGAAAAAGCCGAACTAGGGAAAATTCGTGCGTCAATGCCCAGCCCCTAAAAGGGGCATCCATGTCGAAGGACTTGCGGCAACGCTGAAGGGATGCCCTGATACGAAACGTCTGGCGCGTCAGCGGGGACGGGGCTTCGCCCCGTCAAGCGGGGCGTAGCCCCGCTACCACACAGGAATGCAGAAGAGCATCAGCGAATGCCGCGGAGGGTTGTCTCTACGGGCGGAGATTCGAGCATCTTCATGCCGTTCAGGATGGTGGCGATTACGTTCTCGTCTCCGACTACCGTGTTGATCATCAGGTGATAGAGATCACGCCTCGGCCAGTCGGCATTGAAGTAGTGCTTGATGTAGGCGACCCGCTCTTTGTCCACGTTCTCTACCAGGTCTTCGGCCTCTTCCCGGCTCTTGCCCATGGCGATGAGGCGGCGGATTTTTTCGTTGTGGGGAGCATAGGTGAAGACGCGAAAAGTGTCGTCGCGTTCGCGCAGGAAGAACGGGGAGCCACGGCCGACAATCACCGCATTGCCCTCCGCCGCAATCGTGCGCATGATCTCTCCGACCATGGCCATCATGCGGTCGGTATCAAACGCCAGAGAATCGGCTAGAGGAATGCTGCGCTCGTAACTGCCCCGCCAGAAGGCCTTGGCCAAACGGTAGAGGCGGCTATCGACCCGCTCATCACACAAGGCGACCGCCGATTCCGCGACCTGGGCGCGCTGGGCAATCTCGCTGGTCAGTTGCTGGTCCCAGAGCTTCCATCCCAAGCGGCGGGCCAGTTCGCAGGCAATGCCTCCGCCGCCACTGCCAAATTCCCGTTCCAGAGTCACGATGCGAAACATTGCCAACCTCCTTCGTCGTACAGTGGTCGGGCGAGGGCGCCCGGCGCTCCACTAGTGCGCTACGATCTCGGCTCCCGGCTTCTGCTTCTTGATCAGGAACACGGCCGGGATCAGGCAAAAGATCGCGACTCCGAGCACCCAGAAATTATCAATGTAGGCCAGCATGGTCGCCTGCCGGATCACATTCGCCTGCACCAGGGCGTAGGCATGCTGCTGCGCGGTTCCAAGCCCGGTCCCGGGCCCGGCGCCACCGCCCGAAAAAGCACCCGTCATCCCGTGCAGCGCGGACTGAAACTGGGGATTGGCGGCGTTCAGCTTCTCCACCAGGCGCACCTGGTGAAACTGGGCGCGGCGAGACAGGCCGGTGGTGACGAAAGAAATCCCGAAACTGCCTCCGATATTTCTGGCGAGGTTCATCAAGCCGGACGCGGCATTGTTCTTCTCGCGCGGCAGAGACGCATAGGCGGCGGTGTTAATGGGCACGAACAGGA
>Ga0074046_10004570_pt1 | contig 11259 bp, 9 predicted proteins | sample BogForMeECP23OM3_FD_94441 | JGI IMG/M metagenome (GOLD analysis project Ga0074046, IMG submission 94441) | Bog forest soil microbial communities from Calvert Island, British Columbia, Canada - Bog Forest MetaG ECP23OM3 | ecosystem: Environmental > Terrestrial > Soil > Wetlands ...
GAATTCTCCCTAATGCCAAGCCAGGTCAAAGGCGCAGGACTGAACACTCATTCTACGAGTGTGTCCACAGGCTCCTGTCCCGCAGGGGTTCAGGGGTTCGAATCCCCTCCCCCGCACCATTTTGATAGTAACGATATTGCCAGCGTAGACATCCTAATTTTCTGAAGTTCTGATAGGTAGCGTTGGTTTATCTTAGTCTCTCCATTCCAATAACAGGATGCGGTTTATACGGTGTCTCAAGAGCTCGCATGTCCTCTTCATCAAGGTTTACGCTGAGTGCGTCGATTGCTTCGTCGATCTGCTGCAACTTGGTTACACCGAGTATAGGTGAGGTGACGCCTTTTCGCAGAAGCCACGCGAGGGCAACTTGCGCAGAGGAGACTCCTTTTAGTTTAGCCACGATCTCAACTGCTTCCGCGATGTCGTGGTCTTCGGATCTAAAATATCGTTTCTTAAGATATTCGTCGTTAAGATAACGTACGGTCTTCGGTTTCTCTCCACGTTTGTATTTACCTGCAAGAAAACCGCGGGCAAGCGGACTCCACGCGAGGTATGCAGCCCCTATCTCTTGACAGAGCGGGATCATCTCGCGCTCCTCTTCTCGGTAAGCAAGATTATAGTGACCCTGCATACTGGAAAAAGTTTCTAAACCGAGGCGTTGACTGATGCATATCGATTTCAAAAACTGCCACGCATACATGCTTGAGGCTCCGATGTACAATGACATTCCTTGGCGTACTATGTCGTGCAGTGCCGTGAGTGCTTCTTCGATCGGCGTTTCGTAGTCCCATCTGTGGATTTGATAGAGATCAACATGATCTGTTTGAAGTCGTTTCAACGACGCTTTTATCTCGTGCATGATGTGGCGGCGAGATAATCCTACGGCGTTTGGGCCTTTTCCCATCGGGAATCCAACTTTTGTTGCAATCACCGAGGTGTCTCGGAAAGGTTTGAGGCACTCGCCAAGTATCTCCTCGGAGCGTCCGTTTGAGTATTGATTGGCAGTATCAAAGAAATTTATTCCGCCATCAATCGCCTTCTTGATCACACGTCGAGCTTCTTCAAGTTCGATCTGCCATGCTTCGCTGCCGAACGACATGCAGCCTAAACAAATGCGTGATACTTTTACTCCCGATTTTCCTAGGTTCACATACTGCATTTTCTATTACCTCACATCAATAACTTCTCTTTCTTTACAGGGTAAAGTCCGAGAAAAAACACTACGCCGCCTATAAGTTGTCTCGATTGTAGCCCTCCCTGATGGTCCTTCAATAGTGATATCTACAACTCGCTTGATTCATTTTATTGTGAGAATTAGTGTCATCATCTCTCAACCACACTGCGCTTGCACATCTGTATGACGCATGCATAGATTCACCCTCGATGGAGTTAGGGCGAGATTTTCCAGAATCTGAGTATAAACTTAGACTGAAGAAAACAAGAGAACTAATGTCAATGCACGGCATCGACGCTCTCGTAGTAACAACGAGCACGAACGGCAGTTATTTCACCAGCAAGGATCGCCCTCATGAATGGCATAACCTTTGTCAAACAAGAGCTGCATTCTACATACTCACGATCGACAACGACTACCTATACATGACTCCTGGTCTAGGTGGCGAGCATTTGAATTCTGCGAGAAGACGAACCTGGGTCACGAACATTCGAAGCGTCCTGGAGAGATTTCGGGACAATGACAGGATTGAACTCTGGAGCATCGAATACATGGTTGAATCATTCAAGGAGTTGGGTTTGAGCAAGGCCAGGTTAGGCTGGGAGTTAGGTGACTGCCAAACATTAGGAATGAGTTACAACGACTTCAATGAATTTAGAAGACGAATGCCAGACGGACAATTTCTCGATGCTTCTCCCATACTACGCAAACTGCATCAAATTCCGACTCCACTCCAAATCGATCGAATAAGAAAGGCCTGTGTAGCCGCCGTCAAGATGCATGAGCAGGTAGTAGATATCGTAAGAGTTGGTATGACGGAAAGAGAGTTTGCTAAGAAGATGGATGAGCGCTTCGAACAATTGCGATTTGATGAAGGGTACATCTACCACATGTTTGGTTATCATGACGTGAGAAATCCACGTCATCCCGAAATGAATCTGATAAGCAAGACCAAGTTGACGGATCGGCCATTCTTTGATGGCGACGTATTCAACAGGAACACTTCCGGAATGTCCTATCTAGGCCAAGATGCCGATATTGATAGAACATTTTACGTTGGAAGAAGTCCCCCTGCGAATGTAGCCAAATGGTACAGAGTTGCCTCCAAATGTAACGAGGCGATGGCGGAGACGCTGAAGCCTGGGGTTAGATGCTCTGAAGTCTTTGAAGCAGAAAATAAGGTTACAAAAGAAAACGGTTTGCCCGTGAGATTAGTTGGTCGAAACGGACACTGGGCGAATCCAAGTGGACTCTCAATTCATCCTGACGTGAAAATCATGCTCGAACCAGGCATGGTTATTTCTACTGAACCGACGCTCATAGAGGATTTCGGTTATATCGACATCGAAGACATATACCTCATAACTGCAAACGGATGTGAACGTCTACACTCAATGGCACCGTCTGAGATCCCTTGCTGCGGGAACTGATCAAGAAAAGAGTTGAAGAAAAGATGGTGCCTTTCAGTTCTATCGAGATGAAGCATAGGATTGAGAATCTCAAACAAAAAATGGATTCGCAGTCTGTAGACTGCGTATTAGCTGTTTCATACCACCATTCTTTCTATTTGAGTGGTGCTCCAATCTTTCCGTTCGGTAGACCAGTTGTCACAATTATCCCGAGAAACGGCGAGGCAGCCATTATAGAAGGTGATCTCGAAAGAGCGCATACTGAAAGACAGACATGGATTCAAGATTTGCGTGTATATTGGGATGAAAAAAGACCGCCTTGGGAGTCGGCATTGCTTCTTACCAAGGATTTCCTTCTGGAAAGAGGACTCGAAAATGCGCGCCTAGGAATCGAGGAGGAAGAGATGCCTATTTCCTACTTACAGTATTTGAAAAAATTCTTGCCTAGAGCTAACTTCGTAGAATTTTCCGACGTACTCAACTCCATGAGATTAGTGAAGTCTGAGGAGGAGCTCAATCTCATCCGAATGGCTAGCGATGTTGTTGACTTAGGAATGGAGAAACTCCTCGCTGTAATCAGAGAAGGTGAAACTGCGGAGGCAATCAGGCGAACAGTTTGTGATGAAATGACTACGTATGCACTTCGAAAATATCCAGATGCACCATTCCTAGTTCTCGGAGGCACTGGAATAAAACAGGTTGAGAAAGGATGCGGGCATTCTCCAGGGTGGATAACCCATGGTACAACACAGAAAGTCCTCAAAGGATTGAATTACGGAGGATTAGACGCATGGGTATGGGGATATTGGGGTAACGTGGAGCGGAACATGATAGTGACAGACGCTTCTACATCCGTCATGAACGATTTCAAAGTAATGATCGAGATGCACGAGGCTGCGATAGCAGCCGCCATGCCGGGGAAGAGGATTGCTGAGATCGACCGAGCCGCCAAACTTGTGTTACACAAACATGGTTACCCAACACGTCAGTATGGCTCTGGATGCGCAAGAGGATTAGCCGTCTACGGAACTGGACTTACGGGAGGACGTGAACTGAAACTTGATCTTCGCTCTTACAACGAAGGTCTACTGGAGGCCGGAATGATTTTCTCGGTTGAGCCCGAACTTAAAACGGATGCGGGGACTCTCAGGCATAGTACGACTGTGTTAGTGACGAAGAATGGCAACGAGGTATGGTCTCGGATACCAAGAGGATTGATAATAGTTTAGCATCAGCCTTGCTGCCTAACTAGTTTCTTTATCCCTTGCAACTCTACTCGGGCGGTAATTCTTTGAAGGCTAAGTCTATGTCTATTCCTTGCTTCTTTCTGTACGCTCGAACCACGTAGAAGTAGATTATTGGAACAGCGATTATGACTATGCTATAAGGTATTCCGAAGCTCAACGTCACTCCGTAGGACGAATTAGTCAGGTAAATTCCCGCAAAGACGAGCATCGTTATGACTGAGAATACGCCCATGATTGCCATCAAGGGGATTCCGGCTATTTGGTAACTCTTAGCTGGCGATGAATCATAACTTGCTTTCCACTTCTTAGATGTTGAATACACTACAGCAGCTACTCCCGTGAAGAGAAAGGTGATGATTATCTGTGGGAAGTACGTTGCCGTCCAAACCAAAATGTAGAACCACGGTGGAGCCCAAGAGTAGGCAATCATGTAGATCACGCCTAAGCCGAGAACAAGAAGTATAGACTTCGTCGGTGTTCCCCATTTTTCATTGACATCAGCTAACCAAGTCGGAGCGACTCTGTCGAAAGCCCATGCGAATGCGCATCGAGAAGTCATGAGATAGGTGACCAGTAGAAGTTGCACGAGCGTGGCCAAGAAGGCAATAGTCATGATGACGGCCACCAAAACATTTCCGTTCGCGGCCAGTATCATGAAGAGAGCTGGTGATGGTGAGACGGGAAGCGGAAGCGCGCTTGGGTTGTTATTAAACAGGTAGAAGGTTGATGCAAGGAAGTCTCTGCCTGCAACACCTACCAGAGCGTAAGCAATCATAGCACATACTACTCCTACGAAAAGTTGAGCGCCGAGCATTGAGATTGTTTGTCGTTTAATGCTCGATGCCCCTTTGAATTCACCACCATTGTAAGAAGACCATTGGAAGTAAGAACTCCATAAGAAATGGATGCCTAGAGCGGATACGGTTGCACCGATCGCTATCGGAGGAACAACAAATCCTCCTGACTGCGCTACTGAGATCAGATGATGGTAAACATCTGAAGTTCCTGCGTAGGGAGACATCCAAGTATTAAATTCGTTGATGAATTGCTGCTGGTTCGTGCTGAGCAAAACTCCCAGACCCATTATCATGGCGATTACACTTATCACCATTGCAACGGCCTGCGTCTTGATCATATATTTTGTCGACGCGATAGCAATTAGACCTGTCGCAACAATTACAATAGCTCCAATTATGAACGTTGACAAAGGACTGGTCATTGAGGTCCCGACGCTAGTTAGTTGAGGAGCGTTACTGAAGAATCCGATTACTGCAAGGTTTCCTGACAGCCATTGGGTGAATAGTAAACCGAAATTGGCGACCAACATTCCGCTGCTCCCGTACCAGAGTATTGCGTTCGAAGTGAACCCCAACGCTGGATGCAGAACCCTACTCTGATAGACATATTCTCCTCCGGAACGCGGCATGCAAGCTGCAAAAAACACGTAGGTCATGGTCTGACCGATCGTGACGATGACTGCAAGCAGATAGCTCATACCAATGTCGGCAGCAGGAAATTGCCAGAGAACCCATGAAAGGTAGATCGCGATCGTTGTTGTAATCGGCACTGAACCATAATTAATAGCAAAATTTTCGAGTAAACCGATTTGTCTTACAAGCCCTGTTGCTTCTCTTACGAAAACGGGACGAGGCTTAGCTGTCAGAAGTATCCCCTTGCCCTTAATGACGAAGTCTAACCCTGAGGAGATAAGCTTTTGCATACTCATAATGAAATTATAGTGTGTCTCACCAATTCATCAAAATGTGCAGTAGCAAGTAGTTTTGAATATGATCTGTCTTAGTCAGTAGGGGCATAATTAATGGAAAAAAGATTTGATGGCAAACATGTCATCGTTACTGGAGCTAGCGCTGGAATAGGGAAAGCAATAGCCCAACGTTTCGCAGCTGAAGGCGCCGAGGTTCTATTGCTAAGTCGCCGCAAGAATGCGCTCGAAGACGCCGTCAAATCCATGAAAAACGAAAAAGCGTGGTATCTCCTCACAGACGTATCAAAAATTGAGGATTGCGAACATGCCGTTGCTGCCGCCATTCAACGATGGAAACAGATCGACGTTCTCATCAATAACGCTGGGATAGACAACGGTGGATTCACGCCTTTTCTCAAGAACAGTTACCAACTATGGGAACAAGTGATCAACACCAATCTACGTGGTGCATTCGTAATGTCACAACTTGTAGCCCAAAACATGATCGAACATGGGGGCGTGATTCTGAACAACTCATCTATAGCAGGCATCACAGCTGAACCAGGCGCGGTAGCCTACAATTGTTCGAAGGCCGGACTAATCTCACTCACACAAACCATGGCAATTGAATTAGCGCCATACAAGATACGCGTAAATTGTGTCAGCCCAGGTTGGACACTTACTGAAATGACAACTAACGTAACATCCTCGGAAACGCTGAAGTACCTGAATACAAACTTCGAAAGAGTGCCTATGCGTCGCCTGGTGCTTCCAGAGGAAATTGCGGCAACCTTTGCGTTTCTCGCTTCCAACGACGCTTCAGGTATCACTGGTCAGAATATAATTATCGATGGAGGTACGACGGCAAACCTGTACACCGTGGAGGTAATAGCAGCCAAAGATCCTGTTATCAGAAGCTTTCTCTCGGGTGAAAGAGCAAAGTGAACTCACCCATTTGTAATATATCGAACTAACATTAATATGGCGAATAATCAGAAATCAGCTGCGAAGTTTCGAAGTTGTTCAAGAAACGAATTCTAATCGTTGAACCTCACCCCGATGACGGCGCAATCAAAGCAGGCGGTACGATAGCTAAGATGACCCGTGAAGGTCATGAGGCATACTTCTTGACCATAGCTGACGGAGAAAGAGGTAGCATGGATCGGACCGTAACCTCACCCGAACAGATTCGAAAAATCCTCCGAGAGGAAGGGATACGCGGAAGCAAAATTCTTGGCGGCGTTGAGGACACCTTCCTGGGTTATCCGAATCACGAGATTATGCCCCACTTGGAGATTGAACTGAGACAGAAAATAATGGAAGTGATCAGGAGGTTGAAACCTAACATCGTAATGACATATGATCCATATGGATTATACGAGGGCAACCCTGATCATCGCACAGTGGCCCTCGCGACGTACGACGCCGTTAGTTTTTCCCAACATCACCTCGACCTCCCAGATCAGGTGGCGAAATTTGGAACACATCTGGTGGATGAGCTATGGTTCTTTGCAACCCCAAACCCAAACCTCACCGTAGATGTCACAGAGACGATTTGGACCAAAGCGAAAGCAATGGCCGCTTACAAAAGCCCGATGGAGTCGATGTTAGAGGAAGTTAAACAACGATTAAGATTGGCTGGTTTGCAATCTTCATACCTTGAATCCGGACAATTAGAGGAGATCCTCATGAAGTTCTTTGCAACCCAATACGAGGATGGGAGATATGTTGAGAAGTTCAAAGTTATCAGGCCATTCATCTCGGAGCGAGTGCCGCATCTACTATCGGAAGGCCTAATCGAACCGATCCGAGAATAAGTCCTCGATTATGTGGACGCATCTCGAATGCTAATGTTGATTGTCTGTCCACCATCAATGACAAGGACATGCCCGGTCACGTAATCCGAAAGCGATGAAGCCAAGAAAAGCGCCCCACCCGCAATGTTTTCAGGTTTTCCCAGTCGACCTAACGGAACCCGTTTCTGAAATTCTTTCGTAAGCCCCTCAGTCATGTGCGTCATTTCGGTTTCTATCCATCCTGGTGCAATTCCGTTAACGTTGATTCCGCTTGATCCGAGATCTACGGCCATGCATTTCACAAGGAGACTTAGAGCCGCTTTACTCATCGAGTAGGGAAGATTAGCCTCATTCGCTTCCAAGCCGTCAACGGAAGATATCACAATAATTTTTCCACTACCTTGCTTGACCATCTGCTTCGCCGCGAGCTGGCACCCGTAAAAAGTGCCTTTCAGGTTTATGTCAAGGAATTCGTCAAGATCATCTCGTGTTGTCTCGAGAGTATGAATTGCTCTGAAGATCCCTGCGTTTGCAACGAAGATGTCGAGTCGTCCGAATTTCTCGATTGTCGTTTGAATCATCGTCTCTACTTGCGTGGGATCGCTGATGTCAACTTTCATGACCAGAGCTTGCCCGCCTTTTCTCCTAATGTCCATTGCCATCGATTCAGCTCTTTCAAGACCGTCCGTTCGTTTCATTCGATCTGCAATTACGACGCAACATTTTGCTGCACCGTAGGTTCTAGCGATGGCCGCGCCTATTCCTCTAGCGGAACCAGTTACAATAGCGACTTTCCCAGAAAGTTGTAAGTCAGAAGAAGATTCACTCATAACGATCAAGTTTGTCTATCCAAGCGTGTAGTTAATTCTTTTCCAACATCAAAAATTTTTCACTTCGATCTTTACTTCAGTCTTGAAAATCTCTTTTGGATATGTACAGGCTTTGAATATCGTTAGTCACCAAGAACATTAATGCAAGTCAAACTCTGAAGCAGATCTGACAAGAATGGTTACTGTTTCCAAGTCAAAGTCATTTTCATCCGTAGATCTGCTTCTGATCGTCGTGATGCTGCTTTGGGGGCTAAACTATACTGTCATCAAGGTTGGATTGGAACAGGTTGATCCATTCGCATTCAACGCGATAAGGTTCTCGTTGGCTAGTGCGATACTCATCATTATCAGCCTTGCGAAGAAGAGTCGCCGTCCGAGTGGGCGCATGTTCATGAACCTTCTTGCGCTTGCAATCATAGGGAACGTGTTCTATCAAATCGCATTCATCTTAGGGATCGATAGAAGTCTTGCTGGCATTGCCTCGTTAGTAATTGCTTCGCAGCCGGTCTTCGTAATGATCTTGAATTTGATTTTGAGAATTGAGAGCGTCGATTTCCGCGGATGGGTTGGTATAGTGCTATCGTTCGTGGGAATTTTGCTACTGATAAATATTGAATCATTCGGTGGAGCGATGGGATCGTCGACTCTCTCCGGAGATGTGTTATTGGTAATTGCGACTATTTTTTGGTCGATTTATACGGTTCTTGCAAAACCGGTGCTCGCGTCAGTCAACACGCTAGACCTTACGACCTACACTATTGCTCTCGGCACGGTTTTTCTGACCGTAATAGCCATCCCATCTCTCAGCAAACTCAACGTAGGCTCGATATCGTGGGATGGTTGGATAGCGATAGTTTACACCGGGGTCCTATTGGCATTCTCTTACGTAATCTGGAATCTTGGAATCAAGAAGATCGGAAGCACTCGAACTTCTATCTACTACAATCTAACCCCAGTAATTGCCATTCTTTTCGCATGGCAGATTCTCGGTGAACAACTGTTACCTAGACAACTTTTTGGAGGAGCATTAGTCTTGGTCGGAGTATACCTGACAAGGTTCTCCAAACGATAGTACACCATATAATCCGACTGCTAGTCGAGCTCTGATCTGGTCAAAATTCGACCCACTGAGATAGGGCTTTCGCCAGCGTGAACCACGTTACTGTCTATTCGGAAGATAATGCCATCGTCGAACGGTGAGCGAATAGTGTCGACCTCGTCGCCGAAAGGATCGACGATCGAAGCTAACTTCTGACCTTTCGTTACTCTGTCCATTAAACCCACTAGAGGCATCATGAAACCGGCATGTTTGACAGGTTCGACGGTTGTCATCCCACCAGAAATTCGTGCCTCAGATTCGGTTTCGAAAAAGATGTGTTCAGGAGCCTCTATGGCGCCGTCCATCATGTCGAGTTTTTTCATGATGTTGGTTGTGGTTTTCTCCCAAATCTTGACGTAATCCTCTCTCACGGGCATATGCAACAATCCTTCAGTCTCGGAATCAAGAGTAATGATTCCTCGTTTAGCTCCTTCAGTGTGTGTTGTACCTGGATGCAATGGAACCTTCCAGATCAGTTTAGTCGCAGCCACATCAGCAAGCTGTAAAGATTTCCTGCTAAGCTCACCGAAACCGTACCTATAGCCTACCGTAGGGGCTATGTTTCCTGCCGTATGGTAATCTAGTACGACTGTGGACTTTAGGAGAATCTCGTTGAAAATCGTGTATGCTATACGTTCTGTCATTGTTCCGTCAGCTTTCCCTGGGAATGTCCTGTTCAGGTTCTTCGCTTCTTGCGGTGTATCTATGACCCAGCCGCGAGTCCTAGTCAAGAATGCCAGTGGGTTCGCTGCAGGGATTGCGATTAGAGTTCCTCGTATCTCCTTTGGATTCAATTGTTTCGTAGTGTTGATGATGGCAGGTACGCCCGTAAGTTCATCTCCGTGAACAGCAGCTAGCACAGTGAACACTGGGCCTTCCTTGCTGCCGTTTAGAATAATGATTGGTAATTCAATCCTTGTGCCATCAGGAAGAACGCCATTTTCGACGGGCAGACGACCACAAACTCTCTTACCCGCTTGAGCTTCTATACTTCCAATCTTGAATGTCGACATCTTAGATCTTCTTTGGTGCTAAAGGAAATAAGTTGACGAAAAGAAGTTTTCCCCAGCGAGGAAACATCGTCTCGCAGCCAAACTCTTAGACATTGGGATCGCACTTAATTTCGAGATTAAGGGCAGCAAGAAGTTTGGGAAAAAGTAGTGATTTAAACAACTGGAGAGCATCATTCGTTGTGTAGTTCTATTACTTAGCTGGCTTCAATATGGTACCTCCTGAACTGAAGAAACGGACGTTGGGTTACGCAATCGACCTAGATAGGACTGATCCGATCTTAGCGCTCAAGAATGCTTCAATGGCTAAGGAAGCGGGCTTTGACGCCATCTGGGTCTTCGACCATTTTCATCCTTGGCATCACACCAATGCGAAGGGATCACACGCTTGGATTTGGATGGCTGCGGCGCTAGAGCAAGTAAGTGGGATACCGTTTGGAACATCTGTAACCGCTCCATTATTCAGGTATCACCCCGCCATTGTTGCCCAAGCGTTTGCAACTATGCGAACCATCTACGGACCACGGGTAATCCTAGGCGTCGGTACTGGAGAGGCGATGAACGAAGTACCACTTGGGTTTCGTTGGCCTTCCACGAGTGAAAGAAGAGAAAGAGTTGTTGAGGCCGTAACTCTGATGCAGAAATTATGCACTGAAGAATTTGTGGACTTTGCAGGAAAATACTACACGTTAAAGGCTGCCAATCTCTACGGGAAGGCCGATTTTCCAATTTACATCGCAGGCTTTGGTCCGAAGATGGCAAAAGTTGCTGGGAGACTTGCCGACGGATTCATAACGTCAAACCAACCAGTTGAGCACTTCAAGAATACCCTCGTACCTGCGATTAGGGAGGGAGCACGATCTGCTGGAAGGGATTATGAAAAGATCACAAATGTCACTGAAATAGATGTGTCGTACGATGAAGACTATGAGAAAGCATTGGCTCCAGCAAGAGAAGCAGCAGCATCTTTTGTTACCCCTGGAATCGAC
>Ga0074046_10004571_pt1 | contig 11258 bp, 9 predicted proteins | sample BogForMeECP23OM3_FD_94441 | JGI IMG/M metagenome (GOLD analysis project Ga0074046, IMG submission 94441) | Bog forest soil microbial communities from Calvert Island, British Columbia, Canada - Bog Forest MetaG ECP23OM3 | ecosystem: Environmental > Terrestrial > Soil > Wetlands ...
AACAAAATATCACCCTCAATAAAAATGCAACATTTCAATCAGTAATAAATACTATTAACGCCCTATAGACATCGGCACCGCTCTTTACATTTTACGGCCTAAGATTTCAGTGAACAATATTTCGTGAACAATATTTCGTGAACAATATTTCCTGAACAATATTTCCTTGACATACAAAACTACGTTTCTTATACTTCCTCATACAAAAAAAGGAAGTTCTTATCTAAAGAGACATATTTATCGTCAAATAATACCAGGATCAAAATGGACGACCAGCAGATCAAAGAAAGAACGCAAAAGACAGCAGAAAAACTCTTCTCCGGTGGTGCGAAACTGGACCGCCCCTATACGTTATGGCGCGAGTTCGATCCAAAATTGGCCAATGATTTTTCCCGGTTTATCACCGGCAATTTATATTCGCGGGAGGTGCTGACCATTCAGGAGCGCCAGATGGCGGCCTGTGCCATGCTGGCGGCGCTCAAGGCCAGCGACGAGCTTAAAGTCCACGCCAATGCTGCGTTGAACGTCGGCTGTGATCCAAAAAAACTTATTGAAATTATTTTCCAGACGGCGACCTATGCCGGCATGCCGGCGGTAAATGAAGCGCTGAGTGCTTTCAAGGAAGTCTTACAGGCGCGCGGCGAATGGCCGCTCAAATAAAGGGCGCACGGGCGTGTGCCCCTTACATCTCGTTTTCTGCACCAATAGCTTTGCCCGTATGAACATGACCTTCATGGGATTTAACGACATAAAAAACCTTCTGCTATTGTTTTGTTTATATTTTTTTCTCCCCCCCGCTCTTCTTGTTACTTCAATGCTAATGTAAGGGAAATGAGCAAATTATCAAAAGCTTGATGTGTAAATAGCAAAAAAACGGGATTTAATAATCCCGTTTTTTGTCTAATGATAAAATTTGCAAATGAACAACTCTTTCTGAATTATCTAATAACATTTAATCCATTTCAGAAATAATCTTTGCAAATATTATTTGTTAGCGGTTTTTGCTGCGCTGCGCATCGCTAACATTGCTACTATCTTAGCCATCCCCAGTATACCGTACGCAAAAATCAGGCCAATAACAACTTCTACTCCCATGTTGATAAAGATATTAAAATCAGGAGTCTTAGCTGCTAATGCCGTTACCAGAAAAAACATGAAAGCAAAAGCGTTAAATACCCAAGGAACAACGTCACCCAAAGCTACTATAGCATAAACGAAAATTAAAATATAAAGAAGCCTCCCCAGTTCAATTCCCAGGTATGGGGCCGCTAACCCGAGAAAAGCTTTTATAATAATTAAATTCACCATGCCAAACAAGCCGCCAATCACAATATTGGGGATTAGTTTCTTATCCTCGTGTACTACAAAGAAAAATATCATTACCATGAAAGCGGACCACAGCGGAAGTTTTAAGTACCCACAAACAATTTCAGCAATGGCAATCAAAATAATTAACAAAATACCAAAAATCAGCCTATTTTTATCTAATTTCGCCATTTTAAAACCCTCCTTAAAATTTAATTGGATTTAGGACTTTCTTTTCGACTATCTTTGAATATAGACAAAGATTTTTTATATGTCAAGGTGATCTTTATCCTAATTGCTTGACTTAAAAAAGGTTTTGCTGTATGTTTATATGGAGTTTCCATCGCGCCAGTTATATCATTTCAAAAAAATTGCCATGTTTCCGGGAGGTTCAAAACAGCTACAAACAAAAACGCATCATCAAACTAATTACCCGCCGGCAAGTTGCGCCAGAAAAAAGAGGCTTTGATTTATATACTGTCTTAAATTTTATTTCTTGAGAAAGGATGGATGGCAATGAATATCGGACGTTTAGCAGATGACAATATCTGCAGGTTTGGTGAGTACGAGTTTCTCTACTACGAAGGACGCTGGCAGACCAATGTTGTTATGAACAACATTGCCAACAAACTGGGCAATGCCCTAAAGGCTTTGGGGATCAAGAAGGGCGACCGGGTTGGCGTCCAACTGTTGAATTGTCCGGAGCTTATGCAATCTTTTTTTGCCGCCTTTAAAATAGGGGCGATATTGGTCCCGATAAACCCTTCTTTGCGTGTGCCGGAGCTAGCCTTCATTTATCAGGATGCCGGTTTGTCTGTCTTAATCAGTAACGTTAATTATCTGGAAAATATAAAAGCCGCCCGCAAAGAGGCGCCAAAGCTGAAGGAAGTAATTATGCTGGGCGCTTCGGCTCCGGATGAGACGCTGGCCTTCGACAAAATCGTTGAGCAGGCTTCGGATGTCCTGGCTATTGAAGAAACGGATAATGATGATACCGCCGTTATGATTTATACGGCCGGTACTACCGGCAATCCCAAAGGTGTCATGCTGACTCATTTCAATTGGTATACACATGTATCAGGTTATTTCGATCTGGTCTTGCTGGATACCTGGGGCGTAACTGCGAAAGGGCCGCTGCAGGAACAAAACGGCGGACAAGCAAAAAGCAGCAGCAAGGAAGGTCAGGTTTTCGGTGTAAGCAGAAATCGCGTGTCGCTCATCACCCTTCCTTTGTTCCATGGTTACGGAGTTTTTGCCTTAAATCTTGAATTTCTGGCAGGCGGCAAGCTGGTTATGATAAGCCGCTGGGACCCGATTGAAGCTATGAACGCTATCCAGAAATACAAAGTCACAGATTTTCGCGGCGTTCCCACCATGTATATCCACCTTTTGAACCACCCGGATGCCGCTAAATATGATTTGGGTTCACTGAAAACATGCATCTGCGGTTCCGCGCCGATGCCACTGGAAGTTGCAAAAAAGTGGAAACAAAAATACGGCATCGATATCTGGGAAGGATATGGGTTAAGTGAAGCCACTACCGTCAACTGCGGCAATATTGCCGGCAGGCGTCCGCCCAAATATGGTTCTATCGGTTTATGCTACCAGAAGTTTAACACCATTAAAATCTTTGACGATCAAGATCGTGAGCTCCCCACCGGAGAAACCGGCGAGCTCGTGATTAAAGGTCCCGGCGTTATGAAGGGCTACTGGAATAAACCCGCGGAAACAGCGGAAGCAATTCGCAACGGCTGGCTGCACACCGGAGACATCGGGCATATCGATGAGGATGGCTATATTTTTATCACGGATAGAAAAAAGGACATGATAATCTGTGGGGGCGAAAATATATTTCCCAGGGAAATAGAAAACATCCTTTATCAGCACCATGCTGTTCTGGAGGCGGGAGTCATCGGCATTCCCGACTCTGTTTACGGAGAAGTTGTCAAAGCCTTTGTCGTTCTGAAGTCGGCGGGCGAAGCTACCGTAGAAGAACTGATGAATTATTGTACTGAGCAATTGCCTAAGTATAAAAGACCAAGAGCCATTCAACTGATGGATGCCCTGCCTAAAAGTGCGGTTGGTAAAATCCTGAGGAGGGAACTGCGCAAACTGAGCTGAGGCAACACAAGATGGTTCTAATTAGAAAACTGCCCACCAGGATCAAGGGTAGAAATAGGGCACTGTCCCCTATTTCCCCATTGCCTTGAATATTCGGTGGATGCGCTTCGCTTCATCCACCCTACAGTCTGGTATTCGTAGCGCGTACCTTTAGGTGCGCGGAATTAGCGGGTCTGAAGACGAGGCCTACGAAAGCATATATGCCTGCGGAGCCTGCTCAAACAAATCATTTACTGGTATTCGTAGCGCGTTCCTATTTCAAACACTACTCACGCTACGGCAAACATCAACACCGTACATCATATTTTGTGATCAAGTGTCTTTTAGTTCATACTGGTAATGAATATCGTCATCGCCCAATGAGATACCCTTTATACGGTGTAAAACAGTTTTCTTCCCAAAAATTTTGAGGGCCTGCTGTAAGAAACCGACAAACATATACTCGATGTAAATATGTTTGATAGGAAGTTCGGTGATTTTAAGATCAACAACGTTGTTCTCTAACCGTGCGGCAAGTATACCTTTGTCAAAATAGGTCGACCAGAGTTTGGGCATGACCGACTCAACGAACTGCTTTATATCTTTTGTGAGCAGATAAGATTTGTACGGGCCTCCCGGCGACAGGGCATATTTGGCCCCTACCTTTCCAAACATCAAGTATTGATTGCTATCGTTGCTGAAGAATTCCTTAAGCATCTCTTCAAAAAAAATGATGCTTTTATCCAACGGAATGAGGGTAATTGTCATGATCACATTTTTGAAATATTTGTCTTTCTCCGTCAGCTTTGCCATAAAGGAATTCCAGCGTTCCTCGCCAAAAGTTGCAACGATAGTAACCTTGGCTGTAGTAAAAACTGTGCCTTTTACGTTCATATCAAAACCTCCAAAGAATGCCTGTGTGGATTAAATGAGTGATAATATATATTTTGCGGTGCATTAATGTGCAAGTATAATTTTTATTTTATTGGAATGGAGAAAAGCTGCCGGCTTCCATGAAATAGAAAAACCCATATGGGATTATTGAAATACAATCCCAATATAAATCAAACGTTCTTAAAATTTATAAACATGTCGTTTAAAGGAACCTTCGATAAAAGTCCGGTGAAATATATCGCGTTAAAGAAAAATAACTTAAAAAAATGTGCCTTTAACAAATAAAGAAAATAAATGTAATATACCGTATGAGCTTTTTGAAACCACTTCTTACATTTTTCCCACTAGCAATCTATTCGTGGCCGCCGTGCTGGCGCAGCAATTCCACCACAGCCATGTGGCCGTTTTTCACCGCATAATATAAGGGTGTTTTATCGTAGTAGTCGGGGGCATTTAAATTCCCTGAATACCTGGTCATCAGCAATTCCACTACTTCCCTTTGACCGCCAGCCGCTGCGTAATGCAGGGGTGTCCTGCTATAAAAGTCCCGGGTTTCGACAGACGCTCCTCTGGAAAGTAATAGATTAACTATATCCTTATGGCCGCTACTGGCTGCAGAGTGTAAAGGCGTGTAACCGTCGTCGTATGTCGAAGCATTACAATCGGCTCCCCTATTGAGCAGTAGATCCACTAAATCCTTATGCCCTTTCTCAGACGCCTTTATCAAAGCCGTTTCACCTGAATTATTTTTCGTATTGACATAAGCACCCTTTTTCAAAAGTTCACTCACAATGTTAAAATTACCATCCTTGGACGCTACTATCAGTTCTTCGTTCATAATATTTTTTTACCTCCTGAAAAGTTTTTCCAAGACCCTCATGATAACTTTTTACTTCCGTACAATCATTGAGGATCAGGTGTTAGAAATAACTATTCCAATATATAACCCGGTTAAGATCTCACTCCTTAAACTACCTATGATAGTTTAAGATAAGATCATTCCATATAAAAGAAGCCTCTTTTATTTTCCATACCAGTTATCGGCAACAGACCCTTCGACCGCTACCGGCAAGTCTTTTAAAAACATTTGTCTATAAAAATCTCATTAAGCATGGTTATATGACACTCTGCCTGAATACTGGTTTTTGTGTTTTTGTCTGTTATGCCGGTTTTCCATTTCCTGCTGACATATCACGCAAAGCTTGCTCATCGGTGCGACAATCAGCCTTTTTTGCGATATTGGACGGCCGCAATGGTCGCAAATTCCAAAGAGCCCACTATCAATACGCATAATGGTTTCCTTTATATCGAGAAGTAGATGCCATTCTTTATCCCGGCAGTTAAGCTCAATATCCTTGCTTGCCTCAACCGCGGCCTGATCAACGGGATCGGCAAATTTACCTTCGCTCATTTTTAGTTTGAAAATTGTATCATTGGCTGATTTGTGTAAGTCTTCCATTTTTTGAACCAGAAAATTACGAATATAAGCCATTTTATCTTTTTTCATAATCCCCTCCTGTTTAGTATATTGCAAAAAATATTAATTAGACCATTTATGTACATAAGCGCTGCCAATATATGACCTGACTCTGACATCTGTTTTCACCGGTGATTTACAAAAACCAATTCTTCTTTTCACAATTTCGGCCATACAATATCATGCCGATATTTCAATTTGACGACATTAAATGAAATATTTGGTTAAGATTTTAAAGGGGCAAGAACATTTCAAACACATTGCTTGTTGCTTTATAGGTAAAGTCGACAATTCTAACGGTTTGAAAATAGCCCCTTGTCACGACTTTCCTTGTAAATCTATTTTCAGGGGAAATTTTGTTTCTGGTATATTTCCATGAAATCCAGCATTTCTAAATAATATCAATAATATGTATTGTAACTGGAAATAAATTTTCTTCTTGACTATCTATTCGTGTAGTATTAGCTTGTAATTATAAAGTTTACCTTTGTCTCTAATTAACCAGTCAATCGAACCCTTAACCTTCTATTTGAGTGCTTTATGATAAAGAGTTTCCTGAAATTGCCGATTTTACAGGCTTTGGGGGAAAGTTACCTTCCTTCGAAGTCTTTTTCAGTAAGATCTTTTGGAATGAGGGGATTTGGCGCTTAATACAAGAGACTCTCAAAATGTTTAATTTTCTTACCATTGATAATTGAAAGGTTTTAATATTTATGGAACTTTTATCTGGCGAGAATCATGAAAAGGTAATCCATCAGAACTCTATCGAGATATTGGCAAATAAACTCCGCAGAACAAAGGATGAGGTTGCTCCGATTTACACGACCGTACTTGATGATTTGCAAAAAGAGTCTCGTATAAAGACATTTTTGCATATCTTTGTTAGTAAGAAGGTCAAGGAACTTATACGGTAGAAGGAATGACGGGGTCAAAAATGGCGGGGTCAGGTCTTGAAATATAAGTTTTTAGAAATGATCTCTTCTTAATCAGCATCAAATTCCACCTTTTCCCCTGTAATCCTAGTTTCCCAAATTACTAATTTTATGCTTCTATGTAAAAAAGCAAGTCCCTTTTTTTAATAAGGAACATGACCAATATTCTTTTATAAAATATCGGGTGCATAGCAATCTTTAAAATCAATCTTCTATCAGCAGACAGACCGTTAAAAAGTAACTGCATTTCCTCTTGATTAGGGGCAAATGAATATTTTGTTAATTTTGAGGAGCCTCGAAAATCACAAAATTTTCACTTAATCATAATTGAAATGTGACAATGGTATGTTAATAAAAAAAGTTGGGCATGAGGGTCTGAGAAAAACATTTGGGGAGGTCAAAAGGTCTTATGAACGAAAAACTGATCGTAGCGTCCAGGGATGGCAATTTTAACATTGTGAGTGAACTTTTGAACAAAGGCGCTTATGTCAACGCGAAAAATACTTATGGTGAGACGGCTTTAATAAAAGCGTCTGAGAAAGGTCATAAGGCTTTAGTGGATCTACTGCTCGCAAAGGGAGCGTCTGCAGGAACCCTGGACTTCTATAGCAGGACACCCCTGCATTACGCAGCGGCTGCCGGCCAAAGGGAAGTAGCGGAATTGTTGCTGACCAGGTATCCAGGGAATTTAAATACCCCCGACTACTTTGATAAAACACCCCTGTATTATGCGGCGAGTAACGGCCACGTGGACGTGGTGGAATTGCTGCGCCGGCACGGCGGCTGCGAATAATCCAGGCAAAGTTATGTCAGGGATGAGTCGCAGGGGTAAATATGAGGGGTGAATATGATTAGCTTAACCTCACATTCGAGGGGGACCGGCTGCGCCGGCCTCTCAATTTTTAATTGCCATCAATAGAAATTGATCTTACAATCAGTGTCAAGACCATTGATAACTGCCTGTACTCCTCATTTCTAATTTTTTCTATTGTATGTTACAGTGCAAACGGTAATCAAATTTATAGCCACTAAAAAAGGAGAGTTATATGAAAAAAATAATGTTGAGCATGATGATATTGGCCATGATACTGTGGTGCGCGATCGCCGCAAATGCAGGGTCTGATATTGAGAAAAAACTAAAGGAGTCATTCCCCGATATTGCTTTTGATTCAGTTAAGGAATCACCGGTCAAAGGAATTTATGAAGTTACAGAAGGAAGAAGAATCTTATATTTTGCTCCTAAGGAAAGAATTATCATTTCCGGACAGATGTTCGATAAAACAAAAAAGAATCTCACCGCTGACCGGATGCAGGAAATATCGGCTCGGTTTGATAAAAAATTAGCTCTTAAAGCCAAAGACCTTCCATTGGAGAAGGCAGTTAAAACCGGTAACGGAAAACATATCGTGATAGAATTCACGGATCCGGATTGCCCTTTTTGTCGCAATGCAGCCAGGTTCTTCGAATCGCGCACCGATGTGACCAAATATACTTTTCTCACCCCCATGCCGATGCATCCCGATGCCCCCAATAAGGTACGCTATATCCTTTGTCAAAATGATAGGGCCAAGGCGCTTGAAGAAGTGATGCAAGGTAAAATCGATAGCCAGAAATACGAAACCTGCACGAATACCGAAGTTGACAATTTGATCAATTTGCACAAGTCTGAAGGAGCAAAGATGGAAGTTTCGGCTACGCCGTTTTTTATAATCGACGGTACAGTAGTTAACGGCGCTGATATTCCAAAAATCGAAAAGATATTGAACGAGAAAGTTGTCGGGAAGAAATGATGGCAGGGAAATAGTCTCAGGGAAATAGGGGTGGAAATTTTTATTGTAGGGATCGTTCCCGAACGATCCGAGCGGCGCGTTTGCGAAACGCGCCCTACTTCCTTCCGTCATTACGAAGTGCACCTCGTGCGCTGTGGCAATCTCTCTTTTACCTGTCCTCCGCTGGCGGAGGTGTCACGTAGTGACGGAGGTGGATGAAAATATAATGTAGTGCGTTGTTTTAGCTGCGCTGGGTTAGCGGGTCTAAAGACCCGGACTACGAAAGCATATATGCCTGCGGTGCCTGCTCAAATAAATCATTCACTGGTATTCGTAGCGCGTACCTTTAGCTGCGCTGGGATAGGCGGGTCTAAAGACGAGGCCTTCGTTTTTATTGGTGATACCGTCCACCCCCTACCCCCGCCGGCGTGGGACAAAAACGACGCAGCTTTAGCGAGGGACAAGAAAGATGCAGACGGATGTGTTAGTGGCATTGGAACAAAGATGCCATAGAATATCCTCCGCTGGCGGAGGTGTCACGTAGTGACGGAGGTGGATGAAAATATAATGTAGTGCGTTGTTTTAGGTGCGCTGGGTTAACGGGTCTAAAGACCCGGACTACGAAAGCATATATGCCTGTGGTGCCTGCTCAGAAATAGGGCGTTCCCTATTTCCCCTATTTAGTGAGACACTACAAAAGTTTTGTGTAATTTATTCTTTTGTCTGCGGTCGGACTATCTCGAACTTGTGCATTTTTGCTCGTAACGTACTCGGGTTGACGCCCAGAATTGTTGCGGCCCCGTCCTTTCCCTCAATGCGCCATTTGGTTTCCGAAAGGATTTTAAGAATTTGGTTGCGCTCCGTCTCATCCAGGGTTTTCACAGTTGATGAAAACTCGCAGGATGAAGTCCCCAGTTTATCTACCAACTCCAGGACCGGACCGGGGCATAGGATTACGGCCCGTTCGATGATATTTTCCAGTTCCCGGATGTTCCCGGGCCATGGGTAATCCTGCAACATCTTCATTGTCTCCTTCTGTATGGATGTGATTTGTTTTCCCATTTTCCTGGAATATCTCTCTGTGAAGGCATGGACCAAAGGCATGATGTCATCTTTGCGCTGTCTGAGCGGCGGGACAGTGATAGGGAAGACATTGAGCCGATAGTAAAGATCCTGCCGAAAACGGCCATTGCGGACTTCTTCCTCAAGATTTCGATTGGTCGTTGCTACGATACGCACATCGACTTTGATGGTCTGGGATGAACCCAGGCGCTCAAACTCATTATGTTGAATTACCCTCAGTAGCTTTCCCTGCAACTCCAGCGGCAGTTCCCCGATCTCGTCGAGGCAAAGGGTGGAACCATTGGCAACCTCGAATCGGCCCATCCGCCGGACATCGGCCCCGGTAAAGGCTCCTTTCTCCCGGCCGAATAATTCGCTCTCAATTAAATTACCCGGCAGAGCGGCACAGTTGACCGTAATCAAAGGCCTCTCCTTTCGGGTACTCATGTTATGGATGGCGGCAGCGATCAGTTCTTTTCCTGTACCGGTCTCTCCGAGAATGAGGACCGTTGTGTTCATCGAAGCAACCTGTTGCGCTCTATATAGAACATACGTAAGACCGTCACTTTGCCCGATAATATTTTCAAATTGATGTTTCATTTTGTTCTCTTGACGGAAATAAATATTTTCGGCCTCGAGCCGGTCTTTCATTGCTTCGATTTCAGGAAGAGCCTTTTTAAGTTCGATCGTCCGTTCCTCTACACGCAGTTCCAGTTCGTCACGGGATTTTTCTAAAGCTTCCTCCATTTTCTTGCGCTCCGTGATGTCCTGTACCATCCCGACAGATCGGATGATCTGCCCTGACGCGTCCCTGATGTGTTCACATTTCTCATGGACAGTGCGGATTTCCCCCGTTGACTTTCTGACCACCCGGTGCTCGCTCTCGTAGAGGTCTCTAGACTCGCGCACTGAACTTAAATATGCCGCATCCACGGCGGCGCGGTCAGCGGGATGCACGATCTCCATGAACGCCTCATAGGTGACGCCGAACTCCTGCGGTTGAAGACCGTAGATCCGATACACCTCGTCGGACCAAAACAGCCGTTTGCTCTGAAGGTCAAGCTCCCAACTGCCAAGATGAGCGATTTCCTGTGTTCGACTGAGCCGATGTTCGCTCTCAGACAGCTCCGCCTCGGCCTGCTTACGCGCGGTGATGTCCACCATCGTTGACAGGATCACACTTTCGCCGCGGATCGTTATAAGTTGTGCCGACAACTGTGTCACGAATACCTCTCCTGATTTGTTAAGAAACTTCTGCTCCCATCCGCGTAAAGCACCTTTCTCCCGCAATTCCTGCACGAAAAGATTTGCCGCTTCCGCTGTGGGCCAGATGGGCAGTTTTCGGCCTGATTGACCGATCACCTCATCCCGGCTGTATCCGTTGAGCGAAACCCATGCATCGTTTACATCCAGAAACAGTCCGTCTTCCAACCGGGTCAGGGTAATGGCTGCCGGATTTGTTTCGAAGGCTGTGGCGAACTTTTCCTCGGAAAGTATCAGCGCCATCTCTGCCTTTTTACGCTCTATGGCATAACGGATAGCTCTGGTTATGTATTTACCATCAGTTATGCCCTTAACTAAATAGTCCTGCGCGCCCAGACCAATGGCCTTAATCCCGATCTGCTCATCTCCTGTGCCGGTAAAAATAATGATAGAGAGTTCTTGCGGACATGTTGCATGGATTCGCGTGAAGGTTGCAAGGCCGTCACTGTCAGGCAA
>Ga0074046_10004572_pt1 | contig 11255 bp, 7 predicted proteins | sample BogForMeECP23OM3_FD_94441 | JGI IMG/M metagenome (GOLD analysis project Ga0074046, IMG submission 94441) | Bog forest soil microbial communities from Calvert Island, British Columbia, Canada - Bog Forest MetaG ECP23OM3 | ecosystem: Environmental > Terrestrial > Soil > Wetlands ...
GGCGATGAACGCATAGCACGATCCGAGGCTGGTGCCGACGATGCCGAGCCGGTTGTAGCCCTGCGCTTCCAGCCAGTCGAGGCAGCAGCGCGCGTCGATTACGCCCTGGCGCACGGCATCGAGCGTGCGCCCAATGTTGGCGGAAACGGCGTAGTCGGCGCGGTCGATCTCCGCCGGGCGGCGAATGTCGTGATAGGGCATGGACAGCCGCAGCACCGCAATCCCCATCCAGTTCAGCGCGTGACAGAGGCTGGTGTAGGAAATCGCATCGGAATTCCAGTGCGGCAAGAGAACCACGGCGCGGCGTCCGCGGGCTGGAAACCAGCGCGCGTTCACCAGATTGTTTTCGGGGAAAGGCGTTCCGGCCGGCGAGGTGAAGCGCAGAAAATCGGCATGAGTGCCGCGAACTTTTTCTTCCAGGCGCGGGTCGGGCACTTCGCGCGTGCTGAAGACTTGAACTTCGCGGCGTTCCAGGCGGAAATCGACCGGCTTCGGGTAAGAGTAAAAGTCGTCGCTGGCGCGAATGATGCGGTCGTTGAAGCGCGAGAAATACTCCAGCAGATCGCGCGAGCTCTGCCCCGAGCCCTGCCCTGGGCCCTGACTGGCAAGACCGCCGTTGCGGCCGGGCCAGCCCTCGGTCCAATCCAGTCCCCAGTCCAGCGGACGCACCACGCGGTTATTGTCCACCGACGTGAGCCGGGTCTCCCAGTCGTACATCCATTGCGCGTAGCGCGAGGGCATCAGTGTAACGTTTATAACAAACTCACTCGGGAAAGGCTTGTGATCCCGCAGCGAACGGCTTCAGAGGCTGCCTGGAGTGCAAATGTTGCCGTGCGAAGGGAGGGCTAGCTTAGCTAAGATGGCTGGTGAGGCTGGCGACCTTCGAGGCGCTCGACCCGCTTTTCCAGTTCCAGCATGGTCTTAAGCCCGTCGATCTTCACATCGAGGGCCATGATTCGAGTGTTCACCATTTCGAAGCGGGTATCCATTTTCTCTTCGATGGCAGAAAAACGGACCTCCATCTTTTCTTCGATGGCGTCCAGACGGGCGTGAACGGCGCGCAGTTCCGGTGCCAGGAAGTCCTGGAGAACCTTCCGCATGTCTTCGATTACGCTCATTGTCTGCCTATTGTACACCCGCAGAGATACGCCCCTTTCTTGGCAGCCAAGAGTCAATCGCCAAGCTAATCGCTGCTGTAAACCCTCGGCACTCTCTGCGACAAGCCGCAGAGAATTTCGTAGGGCACGCTTTCGCACAAGCGCGCCAGCTCTACCGCGTCCACGCTCTTGCCGCTGCCTCGACCGATCAAGACGACTTCGTCTCCGACCGCGACGCCGCGAATGTGGCTGACGTCGACGATCGTCAGATCCATCGAGACGCGTCCCACCACCGGAGCGTATTCGCCGCCTACGATCACCCGCGCGCGATTTGAAAGCAGCCGCGGATACCCGTCTGCGTAACCGACGGGCAGCACCGCGATGCGGCTCCGCGCCTTGGCGACGAAGGTGCCCATGTAGCCGACGGCTTGTCCGGCTGCGACTTCCTTCACCGTCAGCACTCGCGTCTTCCACGAGAGCACAGGACGCAGCGGCAGTTCCGCCACCGCCGCGGGCTCGCCGGCCAGCGTGAAGGGAAGTGAATATCCGTAGAGCGCAATTCCCGGACGCACCATGGTCTTCCACGTGTCGGGCCGCGCGCTGATGGCGGCGGAATTTCCCATGTGAACCAGCGGTGGCTGGAGCCCGTAATTACGCAAGACTGCAAGCCCCTCTTCAAAACGCATCATCTGCCGCACCGCGTCTTCGGAGTCGAGCACTTCCGCCGAGGCGAAGTGCGTGCTCACTCCTTCCAGACTCAGGTGGTTGCACGCGGAGAGCATCTCGCACAAATGAGGCAACGCTTCCTGCGATGCTCCCAGACGGTTCATGCCCGTATCGAGCTTGAGATGCACGGGCAGAATGCTCTGCCGTTTACGCGCAGCGCGTTCGAGCAAGTCGATGTGCCACGGTTCCCAGATCGTAGGAGTGAGATTCTGGGCGACGATTCCATCTTCCTCGCCCTTCCAGATTCCGGTGAGCAGCAGGATGCGGGCCCTGGCGCCGGCGCCGCGCAGCGCCAGGCCTTCGGCGGCATCGGTCACTCCCAGCCACTCGGCCCCCTTGGATTCGAGGGCGCGGGCGCACTCCACCGCGCCGTGGCCGTAACCATCGGCTTTGACCACCGCACAAACGGTGACGCCTTCGCCGACGTGCTTCTCGACGGCGTGAAAATTTTCTCCCAGCGCGGCCAGGGAAACTTCCGCCCAAGTCCGGCCGTCGAGAATCAACGAGCGGTGATCGGGCAGGTGCGACAAATCGGGACGCGGCGCGTTCACGTAGCCGATTATAGCGAGCGCAGGCGCCACCGTCGTTTGCTATTCACTTGTCCTTTGCCCATCGCTGGTCTTGGCGAAAAGCGAACAGCGGACGACGCAGCTCCGCTAACTGCTCGCCAGTACGAAGTTCACCGTAATTACCGTCTCCACCGCGATGGGCTCGTTGTTCAACAGGTAAGGGCGGTAACGCCATTGCCGGACCGCATCAATCGCGGCTGCGGCCAGCATTGGGTGTCCGCGCACCACGGCCAGATTCTCAATCGTTCCCGTCTTGCCGATGATCGCACGCAACTCGACCGTGCCCTGAATGTGTTCCTGGCGGGCGAGTGACGGATAGGCCGGCTGCACTTTGTGGAGGAGGTTGGCCTCCGCCAAGTGCGACACGAGCAGGGGTTTGACCACGACTGGGTGCGCCGGAATGACGACGGGGAGACCAACTCCGATGCTATACGGAACGCCATCGCCTGGTATGCGACCGGGTTCAGTGCCGATGGATGAAAAATCTGGCGCAGCCGGAACAGAGCCGCTGGCGTTGCCGGCATCGATCTGACGAAGGATCGACCGCGGCGCGACGACCTCTCCCCGGCGAGCGTTGCCGGCGGCAGGGGCCGCGTGATGTCTGCCCGCAGGTTGCTCTACTGCGAGCGGCGTGAACGCTGCGGGCGCCGTGAGCTGCAGCCAACGCACCTGCGGCGGCCGCTCAATCCAGAGCAACGAGATTGCGAACAACATGCTCAGGGCAAAGGCTTGCATGGTGAAAGATGCGAGCGTAGTCCACCCGCGACGGGCAGACTGGTCCCAGGTGCTTTCGAGGGTGCGGAACATTGGAGTGGTGAACATGGCGTCCTCCGAAACAGCCTGCTATTCAGTACAGACACCTGCGGCTGGTGATTTGATCCGGCGCGATGAGTCATACAGTGGAGCGACGGGCGTTTCGCCCGTCCAGCCGGGCGGGGCCCGCCCGGCTCTCCAGTGGAGCGCTTGCGAAAAAAAGACCGCGTCGGAACGCGGTCTTAAGTAACGTCTCGCAAAACTATATTGGAACCGAAACTGTCCGAGCGGGGTCGCTACTATTTCGGCGGAGCGGTTGCCGGCGGCTTGCTGGCAGGCGCAGCAGGTTTGCTGGCCGGGGTTGACGCCGGTCTTACGGGCTTGGTCGGCGTGCTACCCGCAGCGGGCGCTGGCACACCGGATTGGACGTTGTAGGCATCCACGACCGGTTTAGTGATATCCATAGCCGGCCCCGCCATCATCACGACGCCGCGCGGCCAAGGTTGAGAAGTGTCAAGGAGAAGGCCGTAACCGTTGTCAACAACATATTTCTGAATGATGGGAGCCATCTTGGTGAGGATTTTATTTCCGATCTCGCTCGACTGATTCTGGAAGTCTTCCTGTGCGTCCTGCGTAGCGCGGTCGAAACTCTTCTTCTTCGTCTCGATCTGTTTCACCAGCTTGTCGCGCGATTCATCGTTCAACTTATCCTGCTGGGCGCTGAGTTGTTTCTGGAGGCTGTCGATTTCGTCGGCCAGACCCTTCAGTTCGTTTTGTTTGGGTTCGAACTTCTTGGAAAGCGCGGCGAATTCGCGCTGTCCTTCGTTGGAGGCGGCGATCGCCTGTTCGACGTTGAGGGTACCGATTTTGGTGCCATTGAAGTTGGCAGCGGCCGCCGCCGCAGCGGAGGGAGAGTCAGGCGTAGCGGCAGCCGCGGGAGCGTTGGCAGCCGGGTTGGTTTGGGCCAGAGCGAAGAGCGAGAGGCCGAATACTACCAGGGTGACGCGCGCAAACTTCTTAATCCCAAACTTCTTAATCATTGGGTTCTGTTGACTCCTTCGAATTTTTAGGAATGCTGGAAGCTTCCAACTCGTTTTGCTCAACCAGGCTGGCCGCATCCCAAGCCTATCGGTCCTATACCTGAAACACGACCTGAAATCTGAAACCGGCGCGGCGAGCGCTCAAGGCGCGTACGACGCCCGGCTCTCTTCACGCAGAAACCATATGCGTGGCAATCAGGGTGCGAACATCCTGAATTATACGGAGGGTACCGGAACAGCGTCAAACCGTCGCCGCCTCTCGGGCGCCGCTCGGGTCAATCTGAGGCAGCCATCAGCCGCCAGATTTCAGTTGCCAGTCACAACCACTCGTTCCTCAGTAATGGAAGCGGAAACGCATTTGGACGTAGATTTGGCGCGGCAAGCTCCAGTGATATCCGCCGAAGGTGAGGCTGTTGTCGTACTCGACCCGGCGGTCGGCTACGTTCAACGCGGTAAGCGACACGGTGAAGCGTTCCCCGAAATCTTTGCCGAGCGACAGATCGAAGGTGGTGTGCTGCGGCAGATAATTGCCCGGATAGGGATCGCCCGGGAACGCGTTGCTGAAGCCGGAGCCGTAGTAAACGTTGGTGGAGCCATAGGAACGCCAGGGGAGGCTGACGTCGCCGCCTACGTTGAGGGTGTTGCGCTGGTCGTGGTCGAGCGGGCTGAGTCCGGGAGCGAGCGTGAAATCGGTGAGGCCGCCGGTGACGGTGCCACTGCCCTCGGCAATCTGGTTGGAATAGGCAAGGTGAACCTGGGCACGGTGGGCGAAGCGGGGAGAGCGCAAAGTGAGTTCCCATCCTCGAATGAGGGCCTGGGAAACGGTGATGGGGAAGAAGATGCTGGATGCTCCGATGTTGTTGTGGTCGAGGAAATTGGCGACGTTGGTCTGGAAATTATCGGCGTCGAGGACCCATCCGCGGTAGGGGATGATGACGCCGAACTGATGCTCTTCGTCGCGCTCGCCGGGAAGAGAGACGATGGCCACGTTGTTTTGTTGGACGTACTGCAGCAGCGGGCCGGAGACGGTTTCGATCGGCGGCGCCTGATAGTAGTGTCCGTAGAAGGCGCGGAAGGTCCAACGCAGCCGAGGGATGGTGACGGTGGCGCCAAAGCGTGGGCTGATGGCCGATTCGTCGACCGGCTGAGCGGTCGAAGTGGCCGCAAAGTTGCCTTCGGAGAATCGCGTGGGCCGCATGCCGGCGGAGAGCGTCAGCCAGGAAAAGGGTTTGAATTTGTCGTCGATGTAGAAAGTCTCGAGATTGGCGGTGGGGTGCTCGGTGTCCGGGGAAGCCAAGCCGGGGATAACGTCAAAGAGCTGGTGATCGCGCTGGTAGAAGCTGAGGAATCCAACCTGCAGATCGTTCTTCTTGTAGTTGGCGGCAAAGCTGGCCTGACCTCCAACGTAGGTGGAGCTGCGGTTTTCCGTGCTGGCAATGGGAGTGTCTGTCGGCTTACTGGCATAGTCGCCGCTGTTGTAGTGGTAGAAGGGCGAAACCGTGGTCATGAGATGCGAATTGAAAGTGTGGACCCAAGTGAAAAGGACTCCGGCATCGGTCTCGTGCTGGCCATCGCGCAGGCCGATGCTGGGAGAATACTGATCGCTCCCAGGGCTGTTTTCGATATCGTTGGGGAAAGGATCGTAGGGGATCTGGAAGTAGTCGCGCCGGACGGAGGTCATGAGCCGCAACTGGTTGGAGGGATCGAGATTGTAGATGAATGATCCGAAGCCGCCGACACCGTTGACGGCATCGTGCACCACCTGGGCAACGGGCGGCTGGAGTCCGAGATTGCTGCGGTTGGCATTGACGCTGGCGTAGTATGCGAAGCGTTCGGTGTGGCTGCCGAAGCTGAGGGCGTCGTCGGTCTGGTAGAAGTTGCCGGCGGTCATGACGAGTTCGGCCTGGTTGTTGCGTTCGAAACCGGTGCGGGGCACGACGTTGAAGACGCCATAGGTGCGGTCGCCGAATTCGGCGCCGTAGCTGCCGCGATTGGCCTCGACGTAATCCATGTCTCTAGGGTCGAACTGGGCGCCGAGATTTTGCGCGATGGCGGTGTTGATGATGGGAATGCCGTCCAGGAGCCAGGTAGTCTGGTGGCCGCCGCGCATGTGGAGCATGTCGTGAGTGACGTAGGCTCCGGGGACGTAGTCGGTGATCATAGCCATGCTGTTGGCGCCGTCGGCGCCGGGAGTGCGCTCGATGTCAAGGCGGCTGACGAGAGTCGTCGGAGTGAAGCTGTCGGTGGCGGCCACTGCGGGCGAGGCAGAGACGACGACCTTTTCGTTTGCCGAGGCCACTTGCAATTGAAAGTGAACCACCGGCACAGATCCCGAAATGACGGTGACATCCTGTGAAGTTTGCGCGAAGCCCTGACTGGCTACGCTGACGGAGTAATCGCCGAGGGGCACGGCATTGAACTGGAATTCTCCGGTGGCGTCGGTGGTGACGCTCTTTACGGTTGCCCAGTCCGACGATTTGGCTTTGAGCATCACCATGGCGTCTTGAATCGGGCGATGCTGCGGGTCGTGCACGACGCCGCGGATCGCGCCATAGACGTTGGCGAACGCGGCCGGGGTTGTCGCTATCAATAGCAATAGCAAAGCGGCGAAGATGAACAGTTCTAGGCGAGTCATGTTTCTTGTGTCCGACTTTCGGCGTTACTAAAGCGGGCTGCGAGCTTCGAGCCACGAGCTTCGAGCAACCGATGGGTGATGGCTCGTCGCTCGAAGCAGGGTTACTATCCTGTTCGAGGGTTCGGCAAAGGGCTAGCTGCGAGGAGGGGCGCGGGCCGAATCGTGCCCGGAGATATCGCTGGATTGAAGTTCAGCGCTTTGTACCAGCAGCGCTCGTTCGATCAGAAGACTTAAGCAGGAGAGCAGATTGGAAGCGGGCTGCGCCCACTCCGAGGTGGTAGCGCCGCAGCAGCATTGGTTCTGACAGCAGTTGCCGTTACTGGCAGGCTGAAACGAGGTTTCAGACGATTCGGGCTGGAGCGGCTCTGTCTGTGCCATCGCATGATGGCATGGCATCGCTGGCTGCGCCGCATGCTCGGATGCCGCATGACCAGACATGGACTGGCGCATGCAGTGCATGGCTTGCGGCAGGGCAGCACAAGGCAGCGCCATCGGCCCAATGACCGGGGCGAGCATAACCAACAACAGTAATCTGGCAGCCCAGCGTGAAGCTCCCCACATTTTGTTGGAACAGCATATCAGAAAATCAGTTGCCAGTTGCCAGTTGGCAGTACCCATTTCCGAGTGGCAGCGGTTTGCTGGCAACTGGCTACTGGCAACTGCTGTACCATTTCTCCGTGCACGCACTGGCGGAACGGCTATTGAAGACAATTCGCAAGCAGGAGTCGATTTGCGCGGGAGACCGGCTGGCGGTGGCGGTTTCCGGCGGGGCGGATTCCGTGGCGTTGCTTTGCCTGCTGCTGGAGTTACGGGCGGAATTGGGGATTGTGCTGTCGGTTGCGCATGTCAATCACAAGCTGCGCGGAGAAGAGTCGGACGAGGACGAGCGGTTTGTCACGCAGTTGGCGGAGCAGCACGGGCTCGAACTGCATGTCTCGGCGGCGCCGGTAAGGCGAAACCACAGGCCGGGAAAAGGCTCCGAAATCGGTTCCGGCATCGGTTCCGGAATTGAGGCGGCGGCGCGTGAACTGCGCCACGGTTTTTTTCGCCAGCTGGCGCGGGAGGGCCGGGTTACGAAGATCGCGACGGCGCACACGCTCGACGACCAGGCGGAGACGGTGCTGCTCCGCATCTTTCGCGGCACCGGCATCCGGGGACTTTCGGGCATTCATCGGCGGATCGTCTTTGAGGAGCAGGGGCGCATCTTTGGGGAGCTGATACGGCCGCTGCTCGGCTTTCGACGCGCGGCCTTGCAGGAATTTCTGCGCGAGCGGGGGCAGAGCTGGCGGGAGGATTCGTCGAACCGGGATATTGCCTTTCTGCGGAATCGCGTGCGGCATCGCCTGCTGCCTGTCATCGCGGAAGAATTTGGCGAGGGCGCGATCGAACACATGGGTGAGCTGGCGGAAATCGCGCGGGCTGAAGAGGAGCAGTGGTCTGTGGCCGGTGGCCGGTGGCCGGCGAGTTCAGAGTTCCGAGTACCCAGTACCCAGCAACCCGCTGCTGCTGAGACGCGGCAAGCCGCGTCTCTAGCGGTGGGGCCGCTGCTGGCGCTTCCCCTGGCGGCGCAGCGGCGGCTAGTGCGCGCCTGGCTGAAAACGAATGTGCCAGATTTGAGTATCTCGTTTCGGCTGATTGAGGAAGCGCTGGAGCTGGCGCGAGGGGCAACCGAAAAGAAAGTGGAATTGCCGGCGGGGTGGAATCTTCGGCGCCGGTCTTTTTTGTTGGAGCTGGAACCGGTCCGGGGCAAAGCGACGGATTATGAATACACGTTAGCGGTACCGGGCGCGGTCGAGGTTCCGGAACTCGGCGCTTGTATCGAAGCCCGGGTGATGAATGCGGGCGAAGTCCCGGAAAATGAGCGTGGGCAGTTGCTGGATCTGGAGCGCATGCCGAAGGAAGTTCTGATCCGCAACTGGCGGGCGGGAGATCGTTTTTGGCCGGGGCATACGGCGGCGGCAAGAAAAGTGAAGGAGTTGCTCAGCGACCGTCATGCGACCGGAGCGCAGAAGAAGCTGTGGCCGGTTGCGGTCGCGGAAGGCTGCGGCCTCGTCTGGATGCGGGGGTTTGCGGTTCCGGCGGATTTTCGAGCCCTGTCGGGGGCTGCGAAAGCGATTTGGATTCGGGAGATTGCCGGCATGATGTAACATTGCCATGGTTAGACGCCCAGCCCCTAAAGGGGCGTCTATTTTCGACGAATTTGCGGCATCGCCGAAGCGATGCCCTGATACGAAACCGGAGGCGCTACTTCCGCTATGAATGTCTCGCCGAACACCGGGTTGCGCCAGGTGATCTCCACCGACCAGATTCAGAAACGAGTCCGCGAACTGGGACGGCAGATTTCCGACGACTATCGCGGCCAGACCGTGACCGCACTGGGGATTCTGGAAAACAGCTTCCTGTTCATGGCCGACCTGGTGCGGGTGGTCGACGTTCCCGTCGTCTGTGCCTTCATCAAGCCGAGGTACAAGCAGACGAAGCAGGGCGAATCGCCGCTTCTCGAGATTCTCTTCAGCCACGAACTGGCGATTGCCGGCAAGCATGTGCTGCTGGTCGAGGGGTTGGTGCACTCGGGAGTGACCAGCGAATTCCTTATGAACGACCTGCGGGGGCGGGGCGCGGCTTCAGTGAAGCTGGTTACGCTGCTCGATCGCCAGTCGGCGCGCCGGGTACAGCTGCAGCCGGATTATTTCGGATTTCTTGTGGATGACGCCTTTCTTTGCGGCTATGGACTGGGAAGTCCGGAGCAGACAGGACGAAACCTGCCGTATCTGGCCGCGACTATGTAGGACACCGCTCGGTGTCGTGTGGGGACGGGGCGGAGCCCGTCCTGAGCGGAGTCGAAGGACCCCGTCCAAGCGGGGCACAGCCCCGCTTCCACACGGTATCCCGTGACTTCTGTCACATCCTTCCGGTTCCCCGTTTTCTCTGGAAAAGGTCTAGAATAAAATGGCGGGTACTCCCCAATCGAATTTCCGCCTCCGGCATCTAACTTAAGAGACGGGTTTTTCTATGGTAGGCATGGAACTGCACTTCGAGGAGTTTCGGTGAATTCAACGATCAAAACGGTGCTTTTCTGGGCGGTCATTGTAATCTCGGCCTTCCTGCTCTGGCAGGTGGTGAAAACCGGCAGCAATGCCCAGAAAGAAAAAGAGATTGGTTTTTCTGAGTTCCTGTCGGACGTGGACCAGGGCAATGTTCACGACGTGATGTTCATCGGCCAGGAAGTGCGCGGGAAGTTCAAGAACGACTCACCGTTTCACACTATTGTGCCGGCAAACTATCCGGATATGTACAAGAAGCTCACGGAAAAGGGTGTTCCGTACGGCTTCAAGGACATCAGCAACGGCACCTGGCCGAGCTGGATTCTGAACCTGGCGCCGCTGGTCCTGCTGGGCGCGCTCTGGTTCTTCATGATCCGCCAGATGCAGACGGGCGGAAACAAGGCGCTGTCGTTTGGCAAGAGCCGCGCGCGTCTGCTCTCCATGCAGCAGAAGAAGATCACGTTCAAAGACGTGGCGGGCGTGGATGAGGCCAAGGAAGAACTTCGCGAAATCATCGAGTTTCTGCGTGAGGCGCAAAAATTCCAGAAACTTGGCGGACGCATTCCGAAGGGCGTGCTGCTGGTTGGACCGCCGGGAACGGGCAAGACCTTGCTGGCGCGCGCGGTGGCCGGCGAAGCCAATGTTCCGTTCTTTTCCATCTCTGGCTCCGACTTTGTGGAAATGTTCGTGGGCGTGGGCGCGAGCCGCGTGCGCGACCTGTTCGAACAAGGCAAGAAGAACGCCCCCTGCATCATCTTCATCGACGAAATTGACGCGGTAGGACGTCACCGCGGCGCCGGGCTCGGCGGTGGACACGACGAGCGCGAGCAGACTTTGAACCAACTACTCGTCGAAATGGACGGCTTCGAATCGAACGAAGGCGTCATTCTGATGGCGGCGACGAATCGTCCAGACGTCCTCGACCCGGCGCTCCTGCGGCCGGGGCGTTTCGACCGGCGCGTAGTAGTGAATCGTCCCGATGTTCGCGGACGGGAAGAAATTCTGCGCGTACACACCCGCAAGATTCCTCTGGCGGATGATGTGGAACTGAACGTCCTTGCCCGCGGCACACCGGGCTTTTCCGGCGCCGACCTGGCCAACATGGTGAACGAAGCGGCCTTGGCGGCTGCCCGGCAAAACCGGAAGGCCGTCCTGATGTACGACTTCGAAGTGGCGAAAGATAAGGTGCTGATGGGCGTGGAACGCAAGTCGCTGCTGCTCTCCGACGAAGAAAAGAAGAACACAGCTTACCACGAGGCCGGACACGCGCTGGTGGCGGCCATGCTGCCGCACTCCGATCCGGTGCACAAGGTCACCATCATTCCGCGTGGCATGGCGCTCGGCTTGACCATGCAGTTGCCGACCGACGATCGCCACAACTACTACAAGAA
>Ga0074046_10004573_pt1 | contig 11252 bp, 8 predicted proteins | sample BogForMeECP23OM3_FD_94441 | JGI IMG/M metagenome (GOLD analysis project Ga0074046, IMG submission 94441) | Bog forest soil microbial communities from Calvert Island, British Columbia, Canada - Bog Forest MetaG ECP23OM3 | ecosystem: Environmental > Terrestrial > Soil > Wetlands ...
CGCGCCATGACAGCGCCTCGATCAAGAAGCTCGGTTTCGAATATTTGGTGGGCTACACCGGGCTCGCCGCGATCCCCGCACGCTTTGCCTTGGAACGCCAGGCTTGGCGGGAAGCCGCGGCGCTTGAGCCGCGCGGAAGCCAATATCCGCAAGCCGAGGCCATAACCTATTTTGCCCGGGCGATAGGTTCAGCCCGCGGCGGAGACTTTAACGCTGCAGACAGCGAAGTAAGCAAGTTGCAGGAACTGCGTGCCAAGCTCGAAAATGCGAGCCAATCCTATTGGGCCGGGCAGGTTGAAATCCAGATGCTGGCTGCTTCGGCCTGGATTGCTGAGGCCAAGGGACAGGAGGATGAGGCACTCAAGTTCATGCGCGCCGCCGCAGATCTGGAAGACAACAGCGAAAAGCACATCGCCATGGAGAACAGGCTCTATCCCATGCGGGAGCTCTTGGGCGACCTGCTGATGGAGCAGCACCGTTTTGCAACGGCACTCACGGAGTATGAGGCTGCGTTGCTATCGGCACCCAACCGGCTGCGCGGCTTGTATGGCGCCGCGAAGGCAGCCGAAGAGACTGGAAATGTGGAAAAGGCCACGGCCTATTTCGGCAAGCTGGCGGAGCTAACCAAAGGCGCCGATGCTCCTCGGCCAGAAATCCAGGAGGCCAAGGATTTCCTGGCGCATCAAGGATGAAGACCAACGGTGGCGCACCGGAAGAGTTGGGCAGGCTGCCATCGAGGCGACGGTTATGGCCCGGCGGCTTGTAATGATTGCTATACTCGGCCTCTTGGCCGCGGTTCTGACGGCTTACGTTTTGAACCCAGCTGGGCAGAAACTGGCACACGGTTCGATCAATGGCACCGCCGGGGCAGCGATCACCGCCAAAACCTTCCCGATCTGTTCGGCAATGGGCCTGTCAGCGGATAGCGGGGACTGGGCCGCGCTCGATCCGGAGTTCGCCAGCGGCAAGCGGGCTATGGCTGCCTCGGCTACGCTTACCGCCGGTTAGGACAGCTCGACGCGGCCATACAGCACTATAAGCAGGCACTCGTTGCTAATTCCCGGCATCGCAGCGCTCATGCGCATCTTGGCGAAGCCTACCTTGTGCAGGGCGAACTGGCCAAAGCGGAATCGCATCTTGCGGCATTAGAGCGGATTTGCCTGATCCCTTGCGCGGAATACGAAGAATTGAAGTGGGAGATCATAAAATACAGCAAAGTAACAAGGCGCTGAGCACCGTACCCGGCGGCAAAACAACACTTCTCTTTCTGGCCCGCTGCGGTTCCACATGAAGCGGCCAAAGGTATAGTTGGCCTATTCGTTGGCGAAACCACACAATCCTGCTTAGCCGATATGCACCACGCCGGGCAGAGTTTTCAGCGCCGATAGCTGCCGGGCCGATATCGAGAAGTTGCTTCCGAGGACGATTTCCACGGCCTTGCTCGCCTCACGCAGTTCGACCACGAGCTTAAGCTCGATCGAGCCGTCGCGGTTCAGATGCTTCAGGAGATCGCCGACCTGAAGCTTCTCGGTTGCGGTGATCGACAGCTGCCGCGTTCCTTTACCGAAAACCTCGTCGAGCGTTTGTATCGTCTGGACACGGACTTTGATGGCTTCTCCCTCGGCCTCGCCCTCGACCTGTATCAGCACGTTCTTGCCGGGTTCAAGCTTGTCGCCGGCGGATGCCAGCGTATCGGCGAAAATCACGGCCTCGAATTGTCCCGTGGGATCGGAGAAGCCTGCGAAGGCAAAGCGGTTTCCGGATTTAGCCTTTCGGTCCTGCTTGTAAGTTACGGTTGCGGCAAGGCGAGCTTCGGCGCGCCCGTGAGCATGGGCGCGGGCTGCAAAATCGCTCCAGCGCATGACGTTGAGGCGCGCGAGTTGATCCGTAAAGTCGTCGAGCGGATGCCCCGAAAGATAGAAGCCCGCCGCCGCAAGCTCATTGTCCAGCATCTCCAGGAGCCCCCAGGTCGGGGCATCCGAAAGAACGAGCGGATGGGCAGCCTGCTCCGATGAGGCGCCCCCGAACATATCCACCTGACCCGCCGCACGGTCCTGGGCGATGCGCGCGCCGAACTCGATAAGCCGCTCGACATTCTTCGCGACCTTGGCTCTGTTCTTCTCCAAATCCTCGAACGCGCCCGCGGCGTTCAACGTTTCAATCGCGCGCTTGTTCACAGTCTTCGGATTGACGCGCGACATGAAGTCGGACAGATCGCGGAACGGCTTGCCGCCGCGCTCCTCGACGATGTAAGCCGCGGCCGCTTGTCCCATATTTTTCAGCGCCGCAAGGGCATAGCGGATATCGCCGCCCTCCGGCTCGAACTCGACCGCCGACCTGTTCACCGAGGGCGGCAGAATCGCGATGCCCCGACGCTTGGCCTCGCGCGTGAAGCTGTAGAGCTTATCGGTGGTCGCCATGTCGAGCGTCATGGACGCGGCGATAAACTCCTGGCAATGGTTCGCCTTGAGGTACGCGGTCTGATAGGCGATCAGCGCGTAGGCAGCCGCGTGGCTCTTATTGAAGCCGTAGCCCGCGAACTTCGCGACCAGCTCGAAGATGTACCGCGCGCGGGCCTCTTCGATGCCTTTCTCCATCGCGCCTTTAACAAAGTGCGCGCCCTGTGCATCCATCTCGGCTTTGATCTTCTTACCCATGGCGCGGCGTAAGAGGTCGGCTTCACCGAGGCTATACCCCGACAGAACCTGCGCGAGCTGCATGACCTGCTCCTGGTAGATGATGACACCGTAGGTCTCTTCCAGGATCGGCTTGGCGAGGGGGTGCAAGTAGTCCGGTTCTTCTACACCGTGCTTTCGGTTGATAAAGGTCTCGATGTTGTCCATTGGGCCGGGGCGATAAAGCGCGTTTATAGCGACGATGTCGCCAAAGCGGTCGGGCTTCAGCTTGCGGAGCGCCTCACGCATGCCCGTACTTTCGAGTTGGAACACGCCGCCGGTATCGCCCTTTGCGATAAGCTCATACGTGGCCGGGTCGTCGAGCGGCAGTGCGCCGAGGTCGATGGTCTTCCCCGCCTTCTTCAAAAGCGCACATGCCTTCTGCAGCACCGTCAGCGTCTTGAGGCCTAGGAAGTCGAACTTCACAAGCCCAGCCTGCTCGACCCACTTCATGTTGAACTGCGTCACCAGCATGTCCGAGCGCGGATCGCGGTAGAGCGGGACCAACTCGACCAGCGGCCGGTCGCCAATGACAACGCCCGCGGCATGCGTGGACGCGTGGCGGTAGAGCCCTTCCAGCTTCTGCGCGGTGTCCAAAAGCTGCTTCACGATAGGCTCGCGGTCGCGGGCCTCCTGCAGCTGGGGTTCGCCTTCGATGGCTTGGGCGAGCGTCACCGGGTTCGCCGGATTGTTCGGCACCATCTTGCAGAGTCGGTCGACCTGCCCATAGGGCATTTGCAGGACGCGGCCTACGTCGCGCAGCACGGCGCGTGCTTGCAGCTTTCCGAAGGTGATGATCTGCGCAACCCTGTCCGCACCGTATTTTTCGCGGACATAGGCGATCACCTCGTCGCGGCGATCCTGGCAGAAGTCGATGTCGAAGTCCGGCATCGAGACGCGCTCAGGATTGAGGAAGCGCTCAAAGAGGAGGCCGAAGCGGATCGGGTCGAGATCGGTGATGGTCAACGACCACGCCACGACAGAGCCAGCGCCCGATCCACGGCCCGGCCCCACAGGGATGCCTTGCGCCTTCGTCCATTTGATGAAGTCGGACACGATCAGGAAGTAGCCCGGAAACTTCATGCGGGTGATGACGTCGAGCTCGAAGGCGAGGCGCTTCTTGTAATCGTCCTCGCTCGCCGCGCGGAGATGGTCCGGGATCGCGGCCAACCTGCGGGCCAGCCCCGCCTCGGCTTGCGCCTTCAGTTCGGCGGCCTCGGCGGCTGCTGCGTCTTCAGCGCCGGGCACGAAGCTCGGCAGAATCGGCTTACGCGGAACCGGGCGGAAGGCGCAGCGCCTGGCGATCTCGACCGTGTTCTCGATGGCTTCCGGCAGATCGCCAAACAAAGCCGCCATCTCGCTTTGCGGCTTGAGATAATGCTCGGGCGAAAGGCGGCGCCGGTCGTCTTCCGCGACGTAGCGTCCTTCCGCGATGCAGAGAAGCGCATCGTGCGCGTCGTAAACATCGCGCTTCCGAAAGTAGGCTTCGTTGGTGGCGACGAGCGGCGCACCATTGTCGTAGGCCCAACGCAGGAGCTGAGGCTCAACTGCCCGCTCGCGCGGCAAACCGTGCCGCTGGATTTCGATATAGAAGCGCTCGCCGAAAATCGACGCCAGCGCGGAGAGCCTTCCCTCCGCGAGGGGTGCGTTGCCGGCGGCGAAAGCTTTGTCCGCGGGTCCGTCAGGTCCGCCCGAGAGCGCGATGAGGCCTTCCGCGCAGCCCTGAAGCTGGTCCAAGGTGACGTGAGCCACCCCTTCTGCCGCGTTATCGACGAAAGCCTGACTGGAAAGGCGCATCAGATTGCTGTACCCGGCCGCGTCCTTGGCAAGGACCACGAGCGAGCCATGGTGAGCCGTCCGCGCTCCGGGCCGGGGCGTTTCATCGGCAGCCAGCGGAAAGGCGACCGTCAGCGTGCATCCGATTATTGGCTGCACCCCTTCGGCGGCGAGCGCTTCCGAAAATTCGAGCGCGCCGAAAAGGTTGTTCCTGTCGGTGATGGCGAGCGCGGGCAGGCCATCGGCAGCGGCCAGTTTTGCCAACGCCTTGACCGGCAACGCGCCTTCCAGCAGCGAATAGGCGGAATGTACATGAAGGTGGATAAAGCCGGGCTTCGTCATCAGCTCCCGCGGGTTTATTTCAAGCCGGACTGAAGATAGCGCGAGCCTTGGCGATTCGGCAGGCAGACCGGCTGAGTTATCCTATCGCTTTGCGCATCCTGGAGCAGAATTTGCCGGGCACACCAACAGATCGCCGCTGGCGTCATCCGGGAAAGGCGAAGCCTTATCCGGATCGTAACAGATTGGACCGCCTACTTTTTTGCGATCCCGGCTCGCGCTTCGCTTGGCCGGGATGACGGAGCGCGGAGCGAGCGGCTTCGATCCGTTGGCCAGATTGGCGGCGTTTGATTAGCCGAAGGACGGCGGCGCGGCGTAAGCAACCTCGGGTTTAGCCGGGCGATGGCTGGGGGTCACCTCGATCAAAAGGCCTTCATTGAGCTGCAGAACGCGGTCCATGCGGGCGGCGAGGTCGAAATTGTGAGTTGCGATCAGAGCGGCGACACCGGAAGCACGGATGAAATAGGTCAACTCCTCGAAAACACGATCCGCTGTGTTAGGGTCGAGATTCCCCGTCGGCTCATCCGCCAGAAGGACGCACGGGCTGTTGGCGACCGCACGCGCGATGGCCACGCGTTGCTGCTCGCCGCCCGACAGCTCGGCCGGGCGGTGCGATGCGCGGTCGTGAAGCCCGAAGTTCGATAAAAGCTCAAGCGCGCGGGATCTCGCATCCTTCTTTCTGACGCCGGCCAGAAGCTGAGGCATCATCACATTTTCAAGGGCTGAAAACTCGGGCAGAAGATTGTGAAACTGGTATACGAACCCGATCTGGGTGCGCCGGAGGCGAGTGCGGTCCTTATCTGAAAGCGCGGAGCAATCGACTCCGTTCAGCAGAATGCTCCCGCCGCCGGGCTTCTCAAGTAGCCCCGCTATGTGAAGAAGCGACGATTTTCCTGAGCCGGAAGGCCCTACAAGCGCGACGGCCTCGCCGTCGTAAATGTCGGCGCATGCCCCCCGCAGGATCTGCAGCGAGCGATCGCCCTGGAAGAAAGTGCGCTCAAGCCCGACGATCTGAAGGACAGGCTTCGTCCCCGCGAAATCGCGCATCATTTTGGTCATGCCGCCTCCGCTCGATTGCGCCGTGCCGTTCAGCAATTCGAGTCGCATTTCTCTTCTTCCAGACCTTTTCGCGTTTGGGGCGCTATCCGGCGCCTCATTCGTAACGCAAGGCATCCACGGGATCGAGGCGCGCCGCTTGCAGCGCCGGATAAAGGGTAGCCGCCATGGACAGCGCAAGCGCAACAATGACAACGACCAGAACTTCCACCGGATCCATCTGCGACGGAAGGCTGGACAAAAAGTACACCTGCGGATCGAACAAGCGCGTGTTCGTCAGAAAGGACATAAACTGCCTGATGTCTTCCATATGAAGACTAATGAGCACGCCAAGAATAAGGCCGGCCAGCGTCCCGATGAAGCCGATGCTGGTTCCGCTGATGAAGAACACGCGCATGACGGCCCCCCGCGTCGCTCCCATCGTCCGCAACACGGCGATATCCCGGCCCTTGTTCTTCACAAGCATCGTAAGGCCGGAAATAATGTTCAGCGTCGCGACTAACACGATCAGCATGACGATGACGAACATCACGTTCCGCTCGACCTTCAGCGTGTTGTAGAAGGTCGCGTTTCGCTGCCGCCAGTCATTCAAAATGAGATCTGGGCCCGCGGCATCCTGAAGGCTCGCCCGCATGGCGTCGACATTGTCAGGATTGTCGATCACCACCTCCAGAACATGCACGGCGTCTGGCACGTTGAAAAAGGATTGTGCTTCCTTCAGCGGCATGAAGGCGATCGTGCCGTCATATTCGGACATGCCCATTTCGAAAATCGCGGTTATCGGATACCGCTTCACCCGTGGCGCAGTTCCGAATGGCGTCTGTGCCCCGCGCGGCGCGAGCACCGTTATCTCCCCGCCCACAAAAACGTTGAGCGAGTTGGCGAGCCGCGTTCCAATCGCGATCCCGCCAGACTGGTCGAACTTGGCGAGAGATCCGTAGCGGATATTGCCCGAGATGGCTTTCAGGGAGTCCAAGTCCTTCGCTCTCAAACCGCGCACGATGATGCCGGAGGAGTTGGATTGCGAAGAAACCATCACCTGCCCTTCGACCACCGGCAGGGAGAACTTGACGCCGGGCACGGCGTTGAGACGGTCAGCGGTGTCGACGAAATCGCTGAAAGGACGAGCGAGCGGCCTTATGATCACGTGGCCATTGAGCCCAAGGATCTTGTCGAAAAGCTCCTTGCGAAAACCGTTCATGACCGAGAGCACGATAATCAGGGTGGCGACGCCAAGAGCAATGCCGAGCACGCAGAAGAAGGCGATGACCGATACGCCGCCTTTCTTGCGCCGGGCCCGAAGGTAGCGAAAAGCGAGCAGCCATTCGAATGGCGCAAACGCCATCGGTTCCCTTGCGGCTTTCACTGTCATCCGCTGATCGCGTCCTGGCCTAGCTTCTGGATTTCGGCGGCGCGCCCGCATCCCCCGACACGGTCTGTTGCAACTTATTTATGGCCGCATCAAGGGCGAACGTGTTTCTTTCCCCGCTCGCGCGGTGCTTCACTTCAATCTCGCCCTTCGCCAGACCCTTCGGCCCCACGATGACCTGCCAAGGCAGGCCGATCAGGTCCATGGTCTTGAATTTCGCGCCCGCGCTCTCCCCTGTATCGTCGTAGAGGACGTCGTCGTTCTCGCCGCCAAGAGCAGTGTAGAGCTTCGCACAGGCCTCGTCGCACGCGCTATCGCCGGGCTTCAGATTGATCAGACCAACGAGGAAAGGCGCGACCGGCTCCGGCCAAACGATGCCCGCGCTGTCGTGGCTCGCTTCGATGATCGCGGCGACGAGGCGAGAAACGCCCACGCCGTAAGACCCGCCTTGCAAGGTAACGAGTTGCCCATCCGGGCCTTGAACCTGGCACTTCATCTTCGCGGTGTATTTCGTGCCGAAGTAGAAAATATGTCCCACCTCGATGCCGCGCGCCGACAGCCGTCTTTCCTTCGGCACCTCGCGCTCGAAGCGGGCAGCGTCGTGCATCTCGCTCGTCGCCGCATATTTCGAAGTCCAGCGCTCAACCACGTCGCGGAGGTCCTGATCGTAATTCGTCTCCTCGTCCGGGACGGGCATCTCGATGAGATCGCGGTCGCAGAAAACTTCGGACTCGCCCGTATCGGCAAGGATGATGAATTCGTGGCTGAGATCGCCCCCGATCGGCCCCGTGTCGGCCTTCATCGGCACCGCTTTCAGACCCATGCGCGCGAAGGTCCGCAAGTAAGCGACGAACATGCGGTAATAGGATTGGCGCGCGCTTTCCACGTCGAGATCGAAGGAATAAGCGTCCTTCATCAGGAACTCGCGCCCGCGCATGACGCCGAACCGCGGCCGCACCTCGTCGCGGAACTTCCATTGAATGTGATAGAGGTTCTTCGGCAGGTCGCGGTACGACTTCACCGCATCGCGGAAGATCTGCGTGATCTGCTCTTCGTTCGTCGGCCCGTACAGCATGTCCCGCTCATGCCGGTCCTTGATGCGCAGCATCTCCGCGCCGTAATCGCCGTAGCGCCCGCTTTCCTGCCAGATCTCGGCGGACTGGATCGTGGGCATCAAGAGCTCGATGGCGCCAGCCCGGTTCTGCTCCTCGCGAACGATCTGCTCGATCTTTTTCAGAACGCGAAAGCCGAGCGGCAGCCACGAATAAATCCCGGCGCTGGCCTGACGGATCATGCCAGCCCGCAGCATGAGCCGATGCGAGACGATTTCCGCCTCTTTGGGGTCGTCGCGTAAAACCGGGAGGAAATAGCAGCTGAGTCTCATGAGTCTGCTCCGCGGCTCGCCTGCCGTGGCGGCCTAAGCCGAGGGACATAGCCCTTTCCAAAAGCGAGTGCAATCCAGGGGGCAGCTTTATCAGAAAAATGGAAAAGATTTTCCGACACATTACGGTCTTTGGGTCGCCGGGACACTCATGAGCAGGTTCCTGAAAAACGATGCGGCCCATGGTTCGACAAGCTCACCATGAGGTCCAGTCCGTTTAAATCGCTCTGCCTTATCCTGAGCCTGTCGAAGGATGAAGCCAGGATTACCGACTTTTCCAGCATTCTGTTAGCGGCGAGGCCTGATCGCCATCGGGTTCCGCTGCCGTTGTGAAATACGCATTTACGTTAACCCTTTAAGCTCAAGCTTCTGATAAAGAGGTCGTAGTACACGTTGTAAGTCATGGTGAGTCATGCGTTGCGTTCAGTCGTTGGAGCGTAGTTTCAGCCCCGATTGCGAGGGGAGCATTGTTCAAGGCGATTGCATGGATGTGCTTCGCCGAATGCCATCCGGCTCCGTGGATCTGGTCTTCGCCGATCCACCCTATAATCTGCAGCTTGGCGGCGATCTTCTTCGGCCCAACAACACGCGCGTCGATGGCGTGAACCACGCCTGGGACCGCTTCGACAATTTCGCCTCATACGATGAATTCACCCGCGCCTGGCTCTCCGAATGCCGCCGCGTGCTGAAGCCGAACGGCGCGATTTGGGTGATCGGCACCTATCACAATATCTTCCGGCTCGGCACGGCGCTTCAGGATCTCGGCTTCTGGCTTTTGAATGACATCATCTGGCTCAAGACGAACCCGATGCCGAACTTCAAAGGCACGCGCTTTACCAACGCTCATGAGACGTTGATCTGGGCCGCCCGCGACGAGAGTACGCGTCCAGCCTTCAATTACGACTCGCTCAAGGCTTTCAACGACGACCTGCAGATGCGTTCGGATTGGTTGCTCCCCATCTGCTCCGGCCCCGAGCGGCTGCGCGACGACGGCGGCAGGAAGGCGCATCCAACGCAAAAGCCCGAAGCGCTGCTCGCGCGCGTCCTGCTTGCAACGACGAAGCCGGGCGACCTCGTGCTCGACCCTTTCTTCGGAACCGGGACGACGGGCGCCGTGGCGAAAGCATTGAGCCGACGCTATGTCGGCATCGAGCGCGATGCAGACTACGTTGCCGCCGCGAAGGCCCGCATCGCGGCCGTAAAGCCTTGCGATGCCAAGACCGCTTTCCCGATTGTCTCCAAGCGATCCGAGCCGCGCGTGCCTTTCGGCATGGTGCTTCAGCTTGGCATGCTACGCCCGGGCGACGTGCTGTTTGACGCCAAGGCCCAGATCAGGGCGCAGGTGATGGCCGACGCATCGGTTGTGTGGGACGGAGTGCGCGGGTCCATCCACTCCGTGGGGGCAAAGGCGCAAGGGCGCGGCGCGTGCAACGGCTGGACGTTCTGGCATTTCGAAAAGCCGAAGGCCGGACTTGCCCCGATCGACCTCCTCAGGTCGGAGGTTCGGCGCACTCTCATGCCCGCGGCAGCGTAGATCGCACCCAAGCAGACTCCACCGGAGGCGCTAACGAATTGCCGTCGCGGGCGTGGCTCGCAGTTGCAAACAGTCCCGGCTTTGCCAACGAATGGGCACGGCATTTGCGGCGGCCCTCTGCCAGCCCGGCCGTAAGGAGGTTCTGTCGGCAGCGGTGGAGCAAATGCGGGCCGCGCGGGCCTTCGAGAACTACTTCTGGCCTCGGGTTCTCCGGCGGAGTGGAAATGCGCTACAAAATCGGCCTCTGCGCTTGCACTTACACGGAACAAGACCATCACTAATAGTTGAAGTCCGTTTTGCGATTTCCTTGTGAAGGCTACCAAGGACTCATCCTGGTGCACCGTTTATCGTACTATAAAATATAGACAATCCACAAATTTTACTGAACTGGGATTATAAAAATCGTATTCGCAGCTTAGGCGTAGCAAGAATAATCGCTACACAATACTTCGACATTGTTACCTAGGGAACAGCTCGTAGCGAAGCGATGATCTAATCGTTTTGGAGAAGCTCGAATGGATCGACTTCCTAACCTGAGGAAATCATCATGTCTGTCAATCTTTCCAAGACGTTCTTGACGTTTTCAGCGAGCATGCTGCTTGTGGCGGCGTCCGTAATGTCCTCTGATGCAAGACCGCATGGAACTCGGCTGACTCCAACTCCAAGCGAGTCGACCTATTACCATTCGAATTACAATACGGCGCGCGACGGAGATAGCTCCTGCTTTCGCTCCACCGGCCTGCCCGCTATGTATGCGTGCTCCGCGAACGGCGGTTAACCCCCCCACCTCAAACCGCGCCTTTACGCCGCGGTTTCTTCGACAAACATGAGGAGGGAGCGATCGAAATGGCGAGCTCGGTTGTAACAATCGACAGCAAGGTGATCGAAGCGCAGCGGCATTTTCTTCGAGGCGTGGTGGATGTTGGTGCGGTAGTCACAATACCAAATCTCGGCAGCCAGCGCATTCAGTTTACCACTCAGACGCATCTCCAGCGCACGCTAGCCGTTCTTATTCACCCGCCTGCCAGATTTGGCAGGCGGGTGTAGCGCAAGGCATTGAAGCAGCGTAGGAAATGGGTGTCGAAGCCATCCGTTGCGCACCGGTCGCCGGAGCCACACCCG
>Ga0074046_10004574_pt1 | contig 11252 bp, 8 predicted proteins | sample BogForMeECP23OM3_FD_94441 | JGI IMG/M metagenome (GOLD analysis project Ga0074046, IMG submission 94441) | Bog forest soil microbial communities from Calvert Island, British Columbia, Canada - Bog Forest MetaG ECP23OM3 | ecosystem: Environmental > Terrestrial > Soil > Wetlands ...
GCTTCCACCGCGGGACGAGCCAGTACGATGCGGTTCACCCGCTTCGACACCAGCGCTGAGATCGCCATGGCGACAGCGAGATACGTCTTGCCAGTGCCCGCCGGACCGATCCCAAACACCATGTCGTGCTTCTCGATGGCCTCGAGATAGCGCCGCTGGTTGATGCTTTTGGGCTGCACAGTGCGCTTGCCGAATGACCGCTGCTTCCCCGCCTCCGCCAAGCCACGCAGGGTGGCCGTGCTGTCGGACGTGAGCACCTTCAGCATGGTTCCGAGGTCCCCGTTCACAAAGGAGTGGCCGTTGCGAAGCAGGTGCTGGTAATCGGCAAAAACTTGTTGAGTGCGGGCGACGTCGCTCGGGGCGCCGTCAATTTCGATGGAATCGGGCCGCATGGCAATCGTGACGTTCAGTCCATCTTCCAGCAATCGCAGGTTTTCGTCACGGGTGCCAAAGAGGGTTTCGATATTCTTGCTGATCTCGATTTGAGTCTTCATCTAGGGTCGGTGACTTGCCTCCTGGAGTCGGGTGAACTCATACGTGGCCGGCCGTCCAAATCCGTTGGCGGATTGGAAAGTTCGCTGCACAGAAATATCGCAGGATCGGAAGGGAGGTACATCCGGGATGTTCGCCGAAGCGAATACCGCACATTGCTGGATAGCGTAACCCTGTTTCGCAACAGAGTCAATCGTAAGGCGCCGCTGAAACGATGCTGTCTTGTATACGTCGATGCCGCCGTCTCGCAAACTCAACCCCATTTTATTGGATGACCCACGCTCGAAAAAGATGTCTGCGTTTGCCGAATCACTCCTTTCTCCAGTAGAATGAAGTATTCGGCTTACGTCGAAATATCTCCTAGAGGACAAACAGCATAGTATGGCGAACCATTATTCGGCGCTGAAGCGCGCCCGTCAGACCGACAAGAAGACGGCCACCAACCGCGCCAACAAGTCCCGCCTGCGCAGTGCTTTACGCTCGATGCGCGAGGCCATTGCCAAGGGCGACAAAGACGCCGCCAAGTCGGCCCTCAGCGCCGCAACTTCCGCCATGGACAAAGGTGTCCAGAAGGGCGTCCTGCACAAGAACACCGCTAGCCGCTACAAAGCCCGCCTCAGCAAGCGGGTAAAGGCCGTCGGCGCAGCCAAATAGCTCGCTCCTACCAACAAGTTTCAAGGCGGGCCCATTCGGTCCGCCTTTTGCTCGTGGAGATTCGCCTGGGGCCGGGGCCGCAGCGCTCGAACCTCCAACCTACGGTAAATTCACGCTGTCCCCAGGCAGCAGGTTCGCGCAGTTTACGGTGGGGACGCCAGCTAAGTTCGCGCCCCCGCTGATTTGCGACTTCGAATCGCAGAACAGGTCCGGCGCGTTGCCGCCGATCAGCGTCAAGGGATTGCTCTGTTCCACCGCAATCGTGGACAGGTTGACGGCGACCAAACCGCCATGGCTGCCGCCGGTGATGCTGGAGCCGGTCAAGGTCGCGAAAGAGTTGTTGCTCACCAGGACGCCCTGTCCCTGGCTACCCGAGATGATCAGGTTGGCGTTTGCGTTCAGTGTGCCGCCCCCGGTTAGGTATACGCCCGCGCTTTCCCCGCCGTACGACTGGCCGGGGTTGATGATGCGGAGCTTGGCGCTGATTACGTTGAGCGAGCCGCCGCTTCCGATCGAAGCGCCCCAGTAATTGGTCCCGAAGGAGTTTTCGATGACGACGTCGGTGGATCCGTTCAGTGCATAGTAGGTGTCGAAGGCGCCGATATCGACGATCGCGTTCACTCCAACGTTTATGCCGACCTGCATGTTGCGAATCGTGGTGGCGTACATGGTGACATGGCCGGTTCCGACGTCAAGCCCTGCATGCCATGCAGCGCCCGTGGTGTTCTCAAACAGGCAGTGCTCGATGTGCACGTCGGACACATCGTAGACACCAATCGGAGAATAGCCCGGGTCGCGGGCGGTGACGTACGCGAGCGACACCTGGCTGCGCTCGAAGACCTCGACATCAAATGTGGCAGCGCCGTCGATCGTCATGTTGCGCAGCCGGACGTCGAGGCTGCCCTGTCCAATCCCGATACCTGCCGCGGCGGAGGACTGGCTGTGGATGGCCAACCCACCGATAGTGACGCTCCGTGCAGCCTGAACATACAACACGAAGACGAGGAGGCCGCCTCCCGGGACCGTATTTGGTTGGACCAAGGCCGCACCTGGCATGCCCTCCAGCGTGAGATCTTCGAATCCGACGACGCGAACGTACTCAGTGCAAGTACCCTTGACCAGCACGGTTGCCGGCCCATCTTTCTGCATGCTGGCTAACGCGGCATTCAGCGACTGGCCTTTGCCGCAATCCACGACCGTCGTGGTACCGGTTGGACCGGTCAGACCGGCAGCAGAGGAATTTGCCTGCGCCTTCGAACAGGAAATACCAAGCAAAACGACGATGGACAATGTAGTCGCGAATTTCATGAGAGTTCTCCTTATCGACGGCCTCCGGGGTGGCCCACAATTGCCTGCCGTCGGCATTGTAGAGTAGTGGGTGCCCCATCTTTCCCGTCTTTTGGGAAAGGGTGGGATAAACAATCCGGGGTGCCCCACCCTTATCGCCGGTCTTTGGCGATAGAGCCTGCCCTGAGCGCAGCCGAAGGGGTGGGAACGAACCAGCAGACTGCGCTAGTCGTGCGCTACAGGCCGCTGCCCATTCAACCGATAGCGCTGCATATATCGGTTTCGAAATGAATTGACTGTTTGCGCGGGTGACGAGGCCGTCTGCTGCCCGACCGCCATAGGCCGCGCTGTTGAAACGCTCGTCTGAGCACTGGCAGCATCCACCATGCTGTAATCGCAGCCCTCGACGTTGGGATGTCCGTCGTCGCACGGGATCAGCAGAGCGAGATGGCCTAGGTCGGCATCGTCATTTGGAGTAAAGCCAAGGGGCGCGGCTTTGGCGAGAATCTCTCCACGGTCATTTATGTTGAACGCATTGGTCAATTGATACCCTGTGCCGGGCTGAATTACCGTGTTCAAGTCAACCATCGGTCCGCCGTTTTCCCATAGAAACGCATGCAGGAAGTTATGGCAGTCTGACGAGCCGCCGACGGCCTGCCCGCGCGCATTCAACCCGCGGCCCCGGCTGCAAGAATCACCTGGGACGATTCCGAGATCATGTATCTTGCCATGTCTCCACAGAACCGCATCATGAGTCAGCCCACCGGGCAGATCGGCAGAGCCGACAACGTCGGCCGCGTCGTTGAGCCAAATCGCCTCTGAGATATCTCCGCCAAGAGTGCCAAGATCGCTCATGACTCCGTTCTGCCAGAAGAAAGCATGGCATCCTGGGTTCGCCGCGCCACCAAATACGATCGCCGGAATGCAAGCTCCCGGATTTTCTGACAGGCTCGACATACCGATAACCTGGCCACGATGATTTGCACATTGGGCAATACCAAACGTTCCCCCCAGCGTCCCCAACTCCGTCATCTTTCCGTTGAGCCAAAGGTACGGAGCAAAAGTAGGTAGCCCTGTGTCAGGGTTGGAGATTGTGCTAGTGGTTGAACCTCCCACGACAATTCCTGTCGGCGGGTTCGTGCAGCTAGCGCCGGGGAAAGCATCGGCCCCGCCCAACGTGCCAATATCCAGCTTCTGCCCGTTTTGCCAGATGAATGTGTGAGTCGGGAACCCGAAGAACCCGATGGGATCCGAGGTGGTATCGATAGTGGAAAATCCTATGACCTGACCCGCATCATTGATGTAGATGCCCAGGCTCTCCGTCCCAGCACCCAGTGTTCCGAGATCGACAATCTGGCCGTTCTTCCAGAGCACCGCACGATATTCAGGTATGCCCACAATTGGGTCGATCTGGTCGCTTTGCGACTGTCCAGTCATCGATCCCCATGAGTTGATCGAGCCGGCAGCGCTATTGTTATTCACCGGAAGGGCGCCGAAATCTGTCATGACACCGTTCTTCCATTGGAAGGCATGGGCTTGGTAGCAGTCGGAGTCATAACAGCCGTATTCTTGGTTTGGGTCGGGAAGATCCAGATCGGCCAGAGATGCCACGACGCCCGAATTGTTCAGCAGGCTGAAACCGTCTCCGTTCACCGAACCGTAGCTGTGGGGGCCGCCAAGCGTTCCTAAATCGACGAACATGTAGTGATGATGTTTCGCTCCGTTGCCCTGCGCGGCATTCTCCTGCGCTGCTAACGCGCACACCATCGCTGCCGCTGCCAACACGAATACCGCTGTGCGGAATTTCATAAATTGCCCTCCTCTGCCCATGTGCCCCGCACCTTGCGCTCGCCGCCGACTCTCGCGCAATGGCGGACAGGGGAAATTTCGGTGACCATTCGGTGACCAGCCTCAATTAATTCGGTTAATGCGAACTGCAATCGTCGAGATGTCCGCGAGAAGCGGTGAAAGGGCACGGCTTTAGCCGTGCCAAAAGGGCGTTCTGAAGGATGGGCTTTAGCCCCGGCGGGTACCAGCCGAAGGAGCGGGTTCTGGCTGCCTTGCTTTATCGACGAATTTCTAATTCAGAACATTAACTAGGCGTTTCGCTACGACGACGCCTCCCTGGGGTGCTAAAATCTCGGGCATTCCCGGGGTGACAGTATGGCAACTCCCTCGCGATCCTCGCAGCGCATACGCTTCGCCGAGTTCGAGCTCGACCTGGGCACTGGAGAACTCTGGAACAACGGCGAAAAGCTGACCCTCGCCCGCCAACAATTTCAGCTGCTGCAGGTGCTGCTCGAGAAACCTGGCGAACTGGTTACCCGGGAAACGCTCATCGCGCGTTTGTGGCCTCCCGATACGTTCGTCGATTTCGACCAGGGTCTGAAGAAGGCAGTAAACCGCTTGCGTGAAGCTTTAAGTGATTGCGCTGAGCAGCCCCGGTTCATCGAAACGCTTCCCCGCCGAGGTTACCGCTTCATCGCCGACGTGCAGGAGGAGCATCCGGAAGTCGGGGCCCGCGAGAAGGTCACGTTGCTGCGTCCGATTGCCGTGCCGGATGAGGAGCTCCATCCCGCTCAACCGAGACGTTTGCCGTGGTCGCGTTACGTCGCGTTCTGGGTCTTAGCCGTTGTCGTTTGCGCGGCTGGCATTTTCTTCTGGCGAAGAGAAGGTCGGCCACCTGCAGTACCAGAAGTCAAGCAGCGTCGACTGACGACCAACTCCAGCGACAATCCGGTACGGAGCGGAGCAATTTCACCCGACGGGAAGTACTTGGCCTATGCTGACCTTGACGGACTGCACGTCAGAATCATTGAGACCGGTGAAACGCGTGATGTGCCCCAGCCGAAGGAGCTTGCCGGCAGCCCTGGGTATTGGCGAGTTGTGGGTTGGTTTCCCTCCGGTACCAGTTTCATCGTCAATTCAACGTTGCCCCCTGAATATGGACCGCAGCATCCCAGTGTATGGGAGATTTCCGTCCTGGCAGGGCAGGTGCGAAGAATCCGTGAAGATGCCGAGGCTTGGTCGATCTCTCCCGACGGGAGCACGATTGCGTTCTCCGTAAGCACAGGTCATCCGGAGGCCCGAAGTCTGTGGGTCATGGGATCTTCGGGAGAGCAGGCACGCAAGTTGTTCGACGCCGACGAAGGTAATTCCATCGACCGCGCCCAATGGTCGCCGGATGGACGGCGGCTGGCATACGTTAGATACTTCGCCTTGTCGCAGAAGTCAAAAGATGTCATCGAAAGCCGCGAGCTCAACGGTGGGCCTGCTACAGAGATGATCTCGGCGCCGGGATATGCAGTACGTGGATATTTATGGCTGCCGGATGGCCGGATCATCTACTCACTGGGCGAGCCACTGGCAACGCCGGAGATTTCCGCCACTGACTGTAATTTCTGGACATTGCCGATTAATTCACGTACCGGCAAGCCTGCCGGCGATCCACGGAAGCTGACCAACTGGGCCGGGTTCTGTATGGACGCCATGAGCGTAACCAGCGACACGAAAAAGCTGGCGTTTGTGGAGTCGGCGGTTCAGGGAACCGTTTATGTGGCGGATGTCCACGCCAACGGCGCCCACATCGACAACGTGAGGCCTCTTACGCCAAGTGTGGGTTGGAGCGTACCGTCTGCCTGGGCGTCAGATGGACAATCGCTGATCGTGCGCTCCAATCGTGACGGCCGTTGGAGGATTTACAAACAGCCGTTGGACGGGGGCCCAACTGAGCTTATGGTCAAAGAGTCAGAGGAAGCTCTCGACCCACGCGTGCTCGGGCCTTGGGTGATTTACGAGATCAGGCCGAAGGATGTGAACCGCTGGACAACACCCGTCTCCGTGATGCGGGTTCCGTACGAAGGAGGATCCCCGGAACAGATAGTGAAGGCACTGGTTCTTATCGTGCGCTGCGGTCGGGTCTCATGCATCTCGATTTCCGTTAGTCAGGACCTCAAGCAATTTGTCTTTACTGCTCTTGATCCGATTCAGGGCCTTGGCCGGGAACTCGCGCGCGCTGACCGTCGAATTGTGAACAATGCTTTTTCCCTTTCTCCTGACGGCACACAAATTGCCGTCCTTCCCAGTTTCCAGCAAAGCATCGATATCTACCCTGTCTCTGGGGCCGCGCCCTGGAAGGTTAAAGTGAAAGGCTGGCCAAAGATTGACAACGTGAACTGGGCAGCAGATGGAAAGGGATTTTATGTCTTCAGCCCTACTTCTCGTGGATCTGTGCTCCTGTATGCCGATCTGCAAGGCAACGCCCGCGTGCTCTGGGAGCAGCCCGGCGGTCTCCAGACAGCGGGCATACCGTCGCTCGATGGCCGTCACCTCGCCATTCGCGGATGGACCGTCAACAGCAATGTCTGGATGATGGAGAACTTTTGAACGGTCGTGGCGCAGGTTCGCGCCGCGCCTTTCGGCGTTAACCTGGGTTTGGTGGCTGCCCGCGCGTAGCGGTGTTCGATACGTGGGAATCCGTTCCATTCTGGGAATCCCCGGTTACCTTCGTAATATTGACGCGCCGATTTTGCGTGACTTGGCCTCGCTCGAAGCCTTATTCATGAAAGTGGCATGCTCCGCGTCAAGTGACCAGCGCGGAAATCGACGCCCAGGGTGGCCCACAATTGCGCGTTCGCAATTGTGGGGTCCGTCGAATTTGACCGGCTCGATGGCGTCGGCACAATCGGGTCAACCCGATCGAGTGCCCTAAGTTATTTGAATAGAGGACTTTGCCTGTAAGTCCCACGGAATAACCATTTTGCGCGGAAATCTGCGCAGGTTGATGATTCTAAGGATTTTGAGGGGGGAGGGGGGTACCCCACGCGCCCACCTCGCAAGCTCAGTCGTACCTCTCGAAGACGATTTGTTTGCGGTCCCAGCCAAGTTCTTCTTTGAGTAGCTTGCGGTTGGCGTCAACCATCAGATGCAAGCCGCAGATGTAGGCTTGCAGGTCGCGGCGGGCGCCGACGATCTCGCGAACGTGGTCCTGGACATATCCTCGAAGTCCAGTCCAGTCCTCGCCACCGCGACTAAGAGTTGGCAGGTAATGGAAGTTGGGATGCGCCTGCTCGATCGCACGGAACTCATCGCTGTAATAGAGGCCGTCTTCGTGGCGCGTTCCGTATACCAGCCAGAATTCGCGGCCGAGGTGGCGCTCGGGCCGCTCAAAGAGCCAGTGCGCCATGCCGCGAAAGGGAGCGATTCCTGTACCAGTGGCGATGAAGACTGAATCCTGATGCGGCTGCCGCAAGGTGAACATGCCGTGAGGTCCGTGGAATTGGATCGGCGCACCCTCGTCTAGATCGCATAGCCAGTTGGACAGGAAGCCTTTTTCGACGCGGTTGAGGCAGAGGTCGAATGACGGCGAAGTTCTGGGAGCCGAAGCGATTGAGTAGGCGCGGGTGTGCGTCTTGCCGTCCGGCTTCATCTGCTGAATCGAAACGAACTGGCCAGCAGTGAATTGAAACCTTTCTGCACCCTCGACGGAGAATTCGAGGTGCTTGGTCTGCTCTGAGAGAAAGATTGAGCGAGCTAGGCGAGCGGTATGCAGCTTTCGCTCGCCCGGCCGGGAGACGCTTGCGCTGTGCTCTGGAGATGTAGGTTCTGCGTCCAAAATAGGTGTTTGATCCGTCACAAATTATTAGATGCGCGAGTTGCTCAATCGGCGGAGTGCAATGCGACCGACGCTGGAAAGTCGGTCGCCGCTGAGGTTAGGGGCGCGTTAACTGCCGTCAACACTCGCCCTGTGGCAGACTATTCGACCGTCACCGACTTCGCCAGGTTGCGCGGCTGATCGACGTCGCATCCGCGGCGAACCGCAATGTGGTAGGCCAGCAACTGGAGTGGAACGACCTCCAGGATCGGAGACAGCAACTCAGGGGCCTGAGGAACATACAGAACGTGGTCCGCCGATTCCTTGATCTCGTCGTCGCCTTCCGTGGCCACCGCAATGACCGTGCCGGAGCGGGCCTTCACTTCTTTCAAGTTGGAAATCGTCTTCTCGTAGCGCAGAACCGAACCCGGATCGCTGAGGTCGCGTGTGGCCATGATCACTACCGGTAATTCCTCGTCGATCAAAGCGTTCGGGCCATGCTTCATCTCGCCCGCCGGATAGCCTTCAGCGTGGATGTAGGAAATCTCCTTCATTTTCAGCGCGCCCTCAAGAGCGATTGGATAGTGAACGCCGCGCCCCAGATAAAGAAAGTCCTGCACGCGATGGTAAAGCTTGGCCAGCTCTTCGGTGGCATCATCGCCGCCCAGCAGCGACTCGAGCTTGCCGGGAATGAGCGTGAGCTCGGTGAGGAGCTTCTTGGCTTCATCGGAGCCGATTGTGCCGCGCACCTCTCCGAGGAACACCGCAAATAGGAACAAGGCCGTCAACTGCGCCGTAAACGCCTTGGTTGACGCGACGCCGATCTCCGGGCCCGCGTGCGTGTAAATTGTGCCGTCGGACTCACGCGCGATCATGGAGCCCACGACATTGCAGACACCCAGAGTCTTCGCGCCCTTGGACCGCGACTCGCGCATGGCAGCGATGGTGTCCGCAGTCTCTCCCGACTGGGTGATCAGAATGGTGAGATCGTTGGAACCGGTAAGCGGGTCGCGGTAGCGAAACTCGCTGGCATAATCGACTTCCACGGTGACTTTAGCCAGCCGCTCGATCATGAACTTGGCCGCGAGTCCGGCATGCCAACTGGTACCGCACGCGGCGATGTAGATGCGCTCAAGCTGGCGGAAATCCGCCTCAGTAATGTCCATTTCATCGAGGAAGACCTTGCCGGTATCGAGTGAAACGCGGCCCAGAGTGGTATCGCGAACGGCGCGGGGCTGTTCGAAGATCTCCTTCAGCATGAAGTGCTTGAAGCCACCCTTTTCCGCCATGATGGGGTCCCAGGTGATGTGCTGCACCTGGCGGGTTATGGGATTTCCGTCGAAGTCGGTCAACTGCACGCCGGAGGGAGTGATGACCGCCATGTCTCCGTCGCCGAGAAAGAACAAGTCGCGCGTGTGATACAGGATGGCGGGAACATCGCTGGCAACGAAGTACTCGTCGTCGCCGAGTCCAATGACTGCGGGAGGACCATTACGTCCGGCGACGATTTTGTTGGGTTCGTCCGAGGAGATTACTGCGATGGCAAATACGCCGGTCAACTGCTTGACGGTCTTGCGTACCGCTTCTTCCAGCGGGATTTTATGGCCTGCATCCGTCAGGGTCTGCTCAATGAGGTGGGCAATGACTTCGGTATCTGTTTCTGTGCGGAACTTGTGGCCCCCGTCAATGAGCTTCTTCTTCAGGCTCATGTAGTTTTCCACGATGCCGTTATGCACGACGACGATTTTGCCGGTGCAGTCGCGATGGGGATGTGCGTTCTCTTCGGTCGGGCGGCCATGAGTGGCCCAGCGGGTATGTCCGATGCCGTAGGTGCCATCGAGAGGCTTGAGCTGAATGGCTTCTTCGAGGTTGCGCAGTTTGCCCTCAGCGCGGCGAACTTGCAATCCCTCGCCATTGCCGGCGACGGCGATGCCGGCGGAATCATAGCCGCGATATTCAAGGCGGCGCAGGCCGTCGATGATGACCGGAACGACTCGTTTCTTTCCAACATAGCCAACGATGCCGCACATCTCATTTGCTCCATGAAGACGGGAATGCACGAATCTCGCGGTCCAGGAAGACCGACGCGCGCGATCTCGGGGACGACCGCGGCTAACAGGTAAATTTTAGCCGATTTCCAGTAACGGTGTTGCGCAGGCGCGGAACCTAACTTTCGAGGGTGAAGCGATACTCTTCGATCACGGGATTGGTCAGTACCTCGCGTGCAATGCGCTCAACCTCTGCCTGAGCTGCGTCGCGTCCGATGCCGTCATCGAGCGCGATCTCGAAGTACTTGCCCTGGCGTAAGTCGTTAACGCCGCGATAGCCCATTTTTTTCAGGGCGCCATGAATGGTTTTGCCTTGTGGATCGAGCACGGTCTTCTTGAGCGAGACGTAAACGTAGGCTTTCATAAAAGAAGTCTCATTATAACCATACGGTTGGTCGTTGGGCGGTAGCGTCACCTGAGAAGCGGTCTCATGAATGATGTCCGGGAGGAAGTTCGAATTCCCAGGGGCTAAAGCCCAATGTTTACGGCAACCGGAGCGGCACGGTTAAAGAGGTTGCTGAAAAAGTCCGAAGGGCAGGTTCCTCGCGGACTGAAGTCCGCTCGGAACATAAAAAAAAATAAAGGGCTTATCGGCACGACTGAAGTCGTGCCCTGATACAAAGCTGCTCGGACACGAGTTTTTCCGCAGCCTGTAAAGACGTGCCCTTTCAAATCAAATTTATGAGACCGGTTCGAGTCAGGACAAGGGCGTCTTGAAGGCTTCGTCGATCTCGACCTGGTATCCGTTGACGAGGCGATTTGTCTCGTTAGCCATGCCAACCACAGACATCAGTTCGTGAAACATCGCCGGAGTCATGCCTTGCTTTCGCGCCGAAGCGGTGTGGGAAGCGATGCAATATCCGCAACCATTAGTGACGCTCACGGCGACGTACAGCATTTCCTTCACGAGAGGGTCGAGTGCGCCGGGCGCCATGATCTGCTTAATGCTTTCCCAAGTGCGTTTCAACTGGGTCGGATCGTGAGCAATCGCCTTCCAGAAGTTATTGATCCAATCAACCTTGCGGGTCGCCATGATGTCGTCATAGACGGCGCGAACTTCCGGGGTAGCGTCTGCATACTCAATCAAGCCATAAGTGGCCATTGCTTCATCCTCGCTCAGACAATCGGTACTTTTTGTTTATAGGCAGCGACCTGCACGTTCCAGCCCAAGTCCTTGA
>Ga0074046_10004575_pt1 | contig 11249 bp, 13 predicted proteins | sample BogForMeECP23OM3_FD_94441 | JGI IMG/M metagenome (GOLD analysis project Ga0074046, IMG submission 94441) | Bog forest soil microbial communities from Calvert Island, British Columbia, Canada - Bog Forest MetaG ECP23OM3 | ecosystem: Environmental > Terrestrial > Soil > Wetlands ...
CGCTGCTCCTGCACGTCGGGGTGCGGCGAGAGATTTTCAAAAGGCAGCACATCGTGCGCGGGAAAGCGCACCACGCGCGAAGGATCTACGGCGCCTGTCAGCTCGCATCCGGCTTTGAGCAGTGGCTCCAGCGCCTCGGCGGCCTTGTTGTCGGCCACAATCACGATCACTGGCTGCTTGGCGGCCCGCGCCATCAGCGGCAAGTAGAGCGCTCGCGCTGTTGAGGTCAATCCGGACACACGCCGCCGGCCCGCACCCAGGCTCAGGTGCCTGCGAACGCGCTCAAATCCCGGGGTATGCTCCAGCTCCGCGAACATCTCGCGGACGAACGGGAGGATCATCTGACCCTAGTTTATCAGTGGAGGATTGATGCCATGGTTGCGCAGGACGATTTCGATGGCATCAAATGTGACATGCGGGAGCTTCGACGTCCTCGCCCGCTTCGAGTCTTGTCAGCCAAGCGTCAGCCTCTTCCTCAGTCAGGTGCAGGCCGGTGGTCTGATAGTCGCTCCAAGCCGCGAGTGCAGCCTGACGAAGTTGGTCCCGGATCGCTCGTTGCTGAAAAGCTTCGTGCATGGGCGGAGACCTCAGTCGAGGCGCGGCGTGCCCCGGCGCAGCACCAATCCGGTGACCCCGAAAAGCCCGATCAACGCCAACGCGATGACGAAATAAAACGCCATGGGATGCAGCCAGCCGGGCGAATAGGTCAGATCCTGCCCCACCCACAGCAGCAGGATGGTGGCCATGACCGCAAACTGGCCGGCGATCACCAGAAACGTGTGACCCAAAGCGCGCCGCTTGTCCAGCGCCTCTACCTGGTCGGGATTCAGATTGCGCTCTTCCAGGGGAAGAAGGGAATTTGCCATGGAGCTTTCTCCTTACAGGACTTGACCGGACTTGACTCGCTGGGGACCTCCGGGTCCGGCGTTCCTACACACAATTCAATCACATACCAGCCGCACCGCGCCACCTTTGAGCGAGCCACGGCGGGCGGCCTCAATTTCGATTCCGAGGTTGCGGGCAGCTCGCAATTATTGCGGCGGATACCCGACCGATTGCGCGTACGGCACCATGTGATCCGCGCCCAGTCCGAGCTTCGCCGCCACATCCTGCGCATGCACGGTGTAGAACCACGCATTCAGGCCGTCCGACGCTGCGAACAAGTACACATTTTGTGCGATGAATCCGCAATCCACCTGCGCGTAGTCGTCCTTGGCCGGGGCCACATAGACAATCGTCACTGCGGCATGGGCTGCAGGCGCCGGGCTGATGGCGCCGCGCAGGTCGCCCGCGATCACTGGGCGCAGCACATTTTGTTCCGCGTCGTAGAGATACACGCCGTCGGCCAGCACCACGTCGAGCTGGATGTCCTGCGTGTTGCGAGCCGAGGGCGCCGTCCTGCCCAATCCGGGATGCACGTTGCGTGGGCGGTTGACGCCGAAGGCTGCCCAGAGTAAATCCGAAAGCGTCTGCAGTGGCAGCGGCTTATCGAGGAAGGCGCGCGTTGTCTGGCGCGCGCTCAACGCCTGCATCAGCGGCATGCCGCCAGTGGTGGCTGGCTTGGGAAGCTGAATGGGCTGCGACTCCGCAGCCAGTACCGGCGCGCTCGAGCGATGCAAGCCGGCCCAAAACATTGCACCGGCCAGCAGGACAACGATTCCCAGCACGAGAGCCGCGGACCGCACAACAAGACGCGACGAAATGCGCATGATGACACCTCGAAAGATCAGGGGTAAGCACGCCCGCCTCCTGAGGTGTGCGGACCAAGGGGAAGTGAAGATTGTGCCGGCCGCAGCGCTCCGCTCTAATCCACCAAAAACGCCAGAGACTGCAGCGTCGTAATCTCGAATGGCTTGCGGCAGCGGATGTTGGCGCACTGCAGCTTGTCGTCGCGCCGCACCATATAGGATTGCGCTTTGGCGAAACGGGCGCGGTCGCGCTCGTCGGCGCCGCGGGGAATCTGCTGGCGCTTGCGCCGCACTACCCACATCACTTTGTACTCGGCCGCCTGCCCGCACTTGGGACAGGTCAGGCTGTGCGTGCGCTGCTCGGTCGTCTCGTTGAAGAATTCGCGCTCATCCATATGCGTTTCGCCCTCCGCTTCGCCAACCCTCAGCCGCCGCCGGGACCTGGTACTCGAGTCAGGACTCGACTCGGGTACTTCCGCCGTTGCCGAATCTATTCCATAATCGTTCTTGCCATGGCGAAGCGCAAGCCAGCCCGTTTTTCGGCCGCAAAAGCCGTCAAGGCCAACGCCCGCAAGCGTGTAGGCCAGCCCAAGCCGTCGCGCGTGCTGCCAGACGAACCGCGCACCGGCCGCCAGGCCAAGCACAAGCCCAAACTCGAAGATCTGCTCCGCGAGGAGAGTTAGCCGGAGCCGCCCGTTTTCAAAAAACGCTTGCTCTCCGCGCCGAATTTCTGATAGCTGTTAACTGAGAACTGTCTCTATGGCTAAAGCAGTCGGCATCGGCGGCATTTTCCTCAAGGCGCGGGACCCGAAAGCGCTCGCCCAGTGGTACGCCACGCACTTCGGCATCCCGGACCAGGGCGGCGGATCGCTCGGATTCGACGGCCCTGAATCCATGGGCATGACCGTCTTCGCCCACTTCCCGCTCGACACGAAATACTTTGGCGAGGGCGCGCAACAGGCCATGGTCAACTTCCGCGTCGACGATCTCTACGCTCTGCTCGGCCAATTGGAAGAGGCCGGGGTGCGCATCGATCCCAAGCGCGACGACTCCCCCTACGGCAAATTCGCGTGGATCTGGGACCCAGAGGGCAATCGCGTCGAGCTCTGGCAGCCACCGGCGGCGGAGTGATGGGCAAGCTGAACCCAAAACGTTGGCGGCGGGACTCTGTAAGACACGTAAGACGCGATGGGTTACGGAGGATAAGCCACCCGGGCCCCCCTGTCTTATGCCGTCAACCGGATGTCTTATGATCGTAAGACATCCGGTTGGCCCCAACTCCCGAACTTCCACCCATAGACAGGTCCCCGCAAACGCCCCTCCCCACCCAACACGAACCTTACCCCGCGCCAACCAGCTTCAGGTAGTCCGGCTCATCGGCAATCGTGCGATGGCGAAAGGCGCGCACAATCTTCCGCTCCTTCAGAAAGAACACGCCCGGCATCTGCTCCGCATCTTCCTTGATCATGCCAATCCCATACTTGAAAAGCGCACCCTTGAGCCAGCCCATCAGCACTGCCGGATGCAACGAGTGCCAATAAGGGTTGGTGCGCGACAAACCGAATGCGGGAACCTGGTACAGCGTGGCCTCAGGATTGCTGACTCTCTCAACGTCTGAAAGCTTGTAGTAGTCGAAGTAAGGTTTTGCCCGCTCCGGAGAGCCAAGGTGCACAAAGACAGGCCGCACACCCCTGGCCTCAATCTGCGACCGCACCTGCGCAACGCGGTCCAGGGTCTGGGCGCAAAAGGCACAGGCAAAGTGGCGAAGAAAGACGAGCAGAAGGGGCGACTCGTCCACCAGGTCGAGCAGCGAGCGGCCGGTCTCCGTATGAAACTCGCGCAAGGACCCTTCGAGATTCGATCGCTCAATGCTCTGGAGCATCCCCGTCACCGTTCCTCCACCCCCGGCGGGAAGTGTCGATTATAGACGCAATGCGATGGTGGGTCAGTTTTGGATGCCGCTGGGGGAAGCTCGCCTTCGTCGTCCCGTTTCTCCGCAGCCGAGGTTGGCCGTGAGACGCTGTAAGACGCGCCGTTTTGAAGGGGGTCGCCGCTTTCTCGCGGCTGCTGCCCCGGAGTTGGATGGTCCGGGGCGGCCGGTTCGGGGCTGTTTGGGTGGGGATTTTGGGGTTATTCCATTGATTATAAACAGCTTGTGTCCGATTTCCCTTATACCATACCGGGGTATAGGTGGTAATTTTTCTTTATTTATTTTCTTCCCGCCGGGACGGATTTGGGCGGGCGGCCGAGACGCTTGGGCTCACTGGACAGGAGCTTGCCCTCCTGACGAACCGCGGCCAGCGCTACCTTGGCGGTGGCGAGGAGGCTTTCGGCCTGGAAGCTGACGATCACCTCGGCCACCTGCGCAAAGCTGACGCAGGCGATGTAGTCGCGGACATTTTCGAATCCGGCGAGGGGAGGCATGCTGCGGAGATAGGCGGATCTGGCTCGCAGCCTGGCGTCGCAGTTGTTCGTGGTCAATGGCCGCAACGGCGTTTTCCAGGAGTAATCCCGACAATCGAACGTAAGCGGATGTCGATGAGTGGTTTGGGCTGTTATCGACAGGTGAAATTTGGGATCACCAGCATCAAGTGAAGATATGCCGACTCATCGTTAGTAACCCGATATCGGTGAGCGCATTGCCGATCTTGCATCCGTCCCTACCGTTCCTGCCTCATGCGTTTACGGCTAGCAATCCGCTCTGCAACTGATGACCTCTGGCATGACATCGAGCGAGCGGTTCGTAACCTACCGGGATCAGAAGGCACGAAGTGCTTCACCAGCCCAAGTCCCGCACAATGACGGCCAATCATTTGCGGCGTTGATTTTGCGCGCTCTGAAAGCTTTTGAGTACTGCTTCCGCGGTTGAGAGAAGCGGAATCTGCTTCGAAGTCCCATAGAGCATTCGCGTGGAGAGGGCGCCATCGATGACGCTAAGTATCGCCGCGGCTGCCGCCCTTTTGTCGATTGCGAAGGGCTTTAGCAGGTTGGTTAGATAGTCAAGGATTTTGTCCTGGTGTTCGATCGCCCGACGATGGAACGGGTGGGCAGTGTCTGGGTATTCGGATGCGATGCGAAGGAACGGGCAGCCGATGACGTCGGGCTGGTTCGCATATTGTTCGAATTTGCTGATCGCCTCATGCAGGTTCTTTGCGGGAGTGGGATGAGCGAGATAGTCCCAAAGAGCTCGATCGCGGCTTTCGAGGTATGCAAGCACGAGGGCATCTTTGCTTTCGAAATGCCGATAGAACGTCGCTTTTGCAACTTCGGCGATGGACATGATCTTCTCGGTGCCGGTTGCGCGGACCCCCTCCGCGTAGAAGAGTCGGTTGGCAACCTCCAGAATTCTCTCTCGCGGATCGGATTGTTTTTGTGTTTTCATCGAATTCATCTTGACAGAAGACAGACCAGTCTGTCTATACTTGAACTTAACAGACAGACCAGTCTGTCTATGCGGACCAATCAAGAATCCCGAAAGTGGAGAAAGAAAATGTCTCGTCGCCTAATCAAGCCTTTGTCGCTGTTCCTGGGAGTTCTGCTGTTCGTGTTCGGATTCCTCAAATTCTTCCAGCCAATCAGTGGATGGTTTGATATCCAGATTCAACAGAGTCATCTACCCCACGAGTCGATTCTCGCGGGCAAACTGACGGAAATGCTCACCGGGTGCCTGTTCTTACTGCCATGGGCCTGGAGATCGTTGACCGCAAAAAGAAGAGAACAAATCCTCCTGTTCACATGTTCGATCCTCGTTGCCCAGATGGCCGTTGCAATCTATGTCCATCTGCAGCCTCAGGTGCCTGCCAGCGTTCTTCCTCTCGGTATCAAACCACCTGTGATTCCCGCTTTCGTTCTCCTCCTCGACTTGCTCACTGCATTTGCTGTCTGGAAGGAGCGGCGAGCAGAGAAGAGCTACGAAATGCCGACTCAATAACGGAGTTCGAGCCCAACCACTTCCGGTCAGAGAGCGAAGCAGGCGTGTCGACCCTTGGTGAGTTCTTCCCCACCTGCTTACCACCGGCGGCCACCACGTCGTAGAACAACTGGAGTACAAAATGGCAACCCTTCTCGAATCTGTTCAGCTTGGATCTTTGGTCCTGGCAAATCGCGTCTTCATGGCGCCCCTTACGCGCAACCGCGCAGGCGCAGATGGCGTCCCGGGCGAACTTGCGGCGACTTATTATTCGCAGCGCGCTTCGGCTGGGCTCATCGTGACCGAGGCCACGCAGATCTCGCCCATGGGCAAGGGGTACATCAATACTCCAGGAATTTATTCCCCCGAACAGGTGCGAGCGTGGAGCGGGATCGTCGAATCCGTTCATAAGTGCGGCGGCCGAATCTTCCTTCAGTTGTGGCATGTGGGCCGAATCTCTCATTCGTCCTTGCTGCCGAACAATGCACAGCCAGTCGCTCCCTCCGCAATCCGTGCCAATAGCCAGACGCTCATTGCCACGGGCCTGGCACAGGTTTCAGAGCCAGTTGCCTTGACGGCTACCGGGATCGGAGAGACCCTGGACGATTACCGGCGAGCAGCGGGCAACGCAATGGAAGCTGGATTTGACGGGGTCGAGATTCATGCGGCGAATGGATACTTGATCGATCAATTTCTGAAAACAGGATCGAACCGGCGCACCGATGAATATGGAGGTGTTGCGTCGAATAGAGTCCGCTTTCTTACCGAAACAGTTGAACGCGTCCTGCAAGTCTGGGACGGCAGGCATGTGGGTGTGCGAATCTCTCCGACGGGTGGTTTCAACGATATGACGGAGGACAACCCACTCGAAACATTCTCCGTCGCGGTTGCCAGACTGAATAGTTATGGGCTCGGGTACCTTCATGTCGTCGAAACGGCGCAGAACAGCAAAGGAAGCAGCGAGGAGGATCTCGCCATGTCGGCCCACCTGAGAACACTTTGGAAAGGTCTTTACGTTGTGAATGGGGGATATGACGGGCTAAAGGGAGAGGAAGCATTGCGGACCGGGCGTGCCGACGCGGTCGCTTATGGCCGAGCCTTTCTCGCCAACCCAGACCTGCCAAGGCGGTTGGAACTCGGAGCCACTCTGAATGAACCAGACCCGACGACTTTCTACGGAGGAGACGCTGCCGGCTACACGAGCTACCCCGCGCTCTCTCGCTTGTGCCATTCACTAGGATAGATACCAAAATACGCCCTTCAATCCGACGATCTTTCACGGGAGCAACAAGCGCATAATCGCCAAGGCACTCACCGAGGCGGGTTACTCCTCAAATGTCGGCATGGCGGCGGGAATTCAGCGTCGTTCTGCAGGGCTGGGTTCGGAGGGTGCTCCCTGTGGCTGGCTCGCATTTCTCACAGACGTCTCGACGATAGATAAGACGGTCCATTTCCAACCGCCGGCCTACCCTGCGGGGGTCTGGAGACCCCCGCTACAGCCGGTCTGGAGACCGGCGCTACAGGTTCTGGCTGGGTGTGAAAGATGCTGGTTAGTGCTGCACGCTGTACGGTCCGGGCAACATCGGCGTGGCGGAGGCTTGTTCGAGCGCGGGATTCGATGCCACTTCCGTCCGCTTGGAGTAGATGCGGAACTCGACCACCAAATTGAGCAGGACGGGAACCGGCTTGCCGTCCTTGACGGCGGGCTCGAAGGTGGCCTTGCGGATGGAATCCACGGCGCTCTCGTCGAGTCCGAAACCGATGGGCCGCGCCACGGCGATTTCGCCCGGCTTGCCGTCAGCGCCGACCACCACGTGATACTCCGAGATGCCGGCCACACCGTAGTCCTGCGCAAACTGGTTCGACCCGGGCTCGAAGGTGGCCTTGAGCCGCGCTTTCTTGTCGACCATATTCTGCCGCAGCACGTTGGGATCCGCAGGCTGGTAGTCGGCCCTGGCCGCGACAGCATCGTAGTAGAGCTTCCAGCAGCCCGGCATTGACGCCATCATGCGCTCATCAAATCCCTGCGCGAATACGTTGCCGAGCGCTTCTTCGAGAACCTTGTTGGCGTGCGCCGGCGACAGCGTAGCCGTCACGCTTTTGGCGTCGGCGGGCCGCTCGGCCTCGGGCGCCGCGGACATTTCAGCCTGCGCTTCCTGGGCATCGGCCGGTGCGATATTTGGTGCGATATTTGGCGCAGGGCCCAGCGCGGGAGCTGGTGCGGAATTGAGCGCGGGTGCAGTAACCGGAGCCGTCAATGCGAGAGCCGGTTTCGCGGCCCGCAGCGACCATTTTCCCTTGCCCTTTTCCTGCTTTGGCTTGACGACAAGCTCGCGATCGATGGTGATGCGCACCATTTTTTTCTTCGGTGTGATGTTCACCCGATCCACGGCTGTGGTGGGATCCTCGGACGGCAGCGCGCCCAGAAAGTGCAGCCCGTAACGCGCGCCCTCGAGCTCCACTTTGTGCTTGAGCAGGCGCACCTTTTCGATGCGGATTCCGGCGAGCGTATACGACCCCTGCGGCGAGTGCCCGATCAGCACGCCGTGCTCGTTGAAGGTGAGTGTGTTATCGAGGTAGCCGCCGCGCAGGAAGAGATCCTTGCCCTCGAACTGCTTTTTGAGATCGTCTTCCGTGATGCTTCCGGGCTCCGGGGCCTGGCCTGCACTGCTGGACGCGGCCGCGGGCGTCGAAGCCGGCTGACTTTCTGCGGATGGCGATGCGGGAGCGTGGACGATTTGCGGCGTTGCAGGCGACGGCTGGGTCTGCACTGGAGGTTGATTGTCGGCCGTGAGTGCAGCCGTTTGCTGCGCTCTCGCGTTTACCGCGGCCAGCGCCAGCAGCAGCGCCGATGCGCCGCAGATCAATAACGCGCTGCCCCGAAACACGTTGAACGGGGCCGCGGACGCAGCAAAAGAGGAGACACGGGAGCGATCCATGGGCAGGTACATGGGAAGCCTTCGAACGCCACTCTAACAGGGATTGAGACTCAGCCGCCGTAAGAAAAAAACCTTTGGTAACAAGCCGCGCGGCCGATTCCCATTTCAATCCTTGGTGCCGATTTGGCGCCTGAGCTGCCACAAAATGCGCCGGAAGAGTCCCAGAATTCGCCGCGCGTCCCGCCGCTCGAGGCGGAGCCGGCGCAGCAGCAGGCGCAAATCATGATGATTCGCTTTCTGCATCGCCGCGGGGGAGTAGTTTGCGGCCTGCATGGTTTCTGCGACCACGCCGGCGAGCAGATCGAGGTCCAGCGCAGAAGCGGAAGTGGAGTTTTTGGAACTCTGGGGGGGAAGCACGGAATGATTTGCAGAGTTCACCCCGGTCCCCAAATGCGAGGGACCGGGGGCACCCGTTTCGCACTTGCACTGCGAGGGAATTGGGTGTGAGGGGCGTACGGCTAACTCGTAGAGGCACACAGCAACGGCCTGGCCAAGATTCATCGAGGGCTGGCGAGGATCGGTGGGAATCTCCACGAGCGCGTGGCAAAGAGCGAGATCATCGCGGGTGAGCCCGCGCTTCTCCGGCCCGAAGACCAGCGCCACGCGGCCGCCGCGGGCGAGCTCTGCGACGACAAACGGCGCCAAATCCGGAAGCGGAATCACGGTTTGCTCGGGCTTGCGGTGCGCGAGCGCTGCCGTACCAATCACGAGCGCGCAATCGGCGACAGCCTCAGCCACGCGTTCCACGCGTTTAGCGTTTTGTAGCAGGTCGGAGGCGCCGACGGCGGACTTCGCTTCGCGCCAGTGCTCCTCGTAGGGCGCGACCACGGCGAGGTGCCGGAAGCCAAAGTTCGCCATGGCCCGCGCCGCGGCTCCTATATTGAGGGGATTGCGCGGCGAGACTAGGACGACTGCGATGCGGTCGCGTTGCGGTTCGGTGAGCAAGACCTGATTGTAGTCGAGAATTTCAGTCCTCCGAATGCACCGCCGCTGCGCCCGGCACGGGCGCTGCCTCTTCGTCCGAGCGCAGCTTCATCGCGCTCACTGGCAACTCGGAGCGGAATGTTCTAGCCTGAAGCGTGCTCCTTTCCAGCTCAGCTGCGGATGCTCTCAACGAGCTCAGTCAGGCGCCCATCGTGCGCTTTTCGTTGCTGGCGCTCAGCTCCATCTTTTTTCTCGTCGATCCCTTCGCCGCCATTCCGTCGTTTTTGGCCATCACCAACAGTGCCGATGCCACGCGCCGCAAGCGCATGGCGCGCAAGGGTGCGCTCACCTGCTTCATCGTGCTCACCAGCTTCGCCATCGCCGGCCAACTCATCTTTCGCATGTTCGGCATTACGCTGCCGGCATTTGAAATCGCCGGCGGACTGATTCTGCTGCTGATCGGTTTGGACATGCTGGAAGCCCGCCGGTCGGCTACCCAGGAGACCCACGGCGACACCGAAGAGGCCACCCTGAAAGAGGATGCCGGCATTGTGCCGTTGGGCATTCCCATGCTGGCTGGCCCCGGCGCCATCTCGTCGGTGATGGTGCTGGTGGGCCAGGTGCCCACGCTTTGGCACTGGGAGATGGCCGCGATTCTCGGGTCCATCACTATCACTGCCATCGTGACCTATTTCGTGCTGGCCGCGGCCAGCCGGGTGCGCCATGTGATGGGCGAGACCGGCATCCGTATTCTGGTGCGTATCATGGGGCTGCTGCTGGTGGCCCTGGCCATGCAGTATTTTGTGAATGGAATCACGGATTTGGGGTTGATACCGCGGCGTTGAAACGCCAGGTGTCAGGTTTCAGGTGCCAGGTGTCGGGTGCCCTGTGCCGGTTTCACCGCGGACAAATCCGCAACCAGAGCGATACGAGGCACTTTCCCACAGAAAAGGGAGGCTTTCCACAGGTTGCGGAGCTTGCTTCTAACCCTTTGAAATTGCTATTCTTGCCCAGTTGCAAAGGGCGGGCTCTGTTGGAGCGCCATCATTTGCATCCCGTAGTGGCCTGTGCTACTCTAATTGAGTTGTAGTGAGCAGTGGAGCCTCCCGGTGGCCGTGTGGCCTGCCCGTTTGAGGGAAGTGGGAAGCTGGTTCGTTGGGTCGGTCGAGGCTGGTTGAAGCCTTTCGAAGCCCCTGTAGGGAATCCCTAGAGAGAACCCATTGCAGGACCAGGGAGTTCATCTCCCGCGAGCCCTAGTGGATCGAGCATTTTGTGCTGGTCGATGTTTGATATTTTGCGCAGCGCGAAGGGGTTGTTAGAGTTGGTTCGGGGCGAGTTTTAGCTTGACCTGCAACCGGTACTTTGATAACTTTAGAAGGTTCGCGCCAAAACGCCGTATCCTGCTGTACAAGCGGAGACAATCAGCGTTGCGCATCAAGTTCGAGGACAGCCGGACCAAAAGTCCGGACCTCGATCCCAAGGGGTCTCGCTCAGGCGAATCGCCCTCAAGGATCTTTGACAAATTGGTTGAACGTGCCAGTCGTGAGATGCGATCAAGTTTGGCTTGGTCATCTCACAAGGTAAGGTGCCCCGTTCCTTTCGCGAGAAAGTTACGGGTGCACGGTCGACCCAACCGACCTCCGTCGGGGTGGGAAGACATCAGGCTTCAAACGAGAGTTTGATCCTGGCTCAGAATCAACGCTGGCGGCGTGCCTAACACATGCAAGTCGAACGAGAAAGTGGTAGCAATACCATGAGTAAAGTGGCGCACGGGTGAGTAACACGTGA
>Ga0074046_10004576_pt1 | contig 11246 bp, 9 predicted proteins | sample BogForMeECP23OM3_FD_94441 | JGI IMG/M metagenome (GOLD analysis project Ga0074046, IMG submission 94441) | Bog forest soil microbial communities from Calvert Island, British Columbia, Canada - Bog Forest MetaG ECP23OM3 | ecosystem: Environmental > Terrestrial > Soil > Wetlands ...
CTATCCACAGGCCTCCTGAGCGTAAGCCGGAGAATACCGGAACCGCCGGCGCCGAATGCAATCGGCTGAGCTTTTCACAGCGGCTTTCGGTTACTCACCTGGTGACCGGATCCGATGTGGGCATAGATGGCTCGCGATGACCTCGGACACGATCAGGCCGGCCTATCACCCTCCGTCACCAGCCTCCGGTGCGCCCGACGCACCGGATCCGCCGTTATGCGCGCCCATCCTGGTCTAACGGGTTGCCATGATTGGCGCGCAGAACAGGGCGATCGGTGCACGCCCGCGCTGGTAGTCGCATTGCCCGCGGCGTAGCGGGCGCCGGGAGCCCGCCGCGCTTGTCCGTCGGCGGGCGCCTGGTTGTAGGCCGTCGGGGGTGAGGTCTTCGGCCTCATCACGCCGGAGGAATCGACCAGCCCTCCTTCCTGATCTAGGATGGCTGGGTGCCAGCGGCCGCCTTGGCAGCTGCCGCGCGCCGAGCTGACTGGCCTCAGCTTCCGGTTCATCCTCCAGTGCCGTTGACCGGGGGGATCGATGGCTATCGGGCAGGTTCATACCTACTGCGCTATGTGCGTGTCCCACTGCGGTGTGGTGGCCACCGTCAGCGAGGGCGTCCTGACGAAGGTGACCCCGGATCCCGCCCACCCGAACGGGGGCATCTGCGTGAAGGGAACGGCGGCTCCGGAGCTCGTCTACGCCCCTGACCGGCTGCGGCACCCCATGGTCCGCACGCACCCCAAGGACGATCCCGACCCCGGCTGGGCTCGCATCTCGTGGGACGAGGCGCTGGCGCTGACGGCGTGGCGCCTGCTGGAGATCAAGGCCCGGCACGGGCCCGAGGCGGTGGCGTTCCCGATTGCCACCCCGGCAGGCAGCGCGGCCGTCGACTTCATGCCCTGGGCCTGGCGTCTGGCCAATGCCTTCGGCAGCCCCAACGTGGTGACGAACACCCACATCTGCCAGTGGCACCGGGACTGGGGCGCGGCATACACCTACGGGGTGGGCACCCCGCCGCCGGACTACGAGCACGCCCGCTGCATCCTGCTGTGGGGTTTCAACCCCCGGGCGACCTGGCCGGGCATGTCGATGCGGATCGGCCAGGCCACCGCGGACGGTGCCAGGCTGATCGTCATCGATCCGCGCCGGACGGCGCTGGCCGGCAAGGCCGACCTGTGGCTGCGGGTCCGGCCCGGTGCCGACGGCGCGCTGGCCCTGGGCATGATCCACGTCCTGCTCGAGGAGGGCCTCGCCGACGAGGACTTCGTCCGTGACTGGACCAACGCCCCGTTCCTGGTCCGGGCCGATACCGGCCAGTTGCTGGCCGGGCCGGACCTGTCCGCGGCCGCGGACCCGGACAGCTTCGTCGTCTGGGATCGCCACGGCGGCGGTCCGGCGGCCTACCGGCCTGGCGGCGGGTATGACCGGCCCGCGGTCCAGCCCGCGCTGTCCGGGACCTATCGGGTCACCGGCGCCGGCGGAGAGACACTCAGCTGCCGGCCCGCCCTGGAGCTGCTCGGAGAGCTCGCCGCCCGCTACGCTCCCGGGCGGTCTGAGGCCCTCACCGGGGTCCCTGCCGCCCTGGTTCGCCGGGCGGTGCGGCTGTTCAGCAACGAGCGGCCATCCTGCTATTACACGTGGGCAGGGCTGGAACAGCGCCGCGACGCCGCGCAGACCAACCGTGCGATCGGCCTGTTCTACGCGTTGACCGGCCAGTTCGACCAGCGCGGCAGCAACGTCTTGTTCGCGAGCACCCCCACGAATCCCGTGACGGGCCGTCCGCTGCTCCCGGCCGGGCAGGCGGCGCGTCGCCTCGGCTACGCCGAACGCCCGCTGGGCCCGGCCGGGGAACCCGGAATGGTGCGGACGGCCGACGTCTTCCGGGCCATCCTCACCGGACAGCCCTATCGGGTGCGGGCCCTGGTCGCGTTCGGGTCCGACCCCCTGCTCGCGCACGCCAATCCGCTGCTCGGCAAACAGGCCCTGGAGGCACTCGGCTTCTACGTGCACGCAGACCTGTTCGCCAACCCCAGCGCTTCCCTGGCCGACCTGCTCCTGCCCGCGGCCAGCTGCTGGGAGACCGAGGCCGTCCTGCCGTCCCCGCCGTCGTACGGTCTGACGGAGCACACCGGCACCTGGGCGCAGTTCCGGCCGGCCGTCGTGCCGCCCGTGCACGAGGCGCGGCCCGACCTGGAGATCATCTTCGACCTGGCTCAGCGGCTGGGCCTGGGCGACCATTTTTTCAGCGGGGACATCGAGTCGGCCTTCGACTATCAGCTGGCCCCTTCGGGGCTGAGCGTCCGGCAGCTTCGCGAGCATCCCGTGGGCGTGCGGGCCCCCGGCCGGACCCGATACCGGAAATACGCCGAGACCGACGCGCATACCGGGCAGCCCCGCGGCTTTGCGACCCCCACGCGCAAGCTGGAGATCTATGCGACCAGCTTCGCCAAGGCGGGCCACGCGCCGCTGCCGGAGGTCTGCGAGCCCGCCGCGGCCTCCGCCCGGCCCGGCACCACAGAGGAGTACCCGCTCACGCTCACCTTCGCCCGCCTGGTGCAGTACTGCGACGACGGACATCGCAACCTGCCGCGATTGCGACGCCAGGCGCCGGAGCCGTTCCTGGAGATCCACCCCGCCACCGCCACGGCCGCGGATATCCAGGATGAGGAATGGGTTCTCCTGGAGACCCCGGCGGGAGCGGTAACGGTGAAGGCGAAGCTCAGCGCATCGCTCGATCCCGCGGTGGTCGCCACCCAGTACGGCTGGTGGCAGGAATGCCTGCTGCTCGCGGCTCCTGGCTACGACCCCTTCGGCCCGGCCGGGGCGAACGCCAACCTCCTCATCCCGGACGACCCGGTCGACCCGATCAGCGGATCGGTCCCGCACCGCGCACAGCGGTGCCGAGTGCGGAAGCGCGCGGACCCGGCTACCAGAGCGAGGTGAGCGGAGGGCACCGAGCCGTCGTGGCCTGCGGGTCAGTCAGGCCAGCACCGTGCCTCTCCCGGTGACCATACGACCCGGGCGAAGCCCGGGACGTTGCGATGGCGACGGCCGCGCAAGCGCGGCGATTCGCCTGCCGGCCAGCTATACGCGCAAAAATAGATGATCTGTACTCGGACACGCGCCCTTCTGGTGCAGCAGCAGGCCGCCCGTACTCGGCGATCCGTTGTTGGGATAGGCGCCTATCCGGTTACGCTCCATGGTAGATGCTGCTCGCCGCTTGGGACCCCGGCCCGGGGCTCCGACCTGGCACACTTGGACGAATGGACAGCGTGACCCAGCGCGAGCGCATCGCACAGTGGGCGCCTCACTCATGTGGCGGCGCGGGTTTCATCGAGCTTGCCGATATTGTCATGCGGGAGACGGCTGCCGCACGGCTGCTAACCCCGAATTTGCGGTAAATGTGCTCGAGGTGCTTCGCTACGGTCCGGGGGCTTACTTCCACCGCGTGCGCGATGGAGGCGTTGGTGCGGCCGTCAGCGACTAGCCGCAGGATCTGGATCTCGCGTTCGGTCAGATCAGCAAACCCGCCGCACGCCATGGCGGTGTATACCTGCCCGGCCTGCCGACGTCTGCGAGCGCGGAGCAGGGCGGCGGTCAGCGGGGCCCGGAGCACGCTGAGCAGGGCGCGATCCTCGTCGCAGAAGTCGTGGCGGGCCCGGCTCAGTGCGACGCCGATGACCCCCTGATCGGGGCCCGGCAGGCTGAGTGCCATCTGGTATTCGACGGGTATGCCGCGGAAGAACTCGGCGTAGAGGCCGAGGCGGTGGAATCGCTGCTGGGTGAGAAAGTCGCTAATCATCACCGGCTCCCCGCTGCCGGTGGCCCGGTAGTGGTTGATCAGCGGGTGCTCGTGCACATGCGCCGCGAACGCTGGCTGGGTCGCCGGGTCGAGGGCACCGGCCGGGTAGTCCGCGTAGCGCGTCTGGCCGGGGGCTGGCCCGATCTCGTTGTAGGTGATGACATCACAACCCACCAGCGTGGCCAGGCCGGGGAGCGCGATCCCCGCGAAGCCGGCAGGGTCGTCGAGTTCGGCGAGGCTGTTCGCGAGCCCGACCGCGCGCCGCAAGGTTTCCAGCGAGACATACATGGCCGCCCCCCGGCTACCGCGCCCGGTGCGCAATGTGCGTATAGACACTTCCCTGATCAGCCAGTTTAGTCAAGCACAAAGGCAAGGTGACGACGGAGCCGGAGGGGGGTGGCCAGCCCGCGGAACGGATCCTGCCGGAGTGGGAGCGGGAGGCTCGCGCAGCGGCGGCGGACTTAAGCGAGGACTTATAGAGCGCAGGGAGACAAGGATAATGACGGACACCAAGGTCGAGGGGTCGGTAACGGGCGTCAACGTCGGGCATCTGCGCGAGCAGGTACGAGGCCGCGTGATAGCTGCCGATGACGTGGGTTACGACGAGGCGCGCGCCGTACACAACGGCATGTTCGACAAGCGCCCGCTGGCCGTGCTTCGCGCGGAGCAGGTCGCTGACGTCATCGCCGGCGTCAACTTCGCTCGGGACAATGGCCTGGACCTCTCCGTTCGCGGCGGCGCGCACAGCGCACCCGGATTCGGCACCAACAACGACGGCCTGGTCATCGACATGACACCGATGCACACGGTGCGTGTCGACCCCGGGAACAAGACCGCGCACGCCGGCGCCGGAGCCACGTGGGCCGACTTCAACCACGCGACGCACGCCTTTGGTTTGGCGACGACTGGCGGCATCATCTCGACCACAGGCGTCACGGGCCTAACACTGGGTGGTGGCATCGGTTACCTCGCACGTGGCTGCGGGCTGTCGATCGACAACCTGATCTCAGCCGACGTTGTCACGGCGGATGGGAGATTCGTCACCGCCAGCGAGCGTGAGAACGAGGATCTCTTTTGGGGACTTCGGGGCGGGGGCGGCAACTTCGGCGTGGTGACGTCCCTTGAATTCCGCCTGCACGAGGTCGGCCAGGTGTTTGCGGGACCGATCCTCTACAACCTCGAGGACGCCGCGTCGCTGTTCCGTATGTTCGACGAATTCATCCGGGATGCGCCCGAGCAATTCGGCGGCTTCCCAGGGTTTCAGATCGCCCCGCCGCTGCCGTTCATCCCCGAGAACCGGCACGGGGACACCCTCGCGCTCGCCGTGGTGCACTGGGCGGGCCCGCTCGACCAGGCCGAGAAGGTCCTCAAGCCGTTCATGGACGTCGCCCCGATCGTGGCCAACGGGACGGGCCCGCTGCCGTATCCCGCGCTGAACAGTGCGTTCGACGGCCTCTATCCCAAGGGGATCCGGGCCTACTGGAAGGGCGCCTTCGTCAAGGAACTGCCCGAGGCCGCGATCGCGGCTCACGTCGAACATGGGTCCAGGGTTCCCGAGGTGAGCGCGACAATGCACCTCTACCCCATCAACGGCGCCTGCCATCGTGTCGGCCCCGGCGACACGGCCTTCGCCTACCGGGAGGCCACCTACGGGATGGTGTTCCTCGCCTCGTGGAACGACCCCTCGAAGGATGCAGAGCGGATCGGGTGGGTGCGCGACTACTACCAGGCGATGGCTCCATATTCGGAGCCGGGCGGATACATCAACTTCATGCAGGACGACGATTACGGCAAGATCCAGGCCAACTACCGCCAGAACTATGATCGGCTGGTTCAAGTCAAGCGGAAGTACGATCCCGGTAACCTCTTCCACATCAACCAGAACATAACCCCATAAAAGGAGCCTCCGTCGGCGCGGACCTGTCGGCCAGCAGGCTCGGGCAGCGAGGTTGTGCCTTGACAGCGAGCAGCTGCGATCGCTCCAGAATCCACTCAAGGCCGCTATCGAACGGAACCGGCGGCGCTGGCGACGCGGCACGCCGAGGACGGGCCTGGATCGGCGGAGGTCTCTTGCCCCAGGCGACGTGCTGTTTCAGCCGCCGACGGCGTGGGCGGTGACGATCCAATCAGCCACAACGGGATTCGCATGGCGGCAAAGTCCACGCCGGGGCTGATCCCGGCTTCCGCGGCATCATCGGCGTCGGCAGTGCAGCTCCCGCCGGTTATTCGGCGATCGGGCTTCGCTTTGACGGCGAGAGTGAAGCCACGCCGGAAGACCTCGATGCCCTCATGGTCGCAACCGAGCCCTACTGCACTGTGTCATCCCTGAAGGAGCGGGGCCATGTCAAGCGGCCGGTATGCAGGTCTTTTGTCCGGGTTCCCAGTGGTTGCGGGCATGCCGGACTGGCCCGCGCGGGCTTGGTGGGGTGGCCTGGGGCCGTGGTGTGCCCTGTTTCCTGATCGCTGCCGGTCCGGGTGAGCGGCTCGTGCGGGTCAAGGACCGGGCAAGGGCCCGGCCGGCGCAGCCGGCGCCGTAGGCGTCCTTGACGCGGAGGGCCGCGACCCGATAATCGGGCGGCGGGGAGCAGGGGGAGTATGAGGTTGTGTGGCTGCGGGCCCCATGGGCAGCTCCGGTGCTGGCGCGCCTGGCTGCGGTCATCCCTTCGGGTGGCCCGCGGCTCGCGGCCGCGGGGCATGGGGCTGGTCCGCGCGGGCAGCGGGATCAATCAGGAGGCCGACCGGGCCGCCCGGGGCGGGGGCCGGACACGGAGGCGATCACGCGCTGCCCGCGGCCGGGCCTGCTCACCCTTGTTCCTGCGTTGTCGCGGCGGGGGCGGTCAGGGACCTGACGTGACCGTCGCGCATCGCGTAGAAGACGCAGGTGAGCAGCTTGCGGGCCGCGGCGACCTTGGCGATGTTGCGCGCCTGGGGGCCGCGGCGGGCGATGATGGCGTCCCTGGCCTGGCGGATCGAGGTGCCGGCCGGGGTGCGCTGGACCGCCTCGATCAGCGCCCAGCGCAGCGGCCGCGAGCCCTGCTTGGTGATCCGGCCGCGGACCACCTTGGTGTCGGACTCACGGTGCCGGGGGTCAGCCCGGCCCACGAGCACAGCCGGGCCGGGTGGCGGAACCGGGTGATGTCGCCGATCTCGGCGACGATGACTGCGCCGAGTACCGGCCCGATCCCGGGCAGTGCCTGGACCGCGCGGTACCCGTCGTGCCCGGCCAGCAGGTCGGCGGTCACCTGCTCCAGCACGGTGATCTCGGCGGACAGCCAGCCCATCAGCTGCCGCAGCGAGGCGACCTTCCAGGAGTAGGGCTGGGGCAGCGGCAGCTCATCCAGCCAGGCCGTTCCCCAGGCGCCGAAGATGTCCGAGCAGGTCACCTCGATGCCGAGCTTGGCCAGCACCCCGTGGACCTGGTCCTTGCAGGTGGTGCGCAGCTGCACCAGCTTGCTGCGGTACCGGGTGATCTCCCGCAGCTCGCGGATCTCCGCCGGGGCGATCCACGCCTCCGCCAGCCGGCCCATCCGCAGCAGGTCGGCCAGGTCGCCGGCGTCCAGTTCGTCGTTCTTGACCCGGCGGTGGCTGAAGGCCTTGACTCCCAGCGGGTGGGCCAGGTGCACCTCGGCGCCGGCCGCCGCCAGCGTGTCCGCCGCCCATTACCAGCCGTAGCAGGCCTCCAGCACCACCTTGGGGTGCTGGCCCGCCCGCCTGATCTCCGCGGCCAGCCGCGCCGGGCTGTTGGTGATCCGCGCCGTGCCGAGCTTCTGGCCATCCTCGGTCATCCGGACCAGCACCGACCTGCGTCGGTGCAGGTCCATGCCCACGATCTGCGGGCCGTCGTACGCTTCCACAAGGGGCCTCCCATCGTCGCAGATGACGTAGACACCCCGAGCATGAGCTCTCGGGCCAGCTACGGGGAGCGAGGAGGCCCCGCTCCTTCATGGCATCAGAAAATGAGGCGCCGCGCTGGCCGCTGGTGCGGTCATTGCATGGCCGCGGCGCGGAAACAGAACCGCGTCATCTGCGCGCTGCCGCCCATGCGGCTGCCACAGACTTCAGCCGCTCCGATTCGGCGATCAGCATCCCGGAGGCGGGACGCTCCTCGCCACGCTGCGTAATAAGCCCTCGTCTGGAGAAGCGCGCACACTGCCGCCGATATGGTCGGCAGTTGGACCGTCCGCCTGGCTGCCTCAACCGCCCCCCGAACTGGACATTCTGCGCGTTGACGCGTTGTGAGGATGCAGGTTCCGTCGAGGGGCTTCCGACCGATCGCGGCAGGCGCTACGTTGCCGATAGGACACCTGGCCGAAGACCTGGCGGTGCGGGCAGGGCCTGGTCAGGATGGCAGGCAGTGGCCGCGGCGGCGAGGATCGCGGTGGCCCGGCGCGGGGAAGGGTGAGGTGGATGGGATGGGTTGAATCCGGCCAGGCCTGGGGCGAGCGGGCGGCCGACTGGGCGTACCTGGTCGAGCCGTACGCGCGCCAGGTGAACGAGGCACTGTTCGACCGGCTCGGCGTCGTCCAGGGCACGCGCTTGCTGGATATCGCTTGCGGCTCGGGCTACGCTGCGAACCTCGCCGCTGGGCGGGGGGCCGTGGTGTCTGGGCTAGATGCCTCCGAAGCGCTGATCGCGATCGCGCGGGCGCGCACCCCGGAGGGTGATTTCCGGGTCGGGGACATGTTCGCGCTGCCGTTTGAGGATGACAGCTTCGACGCGGCTACAAGCTTCAACGGGATCTGGAAAGGATGCGGCCAGGCGCTCATCGAGGGGCGCCGGGTGGTACGGCCGGGTGGCCTGATCGGGTTCACCTTCTGGGGTTCACCCAAGCGGATGGGGCTGCTGCCTTACTTCGCGGCCCTGGTGGGGTTGTCACCAGCCAGCCACGTCGAGGCCACCATCACCCAGGGCGATACCGGGCGGCCCGGGGTGGCCGAGCAGATGCTCGCTGACGCCGGGCTGCAGTTCATCAGCCGGGGCACGGCGCAAGCCATCAACGAACTGCCCGACCTCGACCTGGCCGTCCGGGCGCTCGCTGCCTCTGGGCCTTCCTGGCCAGCCCTGCACCATGTCAGCCCCGGCCGGTTCGCCGACGTGATGCGCGAGGCGCTGCGCCCGCTGTACACCGAAGGTCTCGGCGTACGGATCATCTCAGAGTTCGGCTGGATCATCGGCAAGGTACCCAGCACCGGCCCACTGCCCTGACGGCCAGGCCGCCACAATCCGACTGCCTTTTTCAGCACCTCCGAATACTATGAAGGTCTTCTTTCGCAACCGATCACCATGCGTGACAGCAGCCAGGCGAGATACGCACCCGTAGCCGCCGCTATGCGCGGCGTCCACAGCATCGGGAGTACCGTCCATGCCGCGCCTGAACGGCCGTTCTGTTGCGGCAGTGCGTGCCAACACTCACCGCCGGATCCCGTGTGCCGCCTCACGGTCATCATCGGACCAAGCCCAGCTGCGAATCAACGACAGCTGAATAGGCGAGTTCACCATAATCAAGCCCGGTTACCGAGGTGGGCCTGGCCCACCTCGACGACGAGCTATGGCAGGGCTAGGCGGCGCGGTTCGGGATGATGACGTATTTCGAGCCGGTCGCCTGCCGGCCGTAGCCGGCGATCGCTTCGAGGGAGAGCGCGCCTGGGAGTGATACCTGCGCTGTGTAGCTGCTGGCGAACGTCGTCGTGAGCCCGGCAGCGACCTGGTCACGCAGCTGCGCAACGCGCGCCAGGCCGGCCTTCTGCAGGAACGGCGTCAGCAGCCACCCGCCGATGCCCCAGGCCATGCCGTAGCTGCGGGTCAGCTCGGTCGGGCCGCGGTCAAGCGATCCGTAGATGTAGACCTGCTTGTGCACGGCCGACCCGTACCTGCTGTAGCCGCCCGCGGCGGCGCTAGCGGCGGCTTCCATGCCCGTCAGGATCTGGCTCGCCAGCCGACCGCCGCCGATGGCGTCGAAGGCAAGCGTGGCACCGGTTGCCTTGAGCGCGCCGGTCAGCTTCGCCATGAAGTCGGTGGACGTCGAATTGCAGACGTGGACGGCACCAGCCGCGCGGAGCATCGCTTCCTGGTCTGGCTTCCGCACGATGTTCACGAGCGGAATCTGCTGCCCGATGCAGAGCCGGCTGAGCATCTGCCCAAGGCTGGAGGCCGCGGCCGTGTGCACCAGCGCGCTGTGATTCTCCATCCGCATGGTCTCGACCATGCCGAGCACCGTCATCGGGTTCACGAACGAGGCCGCGCCTTCGATCGCCGTCGCTCCGGCCGGGAGCTCCAGGCACAGCGCGACGTTGACCGACCGATACTGCGAGTACATTCCGCCGCCCGCCGCAGCGACGACCTTGCCCAGCAGAGCCTGCGCGGCCGCAGACTCGCCCGCCGCCACGACCGTGCCCGCGCCCTCGTTGCCGACCGGCATCGGCGTCCCTACCCGGCCGGCGAGGCCGCGCATGGTGGCATCGGGGATGGGCGCGGTGACGACCGGGCGCTCAGCAGATCCGCTCGCCACTGCGGCAGCCATATCAGCCCCGCCGAAGAGCAGGCCCATGTCTGACGGGTTGAGCGGTGCTGCCTCAACCCTGATGAGGACCTCGTCTGGTCCCGGCTCTGACACCGGGACCATGTCCAGGAACAGCTCGAGGGTCTGATCGGCTCTCACCAGCGATCGCAGCTGGAGCGCTTCGGCCGGAATCTCTGCGGACATAGGTGAGATCCTCTCAGAGCGCGCCGGCCGGGCGCTCGTAATCGCTCATCGAGTTGCAGAGCCGGGCTGACAGCCGAAGCCGCCGCCAGCCGCCGTGACAGGTGACGGGGCTTGACCCCAATGGAACGGTCACGGGCGATACCGAGCCGACTCCCGCAGCGTTACCCGCCCGCGGTCGTTCGGACGCGCGTCGACGCATGGCGGATGGACGGCGCGGCAGCTCACCGCCACCGCGCGCCCGCCTCTCCGGGCGCGGCCGGGCGGGCGGTCACCGTGATGCCGGCGCGCCACACCTGGCTGTCGTTCAGCCGCCGCAGGTGCACCAGGCCGGCGCCCGGCTCCCAGTCCAGGTCGCCGGCAAGCTCCACGTCGCCGAACCCGGGGATGGTGAAGACGCCCTCCAGCTCCAGCCCACCGCTCGATGGGGCCGCCCACCGCGGCGGCGTGGCGTTCATGAGGGGTGCCGCTGGCTGGCCAGGCCCGGCGGCTGACACGGACGCTGCCGGAATTTGTGCCGGGCTGATTGAACCGGATGGCCGCCTGGGCCGTGCCAGTAGTGGAGGAGTATCCCCGCTGGGTTACGGCGTGATATTTGAAAAGTTTTAACGTCTGTGCCGATTGTCTCGTGTTTCTGAGTTAGGCGGCGGTGCTGTCGCAGGTCCAGGCGTCCAGGTCGATTTGATCGCTGCCGTCCTGGCTTGGCGGGATGGCAGAAAATCTGGCCTTGAGGAACTCGCGGCGGAG
>Ga0074046_10004577_pt1 | contig 11243 bp, 8 predicted proteins | sample BogForMeECP23OM3_FD_94441 | JGI IMG/M metagenome (GOLD analysis project Ga0074046, IMG submission 94441) | Bog forest soil microbial communities from Calvert Island, British Columbia, Canada - Bog Forest MetaG ECP23OM3 | ecosystem: Environmental > Terrestrial > Soil > Wetlands ...
CAGGACGATGATTGGTGTTCCATAACTTCGTGGTGATGAACACGTCCTCCCGTCGGATCGCTCCCGCCCTGAACGTCGCCTGCATCGCCTCGCCAACCGCCTCTTCATTGCGGTAGCGCTCTGCACAATCGAAATGTCGAAATCCCACTTCCAGCGCCGTCTTGGTCGCTTCTTTGGTTGCGAGAGGGTCGGGTATCAGCGTGCCAAACCCGACGGCGGGGATCGAGCCGGATCCATCGTTAAGAGGAATCCTCGTATAGCGAAGCGCGTCGGGGGTCGCCATGCTGACTCTCCTTTGGTCGGCACTAAGCCCTTTAAGTAGGTGACGATTCGATGGTGCGTTCGCAGGTGACCCTGCCGTCGAGGCGCGCCACTCCGACCAGGCCTTTTCTGAACATCGTTGGGCTCTGGCGCGTGATTTCGCCCGAAGATCGGCTGGCTCGGGACATCACTTTTACGTCAATGAACCGGTCTCCCATTGAGGCTCCCACGCGGCGTTAGTTTCACTCTCGTCCTGATCGCGGTACCCTGGATCGCGTCGTGACTGTATTTTCCTCCGGCAGTCTGCCTTCTCAGCGTCACCGTTGCGAGAAGATGACACGTCGCGTAACCATGACGTTTTCAAGAGTTGGACGCCATTGGACGAAGGTGTCGGCGAACCCAAAAATCATGAGAGGCGCGCCACAGAGGCGCCCGACGCACGACGACATCTTGACAACGTCGCACTCTACTGGCCGACGAATACCGCGACCTCCTCGGCGCGCCTTTGTTCGGACGACAAGCTCGCGTTCTCCGAGTGACGGCAATACTTCAGCGATAACCTCATTGTCGCGGCGGCTGTGGGTCGGCCAGCGCGCCCCTGCGAAGGCGCTGGCTTATCTGGGCTTTCGTATCAATTGTCGATGGGACGGCGCATCGCCGAACTGGCGCCCAATGGGCGGTCTCGGCGTGAATACTGGCGGGCTCGATCTCCGGGCTCACGTCGCGCCTTCCGGTCGCCAAGGCAAGCCGGATCAACACCATGGTCTCGACGACACCATCGTCTACTGGCGGCCCCAAAGCCCGTACAATACTTAGCATTCAGATGGACCGGGCAGAGGAGGCTCCCCGTGGTCGCGACGAGCAACTCGGTGGCGGTGGGCGTATCCTTCCGACGGCGCTTCGTTCGGATCAGGCCAGCGGCAGTTCGGTCGGGATGGGGTTCTTTCGGCGTCGGAGCCGTTCGGTCCCGCGGACGGCGCGGTCTTGAGCTGACGCCATGACGCGATTGCTGTCCGTCAATGTCGGTCTGCCACGCGACATCGTGTGGAGGGGCATGACGGTGCACACCGGCGTCTGGAAGGATCCGGTGCAGGGGCGCTGTCGCGTCGGTCGGTTGAATCTCAACGGAGACGGTCAGGGCGATCTCGCCGGGCATGGAGGGGAGCATCGTGCAGTCTTCGTCTACCAGATCGAGTCCTACCGCTACTGGCAGGAACAGCTCGGAAGGACGGACTTTGTCTACGGCCAATTCGGCGAGAACTTCACCGTCGAAGGCTTGCCTGACGACGGCGTCTACATCGGCGATCGCTATCGGATCGGCAGCGCCTTGTTCGAGGTCACGCAGCCCAGGGTTACCTGCTATCGCGTCGGAATTCGCATGAATGAGCCCCGCATGGCGGCGCTCCTGACGTCCAGCGGGCGACCGGGATTCTACTTCCGTGTCCTGGAGGAGGGCGAGGTTGGCGCCGGCGACGCGATCGTTAAGGTCGAGGAGGGCAAGGCGCGGATGTCGGTCGCAGAGGTCAACGCGCTGCTCTATTCCCCTCAGCATCCGCGCGACCGACTGGAACGTGCGTCGCAGATTGCGGCGCTCTCGACTGGCTGGCGGAAGTCGTTCGTCGCGTTGCTGAATAGTCGGTCGGACGGCAATGCGGGACTCGCGCCGGCATCGGCTGCGCATCCGGCCGCGCCCGGATTCCGGCCGCTGAAGGTGACGGCGATCGACCAGGAATCGGCCGATGTCGTGTCGCTGACGATGCAGCGCCCCGACGGCGAGCCGCTGCCGGAAGCGCTGCCAGGCCAGTACGTCGTGCTGCGCCTTCGACCCAGCGTCCGCGGCGCGCCGCTCTTTCGCAGCTACTCGCTTTCGGGACCCCTCTCGACGGATCGCTATCGGATCAGCGTGAAGATCGAGCCCAACGGCGCGGGGGCGCCTACCTGAGGGATCACGTGAGGATGGGCGATGTTCTCGAGGTCAGCTCGCCGCGCGGAAGCTTCACCCTTCAGTCCGGCGACGGGCCCGTGGCGCTTCTCAGCGCAGGGATCGGGGCGACGCCGGTCCTTGCAATGCTCCACGCCATGTCGTCGGCGCGTTCGTCGCGTCCGGTGCTATGGGTGCACGCCGCACGCGACGGAAAGCACTTTCCGTTCGCCGCCGAGGTTCGGCCCCTTGTCTCGGACCTGGCGCACGGCCGCAGCTATGTCTCGTTCAGCCGACCGGAGCTCGCCGACCGGCTTGGAACGGACTTTGACGCCGCGGGCCATCTCTCGAGGGCGGAGTTCGACAAGGTTGGTCTGACGCCGGACGCCGACGTCTACCTCTGTGGGCCGAGCCGCTTCATGGCGGACATGAGAGCCGCCCTGGCGGAGTTCGGCGTCAGGCCGGATCGTATTCATGTTGAGATCTTCAACGGTGGTGAGTCGTCGACGCCGGGCGTCGTTGGCGCCGCGAAGAAGACTCCGCATCGGCCGCCGGTCGACCTCGAAACCGGCCCCCTCGTCTCGTTCGCGCGCAGCGGCGTAGCCGCCCACTGGAATCCATCGGGCTATCAGAGCCTGCTGGAACTGGCCGAGGCGTGCGACGTCCCGGTGCGCTGGGCATGTCGGACCGGCGTCTGCCACAACTGTGAGAGCGGTCTTATCTCGGGAAAGGTCGCGTACGAGCCTCAGCCGCTCGACCTGCCGGCAACGGGCAACCTGCTCATCTGCTGTTCGCGTCCGGTTGGCGACGTCGTTGTCGATCTGTAACGGGCAGATCTCCTGCCGCAGTCCCGGTCCGCGAGCGGGAGCGTCAGCCGCAAGTGATTCTGTGGCTGCGCCGGGTTAGGCCGATCACTCGTCCCACCCGCAGGGCGCCGGGCCCGAGACCCTCTGCGTCGGCTATGCTGCGTCCTTCATAGTCGCCGGACAAGTTCGACGGTCGCACCTTTGCGCTGCGCGCGAGCGGCGGCCTTTTGCGTCGGGTCCGGCCGAAGGGTTTTGGCTCTCTTGGCAGGGAGGTTCAGAAAGTCTTCCGCGTCTCGCAGCGAGCGAGGGCCGAGGCGAGCAAAGGGCTTTCCCTAAATCAGAATATGTGATAGGGTTCTCTGGATGGGCGGAAAAGACGACGTGGCAACGGGCTATTACTCTATTCTATTATGTATATTGCTGATCGCGCCAGTCCTGGAACGTTGTGCTCGGGTGGTCGGGCGGATTGCAAATGGCGCCGCAACCCCTTGAAAAGGCTGAAAACGGAGTTGCAAATGGCAGACGTCCGGCGGCCGAGAGAGGCCCCGCTCAGTCTTCGCTGAGGTCCTCGAAAGCGCCCCGGTCCACCCCGTTCCCGACCAGAATCTCGCGCCTGCCCGAATGGTTGGGGGCGCTGACGACGCCCTCCTTCTCCATCCGCTCGACGAGCGAAGCCGCCTTGTTGTAGCCGACCGACAGGCGGCGCTGGATGTAGCTCGTCGACACCTTCCGGTCGCGCAGCACGATGTTGACGGCGCGGTCGTAATAGTCGCCGGCCTCCTCGTCGTCCATCGAACCTGGCGATGGCGGCGGTCCCTCCTCGCTCTCGGCGTCGTCTTCCTCGGTGATGGCGTGAAGGTATTCGGGGCTGCCCTGCTTCTTGAGGTGGGCCACGACCTTCTCGACCTCCGGGTCGGAGACGAAGGGCCCGTGCACGCGGGAAATTCGGCCGCCGCCGGCCATGTGGAGCATGTCGCCCTGGCCGAGGAGCTGCTCGGCGCCCTGCTCGCCGAGAATGGTGCGGCTGTCGATCTTGCTCGTGACCTGGAACGAGATGCGGGTCGGGAAGTTCGCCTTGATCGTGCCGGTGACGACGTCGACGGAAGGCCGCTGGGTCGCCATGATCAGGTGGATGCCGGCGGCGCGCGCCATCTGGGCGAGGCGCTGGATCGCGCCTTCGATATCCTTGCCGGCGACCATCATCAGGTCGGCCATCTCGTCGACGACGAGGACGATGTAGGGCAGCTCCTCGAGCGTGAGCTCCTCGTGCTCGTAGATCGCCTCGCCCGTCTCGCGGTCGAAGCCGGTCTGGACGGTGCGGGTCAGCGTCTCGCCCTTGGCGCGCGCCTCGGCGACCCTGGCGTTGAAGCCGTCGACGTTGCGCACGCCGATCTTCGACATCTTCTTGTAGCGGTCCTCCATCTCCCGGACCGCCCACTTGAGGGCGACGACCGCCTTCTTCGGGTCGGTGACCACCGGGGTCAGCAGATGCGGGATCCCGTCGTAGGCGGAGAGTTCGAGCATCTTGGGGTCGACCATGATCAGCCGGCACTGCTCGGGCTTCAGCCGGTAGACCAGCGACAGGATCATGGTGTTGATCGCAACCGACTTGCCCGAGCCCGTCGTCCCCGCGACCAGGAGGTGCGGCATGCGGGCGAGATCGACGATGACCGGCTCCCCGCCGATCGTCTTGCCGAGCGCAATCGCAAGGCGATGCTTCGACTTCTCGAAATCCTCGCTGGCGAGGAGCTCGCGGAGATAGACCATTTCGCGCCGCTGGTTCGGCAGCTCGATGCCGATGGCGTTGCGGCCCTGCACGACCGCCACCCGCGCCGAAACCGCCGACATCGAGCGGGCGATGTCGTCGGCGAGGCCGATGACGCGCGACGACTTCACGCCCGGCGCGGGCTCGAGCTCGTAAAGGGTCACGACCGGGCCCGGGCGGACGTTCATGATCTCGCCCTTAACCCCGAAATCGTCGAGCACGCCCTCCAGCATGCGGGCGTTCTGTTCGAGCGCGTCGTTGGAGATTCGCCCCGCCGCCTTCTTCGGTTCGGCGAGCACGGCGAGCGGCGGCATCGTCCATTCGCCGCGGGGCGAGAACGCGAACTTGAGCTGGGCGTCCGCGCCCGCACGGGCGCCGGGCTTCAGCGGATCGACGGGAGCTGCGACCCGCGGACCGGGCGCATCGGGCGCCGCCTGTTGCGCGGAGGCCGCAGCAACCTTGGGGCGCGGCGCGTAGGCGGCGGGGTCCGTCAGGCCGCCGTCGTCCGCCGTGAGCCCGGACCACGCCGCGCGGGCGTGCGCCGGAACCGGATCGTCCGCGGCCGCTCGACGTTGACGAGGGCGGCGGATGAGCCGCCGCAGCGCCGCCCTCGCGGTCAATAGGCCGTGGATGGCCGCGCCGATCGACACGATCCCGAACCCCGGTTCGTCCTCGCCGTCTTCGTCGTCCGGTCGCGAGCCGGCGCTCCCGCCGGGCTTTGCTCTTTGCCGCGCCTCGTTGGACTCTGGCCGGTGGCCGAAGCCAAACCCTGAGGCCGCGGTGAGAGCAAGAATCGCAATGACCGCAAAGGCGGCGCCGAAAACGGTCATGCCCCAGGTCGAATGGGAAGCCATACGGCGCGGCAGCGCCAGGAGCGCATCGCCGACTACGCCGCCGAGCCCCGTCGGCAGGGGCCAACTTCCAGGCGCCGGAAGGAGCGAGGCGAGCGCGGCCGCGCAGGCGATTCCGACGACAAAGAGCCCCGCTTTGCGCCCCGGACTGGCGAGCCGTCGCTCGGTGAGAAGCCTCCAGCCCCAGAAAGCGGGCGGCGCCAGCGCCGCGATGCAGGCGAGCCCCAGCATCTGCATAACGATGTCTGCGGCGATTGCGCCGGTCCCGCCAAGAAGATTGTGGACGCGTGCGTTGGTCGCGTGATTGAGGCTGGGATCCTCGACCGACCACGTGAGCAGCGCCGCGCCAAGGCCCGCGACCCCGGCGAGCGCGGCGATGCCGAGCATCTCGGCCGCACGGCGCTTCGGAAACTCCCGCACTGACGCAGGCAGGTAGTCGAATACCGAGAATGTCGTGGTACGCATCGCTCAATCGCCCGCTCGGCGCGGCGAGGCCGACGCGCGCCGCTGGGTTTCGACCCTATGCAGACCGAGTTAATGCGCGCCTAACCATAACGGGCCGCAGCGGCGCCTCGACGGTCGGCGGCTCCCGGCTTGCGTCGCCAGCGCGAAAAAATGGGCGCCCAGGGGGCGCCCAAGGTCCGCGGGAGGAAGGAGAACCCGGCAGCCGGAACCGCCGGGGCGTTTCGGTTACTGCACGACCTCGCCGTGCAGGGCGAGGTCGAGACCGTCGCGTTCGATCTCGTCGGAGACGCGCAGCCCGATCGTCGCCTTGAGGATAGCGAGGATGATCAGGCTGACGACCGCGTCGTAGACGACGACCGTCACGATGCCGATGCACTGGTTGATCACCTGTCCGGGGTTGCCTTCGATCAGGCCGGCGGTGCCGCCATACTGCTGGATGGCGAACACGCCGGTCAGGAGCGCGCCGATGGCGCCGCCGATCCCGTGTACGCCGAAGCAGTCGAGCGCGTCGTCGTAGCCGAAGGCGTGCTTGAGGGCGGTGGCGCCGAGGTAGCAGCCGACGCCGCAGGCGACACCGATCACCATCGAGCCGACCGGACCGACGAAACCGGAGGCGGGAGTGATGGCGACGAGGCCGGCGACCGCGCCCGAGGCGATGCCGATGACGGTCGGCTTGCCCTTGTGCGCCCATTCGACGAACATCCAGGTCAAGGCGGCGACGGCAGTCGCGATCTGGGTGACGGTCATCGCCATGCCGGCCTGCACGCCCGCGCTGACCGCGGAGCCTGCGTTGAAGCCGAACCAGCCGACCCACAGCAGGGCGGCGCCGATGAAGGTCAGGACCATGTTGTGTCCAGGCCCGGAGTCGCGGCGCTTGCCGACCATGATCGCGGCAACGAGACCCGCGACGCCGGCGTCGATGTGCACAACCGTGCCGCCGGCGAAGTCGAGAACCTTGACCCAGGCTGCGTCGTTGGACGAGTTGAAGATGCCATCGGGCCCCCACAGCCAATGGGCGACCGGCGCGTAGACGAAGATCGCCCACAGACCCATGAACCACAGCATGGCCGAAAACTTCATGCGCTCCGCAAATGCGCCGGCGATCAGCGCGGGCGTGATGATCGCGAAGGTCATCTGGAAGCACATGTAGACGGTCTCGGGGATCGTCGGGGCGAGCGAATTTGGATTGCCGATGCCGCCGTTGTTGACGTCGCTGAGGATTCCCTGAAGGAACGCGCGGCTGAGGCCGCCGATGAATGGCGTGCCGCCGGTGAACGACAGAGAATACGTGACGATAGCGTAAATAACCGTCACCAGGCAGGTGACGGCGAAGCTGGTCATCACCGTGTCGCCGACGTTCTTCTTGCGCACCATGCCGCCGTAGAAGAGCCCGAGGCCGGGGATCGTCATCATCAGCACGAGCGCGACCGAGGTCAGCATCCACGCCGTGTCGCCGCCGGAGGGCGTGCAGTTCGTCAGCACCGCGGGGACGGCGGGAACGGCTGCATATTTGTCGGTTTCGGGGACGGCGGCGGTCAGTCCGGCGCAAGCCGGAGTCGCCGGCGGAGCGGGCTTCGCCGCTGGGGCGGCGGCGGGCGCGGCAGCGGCAGGGGCCGCGGCCGGAGCCGCGGTCGTCGCAGGCGCGTTCTGCGCGTAGGACGCAACAGGCGCCGCGAAGCCGACCAGGGCGGCTATCGCCAACGCCGGAGCGAGGCTGGAAAAAATACGCTTAGGTCTCATTGTTCCGGAACTCCGATTGGGAAAGGGAAGGGCCGCCGGGTCAAAGCGCGTCTTTGTCCTTCTCGCCGGTGCGGATGCGCACCGCCGAGTCGAGGCTGTAGACGAAGATCTTGCCGTCGCCGATTTGGCCGGTGCGCGCGGCCGCGACGATGGCGTCGACGACCTTGTCAGCGACATCTGCGTTGACGGCGACTTCAATTTTGAGTTTCGGCAGAAAGCTGACCGCGTATTCGGCGCCGCGGTAGATTTCCGTGTGGCCCTTCTGGCGGCCGTATCCCTTGACTTCCGTTACTGTCAGGCCGTGCACGCCGATGGCGGTGAGCGCGTCGCGCACCTCCTCCAGCTTGAACGGCTTTATGATCGCCATGACAATTTTCATTGGCCTCGCCCTAATTTGACGCGGCACGGCCGTGAACTGCCGACCGCGCTCTGCGGTGAAGTCGGGGCGCCGAGACGCCCCGCCGGCATCCGTCTTACAAGGCCCATGCCATGCCGGACGGGCGCCGTTAGGGCTCTAAAAACGCTAAGTTTTTCCCCAATTCGGGCGACGCATCCGAGCGTCAGGCGCGCCGATGGCCTTACCTGATGCAAAAGTAGGCGCCTAAGAATTAGTCGAGGCGGCTAGAGATCGCGGCGACGGCGAAGGAGGCCTTCCTGGGCGACGCTGGCGGCGAGCGTCCCGTCCTGCGTGTACAGAAGGCCACGGACGAGACCGGTCGCGCCGGATGCGTTCGGGGTGTCCTGGGCGTAGAGGAGCCATTCGTCTGCGCGACATGGGCGGTGGAACCACAGCGCATGATCGAGGCTCGCAACCTGCAGGCGATGGTCGTAGATCGTCATGCCGTGCGGCCGGAGCGCCGCGTCGAGCAGGGTCATATCCGACAGGTAGACGAGCGCCGCCCGATGGAGCGCCGGGTTGTCCGGCAGGCGCTCTCCGATCCTCGTCCAAAAGCTCTGGCGCGTCTCCGGCCTGGCGTCGGGCGCATAGCGGCCGAGGTCGGTCGGTCGGAACTCGATCGGCCAAGTCGTGTCCAGCATGCCCTTCATGCGGAACCGCGCCGGTCCGTCCAGGATCTCCGCCGCCTTCAGCGGATCGGGACATTCGTCCGGCGGAGGCGCGGCCGGCATTGGCGCCGCGTGGTCGAGACCGCTCTCCTGTTCGTGGAACGAGGCGGTCATGACGAAGATGGCCGCGCCTTTCTGGCGCGCGACGACCCGTCGCGTGGCGAAACTCCGGCCGTCCCTGAGCCGCTCGACTTCGAACACGATCGGCTCCCGGGGGTCGCCGCCGAGCAGGAAATACGCGTGCAGCGAGTGCGGGTCGCGACCTGCGACCGTGCGCTCGGCCGCAACCAGGGCCTGAGCCAGGACCTGGCCGCCGTAAACGCGCTTCCAGCCGTTGTGCGGGGAGTGACCGGTAAAACGGTCCTCCCCTGCCGGGGAGAGATCGAAGAGGGCGACAAGTTCGTCAGCTGTCATCAGGCGTGGGTCCCCGTGCAACGGCGATGGTGAAGCTCGCCAGCGCCGGCGTCAACGTTGCCGCCGGCGCTTCCTCTGGCCTTTTCGACCGGCGCCGCAAGGCCTGCGCAAGGCGCGCGTCCCAGTCTCAAGGCGCCGACATGCCCTGCTTCCCTACACGGTTCTTCTTCGCGATATCCCGCCTTGGGTCCGAGGCGGGCCGCGCGGGCCGCGACTCGCGGGGCGCGACCGCGGTCGAGTTCGCCATCGTCGCACCGATCGTGATCGCCACACTCCTCGGCGCCCTTCAGATCGGCGTGATCTACCTGGCGCAGGCGGAACTGGAAAATGCTGCGGAAGAGGGCGCGCGCCTCGTGCTGACGAACCAGGCGCAATCGATCAGCGCGTCCGCCTTCCAGTCGGCGATCTGCGGCTATCTGCCCGCGCTCTTCACCTGCGCCAACGTCATGGTCGACCTCGAGTCGCAGTCCGTGTCGGCGGGATCAAGCGACGCCCTGATCATGACGCCGCCGGGTCTGACCTACAACGCCAACGGCGCCGTGACGAACGCCTGGGCCTATCAACCCGGGACCGCCGGCCAGCTCGAGATCTTGAGGGTCATGTACCAATGGCCGGTTTACGCTGGGCCGCTCGGAATGGCGTTCGGCGATCTTGCCAACGGGACCCTGTTCCTCAGCTCGACCCAAGTCTTCCAGAACGAGCAATGACGGACAGGGCGCGCGTGACAAGACGCTTGGTGAGCGCCTGGGCCGGCGACAAGCGCGGCGCGGCGGCGGTCGAGGCGGCGCTGATCCTGCCGGTCGCGGTCGGGATGCTGGGGCTCATCGCGATCTGGGCGCAGGGCCTCACGATCCAGCGCAAGGTGACGCTCGCCGCGCGCACCATCACCGACCTCGTGTCGCAGCAGGGATCGTTGACCGGGGGCTCGGCCGGGGCGGTGAACCAGTCGACGGTGGACGCGCTTCTCAACAATGCGGCCAACGTCCTCTATCCGGTGGTGAACCCGACCTCGGGAACGAACCCGGTCACCGGGACGAACGTCGCCAACATGACCATGGTCGTCTCGGAGATCAAGGTCGACCCGTCCGGGGCGACGGCGACGGTCCAGTGGAGCGAGCCGATGCCCTCGCATGGAACGGCGCTGCCGACCACGGCCGGCTCGGTGCAACTGCCGAACTCAGTCGCCCCCGCGGGCTCGTACCTCATCATGGGGACGGTCACTTACGCCTATACGCCGCCCGTGATCGGCGAGTCCGTTGGGCCCTATACCCTGCAGGACACGATCTATCTCGCCATCCGCCAGTGGACGAGCCTCAGCCTGAACGTCGGGAAGTAGGATCCTCGCGCAGCTGGCGCAGTCTTGGCGCCGTGCAAGTGAATCCAGGAACATAGGCGCCGAAAACGGTCCGATTGTCCGATTTTTCGCGGACACGGGGTCGCGGGGCCGCACCGGAGTTTTGCGGGGGGAAAGTCGTCAGGATATCCGAATCCATTTCCGTCCCAACGTCGGGATGGAGGAACGAACGTGTGCAGTCTTGGCGCCGCACGGGCGAATTCAGGGACTTAGCCGCGAAAACGGTCCGATTTTTTGCCTGCGCCGGGGTCGCGGGGTCGCATCGCAATTTCGCGGGGGTCAGTTGAGGGGACAGCCGAAGCCGTGTCCGCATGTCCGTTTCACATTGTCCTACAGCGTCGGCGGGTTCAGGCGCGAGCGTCCGTCTCTCTCGATGACCCTACCGAAAATAACGGTATAGCGGGATTCCTCGGACTTCCGAAAACCGTTTGACCGAATCACCAGGATCGATTCCAGTCATACGGACCGCAATTTCCTCAGCCCGCCGGATCGGGCCGACCTGGTGAAGATCGCCAGGGATGGGCTGGAGGAGCATCGCATCGCCCGCCGGGCGAACGCCATTCTTCTCCTTGATCGTGGTATGAAGTTCGAGGAAGTCGCC
>Ga0074046_10004578_pt1 | contig 11242 bp, 14 predicted proteins | sample BogForMeECP23OM3_FD_94441 | JGI IMG/M metagenome (GOLD analysis project Ga0074046, IMG submission 94441) | Bog forest soil microbial communities from Calvert Island, British Columbia, Canada - Bog Forest MetaG ECP23OM3 | ecosystem: Environmental > Terrestrial > Soil > Wetlands ...
GGGTGTGGCTCCGGCGACCGGTGCGCAACGGATGGCTTCGACACCCATTTCCTACGCTGCTTCAATGCCTTGCGCTACACCCGCCTGCCAAATCTGGCAGGCGGGTGAATAAGAACGGCTAAGCCCATGCCGGCACATGGCATATCACATGCCACATTCCAGGGCGCTCTCACATTGCGCTGGCCTCGATTGTGCGGGTACATGGCAAGCCGTGCAGTCGGTTTGCAGTCACCGTGTCGTCTGTGCGCGACTAAAACGGTCTCTCAAGTATCAAGCCCGGCTTCCGGTTCGAGGCGCCAGCAAGTCGTGAAAAAGGCCCGAATTTCCGTCTGGTGACTGCACATTGACTGCAGAGTTCGGAATGGTGATCTGGGAAAGTGGCTTAAGTCCTTGATTTTTCTGGTGCGCGCGGAGAGTTTCGAACTCCCGACCCTCTGGGTGTAAACCAGATGCTCTACCGCTGAGCTACACGCGCATGTTGACCATACTGACCGTAAGGCGCTGTTTTCTTTACTTTCACCGTCCTTTCCATTACCCATAGCACCCATAGAACCTCGCTGCAATTCCTATTTTCGAGTGCCAAAAAAGTGCCAAATCGCCTTAAGCTCACCGACCTATCCATCAACGCTCTTAAGACCAATACGACCACGTGGGATATGTTGTTACCCGCCTTCGGCGTGCGCGTCGGAAAACATGCTAAGACGTTCATTGTCATACAGGACGGCGGTAGGCGCATCAAGCTTGGGCGCTATCCTGAAATTTCGCTCGCAGAGGCACGCAAGAAAGCCAGGCTAGTGCTTTCGGGGGAAGTACCGCAACTATCGTCGCTAACGGCGAGAGACGCGCTCAACGCTTATGAAACCGTGCATCTCGCCCCAAACTACAAACCAGCCACCGCCTACCGCACCGTGAACCTTATACAGCGTCATTTCGCTCCCCTCATGGATAAGCCCTTGGAAGCCATCAAAACCGAGCAAATTTTGGCACTCTATCCGACCATGACGCAGAGTAATGCGAACCATCTGCACGACATGCTCCGTACCTTTTTTAATTGGGCTCGGCGCCGTAAAATGATTACCGTATCGCCACTCACCGATATTGAGCTACCGTATCGGCAGACAGAACGCGACCGCATCCTGTCCGATATCGAACTTGTGACGCTCTACCGCGCCGCCACAGCCGCAAAAACAACCTTTAGTACCATCCTGCTCTTAGCAGTACACACCGGCCTCAGACGTGCCAATATCGCCGAGCTCGAATGGGACTGGGTTTCCGATGACCTTATAACCTTCCCGGCCGAGGCAATGAAGACAGCCCAGCCGTTCCTTCTCCCAAACCTTATAGGCGACATCCTCGCACAAATACCTCGCACCGGGCGCTACGTTTTTCCATCCGAAAACGGCACACCATTCTCCGGCTTTTCAAAGGGTAAGCTCGCCTTCGACAAGACGCATGCCGTGACCGGCTACACGCTCCACGATTGCCGGCGCACCTTCCGCACCAACCTAACGCGCTGGAATTGCTGCAGTAGCGAGATTGCTGAAATGCTACTCGCGCACCAGGTAGGCTCGAAGATCAGGCGCACATACGACAGGTGGCACTATCTCCCGGAGAAGCGCGAAGCCATGCGAGCTTACGAAACCCACTTGAAACGCGTCCTGCAAATCCCCTAATCTTAGCCGTCGCATCGCGCGGTGCTTCTCAAAGGAGCAACGCCGATGTTGAAAGTTGAAGGCCTCATGTCACGTAAACAAGTTAAGGAACTCATCTCGTTAAGCCTGGCGCAAATAGACCGACTGGAGAAAGCCGGAAAGTTTCCCAAGAGGATACGACTCACGGACCATCTGAGAGGTCGGTGCGCCTACGTAGAGAGTGAGATTCTTCAATGGATCGTTGACAGGATCGTACAGCGCACGGGCCCCCAATGAGGGGCGGAAGGCCAGGTTCCACCCTGGCCTTTTTTACGCCTACCCCATCCCTTACCCCTCTATATCCCTCATAGCCGGAAACATACGGCCTCACATCTTTGGCTAAGCCATCCGGGCTTTGGCATTTTCATCGCCCGCATCCCTCCCCGCCTCTCGCTATATTCCCCATACGGCTATTGGTGCGCCCCATCAAATCCGTTAAGTCATTGAAATTACTAGAACTTTTCATGCTCGCCTCCACCTTCGGCAGAGGCGAGATCCAAGGGTATGAGCATCATTAGCTGATACCCTTGTGTCTCTAAACACAAACTAGCGGACACCGTCCGCTTGAACTTAACCCTAGACCCCATCATGCAGATGACTGTTACCGATATAATGGATGTGTGAGTGCTCATTGTGTGTAGCGGGCAATGCCACAAGCATTCTTTGTCCCACGGCACGAGACCCTGCTTGTATCATTCCCGCTAACGGTGAACTAACTTTGCGGCGGCGTTTCAAAATACATCGACATTCCCAAAACGAGATTTCTCATTCGCGACGAACGCAGAACTTCAATCATTTGCAAAACATCACCTACAAACACACCAGAGAATGTAACTGCTCACTCCCGTCAGGGGCGGCCGGTTTTGGAGCTGTGCAAGTCTCACCGGTCAAGCCAACGGTTTACCTTCTCGGACTTCATTTTGATTAAGGACAAAGACGCAAGCGGCGCGACGTATGAAGATGCGGTGACGCTCGCCCGGTACGACTGCAAACACGAACCTAATACCGTGGGTTACCACCACTTCATTGATGAGTGCATGAGGACGCATCAGGGAGACCGTCATGGACACCGTAGCAGCCCAACAGGCGATGAAGATCGCCGACTTGTATATCAAGGAAACACGCGGTATCGACTTAACCGACAAAAGAGAAGCGCGTGCCGCCCGCACGACGCTCGCGCTCGCATCGGAACAGCTCGTAAAAGCGTATAGGGCCGACCCGGACGCAACCGTGGAAATAGACGGTACCACGTTCGACTTGCCCTTTCTCCGCGCGTCAGTGCTCATTCATCAGGCTCAGACATGGTTTCACTTCGACCTCAACAAATCGATAAGCATGGCAGACCAAGCTACCAAGGCTAATCCATCGGACGCTATCGCGTTCCAAATGCTCGGCTTTTTCCACACGGAAGCGCACAACCCAAAGCAGGCACAGGCGGCGCTCACCAGAGCCGCGCAGCTCGCCCCAGACGATGCCGACATATTAAAAGACCTCGACCGCGCGCGGCATATGGGCGGCCTTTCCGTCGCCGCCTACAAAGCCGCTGACACGGGTATCACCGTATTCAATATCTTCATCACCCTGTGGAGGGTGGTAATGTTCCCGTTCTACATTGTCGGGAGAATATTGCTATGGTTCGTAGGTCGAAAATAGACGGTACTATACCCTCACGCATCTCGCGTTGGATACGCGACGCCATCCCAAAGCATGGCGAAGACTTACCACTCATATCGACCGAGGAAAAAATCAATATTCTTCGGGAACGATACGACCGCTCGCAATATGCGGACTTCGACAAAAGCATTAAGCTTGTCCAATTCGCCGTCGAGGACATATTACCCGAGGACGCGAAACCGCCGCTATACCGTTCATTGCACAAGCTTGCTATTCAGCTCGCACTCGACAATCGTTTCTTTTTCGACTTTCCGGAATTCCCGGACACTTCGCTTACGGAATATGAGATAACGCAGGCGAAAGATCGCATGCGTGAACTCACGTTCGAGCTAGATCATGAAGATACATTCAGGGACGGCTTCCTTGAACAGCTCAAAATGATACTTAATGGCTTCTATGAATTTTATCCAAAAACGGCAGGCAATCTCTCGGTACCACTACACGGCCTCATCGACACGCCGGTATTCGTAGAAGCGCTTTTGCATATTGTTTTTCTCACATTACCGAAATCCAGCCCGTACCCGTTTTTCTATACCTACGCCCAGCTCCAACGCAATTACGATGCCGCAAAACAAGTTCATCCGGTTGATAGTGGACTATCGTCTGACGAGATCATCACTATTTATCTTAATGGCACGCCATTCGTTGAGTTCCTTTCTCAAAGCTGCCCATTCGGGATACCCGATAGCGTGCGATCCGAGCACATCATGATCGTGGCCTCGACCGGCAGTGGCAAGAGCCAATTCATTCAGAACGACATCTACCATCAGCTACAGAAAAAACACCGGCCCGGCATTGTCGTCATCGACTCACAAGGCACCATGCTCCCGAAGATAGAAGCTATGGATGTATGGCGCGACGACCTGGTAGTGATAAACCCTGAAGACCTAGTACCCCCGGCGCTCAATATGTTCGCGCTTCCGGAGCGCATCAAAAGCTACGACCGCAACATCCAAGAGCAGATCGAGACAAAGACCATCGAACTATTCGGCTTTCTCTTTGCCGCGCTCGATCAAACGCTGACCGGCAGACAGGAAACGTTTTTCTCGTTCGTCACCCGCCTAGTGCTCTCTATCCCAGGCGCTACAATTCGCACATTACGGGAAGTGTTAGAAGAGGAACCCAAAACCCATGAACAGTCCCAATTCTGGCCGTATGTCCAAAAACTCGACCCGGACGCGCAAGCCTTCTTCAAAAACCAGTTCTACCAAAAGGGATATAATGTCGAAACTAAACGAGGAATTGTCCAGCGCCTATACGGTGTTCTCCGGGTACCAGCGTTTAATCGCATGTTCACAGCAGAATCTAACCGACTTGATCTATTCGACGAACTCAACCGAGGTAAAACAATTCTTATTAACACGTCTAAGTCACTACTTGGGGCTGATGCAAGTTCTGTATTCGGACGTTACGCGATCGCTCAAACTCTTAGCGCAGTATTCCAACGAGTTGCGATCAAACGACCCTACCGCTTAGCACTACTTTACATCGACGAAGCCGCCGACTACTTCCAGGACGCAACGCTTGCCAATCTCTTCGCCCAAGCGAGAAAGTTTGAACTCGGATCACTTATCGCCTTCCAAAATCTCGACCAGCTCCCGGCCGACTTACGACCGATAGTAATAACCAATACGCGCACCAAGCTTGTTGCCGGACTTTCCTATAAAGACGCCGCCGCCCTCTCGCGTGATATGCGTCAAGGCCCGGAATGGCTCATGAGCATGAAAAAATGCAACGATCATTCAGAATTCGCGTGTTACATAAAAGACGTCACGCCACAGGCCGTATGTGTGTCGGTTCCGTTCGGAACCGTGGAAAAAGCGCCTCCCATGTCGAAAGAAAAGCACGAGGCGCTATTGAAGCGAAATAGGGAAAGGTACGGAACGCATGAAGCCCCCAAAAAGGAGGCTTCAAACGAAGTCTCACGTCCACAGTCAGCAAGTGTTAACACTACTCCACCACCGACCCAAAAACCTACAGCCGACCCCCACGCGGGTATTGACGACTAAAAATATTTTTCCTACTCATACTCTTTCACGGTACTGCACTACACCCGTACCGCCTCATATCGAACGTTTACAACACCCGTAGTCCTCTTATGTCGTCTGGATGCACAAAACCAGACGCTCTCAATTCTCCAACGCACCGACCCAGAAAGCGATCGAGCTTCGCGAATGGGACTACAACGTCTTCAGGCTCCTCCACCCCGAGCTCGGCTACCAGGAACTGCCCTCCAACTGGATCGTCGCGCTTCTCGGCGGATACTACAAAGACAAGCTGGAACGGCTCGCTACCCTGTCCCAGCCTCCCCACTCCTACCTCGTTAGAAACAAGACCAGAAAAGACTTCTTCCGCCATTCCACCTACACCCGCTCGTCCAAGCTCGACGCGATGCTCGAGCAAAAACCGGCATACCTCGCGGCTCGCGGGCACATCTTCTCTATTCCTCCCTCATCGTCGCTTCAACCGAACTCGGCATCAACGCCGACCCCCATGCAAAACTGCTTACATTCATAGACCTCCATACTATCGGCTGGACGGCGAACAACGAACGCCGCCGCGTCCCCTACGCCGACGACATCCTCAAGATACCCTCCCAAAAATCCCATTTTCTACCTGACTGGCGCCCCTTCCGCATCGAACGCAAGAGCAAAGCCTACTTCATTTTTGACGAGGCCGAACGCTCCGAAAAAAACGCCAAAGAGCTCAAAGAAAAGATCGGCAACTGGCTCAACTTCTTTGAACACCAGATCTACCGCTCACACTTCAATTTCGGCAGCAACACCCTGGTGCGCTTCACCTTCAACGACGAAGCGACCATGCGCAGAGCTATGTCGTATGTAGATAACAGCCCGCATCTTATATTCAGCCAGTGGCGCGACTTTAGTCAAGACATCAGCTTTCCCAAGCCGACCGACACCTTCTACAGACGCGACTACGAATGCGTGGGCTACCCTCCCGTCAACTTCTCAAAGCTCGGAGAGTAAATTGCGCTACCTTATCTCCGCGGTGGGCGTCATCGCCGCGCTTGGCTTCATCGCAGCCAGCGCCTACTCCAACTACCTATTCAGCGCCACCATAGCGACCACTGACAACGACCTGTACCTCTATCGAGCACTCGCGATCCTCGCGGTTACTTGTAATTCCCTATGCCCATTCTTCATCAGGTTCAATCGCCGGGCCCGCAACCATCTGGCATCATCGAGCGCTCTTACTTTGTGGTTGCTCGCGATGTCATATTCGCTCACGGCAGCCTTCGGCCTCGCGGCAAGCACCAGAGAATGGAGCGCCAACCAAATCGAAAATACCGCTCAAACCAAGGGGGACATCCGCGCTGAAATCCAAGACCTCAAAGCGCGCAAACGCACCGCGAAAATAAACGCGCGCATCGACGAACTTAACCAGAAACTTGAAACGAAAGGAGAAACGAAAACCCCCGACCCTCAAGCTACCTTTATCTCTCAACTCACAGGCCACAATACCACTACCATTCGCATAACCCTCGCTGCTCTATACGCGGTATTCGTGGAGCTTGGCGCAGCGCTACTGCTCTACATATCACTCGCGCACTTTCACAAGGAGAATATGAATGGCACGCGAACTACAGCCACAGGAGACAGACATGTTGGAACAAACACTGCAGATCCCGGCACATCAACAAAACCCGCAAACCCCGGAAGCGGACGAACTGACCGCATACACCTTCAACGAACTCCTCGACCTCAACTTCCGGCTTCAGGCAGAACTCCAACGCCGCCAAGCCGTCGAACTTGAGGCCCATAAAGAGAAAACACGCCAGCTCGCCCGCGCGCTTGGTATCAGCGTCGAACAGATGTTCGGCTTCAACACCACACCGGCCTCCCCACACGCACCAGGAGGAACGCGGCCGCCGAAGCGACCCATCAAGGTCGTCTTTCGCGATCCTCTCAACGCAGACAACGTCGCACCAGCAAAGGGGCCAAAACCCGCTTGGCTCAAAAACTACCTTGACCAAGGACGCGACATCGAAGAATTCCGCGCACAGGAGTAACCGACCACCGGCCTTAGGGCCGGTGGTTTTGTGTCTGCGTGCTACGCAGGCTGAAGCAACGGTTGTAATTCGGTGAATGATATTAGGTGCGCTTCGATTGTATTCGTTCTTTACCGACGTGGCCCAATGCGGCTCCGACAAAGTAACAAAAATGTGTTGTATTAAATCATATTCCCTCACTCTCCCTCACTACTTCCATAGCTACTCATAGCGAACGTGTTTCAGAGTAGCTGGGCTTACCACTTGCGAGTCTCCAACATAGGAGACTTATATGCAATGGTACGTCGTAAAGAAGCACACCAGCGGCCGAGACGGCGACCGGGCCCCGGATATTAGGCGTGTACGCCACAGCTCTTTTCCAAAGAGGGCGACACTTTCCTCGACCCCTTCATGGGTACCGGCACCACCGGAGTAGCATGTGCCCTTCTCAATCGCAAATTGATCGGCGTCGAACGCGACCTCGAATACTACAGCATGGCTCGCGAGCGTATCACCAACGCACACAAAGGAGTAATCTAATGGGACAATACTTCCTCGTCAAAAAACGCATCGGAAAAAAAGACTACTACTATTACCAACGTGTGTGGACAGAAGGAAAGCGCACCCGCACCCATAGCATCTACGTCGGCCCCGCCGACCGCGTAGGCCAGACCATCTACACCATGCTCGATTACGGCCCCGGCAAGCCTACCTCGTCACTTGAGAGGTACCTTGCCGGGAAATCTCCAGAAGAACGTACCAAGCTCGAAAATGTCCTCGCTCACAACGCTCGGTACGCCCAAGGCGTCACTTCCCGCGCCGCCTTCATCGAGAAGACCGTCGAAGAAAACCGCACCTTTCTCGGCAGCACTGACGAGGAGAAACAGTACTACGACCATCTCATGACCGAGACTATCCACGGTACGATGGATACAGCTTCTCACTCCTCTACTGGTCAGGATAGTCCCGCCCAGTCAAGCGACGGAGAAGATAATGGCCAACAAGGAGAGGGCGGCTAACATTGCCGCTCTGAATGACGCCTTCAGGATGGCTACGCCTTCCTGTTTGTAGCCGTGCCTGTGCGATGTGAAGGCACGGCTCCAAACATCCAGGCAGGGAAGTCCTGATGTAAAATATTTTTCTCTGCACCATACTTACTCACCAAATATCACTGTGCACATACCGCCCAATACTGACCGTTTCTAAGAGAAAATCGCACCACTACCTGTAGGTCTCCAACAAAGGAGACTAGACATGGGTGCTTTTTATTTGGTCATCAAAAAAATAAAAGGTGGGAGGTATTACTATTGGCAAAAAACCTACCGTGTCGGCAAGCAAGTCAAAACGCTCAACAAATATATAGGCCCAGTCGGCCGATGTACCCCCGGCATTCCGCCAACCATATCGCAATCCGAAATAGCCAGAAAGCAATACCTAGCCTCGAACGGCAAACAAGGCTTTCTAAACCCTTCGTGGCAAGACATCGCGCCTGCTGCCATAACCACGATGTCCCCCTTCCGCGACAGGAACGGCAACGCGATACAGGAAGGCGACACGATCATGTGGGGTATTCATACCTGCACGATTATCAAAGGTACCGATCCTCTCACCGGAAAGCCCTACCTCTTCGCCCGTAGTGATAAGGACGGCAATCGTGAACTGTCACTCGACTTTATCGCAAGGCAAGCTGAACGCCGCGAATCCATCGAACCCTCGATCAAAAACGCACGGGCAAAAATAAGCAGCCTTGGCGGATATGCGCATATCGACCGTATGCCCCTCGAACAGCAAAACGCATACGCCGCGACCGAGCTTGCCAGTTCATTCGGCCTAAACGCTGACTACTGGTACAAACATGCCACTGAAAATAACATCGACCTACTCCCATACCTACGCCGGATAGACGCCGAAACAGACCCAAAAAAGCGCATGGCGATACTCGACCAGGCGCTCGACGAAGTATCGGGCATTGCCACTCCGGCCCCGGCTAATCCCCCACCTGCCAAAAACACCGCGCCGTCACAACAATCGCCCTGGTGTGACGAAAACCACCGCATATTCTTCCCAGAACTCAATAAAGAAGAGTATATGCGAATGGAGGGACGATCTCTAGCCGAACAAACAAATAAGATGTTTCCGCATCAACATACAGAATATCGTCCGCAAAAACCGAAACCTCATGCACGGCCTATCCCGAAGAAACTATCATTCTCCTACGCACCCATACAGCCATCCACCGGATTAAATCACACCGACGCACTCATCGAAAAAAAGGCCATCGCCAAACTGCAATCCAACCGCGCCGGTATGCTCAAGGAGTACACGCACAAATTTGGCAAAGTGGTAAATGCCGACCTCGCCCGCCGTCTATTCGTGGACGTAGGTTACAACGGCCGAAACTCCGCTGCCGTCCACGAACCGTCCTCCGCGCTCGCAAAAGACGCCTGGCGGCACAACCTGAAAAACAACCCGCAACCTGACGCCGTACTGTATGCGGGAATGTCCGGAGCAGGAAAATCCAGCGCCGTGTCGGGCGTCCTGCCGCACGTGGAGGACGACGCAGCGGCAATCCTCGACGGCAACCTTTCCAAGATCAGCACCGCCGAGGAACGCATCAAAGAAGTCCTCGACGCTCGCAAAGACCCTATCATCGTCTACGTGTGGCGCGACCCCGTGGATGCATGGGTACATGGCGTCGTGAAGCGCATGAAAAGCAATGCCGAGGAAGGCGGGCGGGTCGTGCCCATGAGCGAAGCCCTCAAGAATGGCCCCGGCTCTCTCGCCACCGTTCGCGCCGCGCTCTCAAAGGGCGCGAAATTCAACGAGGATGTTTACATTGTAGACAACTCGCTCGGCGCCCGAAACGCGAAGCTCATGGAGCGGGAGAAATTCGACACGCTCTCGTACCCCGACAATTTGCGTGATACATTACTAGCCAAGACAAAGGAACTGTATGATGCCGGACAAATCACAGCCGAACAATACGAAGCCCTCATCAAGTAACGTGTGGGAGCAGCTTGCAGAGAAACGCAAAGAGCGCGACCCCGAGCGTAGGAAGCGTTTTGTCGAAAAGCTCTTAGAAAGCATCAAAAAACTCGGCCAATAGAGTCACATTCGACATTTTCCCGCTTCCCATGCCGGCTCTATCCCTATGCTTGCAACTGTAGGCATAGGGTGTATAATAAAAGTGTCAAGATTAAAAGCATTAGACACTAAAACATTTATGAACTCACCAAATTATGGGCAACTAAGCGCGGACGCGATCAACGCATCTCTCTCCATCGAGGAAGTAACGGAGGAGCGCTACGACGAAATGCTCTGTGTATTGCCACCGGAGCGAATGCGTGGCGGCGCGTTTCTCATGGGCGAACCGTTCGACCACAACGGCAACGGCGAACCGCGCTTCTATTACTTCTTCGCGAAAGACGGCCGCTACTATTACGGCGGACTGCTCACCGCTCGCGAATTCGACGCGATGCACCCGCGCAAGTAAGCGAAAGGGGGTTTACCAAATTAACGCAAAATCACTATGAATACATCATCAACCACCAAACAATTAGCAAAGTGCGCCTCAAAGGCCAATGCGACCCATCCACACCTTGCTTCAGTCGCGCATATAGACTCGTACCTCTACGCTACCGACAGTTACAAACTCGCCCGCGTCACAGTCGATGAAAAACCCAGGAAGGCGAGACTGTATATTACGACGGAAAGATGCTCGCGGCCTTGCCTCAAGGCATTCCTCTCGCGCAAACCAAAAAGGACATCGACGAAGATTATCCAAACGTCGAAGTTGTCATCAAACAAAAATTGGACAACGCCAAATTTCTCGGCACCTTCCAAGTCCAGTACCTTATCGACCTCCTAA
>Ga0074046_10004580_pt1 | contig 11236 bp, 9 predicted proteins | sample BogForMeECP23OM3_FD_94441 | JGI IMG/M metagenome (GOLD analysis project Ga0074046, IMG submission 94441) | Bog forest soil microbial communities from Calvert Island, British Columbia, Canada - Bog Forest MetaG ECP23OM3 | ecosystem: Environmental > Terrestrial > Soil > Wetlands ...
AAATTCTCGACCAGCACGTCGGCCTCGCGAATCAGCTTCTCCAGGATCGCTTTGCCTTCCGGCGTCTTGGTGTTCAGGGTCAGCGACTTCTTGTTGCTGTTGAGCGTGATGAAGTACAGCGCATCCAGATTCGGGACGTCGCGCAATTGGTTGCGCGTCACGTCTCCAACGCCGGGCCGCTCGACCTTCAGCACGTCCGCGCCGAACCACGCCAACAGCTGCGTGCATGCCGGTCCGGCCTGGACGCCGGTGAAGTCCATAACTTTAATTCCTTGAAGTGGTAATGCCATGGTCAAATGCTCCTCCGATTCGAAATTACTTTGAGACGGGCGTGAAAACTGGCCGCACAATAGATGTGCGCTCGATTTTCAGGAGAACAAGGCTGTCAGCTCGCGGCACTGACCACCTTGCCCATCGCATTCTTACGTATCCGCCGTGACTACTGCGCCTCCTCATCGGACGGCTCTTGCACGACGCCGGCGATAACCAGCGGTTCACGACGGCGCCGCGACAACGTGCGAATCAAGTCACGGTTCATCCTTCCGATGAACTCAAGCGGTATTTCCTTGGGGCACACCGCTTCGCACTCGCCATGATTCGTGCAACTGCCGAAGAGCTCAGCTTTCATCGCGGCCACCATGCTGACGGTCCGCTGGTCGCGCTGAGGCTGGCCCTGAGGAAGCGAGTTGAGGTGAGTGAGTTTGGCGGAGGTGAAGAGCATCGCGGCGGCGTTCGGACATGCAGCGACGCAAGCACCACAACCGATGCAGGCTGCCGCATCGAAGGCAGTGTCCGCGGATTCTTTTGGTATGAGGATCGCATTGGCGTCGGGAGGGCTTCCGGTGGGCGCACTGATGAAGCCTCCCGCCTGAATAATTCGGTCGAACGCCGAGCGGTTGACTATGAGGTCTCGGATCACCGGGAAGGCCCGCGCGCGCCACGGCTCCAGGGTTAGCGCGTCACCATCCTTGAAAAAGCGCATCGACAGTTGGCACACCGTCGTGCCCCGATGGCCGCCGTGGGCTACACCATTGATTAGGAAGCCGCATGAGCCGCAGATGCCCTCACGGCAATCGTGTTCAAAGGCGACCGGTGGCTCGCCGCGGTCGAGAAGGTCCTCGTTAAGACTGTCGAGCATCTCGAGGAAAGATATGTCCTTCGTCACGTCCTTCACCTGGTAGGTGACGAACTTCCCCGCAGTGTGCGCGTTTAACTGCCGCCAAATCTTGAGTGTTAGGTTCATCGCTATTTGTAACTCCGCTGCGCGAGGTGAACGTACTCAAAGGTTAGTGGTTCCTTGTGAAGGACTGGCGCCTGATCTAATCCTTTCCACTCCCAGGCCGCCGAGTAGGAGAAATTCGCGTCGTCTCGTTTTGCCTCACCTTCAGGTGTCTGGCTCTCGACTCGGAAATGGCCGCCGCATGACTCTTTTCGATCCAACGCGTCGATACACATGAGCTCGGCGAGTTCGAGAAAGTCGGAAATGCGGTTCGCTTTCTCGAGCGACTGGTTCAATTCCTCGCCGCCACCGACGATACGAAGGTTGTGCCAGAACTCTTCACGCAGCTCCGGGATCCTGGCGAGAGCCTTGCGCAGGCCGGCCTCTGATCGGGCCATCCCGCACTCGTCCCACATGAGCTTGCCGAGTTCCTTGTGGAATGAGTCGGGGCTGCGGTTGCCCTTGACCTCGAGGAGCTTTTCGATGCGTTGGCCGACGTCATCTTTGGCGGCCGCAAAAGTGGGATGAGAAGTGTCCAATGGCTCCAGCTTGGTTGTTGCCAGGTAGTCAGGCACGGTGGCCGGCAGAACGAAGTAGCCATCGGCGAGACCTTGCATCAGCGCGCTGGCGCCGAGCCGGTTGGCGCCGTGGTCGGAGAAGTTCGCTTCGCCCGCGACAAACAGCTCCGAGATGGTCGACATCAGATGGTAGTCCACCCACAGCCCGCCCATGGTGTAGTGGGGAGCGGGATAGATCCGCATCGGCACGGCGTACGCGTCCTCTCCAGTGATCCGCTCGTAAATGTCGAACAGGTTGCCGTACTTCTCGCGAACTGTTGGCAGACCGAGCCGTTGGATCGCATCCGCGAAGTCCAGGTAGACGCCCTGCCCGCTCGGCCCGACGCCGCGCCCTTCATCGCAGACCTCCTTTGCGTTTCGCGACGCGACATCGCGGGGTACCAGATTGCCAAAGCTCGGGTAGCGGCGTTCCAGATAGTAATCGCGCTCGTTCTCCGGGATATCCTCCGGAGCGCGCGTCTCACCCTTTTTCTTGGGCACCCATACCCGTCCATCATTGCGCAGCGACTCCGACATGAGCGTCAGCTTCGACTGATGCTCGCTGCTCAGCGGGATACATGTCGGATGAATCTGCGTGAAGCACGGATTGGCGAACAGTGCACCGCGCCTATGCGCGCGCCATATAGCAGTGCAGTTGCACGCCTTAGCGTTGGTCGACAGATAAAAGACGTTGGAGTATCCACCCGTCGCCAGCACAACCACGTCGGCGGCGTGAGACGTGATCCTCCCGGTTACGAGGTCCCGCGTGACAATGCCACGTGCTCGACCATCGACGATCACCACGTCGAGCAGCTCGCTGCGGATGTGCATCGTCACGGTGCCGGCCGCCAACTGCTCTTCCAGGGCCTGGTATGCGCCGAGCAACAACTGCTGTCCGGTCTGACCGCGCGCGTAAAAGGTTCGTTGGACCTGCACCCCGCCGAACGAGCGCGTGTCGAGAAGTCCTCCGTACTCGCGCGCGAACGGCACTCCCTGAGCAACGCACTGGTCGATTATGTTAAGACTGACCGTGGCGAGGCGGTAGACGTTAGCCTCGCGTGAGCGAAAGTCGCCACCTTTAACCGTGTCGTAGAAGAGCCGGAAGATGCTGTCGCCGTCATTGCGATAGTTCTTCGCGGCATTGATCCCTCCCTGGGCCGCGATGGAATGCGCGCGGCGTGGGGTGTCATGATAGGAAAAGCATTGGACGCGATAGCCTTGCTGACCCAGAGTCGCAGCGGCTGCGGCTCCCGCGAGACCAGAGCCCACCACTATGATGCTGTGCTTGCGGCGGTTGGCGGGGTTCACCAACTTCATATCGAAGCGGCATTTGTCCCAATTCTGCTCGATCGGTCCTGGCGGTATCCTGGCGTCAAGCATGTTCGCCTCCATTGTCAGTGCACCAATCCTGTCATCACCGCGACCGGGACCGACGCGAAACCCGCGAACACGATGATCGCAACGACGCGTGAAAGGACCTTAAGCGTCCTGGTATTGCGGGCGGTGCTCCAGCCGAGCGTCTGCAACATGCTCCAGATGCCGTGGTCGAGGTGTAGGCACAGCGCGCCCATCGCCACGATGTAGAAGACTGCGACGGGCCATACCGAGAATCCGGCGACCACGTTCTCGTACACGTGCAGGTCTTTGAACTGTCCTGGCTTGAACCCGACCGCACCCAGCGTAAAATGCATAATGTGAAGGACGATGAAAATCGCGAGGAGCACTCCGCCCCAGCGCATTGTGAGCGCGGCGAATGAGGTCTCGACCTCCTTTTTGGTTTCGTAGCTAACGGGCCTCGCCTTCCAATTCATGCGCGTCAGTTGGTAGGCAGCGGTGATGTGAAGCGTTACGCAGGTCAAAAGGACGATGCGCACCACCCAAAGCGCGTCACCGTAGCCAAGTTCCGGTTCGCCCAAGGTGCGCAGAAATCGCGAGTAGGCGTCTATCTCGTCGGGGCCGGCGAAAATCTTCAGATTGCCGAGCATGTGGGCGATCACGAATGCAACAAGAACGACGCCGGTGACGGCCATAACGACTTTTTTGCCGATCGCCGAATCCCACAACAGCGTTAGCCTGTTATTCGTGATAGGCACGGGCGCTTCTGCTACTTGCCCCGTCCGAGCACCAGACGCACCTGCTGTAAGTGGTAATGCCATGGTCAAAAATGCTCCTCCGATACGAATTTACGTTGAAACGGGAGTGAAATATGTACGCACAAAAGATGCGCGTTCATTATTCTCAGGAGAAAAGAACTGTCAGGCCGCTGCGCTGGACCTTGCCCATGGTATTCCTCGGTATCGCGGAGACCATGTGGATCAGCTTGGGCACCTTGAAATCGGCGAGGCGGGTTCCGCAATACGTTTGCAGTTCCTGTGCTGTTGCGGCACCTCGGAGCACCACCGCGGCCGAGACTTCTTCACCGTACTTAGGGTCGGGCACCCCGAAAACCGCAGCCTCGGCCACCGCAGGATGCTCGAGCAACACGGCCTCGACTTCCGCAGGTGAGATTTTTTCTCCACCGCGATTGATCTGGTCCTTGATACGGCCTGTCAGGGCGAGATAGCCGTCGCTATCGATCGCACCGATGTCTCCAGTGCGAAACCATCCATCAATAAAGGCCGCGGCATTGGCTTCGGGGTTGTTACGGTAACCGCGCATCACGTTCGGGCCGCTTACCACCACCTCGCCGGGAGTGTTCGCCGTCAGATGCCGGCCGTTCTTGTCGACGATCGAAATTTCGGCGCTAAGGCCGACGGTGCCGGGTTTGTGTGGAAGCGGTGGCAGTGGGTTGGATGAGACCTGATGCGCTGCCTCCGTCATTCCGTACGCTTCCAGGACCGGCGCTCCGAAGCGATTCTCCAGCTTGGTCAGAACTGTTGGGGCCAGTGGAGCTGAGCATGATCGGATGAATCGTGGGACGCTGTGAGGCTGCGCGCCGTCGCTGTCCGCCCTTTCAAAAAGCACTTGATGAATAGTAGGCACGGCGGAATACCAGGTCGCGCGATGCTCGCCGAACAGTTTCCAGAACTCGGACGCAGAGAAGCGCGGCGGTACGATTACTGAACCTCCAGAGGCCAAGGTTGACAATGTGGCCCCAATCAAACCGTGACCGTGGAACATAGGCAAAACAACCAGACCGCAATCTGCGGAGGTCAGGTCGTAGTGCGCGGCGATGTTGCACGATGACCAAAGCACGTTGGCGTGGGTAAGCGGCACGCATTTGGGCCGGCCCGTGGTGCCGCTGGTATAGGCGAATAGCGCGACATCGTCCGGACTAGGAGCGTCGACGCTGGTGCGTGGAGCCGTCGGCAGATCCGGCAATTCGACGACACCGCGCGAGTCAACACGCGGTTGCCATATCGGCAAGCCGAGGCCAGCGGTGGTTTCCCTCACCGCGACGTTGGCCCCTTCGGCGACGATTGCATGCGCTCGCGAGTCTTCGAGGTAAAAGCGTATTTCGTCGGGCTTGCAGGCAGGATTGAGAAGCGCTGCGATCAACCTTGCGCGAGTCAGCGCGAGGAAGATGATAAGAAACTCCAGGCCGTTGGGCAGAACCATCGCCACGCAATCGCCTTGTTTTAGTCCGGCATTGCTCAGTTGCCCGGACAATCTCTCAATCTGTTCAGCTAGAGCGCTATAGGTCACGACCACCAACGGAGAGGTCGAGACTATCGCCGGCGCGGAAGAGCTGGGATCTGCGAGCAACTGGGCGAGGCTCGATCGTGTCGTCATACGGCGATCTCGCTGCCTGGCAAAACGACCAACTCGCGGACAGCCACTATTCGGGCATCTTCGATGAAAGCCGCAAAATTTGCAGCGCCATCAAAGTTGCCGATATCTTCCAAAGACTGCTGGACTCCCGGCGCTTGCCATACCGAACGCGCCATATTCTTCTGCGTCCCATCGCCATAACTCCGTTGGTTCTTACGGGGAGCCGTGAAAAATACCCGCACGAAACGTGCCTCCTGTTTTCCCGCCCTGACGGATGAAGTGCTCGTTGCCGCCGGAGTCAAATCGAGCGGGAGAAAAACTATGGTGAATACAGCGACTCTCGTCAAATGGGTGAGAGATCCACGCAGCGGCGAAGTTCATCTCCCCCGCGAGGAGGTGACGATCATCGGCCTTGTACGCAACATGGATCGCACCTTAATGAAGGTGAGATGGCAGGCTGAAGGCGACTGCGTGGTGTTTCCAGAGGAGCTCGCGGAAATCCGTCAAGCCGAGTCCTGAGCTATGGGCTCCATGAAGACGACGGGCCCAGTATCGATTGAGGCGCAACGCCCGACAGCATCGGCGGCCTCTGTCGAGTCGCGCGAAGTCCAGGCGCTTCTCATTGTGCTGAGCGTCACCGCCGGATGCACAGACATCATCAGCTTTCTTGGCCTCAACGGACTGTTTACCGCCCACATCACCGGCAACCTGGTCATCTTGGCCGCGCACTTCTTCAGCGGCGAATCCCAGATCGCGCCAATGCTGTCGGTTCCGGTCTTCATTGCGATTGTCAGCCTGACCAGAGTGCTGGCGTCGAGCTTGGAGTTGAGAGGCTGGGCCTCGCTACACCCATTGTTGCTGCTTCAGTTCCTGTTGCTCGCCGGCTTTCTCATACTCTGCCTGGCAGCCGGCCCGCGGATCGACCCCAATGGGACCGTCGAGATCATAGCGGGCATGCTGGGCGTTTCGGCGATGGCCGTGCAAAACGCACTTGTGCAGATCTCGCTTAAAGGGGCGCCGAGCACGGCGGCAATGACAAGTAACGTGACGGCTTTTGCAATGAGCGTCGGCGGAATGTTGGTCGGAGGAGATGGGGCTGATATTGCAGAAGCGCGCACGCGAGCGGCCCGCATTCTGCCGGAGATTTTAGGCTTCGCCGTCGGCTGCGGACTCGGCGCGGCGTACGAGACCGCAATCGGTCTCTGGTCGCTGGCGTTGCCTACTAGCCTCGCTCTGATCGCGTTTGCCATGGGATTCGCGGCCACGCCCGACAGGCGAGGGCGCTGATAAGCCGCCGGTCCTCGTGAAATCGCATAGCACGCCTATCGTGCGGCGATTTTTCACGCCTCCTTGATCGGAGGATGAAGACAATGAATCTGAAATTAGCCCCGAATTACCTGCATTTTACGAGAATTCCGCCTTTCTAGACCATCGAAAATCGTCACCACGGCCCGCTGATTTCATGGGAGGCATCAGGACAATGATTTCGCAGAATTCCACGATTGGATTTATCGGCCTTGGCGCTATGGGACAGCTCATGGCTCGCCGACTTCTGAACGGCGGCTTCAAGTTGATCACATATGACCACACGAGCTGCAAAACGACGGCGCTCGTTGCCGACGGAGCTGTTTCGGTCCGAAGCGTTCGCCAGCTTTCAAGAAAGTCAGATGTGATCATCTCGTGTCTGCCAAACGACGAAGCGGTGCTGAGCGTTTATCAAGGCCCGGAAGGAGTTCTGGCCTGCGCGAACCCAAGGTGCATCGTGATCGAGATGAGCACCATCTCGCCGGCTACGTCGCGGACGCTCCATCGGATGGGCAGAGAACACGGGATCGAAGTCCTGGATGTCGCGATCTCCGGTAGCACTCCCGCAGCTGAGCAAGGCACCGTGACGCTTCTCGGTGGTGGCGATGCGAAGGTATTCGACGACTGTCAACCGATCTTTTCCGCCGTGGCGAAGCAGTATTTCCTCCTGGGGCCGAGCGGTTCCGGGACCACGATGAAGTTGGTGGTCAACGCTTTGCTCGGTGTGAACATGCAAGCAATCGCTGAGGCGGTCGCCTTCGGAGAAAAGGCGGGCCTCAACCGCGAACTCCTGTTGCAAGTACTTGCCAAGACGGCCGTGGTGTCTGCTGCACACCAGAACAAACTTCTTCGTGCTGAGCGCGACGACTATTCACCTCAGTTCCCACTGAAGCTCATGAATAAAGATTTTGGGTTGATTCTGGAGAAGGCGGCCGAACTGGGCGTGCCGATGCCGGCGACAGCGGCAGCGCATCAGATCAATGCGGCCCGGACGGCGAACTATGGTGAAGAGGATTTCTCGAGCGTGATCAGCGAAATGGAACGTCTGGCGCGAGTTCCCCGGCATCCTCAATCGGCCGGCGAGCTTCCAGGATTGAAGAGGCAGTTGGCTCGATGAGCGCGTGAGGGCGTCCGGGGAGGTATTTCAGCCATGATGTGGATCGTACGACTGGCGCTGCGCCGGCCAATTTCAGTTGCGGTGATGGCGCTGCTGATGCTGGTGCTCGGCACGCTGTCGTTCTTTCTGATGAACATCGACATCTTCCCGGCGATCAACGTGCCGGTGGTGATGGTGGTCTGGAACTACCCGGGCATGGCCTCGCTGGACATGGAACGCCGCATGGTCTTCATCAGCGAGCGCGCCTATTCGACCACCGTCAACGGTATCGAGCACATCGAGTCCGAATCGATGCTCGGTGTCGGTCTCTTGAAAGTTTATTTTCAGCCCGGCGCGGATATCGCGAGCGCGATCGCGCAGATCAACGCGGTGTCCGAGACCATTCTCACCAATATGGCCCGCGGCACCGAACCTCCGCAGATTATCTCGTACAACGCGGCCGACGTCCCGGTCGCGCAACTGAACGTCTCCAGCGATACGAAGTCGGTTTCGCAACTGTTCGATTACGCATTCAACTTTATGCGGTTGCAGCTCTTCACGATCCCGGGGTTCTCGTCTCCTGCTCCCCTGGGCGGGGTGAACCGAGCGGTGATGGTGAATATCGACCCCACCGAGTTGTACGCCAACAATGTCTCGGCCAATGACCTCGGCAGCTCGCTCGCCACTTCAAACGTGATCATCCCGTCCGGCACCGCGCGCATGGGCCATTTTGAGTACAACGTCGATATCAACATGAGCCCGACCAAGGTTGCCGACTTCAATACGCTGCCGGTCAAGATCGTGAATGGCGCGCCGGTTCTGCTCGGTGACGTTGCGTCCGTCACCTATTCCCATCAGCCGCAGACCAATGTCGTCAGAGTCGATGGAAAGCCGGCAACGTACCTGATGGTCATCCGGCACGCCGCCGCATCTACGCTGGCCGTCGTCGATGCGGTGAAAGCCAGGCTGCCTTTCATCCGAGAGACGGCTCCAAAGGGAATAAAAATCACTCTCGCGTTCGATCAGTCAAAGTTTGTCCGCGAAGCGCTGACCGAAGTCGTGCGCGAGGCCGCAATCGCTGCCGTCCTGGTCGCACTGATGGTGCTGGTCTTCATCGGCTCATCGCGCAGCATGTTGATCGTCGTTACCTCCATCCCGCTTGCGATTCTCACCGCGATTGTAGGCCTCAAGTTATCGGGCCAGACCATCAACACGATGACGTTGGGCGGGATCGCGCTCGCGATCGGAATGCTGGTCGATGACGCGACCGTCGAGGTCGAAAACATCCATCGCAATCACGCGATGGACAAGCCGTTGCTGGTGGCGATTCTCGACGGCGCGCATCAGATCGCCACGCCCACGCTGGTCGGCACGCTGTCGATTTGCATCGTCTTCTTTCCAGTCGTGTTGCTGAGCGGCGTGGCACGTTTTCTATTCACGCCGCTCGCCTTGTCGGTCGTGTACGCGATGCTGACATCATATCTGCTTTCGCGGACCCTGGTGCCGACGATGGCGTCCTACTTGCTGCCGGAACAACACCAGGAGCCCGACCCCGACACCTTCGTAGGCCGCTTTCTCCGCGGATTCGAGGCGCGTTTCGAGCGCCTGCGCGCGGCGTACGCATCCGCGCTCGAGACGTTCGTCACGCATCGTACTATCGGCCTGGTGGCGGTCGGATTGGTGATCGTCGGTTCGCTTCCGCTTCTATCGATCGTGGGCGAAGATTTCTTCCCAAGCGTCGATGCCGGCATGATGCGATTGCACGTGCGCGCGCCGAGCGGCACTCGAATCGAGCGCACAGAGCAGATGGTGGAGAGCGTCGAACGCTCTATCCGCAAGATAATCCCGCCCGGCGAGCTCGAAAGCATCAGCGACAACATCGGCGTCCCAACCTCTTACGACCTTGCCTACTTCAGACCGACAGCGTTGCCGGTCAGGACGCTGACGTTTTGATCCAGCTCAAGCCGAAACATCGCCCGACCGCGATGTACGAGAATCAGATTCGGCGGATGCTGCCGGTCAACTTTCCGCAGGTGAAGGGCTACTTTCAGGCCGCCGATATCGTCAGCCAGGTGCTGAATTTCGGTCTGCCGGCGGCGATCGACGTGCAGATCTCCGGCTTCAAACTGGACTCCGACTATGCTTTAGCCGCGAGGCTGAAGGACAAGCTGAGCCGTATTCCAGGCCTGGTCGATCTCAGAATCGCAGAGCCGCTGGACTATCCGGCATTCAAGGTTGACGTCGATCGCACTAAAGCGCTCGAGGTTGGAGTAACCGAACAGCAGGTCGCGTCCAGTCTGCTCGCTGAGCTCTATGGCGCCACGCTGCTTCAGCCGAATTTCTGGCTCAATCCGATAAATGGCGTCAATTACAGCGTCATCGTGGAGGCGCCGTATCACTTGATGGATTCGGTCGATGCGATCGCGAACACGGCGCTCACTCCGGGAGAGGTCAACAATCCGGCCCGTTCCGCGCAACTGCTCTCCAACGTCGCATCGATCAGGCACGACGTCGATCCGGCGGTCGTCGATCACTACTCCGTCCAGCGCGTGATCGACCTGGACTGCGCAGTGTCGGATCGCGACCTTGGGAGCGCTACTAATGCGGTGCAGCGCGAGATCGCTTCGCTCGGAAAACTGCCGACCGGCACCCTCATCAATATCCGCGGCCAGAGCCAGGCAATGCGCAGTTCGTTCATTACGCTCGGCGGCGGCATCGTGCTCGCGATCGTCCTCGTTTACCTGCTGATGGCGGCAAATTTCCAGTCGTGGCTGGAGCCTTTCATCATTACGATGGCAATTCCGGGCGCTCTCGCCGGCGTGCTTTGGATGCTGGTCCTGACCGGCACCACGATCAACGTCGAGTCGCTGATGGGCACGATCATGGCGGTTGGCGTCGGTGTCGCCAACGGAAATCTGCTCATCACTTTCGCCAACGAGTTACGCGAAGAAGGACGCGACTCGGTCGCCGCCGCGATCGAAGCGGGACACATTCGCCTTCGGCCGATTATCATGACGGCGCTGGCGATGATCCTGGGCATGCTGCCGATGGCTCTGGGACTGGGCGCGGGTTCCTCGCAGAACGCGCCGCTTGGCCGCGCGGTGATCGGCGGTCTGCTGGCCGCGACCCTGATGACCCTGTTCGTGGTGCCGGCAATCTACTCGATCTTCGGCCGCACGCTGATCACCAAGCAGCAGCGCGACGCCAGGATCAACGCAATCACAGAGCCCGGCGCGTAGGTGGAGGAATATTCAATGGAAACAAAAAATAGCGGGATATCGAACGAAGAAAAAAAAGGCCGCTGGCGTTTTATTGTCGCAAGCGCGATTGTGGTCGTTCTCGTGTGCG
>Ga0074046_10004582_pt1 | contig 11232 bp, 11 predicted proteins | sample BogForMeECP23OM3_FD_94441 | JGI IMG/M metagenome (GOLD analysis project Ga0074046, IMG submission 94441) | Bog forest soil microbial communities from Calvert Island, British Columbia, Canada - Bog Forest MetaG ECP23OM3 | ecosystem: Environmental > Terrestrial > Soil > Wetlands ...
ACCCTCCGCGCCAAGAAGACGCCAGAAATGGGCACTCCGGGAAAGCGTTCTTCGAGAATCCTGCACATTGCCCTAAAATGCTTCCCGGCTGTCATTACGTCGTCCACAATCACGATATGTGTGGGTTTTGGGCGGACTTGATCTTCATCAATCTCGTAATTCTCTACCAGCCTTTCAATTGAATGTCGGTCTAGTAATATGTGGGTTTCGTCCATGCTCTCCGTCTGGTACACCAACTCCCGCACATCTACGTTCTCGCCAAGCTTGCTCAATACTTGCGACATCCTGTCATCGTATTCCGGGTGATCCTTCGCCTTCGATGGAGGGATCGGAACGAACGTCGAGTTTTCGAGCCACTCGTCCGGTAACTCACGCCGCAGGGTTTCGGCGGCATCGTTGATTGCTCTGAGCTTATGTCCCCATTCATACGTGCCACGCTTGCTGGGTTTTTTCTTGAGGTTGTTTATGAAACTGTTGCCGGGTGGACCGTAGCCCGCACCTTTAATGAATTCGACGAAGTAGTAGCAATCGTCATCAGCACTCAAGTGGTAGTGGTCTCTCCGGGTTTCGTCGTCGAATTGCGTTAGAACAGCGTCTCTCATCGGCACACCTCTCGACGGCCATAGGAGATTGTCTGCTGAGCGAAAGGGACTACAGCCAGCGCAAGGAATGAAATGCAGAGGCGCAGGGGGTGTTTCGATTTCATCGAATCTTCTCCCATGTCGGGTGACCCGCCTCCCCCTCAGTGGCGAGTCCGGTTCATTTGGAGACGAACCGTCGTGCAGAAGGATCATACCCCCCCGCTGCGGAAGTGCAATGGCAATGTCGTACTAGACGAATACAGGCCGTGTCTAAGCCCCACAGCCGCCTACGAGAAGAGCCGATTCTGAATCTCGGCGAGTTCCACAGGTGCGTTTTCCCTCGGCTAGCCGTTGGGAGCATCGCCTGCCGCTTCTCTCCAGTACAGCATCGTTTCGTCGCTGATTGCGGACATTGGTTTGCTCTGCTCATCTTCGTAAATCTCAGACAAACAGTCGAAGAACGCTTTCGCCTCCGCTTCCAGTCCGAGACCATTCAGACACTTCAGGATTCTCGTGATTCGCAGATGGTTGTGATTCCCCGGAGAAAGCCAGACGGTCGCCTTGGCTGTGAAATTCGGAGCGCGATTGACCGAGACTTGTTCGCCGGAGTGAGTCTCCAGCCCGTAGAAGCTCATCATGCGCCGGAAAGAAACCCGCAACTTTTCTTGCAGATCGGGACGCGCCCGAAACTGCTGAATGGCTTCCCGGTTCAGAACAGGCGCTGAAACATTGAAGCCGCTCCGCTCGGGCAACGGGAAGAGCCATTGGATGTAGTCATGGACCGCTTCCAACTGATCATCTGGCCATCGCTGAATCTCGTGCAGGTAACGACCGCGATGATCCGCCTCGGTACCGCTGTAGAACGCGATGATCGGTGAGTTCAGCATGAAAAGTACCGCGAGGAAAGCACTGCGACCGGAATCATTCTCGGCACGGCGCTCAATTCTATACCTCCAGTCTGCGGTGGATGACTCTCAATCCAAGACAGTGCTCTGAATGAAGCGACAGCGAGATCGTCCGCCCAGTCTTCATGCCGATCACGCCGAGCTTGATCTGGCGGTAGCGGGCGAGGCGGTCTTTGCGGATCGGTTTTCTTCGGCAACGAACCTAACCCGAAGCGGCAGGGGAATTGAAGAGATCGCCGAGCCAGCCTACTGCTTCCGGATAGTCGTCGCAGTCGAGAACAAATTCCTGTCCCCGAGATACGGAGGACAGCATTGTGCCGCTACTCGACTTCTTCCAGCGAGATATGTCGCCGTGGAAACTCAGCGCAGATTTACGCGGCTTCGGATAGAACCACTGGGGCAACAACCAAAGACCGGGGCGGTCGGACTTCGGCGCTGTTAATCGCAATAGGGGCGAGAAGAACGGGAACACCCCAGCGCCAGCAATTCCCTTACATTCTCTTTGCGTGAGTGTCAGGCGTTCAGTCGAGATGTAGATCACATTGCTTTTGTGTGGCTCTCGTGCGAAGTGAGGATGGTACAGCGCCCAGTGGTCGGTAACAGGCCACGCCGAAACGGAGACTCGTTCGGCTATTTGAAGCCAGCCGAACAAAACGTGCATGGGATTGCTGTTTCTCACGTATCGCCACCCATCGATTGCTTGCTCGACCTTCCGAAACAACCCAAAGAACAGAAAGATGTCGCCTTTGCAGACTCGTTGCTTTCTCAGGTGTCCTTCTGCCGAGCCGACTTGCCCAAAAATCGGTCGCCATCCTTCGCTTCTCGGAAAGCGGTCGCAGACAAGATCGGGGTCTAAATGAGCGCGATGCGTCGGTGGGATGCCCGCCAACTGCGATACAGCTTCCCCCATGCCCGCCCAGCGATTGCCAGAAATGTCCGCGTAAGCGATCCTCGACAGCCTGTCGGGGATAGGCAGCGATAACATCCTGCCGTCCGGGAAGATAGGACTCGGCACGCCCCCCGAAGACGAATCGAAACCCTTGCGGCTGAGGATGATTCTCATTTCTTCTTTCGAGTGGTGCAGCCGCAGCCCTTCATCCATGAATTATCGCCGTCCGGCCATCCCCGAGGTGCTCCATGGACACCGAATCCGAGACTTCCAGCAAAACGGATGAACTCGGCTTTTAGGTCGTCGGAAAATCGAGAGCGATGACCGCGCCCAACGACGAGAGATTGGAATCGGGTGGGCAGCGGCAACGCCTTGGAGCCGAAATATGCGAAGGTCTCAGAGACCAGAATACGTTTGCCGCCAAGGTCGTGCGCCTTCTTTCCTTCGTCCTCCGAATCACCGTTCGAATGCCTAGAGCGGAGTTGACGGTAGCCTGCTCCCGAAACCTGAGGCTCGTAGATGTTGTCGCCACACTTCTTGCGGAGTCCGCCAGTATAGGTCGGCTTCTTTGCCCTGAATCGGCGATCAGACCAGTAGTCGCTGAAAGACTCCATCACGTCATCTACTCGCATGAGGTACACAATGCGGTTTCCGGCAGCCTTCGGGGTGAGCCCAACAACCCAATCCCCCTTCTCTGCTTTCTGGCGGATTTTCGGTTTGCAACACGCCAGCGTGCAGTAGCCAAAAAACGGATTCGGTGCGAAGCCAGTATCGTGCTTAACGATGTAGGAGTAGAGCTTCATTTGTGCAAGTCTGCGCGTGTCGCACAGTGGGAGATTGTCGCCCAGCGAAACGGAAAGGTGCCGCTACTTGGCAGCAGCGCCCCTCTTAGGTGCAACTTGATCCGAGTCCTTGCGAATCTTTTTCCGGGCACGCTTTTGGGCCAAAGCTTGCTTCACTCGGCGTCTCTCGCCCGGCTTCAGGTAGAAGGAGTGGCGCTTCACATCCTTAATGATGTCTTCGGTCATAACCTTGCGCTTGAACCGACGCAGGGCGTTCTCCAACGATTCGCCTTCTTGCAGTCGAACTTCTGCCATTCTCGTCACCCTCAAGCCAGCTAAATGAACCTGTTTCGAGCTTACTCCCTTTGTGCCACGCTCAATCGAACTTAACGCCCGAAACACTCTGGTCAGAAAACAACGGCACTTTCACTCCGAATAGCCGTCGTCGGTTTCGTCGTCATCATCGTCATCTTCTTTGCGCTCGTCTTCCTCTTCGTCCTCTTCATCGTCTGGTTCTTCTCGAACCCGGACATTGGTAGCCACTGAGCGGCCAGAAGGGTCTGAGTCGGGGCATTCTGGATGTATTCTGCTCATACTCAATGGTACGCCCCGTACTGCTTGGGCGAATGTCGCGACAAGGGGGGTCGCACGCGCCGTGTGTGCGGTGGCGACAGCGCAGGCCGGCGGTACAATCCAAAGTGAAAAATCAAAGGAGAACCGCAAATGGCGCAAAAGGTTATTGATGTAGTTGGAACCTCCAAAGAGAGCTTTGCAAAAGCAGCGGAAAACGCTGTGGCAGAAACCGCAAAGTCCGTTCGGGGCATGAAGTGGGCGCGGGTGGCGGAACTAGAGATGGAATTAGACGGTAAGAAGATAGTCAAATACCGGACCACAACGAAGATTTATTTCGACGTTGAAAAGTAGGGATTGTTCGGATGTGAAATTTGCAAACGAAAGCGCCCCAGACTCGATTGAGTCGGGACGCCCGTCGATCAGCCCTCCCCCGAAAGCTGCTCACAATCGGCCTACGGTCTGACCCTCACGGGAGGAATGGCTCCTGCGTGCGCGTGGGGGCTCTGAGGGGCTAGGCATATCTTCTATCCGAGTGAATGGAATCGGAGGGGATTCTCGTTCTTATGAGTTAGGCCTAGTTGCATTTAAAAACCACCGCCGAAGAAAGGAATCGGGACGTGCTGCATGTCCAAACGGCTCATTGTTCCATTGTTACTTCTTGGACCAGTGTTTGCCTCGACGGCAACCGGCCAAACGGCAACCGGACAAACAACGTGGTACAAATTCAGCAAATCCTTCATTAGCAAACACTTCTCTTCTGACAGCGCATTTGGAACCCTACGGGCTAACAAGTCTTTCCCTGCGTCCGCGCCACATCCAGTGAGTTGTGGCGGTCAGGACGGGGAACTGCACATAGGGGTTGCGGCTTCGGATATAGCTGACGAGAGCGCGGAAGTGCCCGTGTCGGCAATGGCGGATGGCTCTGACGTATTTGGGATCGTTGCGGAACCTCCGAACGTGACCTCAGCGGCCAATAAGAACTTGCAGGCTTTGAAAGGGCAGCCGATTACCTTCACTGGCTATTTTCGAGTGTGGAACGAAGGGCATGACCGAGGGCGAATCGCCGCAAGCAACCCACATCATGTGCTGGAGCTTCACCCGGCTTGGGGGTTTGAGTCAGGCAATGCGAAGTTTGCCAATCCCGCTGTGATTTATCCGATGCAACAGTATCGTGGCTATGGGGCGAGCAAGTTCGGACCTCTGCTGACCTCGATGATGAAAGATCAATGGCTGCGCGTGTACGAGGACAACGAATTCCTCTACCTCCAGCTTAAGAAGGCGGACAACTTCTACCAACTCCCAGTGCTCGTCAAGAATATCCAACTGATTCAGGCTGGCAAGAGAGCGTTAGTGGATGTCTATTCCGGGCCGCCGACGAACCGCTTGGTCTTCCCTGATCTGACCGTGGTTACCGTAGGCGGAACGGACATCTTTAACAAACTCAGCGTGGGTTCGAGGATGTATTTACTGGGCTTTTTCAGTGTGGATGTGAAGGCGGCACTCTCTGATGCAAGCGGTCATACGAATGAGGCAGACTCGGTATTTGCAAAGTCTGCTTTGGAGTTTCTTGCGTTTGGGGTCCCCCGGCAGAGCGCCGTGCCCAGTTGTTCGGCAAATGAGGATCATTAAACGAGGTCGAATCTCCGCGGCCTCTTACGAAAAAAAGACGATTCTGAATCCCGGCGAGTCTGGAGAGCTTCTATGAAGAATCTGACGAAAGTCACGTCGATCTGTTTACTACTAATGATCTGGGGCAGAGCCGTGATGGGTGGAAATTTTCCCGACAGCGGCGTTCGACTACCATCCGGTTGGAGTGGCCCTGTGTTTCATCTTAGCCAGAATTATCCGCAGCAGATACCAGCCGATACATATCCATGGCTCCAGTTCGATCCTACGACTCAGCCCGATCAGTACATGTTGTCGGTGTTGAAGTACTGCCTAGACGGAAATGTTGAGACAGATTGGGTACTTCAGGCAAACGGTAAGCGTGGCTGGTATCACGCTCCTTGGATGCATTGGGGCGCACATGGCCGAGAACCAATTCACGGGTTGACATTAGAGCGTATGTCTCTTGCTGGTGAGTTGGCACCGCAGCAAACTGCTGTCTTGCAGAATTGGGCCGTGGGAATGTACAACGCGCCGGGAGGCAATGTGTTCGGACAGGTATGGTCCGATCCCCTAAAACCCAATACGGCGGCGGTTGTTTTCCCGCCCAACACCGTCAGTATCAAGCTCCTGTTTACCGAAGGGACGCCGGATCAAGTTCCCTACTTGGCGGGTTCAAAGACTTGGCCAGCCTACGTGTATGTCAACCCACAAAATACCGGACCCGGTGCTCCAAGAGTCGTTAAGAATCTCTACCTCCTACAGGTGGATGTTGCGGTGCGCGATCCGCGAGCGAACAATACCACCGGATGGGTTTTCGGAACCTTCGTTTATGACGGACGAAATTCGGGTACTGATCCATTCTCCAAATTGCGTCCTGTGGGCCTAATGTGGGGAAATGATCCCGCGCTTGGACCAGCGCAATATCAACAGGGGGCTAGGCCAGCGCAAACAAGTCTCTATAAGCCAACTCAGACCATCATGCGGCATTACGGTTGGCTTGGGCGTTTGGACGGCCCGGTAGACAATCCCAAATCGTCCTGCCTGTCATGCCACTCAACGGCTCAGTGGCCCGTGGCCGTGCCGATGGTGCCACCTGCGAACACGCCCGAAGGTTCGGGTGCATGGATGCAGTGGTTTCGAAATATTCCCGCAGGGGTGCCTTTTTCGAATGGCGCGGCGTCGCTCGACTACTCGCTACAACTCGCGAGCGGCATTCAAAACCTCGCGGCTTGGTCAAATGCGTGTAAAGCCGACCCAAACGCTAAAGTTGTTCCGCCGTGCCCCGGCCTTGCGGCGCTCGAACGCAGCACTGGTCCAAAACAACGACGCATTCCTCTTGGATTCCCAGTCAAAAGATAACCTCTCCCTTGTCCCAAAGACCTTCGCGCCTTCTGTGTAATCAACTAGAGTCCCAGTCTCTTCTTGAGTTTCTCAAAGGCCTCCCGCAGTGCCCCCGTAAACACATTGTTTGCGGCGTAGAACTTTACCGCTTCAGATGCTTCGTCTCTAACATGGAACCCCGCCAGCCCGCCAGAAATATGATGCTCTTCCAAAACTGTGCTTTTCAGTGCTTCCATAATTTCATCCCGGTATCGAGAACCGCTGATTGGACCCCTTAGCAAAGTTGAGGATTCGACTGTCTTAATCCCGATTCCGCCTTTGATGATGAATCGGTGAATGACAGAGTCGATGTCAGATCGCAAATCCTCCACTGAATATTTCCTCTTGCCCTCCCGTACACGTTCACGGTTGAACACCGCCTCCGCCTCCGGGTCGAGCAGACAATCGATCAGCCGAACACTGCCGAAGTTCTCACAATGAACTGGTGGTACACCACCCGCAAACTGGCATTGCCTAAAAGCCGTCTGCTCGTCAAATTTGCAGTTAGCCCACGTAATTTTTTCGAATCGACATCTTTCGAATGTCATGTCGCAAAAATCATAGCGTGCAATGGTGCCAGTGAAATTCAAGTCTCGAACTGACTCCGCGCCGCAAAGGCGCAGCAACAACTCCGCTCTCTCTTTGTGTGACCTGCCTTGTGGCAGGAATCTTTCGACCGAAGAGATAGCAATAATGGCAGCAAGTCTGCTTCCGTCGTCTCCAGAGGTCAGGTAACCGGAATCAGAACCACGCTCCGGTGACATTGCCCTGATTATCTGCTGGAGGCGGTCGAGCGCAATATTCTCGGTAGGTTCATGACTTATGATCCCCACAATCATGCTGGCTAGGTCTTGCCAAGAAGCTGGATCGAACTTCGATTTTGCGATGAATCGCTGTACTCTGTCGGCCGACCACTTAACGATCTGGTCGGCGAGAAGAAGAATTCTGATCTGTTCCTGCTTGAAAGCCCAAATATCTTCACTCGTGCTTTTCTCAATCAAGGGGTGACTTTTGAGCTTGTCAACAGTTGACTTTACGGACACAGGGTCCAAGCTTGATTTAGCCACTGCCATTGAAAGCTCCAACAGTTCCGTATTCGGCAGCGCACCTTCTGCAACCTCCATCGCAAAAGTTCGAAAGATGCTCATCTGCTCTTCTGCGGTGAATGGAAGTTGTTGCCGCAATACCTCCCGCTGACAAAGTGCCTCAAGTAGCCAAAGCATTGGTCTGTGGGCTTCAGGTCCTTGGAAGACATCTGCTCCGCCTTGTTGCGCAAGGTCCGCCAGCAAGCTGAGTACAAAACCCCTACCGATGAATGCCTCGTTCTTCGGTCTGAGAACTTCGTACATCTTCGTCGCGTTGCCGATCTTGTCTTGGTCGCCAAGGCGATGCTTAAAATAGTTCTTTGCGTGTTCTAGGTCGAAGGGCAGGATTTTGAAAATGAAAGAGCCAGTCCGGGCAGTAAATCCCGCTACTTCCGCTTCAGGGAGGTTAGTGTTCCAAAACGAAGTTCTTGAAGTTATTACAATTCGAGTGCCCGTAGTGCTCGCAAGGTCTGCGAGTGCATCGAGGACATCCATCGGCTGGACGGCTCCCCTGTTCCGCAAAATGTATTCGTCAAAGCCGTCGAAAACGATTCTGAAAACATCTGCTTTGAGGGTCGCTTTGAGGAACTCTTCCTCGTGCCCTTCTAGCCACCCGATAGGTGCTCCGAAATGCCGAAAAGAGTGCGCGATTGTCTTAGAAAGTGATCTCTGGTCTTCCACCGACATTGTGTGCCACTGCGATGAATCGACCATGAGGGGCACCAGCCTCCTATCGACATCAGAGATGTGGGAGACAAGATACCTACTCATGTACGTTTTGCCTTGACCGGGTTCTGCCAGCAGAATCCCCAGTCTGCCTGACGTTCCTTCCGTCTGCGGGTCCCTTAGAAAAGAAAGCAATGGATTTGGAATTTTGCGTGGAAATCCAGAAGGCGTTTCCACTTTTGGGTCGATGTAATCTCCCGGGGCCTGATTCGCAATCTTTGTCGAGTAAACCTGAACTTCTTCCTTGATAAAGGAAACAAGGTAGTCTCTGGCTGTCCAGACACCTTTTGCCTTCTTGAGCAGCGGGGCAAGGTCGCTCCTTTGAACGAGCTTGTCAAGCGATGCCGGATACACCACATGTGTTTCTTCTGTTCCGCCTATCTCCCGAGAAGCAGTCTTGACATCGTCCACTGTCGCGGCTGCGTTCAGATAAAGAACTCGGAACGGGTAGGATGAAGTGTGGACATTATAACTGCCCCGATACAGAGCCCAGCGACCATCCTTGCCCTTGACGGGCACGCTTTCAATACGAGTGGTTCGGCTGAAGTTAAGTAATTGTGCAATATCCTTAAATTCTATCGTTGCCATCGGCTCGGGACTCGACGTGCGAATTGTGTAAGAACATTGAAGGGCTACAGCGGGAGAGGAGCCCAGTCGGCTTAATGCTAACACTCGGCGGCACCAGAGAAGGCGCTAATAGTAGATCACTACTGCCAACCCCTTCTCATCGTGCTCCGGTGGGCAGACGCAACATGCTTCACATCGGTGCCACCTCAGCGCAGTCCAAGCCGCCGCCGCGTCCAGCAGGTCGTCCGCGCCGACCCGTGGCGGTCGGTAGGGTAGGTGTCGCTCGATGTCTGGAAAGACGTGCTTCAAGACAGAGACCCTCTCGGCTGCTCCATCATCAGTCTTCTTCTTGTGCGCCATTGGTCGGCGCTGGTTGAGCGCCCAGAAGCAGACCTCCGGGTGAACCTCGAACGCCCACTGCTGGCAGTCCGACGTGATTGCGTCGTCCACCTGCTTGATCTTCGGGACGATGCCCCATGCTTGTCGGCTCAGCCCCCTGCTCGTCTTCTGCCGATTGATTTCGCTCGCCTCAGCGTGGTTCTTTGCAGTCAATGCTGCCCTGCACGGTGCCGCGAACACACTGGTCCCGCGTAATCGACCAAGGCATTTGCGGGCTTCCCTGTCGCAAGCTCTGGAGCCATCGAGGAGCCCAATTGGAATGTCGATACCGAGGCAAGCAAGTTCGGGGGGACGGTTCTTCAACCACGCGGGAAGATCAATGACCTCGACTGAAGTGACGCGAGATGGGAGTTCGACCTTGAAGGCGATCCAGCCAGCACGACATCCATCAACGCCTGACACGAACATCGGGCACCCGCCTTACAGACGCTCAGATATGAAGCTCAAGAACTGCCTACCAAGCGGGGAGAGCGTCCAGCCTGCGGATACAAAACCCTCGGGGCTTTCCCGCATACGGGCAGCAAACGGGCGTGGGTCTTCAAGCAGACCGCGAGAATTCAAGTCCAGCACAACCGGGTCTGTCACACCCCGACGATCCCGTAGCTCATCTCGTCTTTGGGCGGGGAACTTGGCGGGGTCGGCAAAGAGCCTCAGAACTTCGAGGTGAGTGACAGTGAACAAATCAATCAACGCGAAAAAGAATATCTGCGTTTCCTCTTCCAGCGATTTGTCACGGATGACATTGAGCAGCGCGTTTCTCAGAGCCTCACGCTTTTCCTCCTGATGCGTTCTGAGAGCAATCTGAGTAGCCTGAATCGTGGCGGATACGAAGACTTCATTCTTCGACAGGTCTTCTATCTTGAAGCCCGATACCTGTTGCTCAAGCCTCTTCAGCGATTCGTAAATCTCTTGCAACCAAGCGTCGCGCCGCTTTTCCAGCGGAGACGCAAGAACCAATGCGAAAAGTTCGGCAGCCGGACCGCCAACAACGGGAACAGCAGAGAGCGCAGCTTTCGCAGCCGTGTGAACGTAGTCGCCTGTCGTTCGTTGCGGAAGCTGGGTTGGGTTTTCATCCATAGGGGCTCCGTCCTTGGCGGCCAACATGGCATTATACGTTCTGCTAGAGAACACCAGTAGGCACTTGGCGGGCTGTCCGTCTGGGCATTAGACATGGGTAAAATGCCGAGGAGAGCATGAGCAGATGCCGACGCTAGAAGAAACTCTCAAGCGACTCGCGACAACGTTCACCGTGAGAGACATTATGATTCCGAGTTCAGAGTTGGTGTGCGCGGACGACGAGGATCAGGCGTCCGGCGTCTCGGACGCCAATCCTGACTTCAATGTGATTCCCATTCGACAAGATGGAAAAATCACGGGTTACTTCGAGCGCAATTCTCGCACCGCGAAGAAGATCACGCCGAACGATCTCATTGCAGACGGGACAAAGCTCCTCGACCTCATCGAAATGTTAGAGCATCGGGAGTTCTTTTTTGTGTTGAGCAGCGAAAAAGCGGAGGGTTATGGCTATATCCATTTTTCAGACTTGAACCATCACTTGATGAAATTGACGTTCTACGTGATATTGGCGGCTTTGGAGAGACTGGCTTTGGATTCGATTCGAGGGAAGGATGACAGAGAAACCCTGAAGAGACATCTCAATCCGGGGCGATTCAAATACATCGAACAAAAATATAAACATGCAGGGGAAGCCGCTCGCAGTCTCGTTAGCTACCTAAA
>Ga0074046_10004586_pt1 | contig 11224 bp, 6 predicted proteins | sample BogForMeECP23OM3_FD_94441 | JGI IMG/M metagenome (GOLD analysis project Ga0074046, IMG submission 94441) | Bog forest soil microbial communities from Calvert Island, British Columbia, Canada - Bog Forest MetaG ECP23OM3 | ecosystem: Environmental > Terrestrial > Soil > Wetlands ...
GGTCATGCAAGACGCGCAGAACAATGCAACCAGTAACGAATATCGAAGCGTTCCCATCAGCATATTGGTGGAGTCCGCTACCAACCCGCGCAAACGATTCGACGATAAGAACCTCGAAGAGCTGGCCGCCAGCATGAAAGCGCAAGGGATTCTCGCCCCTCTTCTGGTGCGGGAATTAACGGAAAGCAAGTACGAAGTTGTCGCTGGGGCACGTCGCCTCAGAGCAGCGAAGCTGGCGGAACTCGAAACCGTTCCCGTCCGCGTGGTCAAACTGACTGATGCGGAGTCCATCGAGGCCCAGGTGGTCGAAAACCTGCAACGCGAGGACATCCACCCGCTTGAAGAGTCTCTCGGTTTCAAGTCGCTCTTGCAACTCGGAGAACCCACCTACACCATCGCTAGCATCGCGACCCGAGCGGGTAAGTGCGAGGCCTATGTGCAAGGACGCATCAAGCTGGCGGATTTGATTCCATCCGTGGCCGAGGCCTTCCTGAAAGACACAATCGCCATTGGTCACGCACTCTTGATCGCCAAACTGCCGGACTCTCAACAGCAGGAAGCCTTCAACGCGGCGTTTCGCGGCATGTGGACGACCGATGGCAACAGCCAAGTGCTAATCCCCGTGCGCGAACTTGCGGCATGGATTGAATCCAATATTCTACTGCAACTCGCGTCTGCCGCATTCGATAAGCAGGACGAAGTCCTCGTTCCCGCAGCAGGATCGTGTAGCAATTGTCCCAAGCGGACAGGCTTCAACAAGCTGCTTTTTGCCGACGTGCGCAAGGACTCTTGTACTGACCCTCAATGTTTCCGGGCCAAGATCGACGCGCATGTGTCGAAGACCCTCGAAACCAAACCCCAACTGGTGCAGATTTCCTCCGCTTGGAACACCCGAGAAGGCGCTCCATTGGGGAAGAACCGTTACGTGGAGCTTGAAATCAAGAAGGTCAAAACCAACGGCACAGGTTCCAAGGTTGCCCCTCAACAGAAGCCATGCCAGAAGATGACCGAAGCAGTGGTCATGGACGGTGGAAGGCGAGGAGAACTGGTTAAGGTCTGCGCCGATCCTTCGTGCCGGGTGCATCATCCCGACACACCCTCACCTGAGCAAGTTGCCAAGGAACGGTCTGAGGAACGCAAACGCATCGAAAAAAGCAAACAGGTCATCACCATTCGCCATTGCGTGTTGGCCAAGGTGCTAGAGCGTGTGGCTGCGCCCTTAAAGAAAGCCGACTTGCTCACGATCGCGCAATACACCATCGGCCATTTGTCCTACAACCAAGTCCCAGTTTTGGCGAAGCGGCAGAAGGTCGATACTGCCAAAGACACCAAGCCACCACAAGAAGTGTTGATGAAGAAGATCAGTACCTATGATGAAGCTGGGCTTTCGCGGCTTTTGCTCGAAATCAGCTTGCTCGACTCGGCCTATCAACGGGGAGACGCATCGCAAGACCTGCTTATCGATGCCGCGAAGCGTTTCCGGGTGGATGTCGAAAAAGTAGAGAAAGCAGTCGCGGCAGAGTTCGCTGCGAAGCAGAGTAAACAACCAAGAGCCAAGACAAAACCGAGACCCAAGTCTGTGGCCTAAGCAAGTGTTGTAGGACTCTGGCGGGGCGTTCCAAGCGCCCCGCATTTTTTATGTCGAGAACACGGCGTCAGCGGTGTCAAAGCGCGACTCTTCGAATCGCGCCTTGCCGCTTCGATGTTTCTCCCTTCACGCTGAAACTTCGCTGCGTGGAGAGGAAAACGTAAGCCGCATCGGTTCCCCTATACTCTCTGCATGTGCGGACGCTATCGCCTCGCCCGGAAAAAGGAGATTCTGGCCGAAGTCTTCGACGCGGGGGACGACGTTGACTGGAGTCCTCGTTACAACATTGCACCCAGTCAGAGTGTGCCCGTCGTCCGCCAGGACGCGATTCGCCCCGTTCGTTCCATTTCGCTGATACGTTGGGGGCTAATCCCACTCTGGGCGAAGGACGCCAAAGCCGGCTACAAAATGATTAACGCCAGGGCCGAGACGATTGCCGAGAAACCTGCTTTCCGCGAACCCTTGCTGTCTCGACGCTGTTTGATTCCTGCCGATGGATTTTACGAATGGTCGAAACTCAGCAAGAGGAAATCTCCCTTTTGCTTTACCCTCGCGGACGACTCAGTCTTTGCGTTCGCTGGAATCTGGGACCGATGGAGGAACCCTGAGCGGGAACTCGTCGAAACGTGCTCGATCATCACAACTTCGGCAAATGCACTTCTGTCCGACATTCATGACCGAATGCCGGTCATTCTCAAGGGTGAAGACCATAATCGGTGGCTTGATCCGGGATTCAAACAGGTTGATGACATCCTCGATTTGCTCAAACCATACCAGGCAGATTCAATGCGCCGATACAGCGTGAGTTCTCGGGTCAATTCAGTTAAGAACGATGATCAATCGTAAGTGTCGGAGCAAACACACAATTGACAGTTTTAATCCACAGCTACTCCGACTTCGTCGACGCCTGACGCGTAAATTCACAGGCTGTCAGTCTTCGTTCCTTTGCCCAAGGGCGGTTTCCTGCCGGTTAGCCCGTCCAGCGGGGCAACCGCGATCACTTCTCTTTGGCCGACTTCCGCGTACTAATCCGAACGTTTTTCAGCTGTCCGTTGCTGGTTCAGGTTTGCCGGGCGTTTTAGCTGGTTGCTGTCACCCAGGAGGCCGCGCGAGTTCAAGTCCGATGCTCCCGCCAACTTTCCACGGTCAAGAACGGCGGCACACTCGCTCGTTATCATGACTTCCCGCGTGCCCGTGATCCAGGGAGCCGAGGCTGACCCAAAAGGACGAGACCATGACACATTTCCTTTGCTTCTTTTCTAATGCAGCTACGGAATCGCCTTGCTCGCCCATACGCTGGACGGGTAGGTGGTTTGAAGCTCCTCGGCAACTTTGCCCAGCACCGTGTGATCGTTGGTCGTCTTGTAGTGCGCCACAGCCCGCCATCGCTTCCGGCGCGAAATGGGAATCGCCAAACTGAGCGATCACGTCGCCGTACCATCGTTCCGCATCGGCGTATTTCTTCTGCACGAAGGCGATGCAGCCAAGGCCATTCTTTAGAGCAGCCATGAAATCGTGGTTGGGCAGATAGCCTTCCAGTCGCACACGCTCTTTGCCGGCAGCATCGAGCAGGAGCACAGTTGGTGTCCAGACCGCATCAAAGCGGTAGAACCACGCTGGATGTTCCTTAATGTGAGCTTTTACCGGAACGAAATTTTGGCCGATGAATTCGGCAGTCTTCTGATCTTCATACGACTCGGCATCCAGCCGAGCACAGGCTCCTCAGGCCGGAGCCGCACTGAAGTCCAGCAAGACGGGGCGAAACTGCTCCTTCGCTGCGGCCAGGGTCTGATCGATGTCCTTGCTCCAACTCACGCCCATCATTCGCCTCCCTAGAGAAATGTGTTGCTACGACTTAGAACTGCAGCTTGAGCGCCAGTTGGATCGAACGCGGGCCGCCGATTTGGTACAGGGGATTGAGGCCGCCATTATCGCTGCCACCACCGAGCGATGCTCCCAGCATCTGCGTCGATTGCCCGAATAGAGGAGAAGTCAGGTAATTGGCCGGGGGTCCGAAATTGGGATGGTTGAAGATGTTGAAAAAATAGGCTCGCGCCAAGAGCAACGGTCAGACTGAAGGTCCGATCAACCGTCTCAAGGGTATCAAGCGCCAGATGGATGGGCGTGCTGGCTTCCAGTTACTGCGAGTACGAGTCCTCGCGTACCACGCCATGGCACCGTAATCTGCACCGAAAGTGCGGACGATCCCATTCTCACTTTGCGCTGACATCGTCGGAAGTCCCATTGTCGGAAGTCCCGTTTGACTTGGTCTGATACGGCTGATATATGTGGCTGGTGCCGAACCATTGTTCAAAGCGGGGGCTATTCGTCTGAAAGGGGCTTTCAATGCGACGGTCTCCCAAATGCAACTTTCTTCACTGCGCACTGCTCGCCGTTCTGTTCTCCGGGCCGACCTTCGCGCAAATGACAACCACAGGGACGATAGAGGGAACAGTGATGGACCCGTCCAGAAAGTCCCTACCGGGTTCCAAAGTAACCATCATCAGTGAAGCTACCAAGGATAATCGATCCCTGGCCAGCAGTGAGGATGGGACGTTTAATTTCACGGCGGTGCTGCCCGGCTCGTACACAGTGAAGGCCGAACACGCCGGTTTCAAGACGTTTATGCTCACCGGTGTAGTGGTCACCGCCAACGAACACGTCGCCCTGGGACAAATCGCGCTGCAGGTAGGTGCATTTACGGAGACAGTGACAGTGAGTTCCAAGGCCGCGCGGGTGGAAACCGACAGCTCCGAGTTATCTGAAGACATTACTACCTCTCAGCTTGGAAACCTGACGGCACGCGGGCGGGACATGGTCTCACTTCTCCGAACGGTTCCCGGAGTCAGTTATCTGGCCGATGAGGACTCCCCCGGTGGGACTTACGGCACGAGCACTCCTTCGATCCGCGGCGCCAGCGCCAACATGAACATCCTGTCGGTTGATGGAGTCGTCAGCAACGACATGGGGGCGCCGAGCGTGTTTTCGAGTCTGACCACGATGGACGCCATCGGCGAGATCAAGGTGATTCTGAACTCGTATCAAGCCGAGTATGCCGGCAACGGCGGCACCGTCGTCGAGGTAGTGAGCAAATCCGGCGGCAGCCAATATCATGGCACTGCATACTGGTTCGTGCGGAACGAGGATTTCAATGCCAACGATTTCTTCAATAACCGGAATAGCGTACCGCGTCCCGAATATCGCTATAACACGGAGGGCTTCTCGCTCGGAGGTCCGATCTACATTCCCAAACAGTGGAACCAGGACCATACGAAACTCTTCGGCTTCTATAACCTGGAGATGCTGCAAAGCCGCATACCTGGAAACCTCGCCCAATACAACATGCCGACCGCACTCGAACGTGAGGGAAACTTCTCGCAGAGCTACGGTACCGACGGACAAGTCATCCCCATCTACGATCCATTCAATGGTAAGACGCCATTCCCGGGGAACATCATTCCCCCCAGCCGTTTGGATCCCAATGGTTTGATTCTGCTGAAAATCCTGCCCTTGCCAAATTTCGTCAATCCCACAATCACCGGCTACAACTACAATTATCAAGTTCAGGAAGTCCAGAACTTTCCAAAGCGCACCCAGTTATTCAGGATCGACTACGTGCCGATGCAGAACGACCGGATCTTTGTGCGCGGCAAGACCTATCTTTCCGAAGATCAGGGTTATGCGGTCCCGGGCGGTGCCACACCCGTGGGCTTTTTTGCGCAATGCTATTGCTTCTCCGAAGAAGGCCTCGCGACGGGTTGGACGCACATCTTTTCGCCGACAATCGTTTCGGAATTTCAGGCTGGTGTCCGCGGTAATCACGAGGGCTGGAAGCCATTCAACGACACCCTGACTCCCACCCAACAAGTTCCGGTGGCGGGCAATCCCCTTTCCACTGTCTCGCGGGTGGCACTGGGATACACGGCGGGGCAATGGTTTCCTTCGGCCAATCAGGGCGATATTATTCCGAGATATTCCTTCAATGTTCAGGATCCGCCGAACGTCAGTTTTGATGACCGCTTCCTAAAGAACGGCACCGACTTCACGTTCAACCTGAGCGACAACATTTCCTGGACGAGAGGCAAGCACGCGATCAAGTTTGGGGGCGATGTTTACCGCATCAGGGAGTACGAGGGCGAGCGGAGCAAATTCGACGGCACGTTCGATTTCAGCACGGATGCAAACAACCCGCTCGACACCAATTATTCCTTCGCGAACGCGGCGCTCGGCACCTTTGATGCCTATCAGGAATCCAACGCGCGTTATGGCGCGAACGAACGCCAGGCGCTAGCGGAATGGTTTATCCAGGACACCTGGAAAGTCACCAAGCGATTCACGCTCGATTACGGGATGAGGTGGACGTGGGCCAACCAGATGTATCCGCACTATGCCGGTCAGCAGTCTGCGTTGGCGTTGGGACTTTACAATCCTAAACAGGCACCCCTTCTTTACCAGCCGGTGTTGTCGAACGGCGTCCGGATGGCAGAGAATCCGCTCACGGGAGCGTTGCTGCCTCAGGCCTTTGTCGGAGTGTTCGTTCCCGGAACCGGGAACCCGGCGAACGGAAGTGTGTCGTCTGGCGCATCCAACTATCCTCGTGGGTTCATCAACACGCAGCCTGTTCACTGGGGTCCGCGCTTCGGATTCGCCTATGACCTATTCGGAAATGGCAAGACCGCCATACGGGGCGGTATTGCGATCCTCTACAATCCGCGCTTGTCCTATTGGTCCTCGACTACCGAAAATCCTCCGGCTATCGAGACGCCGATCACGTATTACGGGCAGATCAGTACTTTAACCCAGACCGCCGGCTACTTTGCGCCGAACGCCACCAACGCTTTCCAGGTAAACGCCAAGACTCCCCGAAACTACAACGGCTCATTCGGCGTCCAGCAGGACCTCGGACAATCGTTCCTGCTGGACGTTTCGTACGCGGTGGTGCTCGGGCGAGACATCCAGCAAAGCCGTAACATCAACACGGTTCCCTATGGAGCGGAGTTCCAACACACCGATCCCACCACTGGCAAGCCGCTGCCTGACATTTTCTTCGCGCCCTACCCAGGTTATTCCACCATCACTTATTACGACGATGCTTATAGCTCTAACTATCACGCGTTGTTGGTCAGTCTGACGCGCCGATTTCACGCTGGCCTTCAGATGGGCGTATCGTATGCCTATTCGAAGTACATGGACTTCACCGGCATCCCGGAGTACGCGAATCTACGTTCGTATGCATACGGCCTGGACGGCTCCGACCAGACCCATAACATGACAATCAATTTCACCTACAACCTGCCGAATGCCACCAAGCTTGTGAACAACAGGGTGATTGCTTTTGCGTTTGATCACTGGGTGCTGTCGGGCATCAGCCAGTTCGCCAGCGGTTTCCCCGCCGCGATCAGTTTCACGACCACAAATTCGGAAAACCTTAATGGCGGCGGCGATCCCCAGCGCGTGGATGTTGTCGGCAATGCATTTTCAGGGAACATACACCACTTTACGCAGTGGTTTAATACATCAGCTTTCAAGTTGCCCGGAATGAACGACCCGGGCAACGCCGGCAAGTATAATGTCCGGGAGCCGGGGGTCAACAACAACGACATTGCGATAGCCAAGAACTTTCCGCTCAAAAGCGATAAGCGCATTATTGTGTTCCGGTGGGAAGCCTACAATGTCTTCAATCACACGCAGTACGCGACCATCAACACGGCTGCCAGGTATACGCCGCAGGGTGTCCAGACGAACGCACTCTTCGGACAGGTGGTTTCGACTCGGACGCCAAGGGTGATGCAGGGGTCGCTGCGGTTTTCTTTCTGAGCGGCGAAGGCGAGGTTGTGACGAGTGGCTATTGCTGCAATCATGCCATCGACGAGGGCCAAAGTTATTCCCATTTGCTTGGCGGCTCCGGCTTAGGCGTCCCGACACGCTCGGGCAAGTTGGCCTCGGCCGCGGGCGGAATGAGTCCGGCAAACCATGAACGCATACTGCAAAATCTATTGGGGCGATCCTCCTCCCGTTGTTTGGGAATCAAGCGGATGCGATATGGCTCCGGAGCATTATGACAAAATATGGTAGTCACGCAGATGTCACCGAAGCGCCTGGAAGGACATTCCGGCTGGGTTACTTCCGTGGCATTCTCTCCCGACGTGCACTCGGCGACCTTCGAGGAGCAGGCCGAAGAAGCCACTCCCTCCTGCGCCCGAAGGCAGTAACATAGATGATGTCCATGCACACCCGGCAAGTTCCGGTGCTCCGCTTCCTTGCCGCGCTCTTGTGTGCCAACGCATTCGCACTGGGCCAAATTCAAAACGTTCCCCCGAACGCAATCAACCCTAGGGAGGTGTCGCAGGCGCACGTGGATCCTGAGTTTATCAGGCTACCCGTGATCGATGGGACGGATATCAAGTTCACCCGCCTCTCAAAGGAGGATGGCTTGTCGCAAACAAAGGTTATGCAGATTGTGCAGGACAATCAGGGGTTTATGTGGTTTGGTACGCAGTATGGGCTGAACCGATACGATGGCTACAGTTTCAAGGTGTTTAAGCACGAACCGGGACGTACCAACAGTCTGAGCGGAGTGTACATTTACGCTCTCTTCAAGGACCGTTCGGGCTCCCTTTGGGTTGGATGCGGCGAATTTCTGGACAAATTCGATCCGGTCACCGAGTCATTTACTCACTACCGCGTCGCTAAAGGTACAGAAGACGAAGCAGTCCCCGTCATCCACATCAGCCAGGACCACACTGGCATGTTGTGGCTGGCAACCAGCGACGGCCTTTACAGATTAGATCCCAATACCGGACAGACCATCCGTTATGCCCACGATCCCACGAATCCACTCAGCTTGAGTAGCAGCGAGATAAAGTGCACTTACGAGGATAAAAAGGGTACGTTTTGGGTGGCCAGCACCGCCGGAGTGGATGTGTTCGATCGAACCGCAGGCAAGGTCACACTGCACATTCCATTGTATGAGCCCGGCGAGATGTCGCTCTATGAGGACAGCACGGGCGTATTGTGGATCACCCATTACTCTGGCGAAGGGATTGCGGTTTTCGATAGGAAGACGACTACTCTTACTCACTACTCGTTCCACAGCAAGCGCGTTGCGGCTTTTGGCCCCACTGGAGTCATGACGATGCTCGAAGATCGACACGGGACCTTGTGGTTCGGTACACACAGCGATGGCCTGCTCAAGTTCGACCGGAAGGGCCGGAAATTTATTCGTTACCATAACGAGCCTGGAAACCCCGACAGTCTCACTGAGGATAGTTTGTTCCAGCTGTTTGAGGACCGCGAAGGAAACATTTGGGCCAGCCTGCGCCTGATGGCACCCGTCCGCTTCACCACTCGACCGCCACTGTTTGAGAAGTTTGAGCGCGAGCCAGGTAACCCCAACAGTTTGAGCCACACTATGACGGACGCCATCTATGAGGATCGCGCAGGAACTCTGTGGATCGGGTATGATGACGCCCTCAGCCGCATCGACCGCAAAACGGGGCGGTACAATTTCTACCGGACCGAAGGACCGGTACCCATTGGGGAGGCGATTTCCATCATCGAAGGTCAGGCGGGTGTTCTGTGGGTTGGCACCCACGGCTATGGGCTGAAACGTTTCGACTATAGAAGGGGACTGTTAAAAACGTTCCGGCACAGCCTAGCCGACCGATTCAGTCTGAGCAATGATAAGGTGACTCGGCTGTTAGTCGATCACGCCGGTACACTGTGGGCCACAACGTTCGACGGCCTCGATCGTTTCGATTCCGCGAATTCGCGTTTCACCGCATACAAGCCCGACAAGCAAAGAGCTGCCGCGTATATCGAACTCAAGGAAGACCGCCAGGGAGCTCTCTGGATGGGGACCCTCTTTGCGGGGCTGCAACGGTTCGATCCAACCACGGGACAGTTCACCGTCTACAGGCGCAACTCAAATGATTCCAACAGTTTGAGCGACAACCGGGTGAACTCCGTGCATTTCGATCAGTCGGGCGCGATGTGGGTTGGCACTCAGAACGGCCTGGACAGATTTGATCCCGAGACACACAGTTTTGCGGCCTTCTATGAGCGGGATGGTCTTCCCGGGAACGTGGTGAGCTGCATCCTTGAGGACAAGCGGGGCACCCTTTGGATGAGCACCAACCACGGGTTATCAGCGTTCGACCCGCTGAGAAAGACCTTCAAGAACTACTCCACGGGTGATGGCCTTCCGGGCGATGACTTAACGGGCTGGGGTGCGTGCTATAAGAGCGCAAGTGGGGAGATGTTTTTCGGGGGATTCAGCGGTGGTGTCGCCTTCTTCCCGGACAAGGTTGCGGACGCGTCATACACGCCTCCAATTGTTCTCACCGATTTCCGATTGTTCGCAAATCCCGTCTCGATCGGTGGCAAGTCCCCTCTCCAAAGGTCTATCTCTTACACCAGCTCCATAGATCTTTCGTACCGGCAGAATATTTTCTCTATCGAGTTCTCGGCACTTAGTTATGCCGATCCGGCGACTAATAGGTATCGGTACAAATTGGAGGGGTTGCAAACGGAATGGAACGAGGCCAGCAGCCGCAACCGTACCGTGAACTACACTACCCTCCCGCCTGGTGACTATAGATTCCGCGTGCAGGGTGGCCAAAATCGTGGTCCTTGGAACGAACCGGGCGTGACGCTCGGCATCAAAGTGCTACCCCCGCTTTGGGGCACGCGGTGGTTCCAGACGCTTTGTGCCGCATCGATTTTGGTCTTGCTCTGGGCGCTGTACCGCTACCGCCTCTACCAGTTCAAACACGAATTCAACACGCGTCTGGAAGAGCGGGTAAGCGAGCGCTCACGGATTGCTCGGGACCTGCACGACACACTCTTGCAAAGTTTTCAGGGTCTCGTCTTGCGCTTCCAGGCGGTTCGCAATCAGCTCCCGAATCGTCCCGAAAAAGCATGTGAAGTTCTGGATAGCGCGCTGATTTCAGCAGATCAGGCAATCGCGGAAGGCCGTAGCGCGATTCAGGAACTGCGTTCGGGGTCATCCCAGGAAAGCAACCTCGAACAGATGCTGCTGGCAATGGGGCGCGAACTGGCATCCTCACAGAATGGTGGCGACAGTGCTCCGTCTTTGCGGGTGATTGTCGAGGGCAACCGACGAGCGAAACGGGCGATGATGAGGGAAGAGATCTATCGAATCGCACGAGAGTTGGTGCGAAATGCCTATCGCCACGCACGTGCCCGGAACATTGAAGCCGAGCTACGCTACGACGATGACGCTTTCCTGTTAATCGTACGCGATGACGGAAAAGGAATCGATCCCAAAGTGCTGAAAGACCATGGCCGCGCCGGCCATTGGGGCTTGCCCGGAATGTACGAGCGAGCAGAAGGAATTGGAGCCCGATTGGATATCTGGAGCGAAACAGGCGCCGGCACAGAAGTTCGGTTGACAGTTCCAGGCGCCATCGCCTATGAAAAATCTCGAGATGGCGGTAGATTTAAGCTGTTCCGGAAAATGAGGATTTATGAGCACCGGTCGTAGTTCGATTGGAGGTTCGATTCGGATCATGACGGTTGATGATCATCCTCTCTACCGTCAGGGCATCGCGACCCTCATCGAGCCTGAGGAAGATATGGCACTGGTAGCAGAGGCGAATGACGGGGAGGAAGCCA
>Ga0074046_10004590_pt1 | contig 11216 bp, 11 predicted proteins | sample BogForMeECP23OM3_FD_94441 | JGI IMG/M metagenome (GOLD analysis project Ga0074046, IMG submission 94441) | Bog forest soil microbial communities from Calvert Island, British Columbia, Canada - Bog Forest MetaG ECP23OM3 | ecosystem: Environmental > Terrestrial > Soil > Wetlands ...
AAGGTCTAGATGAAAAGATCCACGGAGATGTGGAAGAACTCCGCGAGCTTTCTTGCCTGGGCCTTGCTGATCTCGCGCTTCCCATTAAGGATCTCAGAGACGCGGCTTTTGGATCCCAATACCGGCCAGAGGTCGTGAGGTTCAAGGCCGCGTTGTTCCATGAGGAACGCCAACATCTGGTGGGGCTGGATGGGCGAGAGCGGATAGTGTTCACGGTCGTATTCCTCGATCAGAATCGAGATCATTTCGAGGAGCGATGTTTCTTCCGGTCTGAGGTTTTCTTCTCCCCGATCCATCAGCCGGCCAACCTCGGCGACCAGGCGTTCGTACTCGGCTTCGTCTTTGATCGCGTGAGGCTGAACCTTGGCCAAAAGCTTTCCATAGGCGACCGGATTCAGGGTTTGAGTGCTCATAATTTTTTCCACTTCCCTTCTGCGTATTCCTGGTGAGTGAGAATGTGCCTTACGAACAGTGTCTGGCTCCGAAAATTGATCTCGGCAATCAGCCGATATTTGTTCCCCGCGATGTTAAACACTATGTACGGACTCACCCAGTCCGCACTCCGAAAAACTTGCCTCACCTCCACGAAGCTTTGCCACTTGCAGGCGCTTGCCACTCGATACCAGTTATCGAGCGCCGATCCGGCATCGGGCCGTGCCACTTTGTATTCCCTGATCGCTCTATAACTGATGACGTGCACGGTCCTCCTCCGCTTATGTTCCCATAGCGGGAACTCCTTTGCAAGGCCACTCCACCTTCGCCGATTGCACAACCGCCGACCGTAGCGGCCGGGCGAGAGGTATCGCTATAGCGCAGAGTCGAAAACGGCGCTATACTATCGGCATTCTACGCAGACACGCCTAAAAGGAGGCCATATGCGCTTAAAGACTCTTTTATCATTTCTAGTTGTTTTCGCGCTGGCCACGGTGGCTAGCGCACAGACCAAGGTTTCCGACACCCACCAGTGCGGCAAACCGGACCAACAGCAGGCGATCGAGGTTGGAGATCAACCCAACCATTCTTTCGTGATCAGTCAGATGAAGTGCACTTACACCAAACCCGCCGAAATTGCGGGAGTTCAAAGCAAGGAGTCTGTCTTTACAATCTTCAGTGAAGTCAGCGGCAATCGCTCCCGCGCCCAGGCATATGGTGTGGTCACTATGACTAACGGAGACAAGTTTTACGTCCGTCCCCAGGGCTCAGCCACCCTGAAGGAGGGGGTGCCCGAGAGCATGGAAGGCACATGGAGCTTCGCCGGCGGTACGGGCAAGCTCAAGGGCCTGAAGGGAAAGGGCACCTACAAGGGTAAGGGTGCCCCTGATGGTACGTTCACTGTGGAGGCCGAAGGCGAATACGAACTCCCCAAATAAAACAGCCGTGGGGAGACGGGTGACATCACGCGGCAACTGATCCTCTTCCTCCCCGCGTATTTTCCCCCACGTCTGGGACCTGCAAGAGGCGGGCGCCTCGCCAGTAACTTTTAACATGACTCGATGCGCGCTCTAGACCAGACCGGAATACGGCGCTATACTATCGGTATTCCACGCACACGCGCCTAAAAGGAGGCCATATGCGCTTAAAGACTCTTTTATCATTTCTAGTTGTTTTCGCGCTGGCCGCGGTGGCTAGCGCGCAGACCAAGGTTTCCGGCACGCTCCAGTGCGCCAAACCGGACCAACAGCACGCGATCGAGGTTGGAGACCGACCCAACCATTCTTTCGTGATCAGTCAGATGAAGTGCACTTGGACCAAATCCCTCGAAATTGGGGGAGTTCAAAGCAAGGAGGACGTCTATACACAATTCGTTGAAGTCAGCGGCAATCGCTCGTACGGCCAGTTGTATGGTGTGGGCACCATGACTAACGGAGACAAGTATTACCTCCGTCCCCAGGGCTCAGGCACCCTGAAGGAGGGGGTGTTCGAGAGCATGGAAGGCAAATGGAGCTTCGCCGGCGGTACGGGCAAGCTCAAGGGCCTGAAGGGAAAGGGCACCTACAAGGGTAAGGGTGCCCCTGATGGTACGTTCACTGTGGAGGTCGAAGGCGAATACGAACTCCCCAAATAAAACAGCCGTGGGGAGACGGGGGACGTCACGCGGCAACTGATCCTCTGCCTCCCCGCGTCTTTTGCCTCCACTTCCGGGGACGCGCAAGAGGCGGGCGCCTCGCCAGCTAATAACCGCGCGCTGTCAACCCAAGAGCTGCAAACCTTCCAAGAAGCTAAACTGTGCACTCGCCTGGCCGAGATGTCCGCCGCCGATCGTGGCCACTGTGCCGACAGAAAGGTCTAGATGAATAGATCCACGGAGGTGTGGAAGAACCCCGCGAGCTTTCTTGCCTGGGCCTTGCTGATTTCACGCTTCCCATTAAGGATCTCAGAGACGCGGCTTTTGGATCCCAATACCGGCCAGAGGTCGTGGGGTTCAAGGCCGCGTTGTTCCATGAGGAACGTCAACATCTGGTGGGGCTGGAGGGGCGAAAGCGGATAGTGTTCACGGTCGTATTCCTCGATCAGAATCGAAATCATTTCGAGGAGCGATGTTTCTTCCGGTCTCAGGTTTTCTTCTCCCCGATCCATCAGTCGCCCAACCTCGGCGACCAGGCGGTCGTACTCGGCTTCGTCTTTGATCGCGTGAGGCTGCACCTTGGCCAAAAGCCTTCCATAAGCGGCCGGATTCAGGGTTTGAGTGCTCATAATTCTTTCCACTTCCCTTCTGCGTATTCCTGGTGGGTGAGAATGTGCCTTACGAACAGCGTCTGGCTCCGAAAATTGATCTCGGCAATCAGCCGATATTTGTTCCCCGCGATGTTAAACACTATGTACGGACTCACCCAGTCCGCACTCCGAAAAACTTGCCTCACCTCAACGAAGCTCTGCCACTTGCAGGCGCTTGCCACTCGATACCAGTTATCGAGCGCCGATCCGGCATCAGGCCGTGCCACTTTGTATTCCCTGATCGCTCTATAACTGATGACGTGCACGGTCCTCCTCCGCTCATGTTCCCATAGCGGGAACTGCTTTGCAAGGTCATTCCACCTGCGCCGATTTAACAACCGCCGACCGTCGCGGCCGGGAAGGCCAGGATAGTATTCCTGATTGCTTCCTAAGACCCTCCCCAATGGGTTCAGGATGGCGCCGCATTGCGCCCGCCTCTACGAATGGCAATGAGGTTCAGGCGTTGCGCCATCTCTCAGTGTGATCATTTTGCCGGAAATCGCCGGTACGCGCTCGCCGGGTACAATAATTCCGGCCAGATTCAATGGGTCGGCGGCGGAGAGGGTGACGGTTTCTCCGGTCGGCCCGACGTGACGCGCGGCGCGCAGCGATTCCAGCGCCACCGGCAAGGCGAATTGCTCGCCCAGGAAACCATCCACAAAGCGGCCACCTCGCACCTCGCCACGATCCTCAAGTCGCCTGAACGTAATCAGCAGTTCGCGCCATTTGAACGGGAACTCCTCGCGCAAGGTCAATTCTCGAAACACCACGCCGTAACGCTCCAGCAGCACGCCGCAAACTGCCTGGACGGCCTTGGCGCGGTCCGTCGCCTCGCCTGAAAAGAGCAGTGACCATCGTCCCGTGCTGTGTCGCGGGCGAGAGCGGCGCCCTCTCCCTCGCCCGGCCCGCCGTTTGGGATCGATGAGGGCGCGCAAATTGTCGAAGCCGTCGGCGGTGAAGAGTCCCGCCGCCACTAATTCCCAGAGCGCCGTTTCGACTTCGGATTTGAGTTTGCCGGTTCCGCGTACAATGTCGGCGAAAAACGAAGCGCCGCGCTGCCCGATGAATTCCAGCACCTCCCGCGCGACGTGGCTCAGCGCTCGAGACGCCACCGTGAGCGGCGGGTGGCGCGGAATCATCCAATCGGATTCTTCCCGCACGAAGAATGTGATAGGCGCCACGCTGGAGGGAGTGATGCGCCGCGCAGCCATCGCGGGAGTGTCATTCCGAGCGCAGCGAGGAATCTCGCTCTGCAACAGATCGCCGTGTCCCTCGGACGCGGCAGAGCCTCGGAGCGCGGGCTTCTCGCCCGCTGCGGTGGGAGCATCTTGATCAGGCCCTCGCGTGCGGGAGCGGGACGCTCCCGCGACAGCGGGCGAGACGCCCGCGCTCCATGATGCGATTGGTTCCAGGGTCGCCGGATGCGGCGACAAGCGTCCCCAGCCCACGGCGCCCGTCAGGCAAAGCTGATCGAGTAGTTGCGGATCATAGCCGGCCACTCGAGGCGCCAGGATGTGCGACTCCCAGGCATTGGCGGGCGCTTCGAATCCCTGCAATTGCCGGATGACTTCGAGCACGCCTCGTTCAGCAGCCACTTGCGTGCTTGGGGCAACGTGTTGCCATCGCAGCAGCCAGCGCATGAACTGAGCTCGAGTGACAGGCTGAATCTCCTTGCGTAGCGTGCCCAGCGTGAGCCGATGAATGCGCGCCAGCAGCCGGCGGTCGCACCATTCGATCGGGGCCGCGCCGGTAAATTGTCCTCGCAGTACTCGACCTTCGGCCTCGAGGTGAAGCATGGCAGCCTCGATATCCCCCGCCGGCAATCCCACGACGCAGGCCAGCCAGGGAATCTCGACCGGTCCGGAGTGTTCCATCCAACCTCGAACAAGTTGAAGCAGGGCATCGTCTCTTGTAGAAACAGGCTCACTGACTTCGGCAGCTTGCGTCTCGAACCTTGCCCCAGGGAAGAGAACTGAGAACGTCTTGATTCTCTCCGCAGCAACCAACACGACATCGTCACCCAGCAGGGCGAGAGCGGCGCGGTGCTCGGCGACAAGTTGACGAAAGAGATCGCCCCACTGTGCGGCCACAGGCAAGCCTCCAGGCGGCACGAAGTTTTCAGGCAAGGCAACAAATACCTGGAGCGCTTCGCTCAATTCGTCTGCGTCGCGAACATCCGGCCAAGCTTCTTCGCGGACTTGCGCGATGGCGGCGGGATCAAGCCGGCCGATTTCCGAGAGCACCGTCTCCGGCAGCACGCGGCGCAAAGAGACGGCGCGCGCCCGGCGCTCTTCAAGCGGGGCATCATCGAGATAGGCGTACGGATTGGCGTTCAGAATCTCGTGAGAGAATGGTGAGGGAGCAGGCGTGTCCACGGCGATGCAGCGAATACTGCCATTCCTGATTCCGCGCAGCACCCGCTCCAATCCTTCCAGGTCCAACGCTTGCGTGAGCACGTCTTTCATCACCTCGCGGATCAGGGGGTGGTCCGGAACGTGAATGTCGCCCTCGAGGTTGTCCTGGCACGCCGCCGCGTCCGGAAAGACCGCCGCGAGCAAGTCGTCCGCGCGCATGCGCTGAATTTGAAGCGGAATCTTCTTTCCATTGCGAAAACGCGGCAGCGCCAGAGCGCGCGTGGCGTCCCAACGCCAGCGCGTGGCGAAGATCGGCGAAACCAGCGCGGCCTGTTCGAGGACGCCGGCAGCGGATTCCGGCGCCAGAAAATGGAAGACATCAGCGAGCGGAAAGCTGTGCTGCTCGCCGAGCGAGATGTTCAGGCCATCCTCGGTCGCAGCGGCCTGCAATTCAAAATTGAATGAACGGCAAAATCTCTTGCGCAGCGCCAGTCCCCAGGCTTTGTTGATTCTTCCGCCAAACGGCGCGTGGATGATAAGTTGCATGCCGCCGGCCTCATCGAAAAAGCGCTCGGCAACGATTCTGTTTTGAGTAGGAACCGCGCCGAGCACGGCGCGCCCGGCGAGGATGTATTCAACCGCCTGCTCGGCGCCGGCATCATCCAGCCCGCATTGCTCCTTCATCCAAGATATGGCGGCCTGCTTCTGTGATGATGGCGTAGCGCCGACCTTTAGGTCGGCATCTTGTCCAGGCGGCGTAGCGCCGGCGTTTGAATCATGACATGCCGACCTAAAGGTCGGCGCTACGGCTAGATCACTAATCTTCTCGCGTATCTCTGAAACTCGGGCCGAGAGTTCCGGCGTCCGTGCCGGCGCCTCGCCAAGCCAGAAAGGAATGTGGGGCGAAGCGCCGTGAGCATCCTCCACCAACACGCGTCCTGAGCGACCTTCGATCCGGGTGATGCGCCAGGACGTGTTCCCTAACAGGAAAACGTCGCCGCGCATGCTCTCGGCTGCGAAGTCTTCGGCCACCGTACCCGCCACGGCGCCTTCCGGCTGTGCCACGACCGTGTAAAGCGCGGACTCAGGAATAGCGCCGCCGTTTGTAATGGCCACCAGGCGGCTGCCGCGCCGGCCTCGGAGGCGATGTCGGACGCGGTCGCGATGCAGATAGCCCCCGTAGCGGCCGCGGCGAGCGGTGATTCCCTCGGAAAGAATTCCGAGCACTGCGTCAAAATCCTGGCGGGCCAAATCGCGGTACGGGTACGCCCGGCGCACGACCTGGAACAGATCGTCCTCGTTCCACTCTTCGCAGGCACAGATCGCCACGATTTGCTGAGCCAGGATGTCCAAAGGCGAGTCCGGAATCTCCAGCCGGTCGAGTTCACCCTGTCGGAGGGCTCGGATGAGCGCGGCGCATTCGATGAGCTCATCGCGCGTCATGGCGAAAAGCCGGCCTTTGGGCACTGCCCCGCGCCAGTGGCCGGCCCGGCCGATCCGTTGCAAGGCCACCGCGATGGAATGGGGGGAGTCGATCTGGCAAACCAGATCCACCGTGCCGATGTCGATGCCGAGTTCGAGAGAAGCAGTGGCCACCAGCACCCGCAGGTCTCCCGACTTCAGCTTGTTTTCCGCAACCAGCCGCACCTTACGCGCGAGGCTACCGTGATGCGCGGCGACGGCGTCCGAGCCCAGCCGTTGGGCGAGGTGGTGTGATATCCGCTCGGACAGCCGGCGCGTGTTCACAAAGACTAGCGTGGAGCGATGTTGCCGCACCAGTTCCGCCAGCCGGTCGTAAACCTCTTCCCACATCTCGTTGGTAGCGATGGGTCCAAGTTCGCTGCGCGGCACTTCCACCGCAAGATCGAGCGCGCGCCGGTGCCCAATGTTGACGATGACGGGTTCGGCCCGGCCATTTCCGACAAGGAACTTGGCCACCAGCTCGATGGGCTTTTGAGTGGCTGAAAGTCCAATTCGCATCGGTGGGCGGTTGGGGCGTGACTGCGCTATCAGAGCTTCTAACCTTTCGAGTGAAAGCGCGAGATGTGCGCCGCGCTTGTCGTCCGCCACGGCGTGTATTTCATCTACAATCACGGTTTCAACGTCACCCAAGATGGCGCGGCTCTTTTCCGCCGTCAGCAGGATGTAAAGAGACTCGGGCGTGGTCACCAGTATGTGCGGTGGCTGCTTGAGCATCGCCCGGCGCTCTGGCGCCAACGTGTCGCCGGTGCGAACTGCGGCGCGGATGGGTGGCATCAACAACCCTCGCTGACCCGCCAGCGCGGTGATTTCACTGAGCGGGACGTCCAAATTCCTGCGAATGTCATTGCTCAACGCCTTGAGGGGGGAAACATAAAGGACTTCCGTGCGATCCTGGAGCCCGCCGCCCAGCGCCTTCCGAATCAGGTGATCGATGCAGGCAAGAAACGCAGCCAGCGTTTTGCCGCTGCCGGTGGGCGCGCAGATCAGCGTGGATTTTCCTGCGAGAATAGGCGGCCAGCCCTGCGCCTGCGGTTCAGTGGGCGAGCCAAACCTGCCTGCGAACCATTCCTGAAGGAGCGGATGGGCCCAAGATAGAGAAGCCACGGAGTTCTGCGGCATGTTGTCGAAGCCCGAAGTTAGCATGTCATTTCAGTTTAACCGCGCGCTGCAAAAATGCAAACTTCAGGCCGGCAAGCCTGGCAAAACAAGGGCTGACTCTTAAGAGGTTGAAAGAGCCATGGCCGCATAAGGTCTTCTGACGTCCGGTGAAGCGACCGCCGACTGGACCGCTCCGGCCATACAAATGGGCACATTGGGCGCACCACTCCTGTATAATGTCCATTGGAGTCGAACACGACGTGCAGAGCAAGGGGGACCTTCATGCCTAAAACGCTAGTCAGGAAATTTGCCTGGCGAGGTGAGACTCTGGCTTCTCAAGAAGCCAGGAATGAAGCAGCGATTTCCTTGTTGAACAGATGGCTGGCCGATGAGTCTGGGTATGATGAAAAAGTGTGGCCAGTACTCAAGAAGGCCATCGAGCAAAATCGCCCCTCGTATCGGAAACGCTTCCGTGATTAGGCCACTCCTACTTGATACCGGCCCGCTCGGAAAAATTGCCCACCCACGCCCAAATCCTGAGCTCCTGGCCTGGCTGGTGCGAATGCTCAGGGGACGAGCTGAGGTCATCATCCCTGAAATCACGGATTTCGAATTACGACGTAACCTGCTGTTGGAAGGGCTCGTGGAGTCCGTGCGGCGACTCGATGAGCTCAAAGCTGTCCTGACCTACTTGCCCTTGAGCACTCGGGTTATGCTGCGGGCTGCGGAGTTCTGGGCCCGAGCCCGCAGGGATGGCAAACCGACGGCTGACCCCAAAGAGTTGGACATCGATGTAATCCTGGCAGCTCAAGCCCATGAGGTCAGGGGCATTGTGGTAACCGAGAACGTGGGGCACCTCGCGCTCTTCGTCGAAGCTAAGGACTGGGGGGAAATCGAGTAGGCTCCTGTGAATGGGTTGTCAGGAATCCGCGAAGAATCGTCAGAACGTGGGTTGGGGTTTTCTGATCAATGAAAAGCCGATACATCAATCCGGCAGAGCGGCGAGCCCCATCGCTTCGACGGATTGTTTTGCGAACTCGATGGCCGCCTTGATGTCTTCGTCGGCGAGTCCGGGGAAACCCTCACGAATTGCATCGAAAGACTCACCCGCAGCAAGCTGGCTCAAAATTGATGTGACAAGGATGCGGGTGCCACGAATGACGGGCTTGCCGCTGCAAACAGCGGGGTCGATTTCGATTCGGTCGTGGTACAACATACTCCACCCGCCCCTCTCTGATTATCTTATACCATGTCGCGTGAAGATACCAAACCCTTCTGGCGGCTTATTCCAGGAGACAGGTGGCGTGAGGCTTGGCCACATTGGGGCGACACGCCGCGCTGGCCATGATGAGCGTCATCGAAGCGGAGCACAACTGCTATTCCATTTGGTGGAAGCAATTTGCTTCTCGGTTATGCCAAGGTTATGCTATCAGCATGAAAAGCGCGATCCCCATCCCTGATGCTCTTTTCCGTGCCGCAGACCGGGCGGCGAAGCGCCAGAAGATTTCGCGCAGCCGTTTCTACGCGCAGGCGGTCGAGGCGTACCTGAAAGCGCAGAGCGCCCGGGGAGTGGAGGAGGCGCTCGACGCCGTGTACGCAAACGAAAGTTCCGAACTCGATCCGGGCTTGGCGGCCGCAGCTTACCACATTCTTTCCAAGGAGAAATGGTGATCCGACGGGGCGACATCTGGTGGGCCGATATACCTCCGCCCAGCGGCTCGGAATCTGGTTACCGCCGTCCGGTTCCGGTGATTCAAGCCAACGAGTTCAACGAGAGCAGAATTTGGTAAATCTTCAAACCACCATTGAGGAATTGTACGATCGCCAGACCGCCCGATACGGCGACGAATACTTCCGCGCCTTCGACGAATTCAAGCAGGCGCTGAACGAAGGTCGTGTGCGCGCGGCGGAGCCTGATCCTGATTCGCCCACCGGCTGGAAGGTGAACACCTGGGTGAAGAAAGGGGTTTTGCTTGGGTTCCGGATGGGGCGCGTGGTGGAGATGCATCTTGAGGTAGGGGAGCGTTCCGCGCTCCCGCTGTCCGGCATCACAGACGAAATCCCACGGGAGCCCGAAGGGCTCCACTACCAATTCTGCGACAAGCACACTTTCCCCTTGAAGCAACTTCCGCGCGACCAAAACATCCGCATTGTTCCTGGCGGCTCGTCTATTCGCGATGGTTGCTACATCGGCAAGAACGTGACGTGCATGCCGCCCATGTATGTGAACGTAGGCGCCTATGTGGACGATGGCACCCTGATTGATTCCCACGCGCTGGTAGGTTCGTGCGCTCAGGTGGGCAAACGCGTTCACCTCAGCGCGGCGGCGCAGATCGGTGGCGTGCTGGAGCCGATTGGAGCCATGCCCGTGATCGTGGAAGACGAGGTCCTGGTGGGCGGCAACTGCGGAGTGTACGAGGGGACGATCGTCGGTAAGGGAACCGTTTTGGCCGCGGGGACGATTTTGACCGGCTCAACCCCCGTGTACGATTTGGTGCGGGACGCTGTCTATCGGCGCGAGGGCGAAAAGCCGCTCATGATTCCTCCGGGTGCGGTGGTTGTCCCCGGCGCCCGCGCCATCACTACCGGACGAGGAAAAGAGCTAGGCCTTTCCCTCTACACTCCTGTCATCATCAAGTACCGCGACGAGAAGACAGATCAGGCGGTGCGGCTGGAAGAACTGTTGCGGCGACCGTTGTCCGTGGTCCGTTGTCAGTGGTCAGTCGCCGAACAACATCGCGGCTGATCCCTTGGTGCTGGCGTCATTTGCGAATCATGTCCGTTGCAGATTCACCGAATCAAACACCGGAGAAAAGTTCAATAGATTAATTTTATGGGAATAATAAGTAAATTCAAATTGTACATGACCAAACATTTCGGCTATCCTCAGTCGAACGAAGCAGCAGTTGCGGTTTCAGTGGTATCCCCGAGAGACCGTGCGTTCTCGGTCGGCGGGGGGATTAAGACAATGGGTATTTTGCTTTTAGATAGGAACGTCATCCGTCTCATCCTTACGACGCCGCCGGCCAAAGTGCTGCGCGGCGTACCCAGCGAAAGATCGCACGTCATCATTACGGCGCCGCCAGCCTAATTGCTGAGCGGCGAGCCCCTGGAAAGACCAAACCTCATCACGGCTTAAAGATTAGCCGAAATTAAGGTTGACGGCGGCAAACAGGAATGCTAATGTACCTACCGACTGGTCGGTAGTGGACGCCCCGCCGCTGTCGGAGCGAGAGAGACAATGGGAAAACTTTATTCGGGTTCGGAACTCTTACTGGAAAGCCTTAGCCGTCAGAAGGTGGAGGTCTTTTTTGGGCTTCCCGGCGGCGCGGTGTTACCGCTTTACGACGCCCTTTACAGCGCGGGCATTCGTCATCTCTTGGTCCGCCATGAGCAGGCTGCGGCCTTTGCTGCCGATGGTTACGCGCGTGTGACCGGCAAGCCCGGCGTATGTCTCGGCACGTCCGGGCCTGGCGCCACGAATCTAATCACTGGCCTGACGTCCGCGATGATGGATTCCATCCCGGTGGTGGCGTTGACTGGCCAGGTGCCTTTGTCGCTGATGGG
>Ga0074046_10004592_pt1 | contig 11214 bp, 11 predicted proteins | sample BogForMeECP23OM3_FD_94441 | JGI IMG/M metagenome (GOLD analysis project Ga0074046, IMG submission 94441) | Bog forest soil microbial communities from Calvert Island, British Columbia, Canada - Bog Forest MetaG ECP23OM3 | ecosystem: Environmental > Terrestrial > Soil > Wetlands ...
CCTAGTGTAGTGCGTCATAAATATCCTTACTTTCCCCGGCCCCCGTAACCCGACCCCTGACGCTTGTTACCTGCCTTTTTGTCTCCAGCACTTTTGTCTTGACACGCCCACCCACTCTCGGTAGCCTATTGGAGTTGTCGAAAGAGAGCGCCGGCAAGCGGACGCGGCAAGGGAACGAAAGGGACCTGGCAAGGGGGAAAAAGGCGGGGAAACGGTAAAAAGATGTTATTTTTGCGAAACGAACCTACCGATCTAGTGCAAACAAGGGACTTAGCTTTTTAAGACGCTAAAAACGAACTGGTTTTTGAGTGCAAACGAACCCCAATCTAACCCAAAAAAGGTGCCAAAAACCGCCTTTTGTGGGGCATCGAAGTCAAAATTCGCGAGTCGAAGGGGGCAAGTGAGTGGGCCAGCACAAGGGGGGCTACATGAGCTTCGAATTTGACGTCTCCGGCATTAGAAATCCACTGGGAGCAGAGCCGCGCTCTGGGACAGGCGACCGGAGTCGCCAAATGTAAAGAAGCGTTAGACGCCCTGCACTAGCAGCCCGCGGCTATTCGCGTCGCTCTGCTTCGCGGGACACAGGAATAATCAGGAAGGCCTTGCAACGGCTGAAGTCCCGCCCTTCCGGACCGGTGGTGAGAAATGCGGGCTAGCCCCATTTTTCCAAAGGCTGGAAGCTGGGGGCTGATAGCCGAGCGCAGATGCCTGGCGATGAACCAGTCGCCAGGAAGCCAACTCGGTTTGAAATTTTCCCATCCAAGCGGAGAGCGGACATTTATTCGCAAAAGGCACTGCGCGCCGCGGCGAGGCAAGTAGCGCCATTCTTGGGGAGGTTAAACCTATGAAGAGGATTTTGCTCGTATTGCTCACACTCGCGTTCTGTTCAGCGATTGTACAGGCGAAGCAACCTTCAAAGCCGACGGACTTTTCGGGCAACTGGGTCTTGAGTTTCGGGGAGACGAAGAACCCACCTGCGGGTTTGCAGCATTACAGCATGGTTGTAAACCAGGATGAGCAGCAACTCAAAGTGAACACATCGCTCGAAGGCGATTTGCAGGCCACTCCGAACACGCCCAATTCGGGCGGCAATTCGGGGGGCACCTCGGGCGGCTATCCCGGCGGCAGGAGAGGGGGAATGGGCGGTGGCATGGGCATGCCTGGGGGTATTGGCGTTGGCATGCCGGGCGGCGGAATGGGAATGCCGCGCGGCGGGGGTGGAAGGCCCCGCTCCGAGGGACCTTCTTCGCAAGGGTATGTTGCTGCTTACAAGCTTTATCCCCCAAGCGCTGTCTACAAGCTGGATGGCAGTGAATCAACCGCGCAGCTTGGCGACGCGGAGCAGACCAACGCGACTTCGAAAGCAGAGCGAGAGAAAAACGGCGAGGTGCTGAAGCTCTCCCTGGTGGGAAACGGAGACTCTGGCCAGGGAGGCGGCAAGATCCAGGTAAAAGAGCAGTGGAAACTCTCTGAAGATGGAAAATCGCTGAAAGTTGACCGGACCATCAAGTCCCCTGAAGGTTCAGGCACCGTGCACCTTGTCTTTTCCAAGAGAGAAGCTGATTCGAGCAGCGGTGCTGCCCCAGAGCCCCAATGATTGAAGGATTGGATTCCGCCTTTAAGTGTCCTCTGAGGAGTGAAGATGGGAACTAAATCTCGCGATGGCGTCACAAGACGCGGGCCAAATGGCTGGCTAAGACTCTGCCTTATGCTCTACATGCTTTCCCTGTTACTGCCAGGTTGGCCGCTGCGGAGCCAGCAGCCGCCCACCATTTCCGTCAACGTCAAAGTGGTCAATGTGCTGGCCACGGTGCGCAATAAGCAGGGGGAAATCGTTCGCAACCTAACCAAAGATGATTTCATGTTAGAGGAAGACGACCGCCCGCAAACCATTGGCTATTTCGCGCGCGAAACCGATCTTCCCCTGACGCTAGGTCTTCTCGTGGATACCAGCATGAGCCAGAGGCTCGTTCTCGACCAGGAGCGCAGTGCCAGCTCCACCTTCCTGGATCAAGTGCTGCGCGTAAACAAGGACATGGCATTCGTGATTCATTTCGACCGGGAAGTGGAACTCCTCCAGGACCTCACTTCTTCCCGCCAGAAGTTGCAGTCGGCGCTGGCATTGCTCCAGACGCCGCAGCGAAGCCAAGAGGGCGGAAGCAATTCGCCTGGCTCGTCGCCTGGCTCGGGCCGGAGGGGCGGTTGGGGTGGCGGCGGGACTATGCTCTATGATGCGGTCTACCTGGCGTCGAACGAACTGATGAAGAAGCAGCAGGGCCGCAAAGCGCTCATTGTCCTCTCCGACGGAGTGGATCGCGGCAGCAAAGAAACTCTGGCCAGCGCCGTCGAGGCGGCCCAGCGCGCCGACACGCTGGTCTATTCCATCCTATTCGTCGATGAGCAGGGCTACGGGAGCGGAGGAGGGTACGGGGGCCGCGGTATGGGCGGCATGGGGGGAATGGGGCGGCACGGTGGTGGACGCGGGAGATATCCCCAAGAAACGCGCCCGGATGGCAAGAAAATCCTCGAGCGGATTTCGAAAGAGACCGGCGCCCGCCTCTTTGAAGTCTCCAAGAAGCAGCCGATCGAGCAAATCTACGACCGGATTCAAGAGGAGCTGCGCAATCAGTACAGCCTGGGCTACACCCCCGACAGAGCGGACGCCGGAGCGGGTTATCACAAAATCCGCCTTACGACCAAACCGAATGATCTGACCGTGCAGGCGAGAGACGGATATTATGCGGAGCGCTAGAATTCTGCCTGCCGGGACGCGCGCCACTCCTGCACGTGCAACAACGCGCTCAGAGAGCTCCGCCCCTCCTCGCGCGGTAGGCGATAATGCCAAGTTACGCTGTTATACGCACATACTGATACAGGAAACCGAAGCTGAGAACCGGGCTCCGAGGGTTGCTACGGGAGGGGGCCGAGGTATATATTTCAACGTGCCGTGAAGTCGAAAATAGGAACCCTGGTCTGCGCGCTTTTATGGCTCACCCTTGCTCTGTCCGCTGCCTGTGTATCAGCCATCGCCTCGGAGGACCGCAAATCGCCTTCCCAGCAGTCTGATCCGCTCACCCGCGCGGCGGAAGAATTCAAAGTTCTGACCCGAGACTGGGGGATGCGCCCGGGTAGCCCGCCTAGCGCACAAGAGCATCATGGCCCGAAAATGCTCTGGCACGGCCGTGTCTATGAAAACTTCCGTAACGACATTCTCGATGCTATACCACACCAAGTGAAGCAAAACGGCGAGAGCATATCCCCGCTGCGGCGCAATCAGTTCGGGTTCAATGTGTCCGGCCCTGTGCTCATCCCGCACCTACTCAAGAATTCCAAGAACACGTTCTTCGCGCTGTCCTATGAGGGCGTTCGCGAGCGCATCTCACGCGCCTCTCTGCACACCATCCCCACCGTCCCTGAACGCAGCGGCGACCTCTCCCAAACCGTGGACCAGGCCGGCAACCTGCTGCCCATCTACGATCCGGCCAGCACCTCTCTCAATCCCGCTTACAATCCCAGCCTGCCGGTCTCCACCAGCAATCTTCAGTACCTGCGCTCTCCCTTTCCTGGAAACCGCATCCCTGCAGACCGCTTGGCCGCGAACGTTCAACAGGCTCTATCCCTTTATCCTGCACCCAACACGGATATCGGCCCCTTTTTCCAGAATAACTACTTCGTCAACGCACCGGAGACCGACACCGCGGACGGAATCATTGCCAAGCTTGAACACCAATTCGGCGAGCGGCATCGGGTTACCTCGGTCACCACCATTTCCAGGGGGTTCCTTAGCTCCGCAAAATACTTCCCCAACCTCGCCAGCCCGACCGCGCCCGATCAGCATTTCTCCACTCGGCGCACGGAGCTCGACTACGTTTTTACCGCCAACCCCAAGACCGTCAACTCGGCCAGTTTTACCGCGGTCTCCGACGCAGCACAGGCGGGCGATGCTTCTCAGTCCTCCTTCCCTAGCTATCAGCTCCTCGGCAACTATCTCTCGATGGGCACCGCTTATCCTAACTCGCGCAACGCTCGCAACACCTTTGAGGTTCGCGATGGGGTGTCGACTCGAAAGGGCGAACATTCTCTCGGGCTAACGTTTCAGGCCGATCACTATCAAGTAAATTCGTTCAATCCGGCGTATCCCTCCGGCGATTTCCAGTTTTCCGCGGACATCACCAGCCTGCCGGGGATTATCGACACGGGCGATCCGTTCGCCAGCTTCCTCCTCGGCCTGCCGCAGTACGCGGAACGCACCATCACGACTGCGCCATCCTATTTCCGCGACTCCTACCAATTCATCGCCGGGAGTGACAAGTACGAATTCTCGAAAGACCTGACCATCAGCGCCGGTCTCAATCTTAGCCGCCGTACGCCGCGGGTGGAGAAGTACAATCGCCAGGGCACGATTGATCCATCCGTAATCGACCCCTCGAACGGCCTCCCCGGTGCGCTCGTCTTTGCCGGTCTCAACGGGATCCCTCGCAGCCTGCGTGACAACAATATCGATCTCGACCCCAGCGTGGGCATTGCCTGGAACCCGCTCGGCGACGCCAAGACCGTAGTCCGGGCTTCCTTCAGCCGCTCGCACGGCCAGATTCCGATTTACAATGGCCAGTGGGGCACGCAGGGATTCAATGCCCGCCAGACTTTCATTTCGCCGAACACACAATTGAGCCCAGCGCTCGACCTGACTGCCGGTATACCGCCGTTCACCACACCGCTGCCGGACCTCAGCCCCTCGGCGGCCGATAATACGGTGGCGGATTTCGTCGATCTGAGCGGGCGGGAGCCCGTCTATCAATCGGCTTCGCTTTCCGTGGAGCGCGAGATACCGTTCTCCATTGTGGTTTCTGTGGGTACGAACTACAGTGCCGGCCGGGATATCCTGGTGGGCGACGGCGCCGCCAATCCCAACGCCATCAACCCCAGCTTCCTGAGCTATGGCGATGCGCTTTACAACCTGGCGTTCCGAAACACGCTGCAACCCTACCCGCAATACCAGGGCTTCGAGCTTTACGGTCACTACCCCTGGGGCCGGTACCAGCGGAACTCCGGCTTCGTGCGAGTCGAGAAACGCGCCTCGTTCGGCCTTTCGTTCATTGCCTACTACGAATTTTCCAAGCAACTCGACGATTACTCGGGGCCCTACGGGAACCAGGACTTCTTCAACCCACGCAACGACTGGGCGCTCACGTCTTATAATACGCCGCAGTATTTGCAGCTCAGCTACATCTATGAGCTGCCGTTCGGCTCTGGCGAGCCGCCGTTCCAATTCTTGGGGTGGGGGAGGCGGCTGGTCAGTGGCTGGTCGATCAGCGGCACGGCTTACTGGAATGACGGCACACCGCTGGCGCTTCATCCCGAATTCAACAACACCGGAAGCGTGCTTTCCACACTCAATGTAAACGTAGTGCCCGGCGTGGACCCGCGCGTGGCCAATCCGGGGCCGTCTCTGTGGTATAACCCGGCCGCCTTCGATCAGCCGGCGGACTTCACCCTGGGGGATGGGCCCCGGACCGAGCCGGACCTGTTGGGCCCAGGTTATAATTCAATGGACCTCAGCTTGAACAAGCGCTTCCCTGTCGGCGGCGACCGAGCGCTCGAGCTCAGCGCTACCGCGATTGACATGCTCAATCATGCGAACTGGAACTATCCCGATACCAACATCGGTCCAGCCAGCGCGCCCAATGTGGACGCCGGCAAGATCATCGGCTCCCACGGCGGACGCGTAATCCAACTTGGGCTGAAGTTCAGCTTCTGATGCCGCGACCCTGCTCCGCACTCCCGACCGTTCTTTTCGCCGTTTGCACCTTCACCACCCTTCACGCGCAAACGGCCAGCATCTCGATTCCTGCCTGGATTGAGACGAACAGCTGCGCGCTCGCTCCCAAGTTCGAAGCTGCGCTCAATGGCAAACCGGTGCCCGTCACCACGCAGTTGGGTCCAAGCAGCGACCAGGTCATCCTGGTTGTGTTGGATCTAACGGGAGATCTGTCGCTCATCGACGCCGCCAAGCAGGCACTGATTGCCGAATTCTCCAAGCTGCCCCACAACGCGTGGGTGGGGCTGCTGCGCACCCAGGATGGTCTGCATGTACTGGCCGACCCCGGCATAGACCGCCAACCCGTGATCGACGCAATCCAGTCCCTGTCCAACAGCAGCGAACCGGAATTGCTCGAGACCGTTCATTCGGCTCTTTCGCTGGCGGATGCCATCCTGCGCAAGTCCCCGGTGCGTGTCTCGGTCCTGTATATCACTGATGGCAGCATCTACAGTTACCGCGAGGACTACTCGAACCCCGTCATTAACCAGAGCGATCCACACGATCTCAGCCGGCGCTTTCCCGAGGCGTTGATTACGGAGAAGATTTCCAAACTGGTGGAGGGCAGCGGCTCGCTCGAGGCGCCCCTGTTTGTCGTTCATCTCAATCACCGCCGGGACCGGCTCAACGTAGCCTATGAGAATGGCCTGGAGACTCTCGCCGATGCCACGGGCGGCAAGAGTGACGTTTGCCGCTCGGTGGCGGAGATCCCGGAAGCGATCTCCGCGGTGATGGCGCGCATTTCGAGCGCCTGGAGGCTTACCCTGGCGGTCCCGGCCAAGATTCACAACCACTTCCAAATTCATTTGACCGCTCCGTGCGGCGACGGCGACCTGCGCCTCTCGTGGCGCACTCGCTTCCACCCCAAGGAGGGATAAGATGACGCGTCTGGGACGTCTGGAATTCGCTCTTCTGCTAACTCTTGGCGTTGCCCTTGCAGCCTCGGTGGGTATCATCCTTCGCCAGTCCTGGCGACTCGCTGCCCTCGAGCGGCAGCAGGCCGCCGACCTGCAATCTCTGCGCGAGCATCGCGAGGTCCTCCGCCAACGCGAGCTCCAGAAGACTCCTGCCGAAGCCGCGAGCCCGACTCCGCCGGGCGCTTATCAAGCCGCCGCACTTGCCAAGCGCGATGTGACCATCGAGCGGCTTAGCCGCGAGCTGGGCGAAGCGCAGGCCAACATCAAGGAGCTGCAGGCGCAACTTTCGAATTCCAGTGACGAACGCGAGAAGGCACTCGCCAGCGCCAACGAACTCCATCAAAAAGAGCGAGCGGATTGGCAGAGCCAGCTCGATGCCTTGAAGCAGCAACTCGACTCCGCGCAGGCCGAGGCACAAGCTTCCCGCCCACGCCTCGCCGCTCTGGAAGCGGATAACGCCAAGTTGAAGAGCGATATCAGCGAAGGCTCCGCCCGCGCTGCCGAATTCGGGCGCGTGGTAGCCAATCTGCAAGATCTGGATCGCCGCCGCGATGCTTACCTGACTTCCATCATGCGCCGCTACCGTGACATCACCAGCCAATTCCGGGCCATGAGCGGCATGCTGGACTCCAGCCGGGACCCAAAGTCCAGCGCTCTCAACGACGCGGCACTGACCCGCATCCAAAACGCCGTTTCCCTCGCCGACGATGACCTCCGCCAGTTGAGCGAGCTGAACGCCCAAGCACGCCAACTCGAGAAGAAGCTGGTGAAGAAGTAACCGGCCCAGGGCGCGGGCACGCTCGTCAACGGGCCTTCACTCGTCGCCTCTCTCGAGGGCGGCTCCGCGCGCCGATGCATGCCCGGCTTTAACGTTATTTGACGCCTGCTCATTTCTGATGCATAATTGAGGTGAAAAAGAGGATTTATGAGTAGCTCCAGAATCCAACCTGTTTTGACCAAAGGCGAGTCGGAGCTTGTCGACCAAGTGGCGGAACTCACCCACACCAAGCGGACCGAAGTCGTCAAGAATGCGCTGGCGGTCTATCACTGGTTCGTGCGTCAGTTGGTAACCGGGGCGCGGATCGTGGCCCGTGAACCCACCGGCGAAGAGACCGAGCTCGAGACGCCTGAGTTCGCCGCGCTTGAGTCGAAGGGCCATCGCCTAAGTCCGGAAGAACTCGGCTTACTGGCCAAGCGGCTGGCTGCCAGCAAGGACCCGAAAGAGGCCGCGCGCCTGCGCCAGCGCATCACTCGTGGCTTTTATGGGATTTAGCTCCTCGGCCGCGCTCCGCGCCGGCGCGCATGGGGGCAAGTCCAACGATTCGAAATATGGAGGCTGCTGCTCCTGTCTTCCCTGCATCGCCCGCGCAAGTCGCGCGGGGCTTTGTTGAGGGGTGAGCCGTTCCGCCATGCCGCGAATTCGGCGTCATCATCTCCCGCCCGCACTCTTCCAACACTTGCTTGACCGCGTTCAGCAGCGCAAGATTCCTGCTTCTCAGCTTGAACTGCTCGCTCGCTGGCTCGACACCGAGCCGGAAGTCCCGGAAGGCGAATGGTTCAAACGCTTTTCAGGCATGACGGTATGCGGTGAAGGCGAGTTCATCAAGACTTTCCTCCTGCCCGGCCAGCGCCCGAAGGGCGAGCGGGTCCAGTAGCGCATAGCCACGGCGGGCGTTTGGTCTCGCCGTGCGCTTCTTGTTTTTGCACCCCGGCAACGCGGGATGTACACGCCAGTCGCGCCATCTCAGGCGGACTGAGAGGCGCCGGAGAGTCGTGAGAAGTCAACCCGCAACAGGAGGTCCTGCTCCGGACATCGCATTTCAAGGTACATCGCGTCCGCGCTCACGCGCCGGAAGATTTGCGTGCAGTGGATGTCCTGCCATTCCAGGGCGAGGGTGTGATCATCGCGCAGGATACCCGTGGCTTGCGGGAAGTTGCCGGAGCTCTCAAACCAGTAATACCGATACTGCCCGAGTTTCTTGTCCCAAGCGAAGATGGCATGCGCCTCGGCGATCGTCTCCCCGGTAGCCTTCTCGAGCGCCTGGTAGTCGAAGGTGAGGTAGGTGGCGTTGAAGAGATAGCGCAGCGATCCAGTCCCCCGGATCGTCTTTGTGGTGTGGCCGTGTTGAGTCACTGTATAGTCCAGCTCCCACTCGCCTACCATGAAGCTCAAGGCGCGCATCGGCGCGCCTGTTTCAGTTGCCAAGGTCGATCTCCTCTCGGTTCCTGCCGGGGGGCGCATCGCGACAGAGATCATCGGGACAGGCGCGGGGTCCCGCCCTGCTGGGTGCCATGTGTGCGAAGGCTTACATCTGCTAGCCGCGGCAGAATCGTAGTTGGATTTAACCGTGGCCTCCTGCGGCTTTCTACGTCCAATTATCGGTATGCCTTCTCGGTTCGGATGAGAATAGCGGCAATCTCGACGATGTTTTGCGCCACGTCGATGGAGAAGATAATGCGGTAGCGGCCGCTTCGTCTTCGCAAGGCTCCCTCAAACTTCCCGCTCTTGATCGACAAGACGTCGCCGCCGAGCGGATCACTCCGCATATGCGCGATGGTGTCGGCAATCTGTTCCTGGCGGTCTCGCGGGAGGCGTGCGAGGTCCCTGGCCGCAGCCTTGGAAAGCCTACAATCCCAGCTCATTTTTCAGCGCTTCCCAATCCACGTGCTCACCGCGTTTGAGCTGTCTGAACCCCCGCGCGACGGCCTTCTCCTCATCCGGAGTTAGCATGTCTTCGGGGTCAACCAGCTTCTTGGGCTTGATAACCACGTGGTCCTTTCGGCGTGTCACTTCCACGAAGTCGCCCTGGCGAATTCCAAGCTCGTTGCAGATACCCTTGGGAATAACCACTTGACGGCGCTGCCCAAGCCGGCTGATCGTACAGATTTCCTTGCGCCGATTAGTTGTCGTTGCTCTGATTGTCATACAATCAGATTACCAGAAACGCGGATGACGTCAATCCTTTTTACCGCACGCTTCCGACGCCTTAGTTCATGAGGGTTCCAATTTTCGATTGCTGATTTTCGATTGCCGATTGCCACGCGGTGGCGGGCTGACGGACATTGGAAGGAGTTGCCACACCACTTTTTCAATCATCAATCGGCAATCAGGAATCGGCAATGAAACTTGGTCTTTCAACCTTCCCAGGGCGCGTCGCAGTCGAAGGCGCGGCGAATGATGAGGCACACTTGCCGCATTCGTTTTGAAGAAAGGGCGCGGGGTGCGCGGCTCCGCAGGCGGGCTTTCGGCAAGGTAGTAATGAAGTGGCCCTTGAGCCAGGAGGCCGCCGGCAGGCCGGTTTCCCCGGGCGGAAGCGGAAACGTCGTGGGTCCTTCCGCCCCGCGGCTGCCGAAGGGCACGGCGAGGACGGTATCTACGTTCTCACTTTGATTCCGGCTGTCGAGCGAAACGATAAGAACCCAGTGTCTTGTGGGGGGACTTCCGAGGTCCGCGGACCATATTTCGCCACGTCGTGGTGACGGCAGCTTTGCATCAGCCTCAATCGTCAAAGCTAACCTCGTCCCCTGATTGCCCAAGGACAAGTCCCAACTCTTTTTCCTCTTGGGCAGCATCACGCGACAGACGCGCGAAGTAGGCAGCGGTTGCCTGTTCCAGGCGTAGCCGATTGTCGCTTCGCCGCGCGCGCTTCACGACCTTGTCCACGGCCTCCGCCATCGTGGCAGCCCTGCCCGACTCCACCAAGCGCCGCAAGAACTCGTAGGCCTCGGCAGAAATGGTGGTCGAGACTTTCCGGCGATGGTCTGAACGTGGCACCTTGTCCCAGCCTCGGGGGTTCGGGCTCCCCAAGAGATATAATGCTGCGGATTTGTCTCCTCGTCAAGCAGATAAATAGGAGGACAAACTAAGGGACGGACCAGGGGATCACACAACCCGAGAACAGAGCGCCCGTCTTTTTTTGGAGTGCGACGGCTTGCCGCCGCTTTCCTCCGCGAACTTGCTCGCGGCCTTGAGGCTCGCGGCCAGCCGGGTGAGCTCCATTTCCACCCACCGGTTCTGGCGACCGAAGAACTCTTGGAGTCAGCTCCCTGGGCCAAGAATGCTTAGAAACCGGGCCGACAACTGAGAGCCCGGCGCGCCTGCTCATTGTAAGTAATTGAAAATAAACATGAAATAATGCTTGACAAGAAGTAACTCAAGTTATATGATGTGCATCTACTAAGGTTGAGGAAAGAAAACTCAAGGAGGTAAGTGAAATGGCTATCGTGAGATTTGAACCCTTCCGAGATCTTCTGACGAGTCAGAGGGAATATGTCCGTCTGCTCAAAGAAGCTTTTTCGCCCATGTCCGGTGAGACGGAAGTCTCGACACGCTCATGGGCTCCTCCGGTCGACATTTACGAGACCGAGGATGCCATCGTCCTGAAGGCGGAGCTGCCCGGGATCGATCCGAAGGACGTGGAAGTCCGGGTTGAGGACAACACGCTCTATCTGAAAGGCGAACGCAATTACGAAAAAGAG
>Ga0074046_10004593_pt1 | contig 11214 bp, 14 predicted proteins | sample BogForMeECP23OM3_FD_94441 | JGI IMG/M metagenome (GOLD analysis project Ga0074046, IMG submission 94441) | Bog forest soil microbial communities from Calvert Island, British Columbia, Canada - Bog Forest MetaG ECP23OM3 | ecosystem: Environmental > Terrestrial > Soil > Wetlands ...
ATGCTCGTCACGCTGGCCGCTCAAGGCGCCGAGAACAACTGCCAACCGCCGTGCGCTTCGTTAAAGATGAAGTCAATCAGTCCCGGACCGGCGCACTGGTCATTCTTCACTTCCGCAACCAGGATTGCCTGCCGTACGCCGCCGCGGACCGCCTCAGTTGCAGCGGTGCGGACCTTCTCTGAGTGGGTCAGCAATTCTCTGTAGGAGCATACACGCGCGCTGGCATCGAGCTTGATCGCAGATTGAATGCACGAGGAATCGAACAGCTTGCAGTATAGGTCACGATGCTGAGCAAACTGTTGTTCGAGCTGGGGTCGGCTCACATGCTGGCCCCGTGACCCAACGTTCAAGCCCTGTTCGGGGACATAGGACAAAAACTTCCTGGCATCGCCGTTGCGAATGGCGGCAAAGAATTCGCGCTCCAGCTCGGCTGGCGGCTCGGCGGCAGGCTGGGTTGACATGCCGGTTGATGACGCGGACTGAGCTCTGGCCCGGCTTGCGCCTGCCACGAGCAGGAATCCACAAATCATCACCAGTAACCCGAAAGACCGTGTCATCCCTTTCTTTTTATCCCAACTCGCTTAGTCTCGGCCACTGCTTTGCGCGGCGCAGCTTTCTTCGGCTTCTGCACGGTTTGCGAAGTGCTGCCCGTCAGCTCCGCTTGCCGCTTCTTTGGAAGCCGCTCAAACACCAACCGGTATGACTCCGCTATGAGGTCGCGCAGTTCGTCATCCGGCAGCGCGTCGAGTCTTTCCAGGCTGACCCACTGCGCTCGCGCCATGTAGGGCGCAGGTATGATTCCCGTTCGCTCACACAACTCCGCAAAGTTCTCGGGGGTGCATTTGAACGAAATGCGCTGCGGCACCATTTCGATGGCCGCCACCACAAACAGCTTGCCGTCCACCTTGAAGCACAGGTCGGCTCCCCACTGCACGACTTCGGTTGTATGCGGGAACTGGAGACAGTACTCCCGAATTGTGTCAATTTCCATTCACTCCCCCGGTGCAGGCGTTATCTCGGGCCACTCGCGCACCATCACGACCTTAGTGTAGGCCACACGAAACCCACGCCGCTCCATATTGCGTTGCGAGCCGCTGTCCGGCATTGTGCTCACCACAGCATAGTCGCACCCGGCATCCGCGGCCTCCTGCAGGCGGCGGGCGATCAATGCGCTTTGCACACCCCGCCGCCGAAAAAGCGGCAGGGTTGCCGCGCCGGACAAAGCCGCAATCCGCGCCTCGGCAATGATCCTTCCTACACACCCGCCGGCAACTGCTCCTTCGATACGCGCCAGAAAGGCCAGCGCCCCGGGAACAACCGCAAAGCCATCGAAGACATGTTCTGATACCGGCGTCTCCGGAGAAAAGCCGTACGAGAGGACGCTCGCCCACAGCCCCGTAGTCTCCGGTGTCACCCGTTCAATGGTCACGCCAGGCGGCGGGCTGGCAAGGGCGTCTGGATTGATCCGTAGAATGAGCACGGAATTAAACTCCCGGATGCGGTAGCCGCGCGGGCTGAGGGCCTCGAGCAGCGTAGGATCGGCCAGTGGAGAGATCACCACAGTCGAAGGCATTCCGCGGCTGCGGAAGAAATGCTCGAGCTGGTCCACATCGTTAGCCGTGACTTCCCCGTAGAGACCCATACCGACAATTTGGTTTGCCGGATAATTAAGACCGCCGGAGAATGCCACGCCCCCGGCAATGACTTCTGCGGCAATCGGCCATGAGGGGTTGCGGCGGCGTAATTCGTCAACGCAATCGAGCGAGATGGTCTCGGCCATTTCCAGCCTGCGGGCGAAATCCAGATCAACAAATTCGGGAAGCTGCTGCGAAAGAGCAGCTCGTGATTCAGACATTGGAAACTCCTATTCCATGCATCAGAACAAAGGGAAGGCTTCGCGCCCGGAAGGGCGGCGGCGTCGAGAATGGAGTTTCATTAGCGGACGGCGATGGTCACAGGCGGCTCGGAAAGCAGTTTACCCCAAGAGGTACAATTCCGGAAGGCAACGGCCGTATGAATAGGGGCCATTAGAGCGGTTTCTGGGTTGCTGTAACCGCCTTGAAAGGGCGCGGCTCAGCCGTGCCAAAAAGGTCTCATCTTAAATTGGGCTTCAGCCCCTGTGCCAGTGGCTGAAGCCGCCATCCTGGGCCCCAGCCCGCGGCACGACTGGAAGTCGTGCCCTGATACAAACCTGGCCTGCGACTATTCATGACGAAGGCCGGAGAGCGGGCGAATCTCTCCATACCTCAACACAAAGAGCTGTCGGTAGGTACACTCCGCGCCTTGATCCGAGCAGCACGCTTGTCAGTGGATGAATTTCTGGAACTCCTGTAGGCATGTCGCTGGAGGACTTCGACCGGGCGGGTGGCCCGGTCAAAGATTTCATGAGGGTGCCCCACCCAAGCCGGGTTTGCTTGGGTGGGAGTTTTCCCATCCCATCACAGAGGATTTGTGCGCCCATCACAGACTCGGTCCTCTAGGCGCGGTATACTCCCCCATGCCTTGGGGACTGAAGCGCTACCAGCAGGCCCGCGAGCTGCACTTCGTGACGTTCAGCTGCTATCGGCGGCAGCCTCTGCTAGCATCGGCGCAGGCCAAGCATCTGTTCGAGATCGCGCTGGAACAGGCACGCCGTCAGTATGGATTTTTTGTCACCGGCTACGTGGTTATGCCGGAGCACGTGCACCTGTTGCTCAGCCAGCCCGAACGGGGCACTCTGGCGCGGGCCCTGCAGGCGGTGAAGCAGTCCGTGGCCCGGCGGCTGATCGCCGGCGCGCGCACTTCTGGCAAGCGCGCTATTACGATTTCAATGTGTGGACCAAACGCAAGCGGATCGAGAAGCTGCGCTACCTGCATCGCAACCCGGTGAAGCGCGGGCTGGTCGAAAAGCCAGAGGATTGGGCGTGGAGTAGCTTCCGGCACTACTTGACGGGGGAGGAGGGCATGGTGGAGATTGAATCGGAGTGGACGGGACGGCGGCGGGAGCGGATGGGAATGCCGCTGCGAGTGAAGATCCGGGAACTACCCCACCCGAGCAAAACCGGCTCGGGTGGGGCACCCTCTAAATCGTAGACTGGGCCACCCGCGAATCCGATATCGCCCCTGACCCCCGCATCCCAAGAATCCCACGTCCCTCAAAATCTGGAGTCGCTGCAACCGTCCCGCGCCAGCTCTGGTTTGTCATCAAATGTTCATCAACCCTCGCTGGTCATGGCTGCGAGGATTGCGTAACATGGTGCCAGTTCCTCTCCGTCAACCGTGATGCTGCTGCTTAAACTCGGTACCGGCCTGCTGAGCGCGCTTGCGATGCTGGTAACTCCGGGCCTTCCAGTGGGGACAGCGCTCCCCGTAGTCCTCAACTCAACTCTCGACGCCAAGAAGGACAAGCCCGGGCAGAAGATCGAGGGCAGGCTTATGCAGGACATCCCGCTCTCTGCCGGGGAGAAGATCAAGGCGGGAGCGCACGTCATCGGTCACATCGTCGAGGTGAGGAGGGCAGGCGGCGGCTATCGCATGGTGGTGAAATTCGATCAGCTTCAGGAACGGGGAACAACCATCCCGTTGAATGTAAGCGCGCGGGCCATCGCTTCCTCCCAGAGCGTGTATGAGGCTGAGGTTCCCATCGATGCCAGCTCGAATTGCGAGACCTCGGTTCAGTGGGTTATGCGGCAGGTGGGCGGAGAGATCGTGAGACGCGGCCTAGGCATCATCGAGTCGGGTGACGGTGTTGTAGGCCGCTACGACGGGGAGGCATGGGGCAAGCTGACCTCGGCGTCCGAGGGTGACTGCACCGCTGCCGACGGCAACGGCATCGAGCAGGCCCTCTGGGTGTTCTCCACCTCGGCGTGCGGACTCTATGGCTTCGAGGGCGTGAAGCTTGTCCATGACGGAAGGACTGACCCGGTGGGCCAGATCATTCTTGAGTCGGGCAAGAACATTCACGTAGGCGGCGGGAGCGGATGGTTTCTGCTTGTCAACGTAGCGGCTCCGGCGGCACATTAACGCTCGATGTGCTGGTTGACGGAGACAGTGAACCTGCAGCCTGAGGAAGGAGCCGGGAGCGATGCCGTCAAAGAAACGCAAGCCGAGGCCGTTCCGCGCCGCGTCCGCGGTGAAGGCGGCTGCCCGCGAAGCGATAGGCACGCCGCCGCCCACTCGGGCCGAACCAGGCGACAAGAAGCGGAAATCCAAGATCGAGAAACACAAGCCGACGCTGAGTAGGCTGCTGGAGGATTCAGGCGACTAACCAGGGATGTACGATGCCGTTGTAACTTGCATCATAAGGTCTTATGTCGATTCAATCGGAATACGAGCTGGAACAATTGCGCGCCGTCGGCAGGATCGTTCGGCTGGCGCTGAAGGCGATGTCTGCCGCGGTGGAAGCGGGCGTCACAACCGCGCAGCTTGACGCAGTGTGCGCGCGAGTATTGGCCGAGCACGAGGCTGTCGCAGCGCCCAAGAAAGTGTACGGGTTTCCCGGCACGGCCTGCATCAGCGTGAATGATGAGGTAGTGCACGGCGTTCCCGGCCCGCGGGTTCTGCAGGCCGGCGATCTGGTTAAGCTTGATGTGACCGCCGAGAAGCACGGGTTCTTCGCCGACGCTGCTGTGACGGTGCGCGTGGGCGAGGTCTCCGCCACCGCCGACGCTCTGGCACGCTGCGCTGAAAACGCATTTCAGAAGGCAATGCGCGTGGCGCGGGCGGGATATCGCATCTACGAGATTGGCCGCGCGGTGGAGCGCGAGGTGCGCCGCAACGGCTTCAGCGTGTTGCGCGAGTATTGCGGGCACGGCGTGGGACGGACGATCCACGAGTATCCGACGGTGCCGAACTATCTCGATTTGAACAACCGCGGTCGACTCACTGATGGACTGGTGGTCGCCATCGAGCCCATCATCGCAGCGGGCGGCGGGCGAACCGTGCTGGACCGCGATCGCTGGACGGTGCGCACCGCCGACCACAGCCTGGCGGCGCACTACGAGCACACAGTGGTGATCACCCGCGGCGAGCCGGTGCTGGTGACGGCGTAAGGGCGGCGCAAGCTCCCTTGGGCGCCGGGGTGATTGTTTCCGGCTCTGCCTTGTAGTAACAAGGTTTTCCCTTCCAATTTCATAAAATCTGATAATCTGATTGTATGAAAACCCTGACCATCAGCGTCACGGAGGCGGCGCGCAATTTTGCCGATTGCGTCAACCGCGCCCACTATCAAAACCTCACGTTTGTACTGCTCAGGAACGGCTCTCCGGTGGCGCGCCTGGTGCCAGATGACGAGAAGGTCTGTTCCGGCCAGGAACTGGCCGAGGCGCTGGGCAAAACCGAGTTGCCGGTGGACGAAGCCAAAGCCTGGCGTCGTGATTTGCGGGCAGCTCGCAAGGCGCTCAAGGCCCCGAGTGATAAATGGCGATAATTCTCGACGCCGATGTCATCATTCGGGGCGAAAGGGGAACCTTCGACCTTGCGAGATGGGTTGCGTCTCGTCCCAAGGATCGATTTGAAATCGCGGCCATCACCGTCGCCGAACTTTGGCATGGAGTGGAACGCGCTGGAGGCTCACATCGGCCCAGGCGTGAGCATTATCTTCGCGCCGTGCTGCAGGCGTTGCCGATCATCCCCTATACCGAGCAGACGGCATATGAACATGCCCGGATCTGGGCGGCGTTGGGGTCTTCGGGCAAAATGATTGGGTTCTATGACCTCATTGTCGGGGCGACAGCCTTGGAACGTGACAGTGAAGTGGCCACGTTCAACGAACGGCACTTCGCTCAAATAAGAGGGCTGAGAGTCGTCGAACCAGGAAGGTTTTGAGGTCGCAAATTGCGACCTCAAAAACACCATCGGATATTAATTCTCGACCCCAGGGTCTTGGACTCAGTACGAATATCCGTCGGGCTGGCAGACTGCGCCGACTTCAACTTCGGTGTCGATGTATCCGCGTCCGGCGGCGATGGCCAGCTTGTCCAAATCGAGCAGCTTGGGGTTCTTGACCGTAGCCTCAAGCACGCTAATGGCTGACTCCGCAGGCATGCATTCCGTCTCTTCCAGCAGTGCCCCAAGCATGACTACGTTAGCGACCTTTGCCGAGCCAAGCCGGTCGGCGATCTCCGACGCGGGTACGCACACCACACGTGCCTGGCTCGCCGTGAAGCCCTCGGGGACTTTCGTGTGGTTGTAGAGGATGAGCCCGCCGGAAGCCACGCTGGGAGCGAACTTGTGCAGGGATAGTTCGTTCATCGCGATCAACACTTCGGGTTGCGAGATGAGCGGCGTCCCAATGCGGTCGTGGGAGAGCGTGACGTGGCAGTGCGCGCTGCCGCTGCGCATTTCGGGACCGTAGGACGGCAGCCAGCAGACTTCCATGTGTTCGCGCAGGCCCATCTCGGCCAGCAGTTGGCCCATGAGCAGGATGCCCTGGCCGCCGAAGCCGGCAATCTTCACTCGCAAGTCGCGGGTGTGATGATGACGGTGCGTCGCCGGCGCTTCCGGTATGCCCTCTTCTACCTCCAGCGCCTCGGCGATGGTCTTGTGCGGCACCTTCGCTTCGGGAGGCAGTTCCGGTTTGCGGTCGCGGAAGACGCCCAGCGGGAAGGTCTTCACCAGCGTTTCGCCCACCCATTTGCGGGCGACGATGGGGTCCATCTTGAGGATGGTCGGACACGGCGAAAGAATTTCAACCAGCGAGAAGCCGCCGCGGTTCTTCTGGATCTCCAGCGCCTTCTTCACCGCCTTCTTCGCCTTCATGATGTTTTTCATGTCGTTCAGCGCGACGCGCTCGATGTAAGTCGGGGTTTCGAGCGCAGCCAGCAGCTCAGCAACATGCAGCGGCAGGCCTTCGTTGCTGGGCCGCCGTCCCCAGGGCGATGTTGTGCTCACCTGACCCACAAGCGTCGTGGGCGCCATCTGCCCGCCAGTCATGCCGTAAATGGAGTTGTTGATGAAGAACACGCTGATGTTCTCGCCACGGTTGGCGGCGTGGATGATCTCCGCGGTGCCGATGGCCGCGAGGTCGCCGTCGCCCTGGTAAGACATGACGATGGCCTCGGGATGTGCGCGCTTGAGCGCGGTCGCGGCCGCGGGAGCGCGTCCGTGAGCGACCTGCACATTGCCCACGTCGAAGTAGTAGTAGGCGAAGACCGAGCAGCCGACGGGGCTCACCAGGATGGCGCGGTCCTGCAGGCCAAGTTCGGTAAGCGCTTCGGCGATCAGCTTATGCGCGACGCCGTGTCCGCAGCCCGGGCAATAATGGGTTTGCTGCTGCAGTTCGCCCTTGCGCTCGAACCGATCGTAGAACGCCGGTGACTTTTCATGGATGACTTCGTACCTGTTCACAATCCCTCCTTGTGCCACTACGTCAAAGCTCTACCCAGCACTCCGCCTTCGGCTTCGTGCTGGGCTAGACTGAGCCGCGCCTACGGCGCTTACACCAGGGCTGACATGCGGGCAAAAACCTGCGCCGTGATTTCTTCTGCCATCGGCACGTTGCCGCCGGCGCGCCCGTAGAACTCAACCGGCAGGACACCATTCAGCGTCAGCTTCACGTCTTCCAGCATCATGCCGGTATTGAGCTCGACCACCATGACCGACTTCACGTGCTTCGCTGTCTCGCGCAATTCGCGCGCCGGGAACGGCCATAGCGTGATAGGACGGAACAGGCCAGCCTTCAGTCCTTGTGCGCGCAGCTGGTCCACGGTGGAGCGCAGCACGCGCGAGACGATGCCGAAGCCGACCAGCAGGACGTCGGCATCTTCCGTCAGATATTCCTCACAGCGGGTCTCAAGTTCCTGCGCAAGCTGATACTTCGATTCGAGCTTCTGGACGTGCGCTTCCAGAACGTCGGGCTCAAGGAAGATGGAGGTGACCAGGTTCTTCTTCGATTCCGCCGTGCCCAGCACCGCCCAATCCTTCACCGGCGCTTCGATGTTCCGCATCCTGATATCCAGCGGCTCCATCATCTGGCCGACATAACCGTCGGTCATAATGACTGCTGGATTGCGGTAGCGGTCGGACAGCTCAAAGGCAAGCACGGTGAGATCGAACATCTCCTGCACCGACGACGGCGCGAGCACGATGTTGCGATAGCAGCCGTGGCCGCCGCCCTTCACAATGGCAAAGTAGTCGCTCTGCTCGGGCGCGATGTTGCCCAGGCCGGGGCCGCCGCGCACGACGTCAACGATGACGCACGGCAACTCGGCTCCCGCAATGTAGGACATGCCCTCCTGCATCAGGCTGAGCCCGGGGCCGGAGGAAGCGCTCATCACCCGCACCCCGGCCGACGATGCGCCATAGACCATGTTGATGGCCGAAACTTCGCTTTCCGCCTGCAAAAAAGTACCTCCCACTTCGGGGAAGAGGAGCGAGGCATATTCGGCAATCTCGCTGGCGGGCGTAATAGGATATCCGTAGTAGGCTCGGCACCCCGCCAGCACCGCACCTTTTACGACGGCGACATTTCCTTTACAGAGTCGCCTCATGGGCCACCTCCTGCTTCGGCAGTACTGCGCCGTTTACGGCCTTGGCCGGGGGCTTGAGGCGATAGACGATGATGGCTCCGGGCTCAGGGCAGCAATAGAAGCATGCCCCGCAGCCGGTGCAGTCCTGCCCGGTGTACTGCGCCGGGTGCACGCCGTACTTGTTCAGCTCGGGCGCCAGGAACAGGCACTCGGGCGGGCACGACTCCACGCACAAGCCGCACCCCTTACATTCTTCTGGATCGATGGTTACGTTACCCCGCGGTTGCGATGTCATTCTTTCGCTCCTTACCCTTGCACTGCTGCTTCCACATAAGCGTTGCGCTGGAACCAGCGCTGACGCTCGCAATAGTCGAACAACTCGTTGTGAAACTTGGGATGGGCAACCTGGATGAGCGCCTCGGCCCGTTGACGCACCGTCTTGCCGTGCAGGTAGGCGACGCCATGTTCGGTGACAACATAGTGAACGTCAGCCCGCGTAGTCAAAACGCCCGCACCGTTCGCCAGGCGAGGTACAATACGCGACATGGTTTCGTTCTTGGCCGTCGATGGCAGCGCGATGATCGGCTTGCCCCACTTGGAGCGCGCCGCCCCGCGGATGAAGTCCAGTTGCCCGCCAAAGCCGCTGTAGAAGTTCGGCCCAATCGACTCGGCACACACCTGCCCGGTCAGGTCAACTTCGATTGCGGAGTTGATGGCCACCATACGATGGTTCTGCGCGATACGGAACGGGTCGTTGGTGTAGGCCGAGGGATGAAACTCGAAGACCGGGTTTTCGTCGATGAAATCGAAGAGCTTCTTAGTGCCCAGCACGAAGCCGAGAATGACCTTGCGCGGCTTGAAGTTCTTGCGCTGACCGTTGATCACACCCGCCTCGATCAGCGGAATGGCGCTGTCGGAGATCAACTCGGTGTGCACTCCCAAGTCCTTGCGGTCCATCAGGCTAAGCAGGATCGCGTCGGGGATGGCGCCAATCCCACATTGCAGGACAGAGCCGTCGTCAATGAGGGAGGCCACTTGCCTGCCAATCGCGCTAAACAATTCGCTGCCGGGTTGCACCTTCAATTCACACAGAGGGCGCGACAACTCCACGATTGTGTCGATGTCGCTCACGTGAATGAAGCTGTCGCCGTAGGTGCGCGGCATCTGGGTGTTCACCTGCGCCACTACACGATGGGCGTATTTCGCGGCAGTAAGCGTGCATTCCACCCCCACACCGAAGCTGCAATAGCCATGCGAATCGGGCGGTGAAACCTGGATGAAGGCGACGTCAATGGGCATCTCTCCGTTTTCGAACAGTCCCTCAATTTCGCCTAGAAAAATCGGCGTATAGTCGGCCCGGCCATCGTTCACCGCCTCGCGTACGTTGCCGCCGACAAATAACGCATTGTGGCGGAAGTGTTCCGCCATCTCGGGCATGCAGTACGGAGAAGCGCCCGTGGTGAGAATGTGCATAACTTCAACGTCCTTCACGAAGGGGGCGCGTACCATCAGCGCTTCCACCAGTGCTTCCGGCTCGGCACAACTGGCATGGATATACACTCGCATCCCAGACTCCACGCAGGAAACGGCCTCGCGTGCGGTCATCACTTTGCTGCGGTATTGGTCAATCCAGGACATAGTCTGACTTTCCGTTTACTTGGTTACCGCCTCAGCTTTTACCGTGAGGCCGGCGGTCGTGCGCTCGTGGCCCAGCGCGGCGTAGTAAGTAGCGAGGTGGAAGAACTTGTCGAGCATCTCCAGCAGTTCCATCTCGCCAAAGATCTCGGCAGGGCGCTCCAGTTCGGCATGCTTCTGCAGGTATTCCCACAGGTTTTCGCGCACCAGGCAGATCATCCAAACCACCTGGCTGACGGGCACGCCCTGCGCGGCGCGTTCCGCGCCGATTTCCAGGTAGCGGCGTTCGATGTCGGCCTCCGTCTTGCCGAGAAGCCACTCGCCCAGGTGACGGTACACCTCGTACACCTTTTCGATCAGCTCGCTCTCCGGCACGCCGGCATAGGCCGAGCACTTGTTGCAGGTGCGATAGCGGTTGTGCAGGCTGCGGGCCAGCCCGTCGGAATGATCTTCAATCAGCTTGACCAGACGATATGCGTGGAGCAAGGCTCACCTCTTTCTCCGTGGCCCGGCGCGTGCAAAAGGCAGGGTGCATCTCGACCGGGCGGAGTCCTCACACTTACAAGCTAGTATCGCGCTTTATGGACAGGAGAGCCGTGACTGGAATCACGTGAAGGTGTGATAGGAGTCACCCGCTTGGAACTTTCGAGGTGACGTTTGAAGGAGGAAGGGCGTCGGCGGGAACTGCTGTCGCCGCTACGCGGCTCATTCTCAACTACTTGTGCGCTGCGGCGCCTTTCTTGGGCCTGCCTCCCAAGCGGCCATTTTTCCGGGAGGCCGAAGCTTTGGCCGTGCTCCTCGACCTTCCTCCAAGTGTGCCGAGCCGGGCGGCCATCCAACGTTTGGAGCCGAAGACGCCTTCCAGCAAAGCTGGAAGGTACAGGTCTGCATCCAACTTTGGAAAATGGATTCCGAAGCCGGATGGACTAATTTCGATGGGTTCGAGTTGAGAAGCGCTGGCGTTCTCCAGACCTCGCACCACATTCGGAGGGAACGCCACATCCATTTGTGTGCTGAGGCCAATTACGATGCGGCCACTTTTGCGATCGTAATACGCATTGATCGCCGAAGGAATACGGTCCCGCCTTCGCCCAGCACGCTGAGTGGCTAGTTCGAATTCATCCTGTTTTGC
>Ga0074046_10004594_pt1 | contig 11210 bp, 9 predicted proteins | sample BogForMeECP23OM3_FD_94441 | JGI IMG/M metagenome (GOLD analysis project Ga0074046, IMG submission 94441) | Bog forest soil microbial communities from Calvert Island, British Columbia, Canada - Bog Forest MetaG ECP23OM3 | ecosystem: Environmental > Terrestrial > Soil > Wetlands ...
AGGCGCTCGACCGGCTGACGCTCGCCAACGGACACTTCGAGGTCGACAACGAGGCGACGCATCGCACGGTGACCTACAAGGACTTCAACGTCGTCTTCGACCGATCCGGCGACGTGGCGATCGCCAGAGTCTCGGCGGTCGGGCCGTCAGGGTCGTGGACGATGGAGGCTGAGGCGAGCGACGGCGATGCGCCGACTTTGGCGATCGAGGCGCACGACGTGAGCCTGGCCGATCTCGAGGCGTTCAACAAGAAGCCGCCGCCGTTGTTCGCCGAGGGGCCGATCGGCTTCAAGTTCGACGGGCGCCTCAGGCCAGACCAAACCCTTCAAAGCCTGTCCGGGCGCTTCGCCATGGGCGCCGGGGAGGTGCGGCTCAACAATCCCGACGCGCTCCCGTTCCTCGTCGACGAGGCGTCGGGCCGAGTGGACTGGGACGACGCCGCAAAGCGGCTTCGCATCAGCAACCTGATCGTCCTTGCCGGCGAAACCCATCTGACCGCCGGCGGTTGGGTGGCGCCGCCCACCGATCCCGCCGGACCATGGGCCATGCGTCTTGAATCGGAGGACGCACGGTTCGGCCCCGAACGCCCGGGCGAGAAGCCGGTCGCGCTGAACTCGATCGTCGCCGATCTCCGCTACCTGCCGCTGGAATCGCGCTTCCTCGTCGACGAGTTCGCCGCCAAGGGGCCGACTTTCGACGGCGGCCTCAAGGCCGAGATCGCGTCGGACGGTCCAGGCGTGTCGCTCAAGCTCGACGTCAAGATCAATCCGAGCGTCATGCAGGATGTCGTCCGCCTGTGGCCGCAGTTCATCAATCCCGACGTGCGTGACTGGGCCTCGCACAATCTGCACGGCGGGCGGGTCGAGGGAACGATGGCGGCGAATTGGTCGGCCGCCGATCTCGACGCAATGGATCACAAGCGCGCTGTTCCGCGCGACAGCGTCCATGGGACGTTCTCGACTCGCGACGTCGGCGTCGATCTGCTCCCGGGCCTGCCGATGATGGTGTCGGAGCAAGGCTCGGGAACCTTCACTGGCCGCGACTTCACGGTCTCCGGCGACCGTGCGACGATGGCGCTGTCCCCGACACGACGCATCCAGGGCGACAATATCGTCTTCACCGTCCCCGATACGTCGCCGCGGCCGATCGTCGACGCGCAGGCGCAGGCCCATCTGTCAGGAACCGCCGACGCGCTCGCCGATCTGCTCGGCCGCGAGCCGCTGCGCAAGGAGGCGGGCCTGCAGATCGATCCGGCGACGATCAAGGGGCAGGCGGAGGGGGACCTCATTCTCGACCTCAAGCTCGGGAAAACCGCCAAGCCCGACGACACGCAGTTCCGCGCCACCGGCGCGCTCACCAACCTGACCATCGACAAATTCATCGGCGAGGAGAAGCTCGATCAGGGGAATTTCACCTTCGAGGCCGATCGCAACACCCTGAAGATGGCCGGCGACGGGCAAGTGTTCGGCGCGGCGGCCCATATGGACGTCGGCAGGGCGCCGGGAGAGGAAGGCTCGGCGACCGTGACATTGACGCTCGACCAGGCGGCGCGCGCCAAGCGTGGCTTCAATTTCGGCTGGCTGAATGGACCGTTGCCCGTCAAGCTCAAGGCGCCGCTGACCCGGACGAGCGCCGATGTCGAAATCGATCTCACCCAGGCCGGGATCGACAATCCCGTGCCCGGGGTCTCCAAGGCCGCGGGCAAGCCCGGCAAGGCGAGCTTCCAGGTCAAGCCCGCCCCTTTGGGCGCAACACTCGGCAGTCTCGCGATAGACTTCGGGACCGTCCTCATGCGCGGATCGGCCGATCTCAACATCGACGGCTCCATTCTGGCGGCGAAGATCACGCAGGCGCGCATTTCGGCGGGCGACGACTTGCACGTCGACGTCGTCAACAGCCCCAATGTCATCAAGGCGACCGTGCGCGGCTCGAGCCTCGACGCGCGGCCCTTCATCAAGTCGCTCACCGAGCAGGCCTCGCCCTCGCAGGCGGGGGAGAAGGATTTCGACGTCGACATGAAGATCGCGTCCGTGGCCGGGGCGAACAGACAGTCGATCGCCGGCCTCGAGCTCAACCTCTTGCGCCGGGATGGGAACGACCGTCTCACCATGTTGCGCGGGCGCGTCGGGCAGGGGAGCGTCAGCGCGAACCGGAGTGGCGAGGGGGATCTGCGTCTGGTTTCGACCGACGCCGGCGCCCTGGCCAAGTTCGCCGACCTCTACGCGCGGATGGAGGGCGGCGATGTCGATCTCGAATTGCAGATCGGCGGCAAATCGAGCGCCGGGGCCGCGACGGTGACGAACTTCGCCTTGCGCGACGAGCCGGCGTTCCGCCGCCTGGTGGCGGCGGCGCCTGCGGACGAAGCGGTCGACCCGACCCTTGTGCGCTTCCAGAAGATGACAGTCGTCTTCACACGATCTCCAGGGGCGCTCGAGATCAAGGACGCCGTCATCTACAATCCAACCATGGGGCTGACCACGTCGGGCGACATCGATTTCGTCGCCGGCACGATCGACGTCGGCGGCACCTTCGTGCCGGCCTATTCGGTCAACACCATCCTGACGAAGATTCCGGTCGTCGGCTTGCTGCTCGGCGGCGGACAGAACGAGGGCGTATTCGGCCTCACCTACCGCGTGCAGGGGTCCTTGAGCCGACCGGAGGTGACGGTCAATCCGCTCTCGGCGATAGCCCCCGGCATTTTGCGCAAAATCGTGGGCGTGATGGACAGAAGCGGCGCGCACGGCGGCGTTGCGCCGGGCGAGGCGGTCGCCGTTCCCGCCCCGGCGGCGCCCTCGGGCCGTTAGGCGCTGAATTGCGACGAGAGAGTGGCGGCGCGACTACGTACTATCCCGCATTGAGCGGCGGCGGTCGATTTGACAAACCTAGCGCGGCGGGAACGCCAGGTCACATTATGTTTCATGACAGCAAGGAAATGAAGGCCATTATGTTTCATGACAGCAAAGAAATGAAGGCCATTGCGCCGAGCCGGCCGGCGATCGGCGAGAATTCCGCGGCAGTGGCGATCGACGCCTTTTTCAGCATCGGCGTCGAGTCCATGGTTCTTTCCAGGAAGCTGCTCGACAACACGCAGAAACTGTGTCTCAGCGCCTTGACACACAAGGACGCCAAGGACGTCGGCCGGACCATGGCGGCGTTCGTTAACGCGTCCTATCGGGACATTTCGCAGAACGCCGAGGCCGTTCGCGGCATCTGGCAACGGTTTGTCCGCGATGTCCTCTCTCCGCCGGGTTCCGCCTGAACGGCGCGCGCACCTAAACGAGGTCTCGCGGCGCCTTCCAGTCCGAGAACAATTGCAGTCCAGAAGAGCGGGCGCCGCCGAGACAAAAAACGAACATCGGTTTGTTCCGGATTTCGTCGGAGCAGCGCCGGGGCTCCATCCGAGCTTGCTGGGGAAGCGAACTCGGCAGGATCAAGCCCGGGTTGGAGAGGGGCTTGGCGCCCTCATTCTCCCTGATACTCCCTGGTAGCAGGCGGAAACAGGGAGAATTGGCGGTCTCCGGAGAGGTTTTTGCAGGAAAATTCGTTTTAATAACAATAGCTTGAGGAAAATTGGGGGTGCACGCGGAACAGGACGGTAACAGGGAGATGATTCCGCCATAACAGGGAGATGATTCGCCGTAACAGGGAGACAACAAGGGCAGGGACGCGCAAAACATGGAGATTGGGGCTCCGACGCGAGATGGGCCCTCAAATCCGGGTTCGAAGTCGCGGTTCGAGGCGGCATCAGAACGGCGTAAAACGTATTGATTCGTGTAGCTTGGCGTTCTTTGTTGTGACAGAGCTTTCATCACGAAGGACGCGAAGGCGCAGGAAAAGCGCCGGACGAGCGCATTCAATTTCCCCCCTTCTCGGCCAGCCTTCGCAACGAGGTGAAGTCATAGTTCCAGTCCGCCGCGCAACTCCATGAAAAGCGTTGCGAATAAGACTTGCGTGAATCCGATGGCTCGCGAGGAGGGAATGGGCGAAGCTCTCCACGTGACTTTGGGCTGGTCGCGGAGAAGGTGGCCGCGCAATTGACCCTTCACTCGCCGGCCGACGGGGTCGGAGCGCGACCGCGCCGGGCCGCGCGCGGCCGAGAAAGTGCTGCGAAAATACCACATCCTTTGGCAAAAAATCGGTCTTTAGCACATATGAATATTGCTTATACGCGGCACGTCATCGCTATAGAGCCGCGCGCCGTTTCCTGCCCCGTCTCAATCCGAAATCAAATTTATTGTGTCTTTGCAGGGACTTTTTTGAACCTTAGCGGACGCGCGACGGCGCCAGCCGATAGCTGCCAGAAATCAAGGCGAATTCGGCAAATTGATCGAGAATGGTTGCCGTTCCGGTTGACCAGCGATTCGCCTTCGTAGTTATAGCCGTTTTCCGTTAAGAGCCAAAAGACGCTGCACTTTCTGTTCGGGTCTCCGAGACGGTTCGGGCCGCTTTGGAGAAAGCTGCCGCCGCTGATGATCGCACCGTGTCCGCGATGGCTGCACGTTTGATTGAACGCGGTCTGAGGGAAGCCGGTTTCTTGAAATAACGCTGGGGTCCGTCGGCGAACAGCTGCCGGAGCTGGACTTAAGGCGTGGGAGCCAATTCGACTTTCCTCTCTCACTGCGAAAACAGGGGTTCGAGTCCCCCTTGGGAGCGTAAATAAAATCAATCGCTTAGTTCTAGTTGCAAACTATCCAGGACGGGCAAGATTGTTGACGGACTGCGCGACGAGGCGCTGTTCTGGGGCGTCGTCAAAGGCCAGCAAAGAACGCCGGATCGACTTCGACTTCCTCGACCAACCGCACTTTCACGCCGAGCTTGAGGTCCTTCAACAAAGCGCAGAGGGCTTCGCCGTCCACCAAGTCGATCGCCGGCGCGCCGTCTCGCGTGGCCTCCTTGCGCGCCTCCGCCGTGAAGCTGGCGGTCGTGATGACAAGCCCCTTATCCGCGCGCCCAACCATCGCGCCGCGAAAGTCCCGGACGACGCCCGCACCCACAGACCCCTTCCATCGCTTGGCTTGGAAAAGCACGTGGAATGAAACCAAATTGACCCGAAGCACGCCAATCCCGTCGATCCTCAGAACCGGATGCGCAGTCCAATGGTCGGGTCGACGTTCTGCGTGTACAAATGGCCGTAAGCAAAGCCTACCCAGACGTTTGACACCATCACGCCGCCGTAGAGGTCGACGCGTTTGATCGGCCTGTAGTCGATCAAAAACGAAACAGCGCCTTCGGGGGGGCCTAAACGGGGGGTAGAAATTTCTCGTTTCTAGATATAGTACCCAAATGAGAGACCCCATTTTAAAGTTCACACTCCACCGCAACCGTCCACTACAAAATTCAACGCTAAAAATCATATGCAAAACGAAAGGCCCCATTTTTCGCTTTTCAACAAATGTCAGCATCACTCCACTGCAACCCCTCTCGCTAAACTGTCAACGCTAAAAATCAAATGCGCATGTAGCGTTGGAACCTGTCAAAACGATGCAACTTTTTCGCTGTTCGGTTGTATCGACAATGTTCAAGATTGACTCGAAGTTGCTTCTGCTGCTCAATAGTGCTTTCGCGATCAGAGGCTACTCCCGGGGGCACAGGTCGCGGGCTTAGGCCCATAGTTGGGCGGCGCGTCGACCCTGCGACCCTCCCTCTCAAAACGACCGTTTTTGGGAGGGGTGCGCCCGAAGGCTGAAATCGCCGCGAAGTACGGTTGAGTTTGGAGAGATAGAGCATGGCCTGCGCGGCATCGCGCAAAGAGGCAGCGATGTGGTATCCCAAATCGACGTCCGCCGAGAACGCATTTTCTGGGGGCCTGAGGCCATTGCGGATTGCGCTCTCTCCCCGAGAGACCCTATCGTGCTTCTATGGGGGCGCATCAGCAGACAGAGACGCAGACCGGACCCTCGGTCTCGGCGGCAGTAGAGGCATTCATCGCGCGCTGGCAGGGCCGAGAGGGGGGGCAAGAGCGAGCAAACTACGCCCTATTCCTGACCGAGCTGTGCGACCTTCTGGGCTTGCCCCACCCGGGCCCAGCGTCCGCAGCACACGACGAGAACGACTACGTCTTCGAGCGCGTGGTCAAGGAGCCGGGTCGCGACGGCTCGGTCGCCTCTCGCCGGATCGACCTCTACAAGAAAGACTGCTTCGTCCTTGAGGCCAAACAGTCACGCCAGAAGGGCGGCCACAAGGAGGTTCATGGCCAAGCCGGCCTGTTCGCGTCGGAGGCTGTTCCGCGCGGCCGCAAGGGGGCCGAGCGCGAGTGGGACGTCCTTATGCTGAACGCTCGACGTCAAGCCGAGGACTACGTCCGGCTCCTGCCGAGCACGCACGAGCCGCCACCCTTCGTCGTCGTATGCGATGTCGGCCACTGCCTGGAGGTCTACGCGAACTTTCGGCGCGACGGGAAGGCGTTCGATCAGTTCCCGGATCGTCAATCCTTCCGCATCTACCTTGACGAACTGCGCCGTCCTGAAACCCGCGAGCGTCTTGCGGCGATTTGGACCGACCCACTGTCCCTCGACCCCGCGAGGAGATCAGCGCGGGTCACTCGCCAGATAGCGGAGCGCCTGGCCATCGTCTCGAAGGCCCTCGAAGCGCAGCGACATCCACCCAAGGAGGTCGCCTTTTTCCTCATGCGCTGCCTGTTCACGATGTTCGCGGAGGACGTTGGGCTTCTGCCCGAGAAGTCGTTCAAGGAGGTACTGGGCCGGTGCGAGCAAGAGCCGACCACCTTTGAAAATGACGTTGGCCAGCTCTGGGAGGCCATGGACGTCGGCGGCTGCACGCTATCCGCAAGAAGGTCGCACGCTTCAACGGCGCGTTCTTCGCGCAGCGCACGGTCCTGCCGCTAGGCCGGGAGGAGATTGGCGAACTCCGCCGGGCCGCCAGCTACGACTGGCGCAACGTCGACCCGTCGATCTTCGGGACCCTCCTGGAGCAAGCCCTGGGCGCTGAGGAACGTCGCCGCCTTGGCGCACACTACACCCCGCGAGCCTATGTCGAGCGCCTCGTGGTGGCGACGATCATCGAGCCCCTACGGGCCGAATGGGCGAAAGTGCTGGCGACAATCGAGCGCAAGAAGGGCGAGATCACGGCTCTCGGCCCCCACGACCCACGCCGTGACAATCTCTACAAGGAGGCGCGCAGCCTCGCCATCGGCTTCCACGGCAAGCTCTGCGCCACCCGCGTGCTCGACCCGGCCTGCGGCACCGGCAACTTCCTGTATGTCGCGCTCGAATTGATGAAGCGGCTCGAAGGCGAAGTCATCGACGCGGTTGAGGCGCTCGGCGGGCAAGAAGAAGTGCGATGGCTCGACCGCCAAAATGTCGATCCGCATCAGTTCCTCGGCATGGAGATCAACCCGCGCGCCGCCGCGATCGCCGAGTTGGTGCTTTGGATAGGCTTCCTGCAATGGCACTTCCGCACCCGCTCCGACCCGCCGCCCGAGCCCATCCTACACGCGTTCAAGAACGTGGGGGTCAAGAACGCTGTACTCGACGCCGACATCGGCATCGCCCGCGATGCAAAGGGCAAGCCGCTAACGCGCCTAGGCGCAGACGGCGTGCCGGTCGAGGTCTACGAGTACGCCAACGCTCGACGCCCGAAGTGGCCGCCAGCCGAATATATAGTCGGCAATCCACCCTTCATCGGCGGCAAGGACCTGCGTGCCCGGCTCGGCGAAGAATACACCGAGGCGTTGTGGACAGCTCATCCGCATATGAACGAAAGCGCCGACTTCGTGATGTATTGGTGGGACCGCGCGGCCGACATTCTGACCCGTAAGGGGACCGTGCTCCGACGCTTCGGGCTGGTGACGACCAACTCCATCAGCCAGGTCCTGCAACGCCGAGTTGTCGAGCGTCACGTCAACGCAAAAGATCCAGTCTCGATCGTTATGGCGATCCCAGACCATCCATGGACAAAGGGGTCGCCTGATGCTGCAGCGGTCCGCATTGCAATGACGGTGGCTGAGGCGGGCGCGAGCGAGGGATTATTGTGCGAGGTGACTCGAGAGACCGGGCTCGACACCGACACGCCAATCATCGATTTTGCCGAACGAAGGGGAAAGATCAATTCGGATTTGACCATAGGGGTGGACATCACGACCGCAGTCGCGTTGGAGGCGAACGAAGGGGTTTGTTCTCCTGGCGTGAAACTTCATGGCGCGGGCTTCATCGTCAGGCCGCAAGCGGCGGCAAATCTTGGTCTCGGCAGGCGTCAAGGTCTTGAGCGCCACATCCGTGAGTATCGCAATGGGCGTGACCTGACTTCACGCCCGCGTGGCGTACGGGTCATTGATCTTTTTGGCCTCGATATAGACGCCGTGCGTACTAGATTTCCTGAGATTTATCAGCATATTAAAATGGAGGTGAAGGAGAAAATTATAGTCAAAAAAGGCAAAGAAGTTAAAGTGGGACTATCCAGATTTAAGGAGCGCCATGGCGAACTTAGATCGTTATATCGTGACGGTTGAGACGATGAAACATCGGGTATTTCAGTTCTTACCGGCGGAAATATTGCCCGACAATATGCTAACAGTAGTTGCGTTAGCCGATGCTTTCCACCTCGGCGTACTTTTGTCCCGCTTTCATGTAGCATGGGCGCTGCACGCGGGCGGCTGGCTCGGGGTCGGGAATGATCCACGATACTCAAAATCTCGTTGCTTTGACCCCTTCCCGTTCCCGTCAGCAACCGATCTCCAGAGGCAGCGCATCAGCTCCATCGCTGAAGACCTTGATGCGCACCGAATGCGCGTTATTGCCGAACATCCGCGTCTGACATTGACCGGCCTCTACAACGTGCTCGAAAAGCTGCGCACCGGCGCAAGCCCGGATGCACTGGACGCCCGAGACCGCCGCATATTCGATGACGGCCTTGTGCTGATCCTTATGGAACTGCACGACCGGCTCGACGCGGCGGTGGCGGACCTGTTCGCCTGCGACGAAGTGCGGTCGGGTTCGCGTCAGTCGATGCCGACCATCACGTCGGACGCCTTGATGACCGCATAGGCCTTCTGGCCCTTGACGAGCTTCAACTGATCGACGGCTTCATTGGTGATCGAGGCCGTCAGCATGGCGCCGCCCACGTCGATCACAACATGCGCCGTGGTCGCGCCTTTGTGGACATCGGCGATCGTTCCGTGAAGTTGATTGCGCGCGCTGATTTTCATGGGATTCCCCATTTTGAAGATTGCGAAAACATCGCCACCGAGTACTATCACAGGATATAACGGCGGGGATAGGCTCCAGGCGCTGAGGCAGGCACGGGCGCCTAGTGAAAGTCAAGCACGGGCGCAACACATGTTGAAGCTTGAAACGCTGGTCGTCGCGATCGCTGTATTCGCATCGTCGGTCGCTGCGCCCGCGCAGGCCGGCCAGACCAATGTCGCCGTCGCCGCGAACTTCACCGAGCCGGCGAAAGAAATCGCCGCCCTGTTCAAGCAGAAGACCGGCAACGAGGCGATCTTGAGCTTCGGCGCCTCGGGCCCGTTCTTCACCCAGATCACCCATGACGCGCCGTTCCAGGTGTTTTTGTCGGCCGACGCGGAGAGGCCCAAGGCCGCTGTCGAGGGGGGCTACGCAGTCAAGGGAAGCGAGTTCACCCATGCGATCGGCAAGCTCGTGCTGTGGAGCAAGGTCATCGATGTGACCAACGGCGGCGAGGCGCTGAAGGCGGGCGCCTTCGCGAAAGTGTCGATCGCCAATCCGGCCGCCGCGCCTTACGGAGCCGCCGCGGTCGAGACGATGAAGGCGCTTGGCGTCTATGACGCTCTGAAGGCGAAGATCGTGCAAGGGAACAGCATCGCGCAGGCTTTCCAGTTCGTCGACACCAGGAACGCCGAAGTGGGCTTCGTCGCCCTTTCGCAGCTCTTCGGCGTCACGGCGGGAACCCGCTGGCTTGTTCCACAAGACCTTTATACCCCAATCCGGCAGGACGCGGTCCTCCTCAAGAAAGGCGAGAACGACGAGGTGGCGAAGGCCTTCCTGGAGTTCCTCAAAGGCCCGGAGGCGCGCGCCATCATCGAGAGATTCGGCTACGGACTCGACTGAGGGACCCTTGGAGGCGTTTGCCCATATCTGGCAGCCGGTCGTTCTCACGATCGAACTCGCGACGATCACGACGCTCTCGCTGCTCGTCGTCGCAACCCCGCTCGCCTGGTGGCTCGCGCGGTCGCGCGCTTGGTGGAAGGAGGCCGTGGCGACGGTCGTGTCACTGCCAATGGTGTTGCCGCCGACCGTGCTCGGCTTCTACCTGTTGATCGCGCTTGGCCCCAGCGGACCTGGGGGGGCGGTCGCGGGCCTGTGGGGCGCGCGCACGCTCGCCTTCACTTTCACTGGCCTCGTCATCGGCTCGATTTTCGCTTCCATGCCGTTCGTCGTTCAGCCGATCCGCAACGCTTTCGCCGCGATGGGCGACCGGCCGCTCGAGGTCGCGGCGACGCTTCGCGCCTCGCCGATGCGCGCGTTCTGGATGGTGGCGCTGCCGCTCGCCAGTCCGGGCCTGCTGACGGGTGCGGTGATGGGCTTCGCCCATACGGTCGGCGAATTCGGGGTGATCCTCATGATCGGCGGCAACATTCCCGGCCGCACGAGAGTGATGTCGACCGCCATCTTCGACTATGTCGAGACGATGCAGTGGCGCGAGGCCAACATCCTCGCCGGCGGCATGGTGGTCTTCGCCTTCGCCGTCATTCTTTCGATGATCCTGATCGAAAAGCGCGTCTCCAGGGCGCGCGCATGACCGCGGAAAACGCGATCCACGCAGAATTCAAAGGAACGATCGGCAAGTTCTCGCTCGACGCCGGCTTCACTTCTCCCGCGAAGGGCGTGACCGCTCTCTTTGGCCCGTCGGGCTGCGGCAAGACGACGGTCTTGCGTTGCATCGCCGGCCTCTTGCGCATGAGCGACGGCGTTTGCGAGATCGACGGCGAGCTGTGGCAGGGCCGGGACGGCACGTTTCTGCCGACGCACAAACGGCCGCTCGGCTACGTGTTCCAGGAAGCGAGCCTGTTCCCGCACCTGTCGGTGCGCCGCAATCTCCTGTTCGGCGCGCCGCGGCGAAGCGACGGCGCATTGCGGCAGACGATCGCCTTCGACGAGGTCGTCGATCTTCTCGGCGTCACGCCGCTGCTCGACCGGTCGCCGCGCAATCTTTCCGGCGGCGAGCGCCAGCGCGTCGCGATCGGCCGCGCGCTTCTGTCGCAGCCGAAGCTCCTG
>Ga0074046_10004596_pt1 | contig 11210 bp, 10 predicted proteins | sample BogForMeECP23OM3_FD_94441 | JGI IMG/M metagenome (GOLD analysis project Ga0074046, IMG submission 94441) | Bog forest soil microbial communities from Calvert Island, British Columbia, Canada - Bog Forest MetaG ECP23OM3 | ecosystem: Environmental > Terrestrial > Soil > Wetlands ...
CACTTGGTGCGCGGCGTGATCGCCTTCTCGAGCGCCTCGGGCTTCAGCTTGTAGCCGTCCTCGAGCCGGGTCGGCACGATCACCGGCTCGCCGCCGTTGAGGAGCACCATGTCCGGATAGCTCACCCAGAAGGGCGCCGGGATGACGACCTCGTCCCCCTTGTTCATCGTGACGAGGAAGGCGTTGTAGAGGATTTGCTTGCCGCCCGTGCCGACGATCACGTCGGACGCTTTATAGTCGAGCCCGTTTTCGCGCTTGAATTTCTGCGCAATCGCCTCGCGCAAGGGTGGGATGCCGAGCACTGGCGGATACTTGGTCTCGCCGCGCTTGATGGCGGCGATCGCCGCCTCCTTGATGTTGTCCGGCGTGTCGAAATCCGGCTCGCCGACCGAAAGCGAGATCACGTCGCGGCCCGTGGCTTTCAGGTCGCGCGCCTTCTGCGTGACCACCATGGTCGCGGAGGGCTTGACGCGGCTGAGTGCGTCCGACAGGAAGGCCATGGAACCTTATTCCTTTGCTCTATTGGAGAAAATGCGCGCGGCAGCATAGGGGGGCGAGGCAGCCGTCGCAACCCGCTTGGCCGCGTCAGGCGTCGTCGCCGGCAGCCCAGGCTTTGACCAAGTGGTGCGCGATCGCCATTGGGATCGGCGCCGAAAGCCGGTCCGGGTGGCGCTTTTCCAGCATCGCGCGGACCTCGTCGCGCGAGAACCAGCGGGCGTCCTCGAGTTCGACCTTATCGACAGTGACCGTCCGGCTCTCGGTCTCGGCGAAGCAGCCGATCATCAGCGACGACGGGAACGGCCACGGCTGCGAGGCGAAATAGCGCACGTCGCCGCAGACGATCCCGGCCTCCTCCATGATTTCGCGCCGAACGGCCTGCTCGATCGTCTCGCCCGGCTCAAGATAGCCGGCGAGCGCCGAGTACATGCCCCTGGGGAACCGCGGCTGGCGCCCGAGCAGACAGGAATCGCCGTCGACCGCCAGCATGATCACGACCGGATCGGTGCGGGGAAAGTGATTCATGCCGCAGTTCGGGCATTCGCGTCGCCAGCCGCCCGCGCCGACCTGCGTTCGGGCGCCGCAATTCGAGCAGAAGCTCCGCCGCGCGTGCCAGGCGAGCAGCGCCTTGGCCGCGGCGAGGATGCTGGCTTCCGGCGCAGGAACCAGACCGCCGGCCGCGATCGAGCGCAGATCGACCATCTTGAGATCGTCCCGGCCGGGCAGGACCAGAACGCGTCGGTCGAGGAATCCGTCGCTTGAGTCCGACTGCTCGACAACCGCCTCGTCGTCGAGCAGCGCGGCGAAGACGGGCGCGCCGCCCGGCAGGAGCCCGAGCAGCGCTTCCACGCGGACGCCCCCGAGTTTCGCCGCCTCGGCGAGCGGCATGAGCGGCTCGAGGCCCGCCGCGGTCTTGCTGAGGACCGGCATGTCGCGGGCGACCACGACGACCTTCGCGTCGTCCCGCGCGCGCAGGGCCGCGACGGCTGCGGGGTCCTCGCGCATGGTGGATGCGCGGTCGAGCGGATCGAACGCGTAGCCAAGCCCTTCGAGCGCCCTCATGAGTGTCCTTTCCGCAACGCGCTCATGGATAGCGCGCCTTGAGGCTGTCGATCCGCGCCGCGTCGGCGTCGATGATGCATCCGAGCCTCGGATCACCCCCCTTCGCCGTCATGCCGGCTTCGAACGGCGCGACGTCCTGGCATTCCGAATCGCGCCAGCCGACCCACAGCGATTGCGACTCGCTGAGCGAGCGGCGCCAGCGCGCCTTCTGCGACGACATCAGTCCCTGGCGCGTGTCGATCGCCTTCAGCGCCGCATCCACCGCCGCGTGAAGATCGCGATCGGCCTTGTCGGCGGCGGCGCGCAGGCAGTCGGCGAGGTCGCGCGCGCCGAGCTTGGCCGTGTCGCAGGCCGCCTGTGAAGGCCGCGGCGCGTCAGCGGCCGCGGGCGTCGCGGCGGCGCCAAGCACAGTCAAGACGGCCGCAAGAAGAGCAAAACGCATAATCCAATAGTCCCCTAAACGATCTTTATCCGCTCGCATTGGCCGAAGCAGGGCGGCCGAGGAAGTCGGCCATTCGTATGAGCGCGCGTTCGATAGCCTCCAGCGAATTGGCGTAGGAGAGGCGCAGATAGCCTTCGCCGTAAACGCCGAAATCTGGGCCGCCGATCGTCGCCACGCCCGCCTCCTCCAGCAAGGCGGACGCCAACGGCTTCGCCTTCCAGCCGGTGCGGCCGATATTGGGAAAGGCGTAAAAAGCGCCCTTCGGCGTGACGGCGCTGACGCCGGGAAGGCGATTCAGGCCCTCGACGACCGCCCGGCGCCTGCGGTCGAACTCCGCCCGCATCGCCTCGACCGAATCCTGCGGACCTCCAAGCGCCGCAATCCCCGCAAATTGCGCCGCAGAGTTGACGCAGGAATAGGAATTGACCGCGAGCTTGCGCGCGACCTCGCGCCACGGCTTCGGCCACACCGAGAAGCCCAGCCGCCAGCCGGTCATCGCGTAGGTCTTGGACCAGCCGTCGAGCAGGATCAGGCGCTCGCGGAGCTCGGGATAGGCCATGAGCGAGCGGTGGGCGGCGCGATCATAGGTGAGCTGGCCGTAGATCTCGTCCGAGAGGATGGCGATGTTCGGATGAGCCGCGAGGCCGGCCACGAGCCGGTCGATCTCCTCTCGCGGCGTCACCCCTCCGGTCGGATTTGCGGGCGAATTGAGAATGAGAAGCCGGGTCTTTGGCGTGAGAAGGCTCAGCGTCTCCTCGGCCGAGAAGGCGAAGCCGTTTTCCTCGCGCATCGGGACCGGCACGGGGGTCGCGCCGGTAAACTCGATCATCGAACGGTAGATCGGGAAGCCCGGGTCGGGATAGACGATCTCCGTTCCCTCGGCGCCGAACATCAGGATCGCCATATACATGGCGACCTTGCCGCCCGGGGTGATCAGCACGAGGTCCGGCGAGACCTCGACGCCGAGCCGGCGGGCGAGGTCTTCCGACACCGCCTCGCGCAAAGTCGCGATCCCGGTCGCGTCGGTGTAGCCGTGCTCGCCGTCGCGGAGCGCCTTGACGGCGGCCTCGACGATATGCGGCGGAGTTTTGAAGTCCGGCTGCCCGATGCCGAGATTGATGATGTCCCGGCCCTGCCGCTGCAGCTCCGCAGCCTTCGCGAGCACGGCGAAGGCGTTTTCGTCGCCCATGCGCGCGAATGCGGGATTGATGGCGACGGTCACGGATCGCGCCTCCGGGGAAAGGCGACCCTTTTGGCAAAGGCGGAGCGCGCGGGCAAGGGCTTCGCAGCGCCGACGTTTGCCGGCCGCTATGATTTCGTTCGGTTCAAAAGGTTCAGCAAACTGAGGCGAACCTCGGGCTGGTTATGGTAGCCCAGCCTGTCGGCGAAGCGTCGAATGCGTTCGCTGGCGGCCGACACACCCATCAAGGCGTTTACAAAATCTCGCGACAATTCGGGGCGCCAGCTGCCCTGAAGCTCAGCGTAAATGAATTCGAGGGCGTTCCGCGCGTCTGGATTATCGCGTCCGAACAGATTGTCGAGAAGCCAGGCGAGCGAGACAAACCAGTAAGGCGCGGCTATGCGCGTCCGCCCAGGAGCCTTTTTCGTCTCCCGCGCTGGTGAAATCGATGGCAACAGTGTCGTACACGACCGGCTGCTCTCCCTCGGTCCAATCGTCAGGCCATGTCTGGATCTTGTTCGGCCAACCGACGCTGAAATCAATTGCTCCGAGATATCCAGGCGCTGGCGCGTCTCTGTAATCGACAAAGTTAAATCCGGACCAATCGACCAATTCGCCGTTCCGGACGACTACTCGGCTGTCGGATCGGGCGGACGGGAAGATCACGCCGTTTGCACCCAGCTTTCGGAGCCACAGGCCAACAATCTCCGCGGCGCCGCGGCCTCCGCCGATCGACGGGCATAGCAAGGACGGGAGAAGGTTCCCTAAAGATTCAACCGTCGGCTTGAATGGGAACGCGGCGAAACCGGTTCGCGTGGGCGTTTTGTCGGGGTCGTAGCCATCCGGGCGATATCCAGAAACGTGGAACCCCTGTCTGGAATTTTCGAGTGCGTTAGGCGAGGTTGGGTCAGGCAGAAAGTCTCGCCAATCCAGCGATGACAGGGCGGAGGCAAACCAGTCCGCGGTCCGCGGCGTCCGAAGATCGACGACCCGGTCGATCTCCAGTTCGACGATTCGCATCGGCAAGACGACATAGAGGGGCTTTGCCTCGACTGAGAATCTGGCCGCGAAAGGATGGGGCCTGTCGCCGATCGGCGGGCACAGGAGCAGCAGATCGCGGAGCGGTACGGCCCGCAGAGCAAGCGGAATACTGCCGCGATGCTCGGGCAGCGTGGGATCGATGATCGTGACGAGGCCAGCCTCTAGCGGATTGTGATAGGTCGACAATTCCCGGACGAGAACGCCCTCATCATTCCCGTCCGCAGTCTTGCAAAGGGTGAAGTATCTGCCGCGGCCGAGGGTCAGGTCGCCGGCGAACCGCCTTGGTACGGAGGTGTCCGCGTCGCGGGCGACGCCAAGGCGGCCAAAGCGTTTGTCCCACAAGGCGGCCCCGCGACGGACGTGGTCCTCGCTCGGCGCCCCGGTAAAACCCGAGAATGACGCGGCCATCGCCGCCCGACCGTCGTCAGCCAGATCGTCCAGACCGATCTGCTTGAGCACAAGCTTACAGGTGGAGAAAGCGTCAGGGGGCGTCATGGACAGACTGGCTTCAGGCCGTCAACCCCCAACCTATCACGCGAGACCAGCGGGCGGCAACGGCTCGGGCCGACCAGAAGGGCTCTGCGAGCGCGCAATGGTTCGAGCCGCCGAACGGGCGCTATCCGCCGAGCGCCTCACGCTCCTTCAGGAGCGCGGCGAGCGCCTCCTCCTGCTCCGCGATGCGGTCCGCAGCGCGGCCCTCGTCTCCGGCCCCAGATAATGCGGCGGCCTGCTCGGTGAGCGCCCTGATGTTGCCGCGGATAGCGGCGATCCGCTGGTCGAGGTCTTGAAGCGATGCGGCGTCCGCCATGGAGAATCCTCTTGGTTGGCAAGTTCGTTGGCAACAGATGGCCAGAGCGAGAGACTCGCGAGGGCCGGGTCGTTCACCCGGCCCTGCGGGGTCGTCCTCAATCAACTCACCCGAGCGCCTTTTCCAGCACGCGCCTCAAGCGCGCCGCGAAGGCCGGCGGGTCTTCGACCTGGCCGCCCTCGAGCATGCGCGCCTCGTCGAGGATGAGGTGCGCCGAATCCTCGATCAGCGGCTTGTCCTTGCCGTCCTTCAGCCGGCCGGCGAGCGAGAGGGTCAGCGGATGGGTCGGGTTCACCTCCAGGATGGGCTTTGCGCGTTCGCTGAGGCGCCCGTGCGCAGCCAGCATCTTTTCCAGCTGCCGATCGGGGCCGAAGTCGGGGGCGATGAGGCAGGCGACGCTGTCGGTGAGGCGATCGGAGGCGCGCACCTCGGCGACCTCGTTCTCGAGCGACTGCTTGATGAAGGCGATGAGGGTCGCGACGTCGCCCGAGGCTTCGGCCGGCGCCGTCGCGCCCTCGACGAGCGCGATCGCCTTGATGTCGGTCGCGCCCTGGCTCACCGACTTGAACGGCTTGCCGTCGAAGCCCGCGGCGGTCGAGACCCAGAAGGCGTCGACCGGATCGGAGAGCAGCAAAACTTCCACGCCGCGTGCGCGAAACCCTTCGAGTTGCGGGCTCGCGGCGAGACGCTTCCCATCGTCGCCGGTGAGGTAATAGATCGCGGTCTGGTTCTCGCGAAGGCCCGCGACGTAATCGGCGAGCGTGCGGCCGCCGTCGGGATGGCTCGTCGTCGCAAAGCGGGCGATCTTGAACAGGCCGTCGCGCCGCTCCGGGTCCTCGTACAGGCCCTCCTTGAGGACGGCGCCGAAGTGCTCCCAGACCTTGGCGAATTTCTCCGGCTCGCTCTCGGCGAGCTTGCCGAGCTCCTGCACCACGCGATTGGTCACGCCCTTGCGGATCGCGGCGAAGACCTCGCTCTTCTGGATCAGCTCGCGCGAGACATTGAGCGGCAGGTCGGCGCTGTCGACGACGAGGCGGACGAAGCGCAGCCAGCCGGGCAGGATGTCGGCGTCTTCGGTGATCAGCACGCGGCGGACATAGAGCTTGTTGCGCCCTTTGCGCGACGGATCGAACAGGTCGAACGGCCGCGAGCCGGGAATGAAGGCGAGCACGGTATATTCGTGCCGCCCCTCGGCGCGCCAGTGAAGCGTCAGAGCCGGCTCGTCGAACTGGCCTGCGAGGCCGCGGTAGAACTCGACGTAGTCCTCGGGCTTGACGTCGGACTTGGGCTTCGCCCAGATCGCCGAGCCGTCGGCGACCCGCTTCGGCTCCTCGCCCGGCTTGCCGACAAAATCGACCGGAACGGCGACCGCGCCGGAATGCTCGCGGATGATTCGCTCGACCCGCCACGTATCGAGGAACTCCTGCGACTCGGCGTTGAGATGCAGGACGACCCGCGTGCCGCGCGCCGGCGCCTCGTCGAGCGCGAGCGGGGCGATTGTGAACGAACCCTTGCCGTCCGACGACCAGCGCCAGGCTTCGCCAAGGCCCGCCCGGCGCGTCTCGACCACGACCTCGTCGGCGACCATGAAGGCCGAATAGAAGCCGATGCCGAACTGGCCGATGAGGGCCTGCGCCTCGCTCTTGGCGTCTTCCGCCGCGAGCTTGTCGAGGAAGGCCTTGGTGCCGGAGCGGGCGATGGTGCCCAGGCCCGCGGTCAGGTCTTCGCGGGTCATGCCGACCCCGTTATCGGAAACGGTGAGGGTTTTTGCGTCCTTGTCGAGCGCGACCGTGATCGCGAAGGGCGCGCCGTCGGCGATCAGCTCGGGCTTCGCCAGCGCCTCGTAGCGCAGCTTCTCGCAGGCGTCGGCGGCGTTGGAGACGAGCTCGCGGACAAAAATCTCCCGGTCGGAATAGACCGAGTGAACCATGAGGTGCAGCAGGCGCGAAACGTCGGCTTCGAAGCTCTGCGTCGTCGCAGCCTCGTTGATCGGGGTCTTGGCGTCGGCGGTCAAGTTTCAACCTCGCTTTAGGACTGAAGGAATTGGGCCGGCCGGCAGTCGCAGCGGCCGGCCCCGATATCGTCGGCTTGTCGCCCGGATTCAAGCCCGCTTCGGGCCGCGTTTGCGCCAACCCGGCGCAATTCTCATGGGGACATTGAAAGCCGGCGCGAAGGCGCCACATGCGGGGTCGTCGAGACGCCATGACCGACCAACCGAGCCTCATCGACATCGAGCCCGCCCTGCCGGAGGGTTTCTGTTACGAGCCCGATTTCCTCGATCGCGAGGAAGAGCGCGCGCTTGTGACCGCCATTAAAGGGTTGCCGTTCAAGCCCTTCGAATTCCATGGTTTTGAAGGCAAGCGGCGGGTGGTGTCTTTCGGCTGGCGCTACGATTTCAAGGAGGCGAAGCTCCGCGAGGCGCCGCCCATCCCGGATTTCCTCCATGCCGCGGGCGCAAAGGCCGCGCGCTTCGCCGAACTTCATGCGCACGCCCTCGAGCAGCTTCTGGTGACGGAATATCACCCCGGCGCGCCGATCGGCTGGCACATTGACCGCCCGATCTTCGCCGACGTGATCGGCGTTTCGCTCCTCGCCTCCTGCACGTTCCGCTTCCGCAGAAAATCGGGCGGCGCATGGGCGCGAGCCTCGCTCATGCTCGAGCCGGGCTCGGTCTACCTCTTGCGGGGTCCGGCCCGGACGGCGTGGGAGCACAGCATCCCGCCCGTCGAGAAGCTCCGCTACTCGCTGACGTTCCGCACGTTTAGGAAAAAGGCGCGGCCGTGAGCGCCTCACTGGGGCCAAAACCGCCTCGCCGGACGGCTTGGCCGTCCGGCACCGTCAGCTCTCCGCTGTCGTCAGCGCCAGCGCGTGCAGGTCTCCGCCCATCTTGCCCTTGAGGGCGGCGTAGACCATCTGGTGCTGCTTCACCTTGCTCACGCCCTTGAAGGCGGCCGAGACGACGCTCGCGGCGTAGTGCTCGCCGTCGCCGGCGAGGTCCTTCACCTCGACGCGCGCGTCGGGGAACGCTGCCCTTATCATCGTCTCAATCTCAACGCGGGACATGGCCATGATTGCGATTCTCCTTGATCTGCAGCGCTTCTTCCGCCTCGCGCGCCTCGGCCTCGAGCCGGGCGACGACGTCTTCGGCGGGCTCGGCGGCCGCGATGGTGACGCCGTGCGTCAACAAGATCATGCATTCGCCCGGCTCGCTCGAATTGACGGCAAGGACGTGGTCCGGGCGGATGTACGAGAAGCCGCTGCGGGTCTTGACCACCAGGAACGGAATCATGCCCCTTCTCCCTTCGAAGGCGCCATCATCTCCGGGAGCCAACTTTCGTAGGTCTTGAGGAGCGCGGCAAGTGGGATCGGCGCCGAGCCGCCGAGTTTCAACGCGTCGCCGCCGGTCACGCCAATGCGAAGGACCGGGACTCCGGCGCGCTCCGCCTCCCCGATCACGGCGCCCGTCGTCTCCGGCGCCGTGGTCGCGACGTAGCGGCCCTGGTCCTCGCCGAAAAACACGGCGTGCTCCGGCCCGTCGAGCGCAACCGTCGCCCCGACGCCGCCCGCGATCACCATCTCCGCGAGCGCCACGGCGAGGCCGCCGTCCGACAGGTCCTGGACGCCGGTCACGCATCCGGCCGCGATCAGGCCCGCGACGAATTCGCCGTTGCGCCGCTCGTCGGCGAGGTCGACCGGCGGCGGCGCGCCCTCGTCGCGGCCGGCCGCGACCGCGAGCCACGCGGAGCGGCCGAGCCACCCGGGAGCGCCGCCGATCAAGAGAATGTCGTGGCCCGCGCCCTTGAACGAGGGCGAGGCGGTCTTCGTCACGTCGGAGATAAGGCCGACCCCCCCGATCGCCGGGGTCGGCGGAATGCCCGCGCCCATCGTCTCGTTGTAGAGCGACACGTTGCCCGACACGATCGGGAATTCGAGCGCCTTGGCCGCGTCGGCGATGCCGGTGATGCAGCCGACAAGCTGCCCCATCGCGTGCGGCTTCTCCGGGTTGCCGAAGTTGAGATTGTCGGTCAGCGCCAGCGGCTTGGCGCCAACGGCGACGAGGTTGCGCCACGCCTCCGCCACCGCCTGCTTGGCTCCCTCGCGTGGGTCCGCCTCGCAATAGCGCTCGGTGCAGTCGGTCGTGAGCGCCAGCCCCTTCGGCCCGTCGCCGAGCCGGATGACCGCCGCGCCGCCGTCCGGCCCCTGCACCGTGTTGCCGAGGATGAGCGAATCGTACTGCTCCGTGATCCACCGCTTGGAGCAGAGGTTCGGCGAGCCGAGGAGCTTGATCAGCGCCGCGTCGGTCGCGAGCGGGGCCACGACCGCGGCGGAGTCGATCACGGGCGAAGGCGTCGTCGGGGCCCATGGCCGGTCGTAGAGCGGCGCCTCGTCGCCGAGCTCCTTGATCGGCAGGTCGGCCTTGACCCGCCCCCCATGCTTGATGACGAAGCGCTTGGTGTCGGTGGTCTTGCCGATGACGGCGAAGTCGAGCCCCCATTTGCGGAAGATGTCCTGGGCCTGTGCTTCGAGCTCGGGCTTCAGCACCATCAGCATGCGCTCCTGGCTTTCGGAGAGCATCATCTCGTAGGCGGTCATGCCGGTCTCGCGGCAGGGGACCTTGTCAAGGTCGAGTTCGACCCCGAGGTTGCCCTTCGCCCCCATCTCGACCGCCGACGAGGTCAGGCCCGCGGCGCCCATGTCCTGGATCGCGACGACGGCGCCCGACGCCATGAGCTCGAGGCAGGCCTCGAGCAGGAGCTTTTCGGCGAAAGGATCCCCGACCTGCACGGTCGGTCGCTTCTCCTCGGCATCCGCCTCGAAGGCGGCCGAGGCCATGGTCGCGCCGTGGATGCCGTCCCGGCCCGTCTTCGAGCCGAGATAGACGATCGGGTTCCCGACGCCCGTCGCGGCGGAATAGAAAAGCCCATCAACCCGCGCCACGCCGACCGCCATGGCGTTGACCAGAATGTTGCCGTCGTAGCGGCTGTCGAAGCCGACCGACCCGCCGACCGTCGGCACGCCGAAGGAGTTGCCGTAGCCGCCGATGCCGGCCACCACGCCCGCAACGAGATGCCGGGTCTTGGGATGCTCGGGCGCGCCGAAGCGCAGGAAGTTGAGGCTGGCGACAGGGCGCGCGCCCATGGTGAAGACGTCGCGCAAGATGCCGCCGACTCCGGTGGCGGCGCCCTGATAGGGCTCGATGTAGGAGGGGTGGTTGTGCGATTCCATCTTGAAGACGCAGGCCTCGCCGTCGCCGATGTCGATCACGCCCGCGTTCTCGCCCGGCCCCTGGATCACCCACGGCGCTTTGGTCGGCAGGCCCCTGAGGTGCAAGCGCGAGGATTTGTAGGAGCAGTGCTCGTTCCACATCGCCGAGACGATGCCGAGCTCGGTGAAGGTCGGCGTGCGGCCGATCAGCGCGACAAAGCCGGCATACTCGTCGGCCTTGAGCCCATGCGCGATCGCCAGCGCCTCGTCGACTTTCGGTTCGTCAGCGCTCAATGTTGCGTCTCTCTCAATCCGGGATTCCGCCCCGCCAATAGCCCCGGGCGGCGGGGATCACAAGCTTTCCGCCGGAGAGCGAAGACAGTGGGCCGCTGCAAGGCGCCCAAGGCGCTCGCACAGTCATGTCGCAAGGGAGGCGAATTCCGGTCACTGGTGGTCTGTTGGCCAATGGGGAGATTGCGCAAATACCGGACGCTCCCCGACGGTGTGGCGAACGGGTCAAATCGACCCTGAGCCGACCTTGCCAATTGGCCCGGAACGCGCAGTGAACGCCGAACACCGGCTGTAGGCCGAACGCCAAGGCGTCGACAACCAGAAGAAAGCCTCGCCCCCTTGACCCATTAGAGAACACAATCCGGTCAGGAGCTGTTCCGCAACTCCGGACGCGCCATCGCCCACTCAAACTGAATAGCTCGCTCAGCTATTTCGGCGCAATCCAATAAACCGTGCTACCGAAGCCGTTAAGAGCTGCCTCGAATCCCTCCTTTCGCAGTACTTCTCCAGATATATACCCGTCAGTCACGATACGCCCGGAAAGCAAATCGCTAACGGAGTGTAACCGTTCACATGCCCCCGCATGGTATTGAGTTTTCGCGCGCGCTTGCGTTTGCCGTTGCGGGGTGAGGATGAGTTAGCCGTTCATGCGCGGCGAGGACCTTTGTCCGCTTTTGGCGAGA
>Ga0074046_10004597_pt1 | contig 11207 bp, 8 predicted proteins | sample BogForMeECP23OM3_FD_94441 | JGI IMG/M metagenome (GOLD analysis project Ga0074046, IMG submission 94441) | Bog forest soil microbial communities from Calvert Island, British Columbia, Canada - Bog Forest MetaG ECP23OM3 | ecosystem: Environmental > Terrestrial > Soil > Wetlands ...
CCAGCCGATCCCGTTCCATCAGAGAAGATAAGGATGTTCTTCCCCACGATTACTTACCCTCATATTCGTCGCCGTAGACTCTCACGCCACGATCACCTCGCTACATTCTGCACATCACTTTATCTTGCGTGAAGGTGCCAAGGCGCATTCGCGCGGATCGCGGGAAGGTTCAATCCTATTTCGAGGAATAGATCACGCGCGCTCCCTGCCGCAGCTCTATCTCCGCTGTCTGCCAGAGTGACACCGCCACATCGAAAGCGGCTCGGGCAATGATTAGGTTTCCGGCGCGAGCAAGCACCTCTTGTCCTGCCTGCTCCAAGCGCACGACCTTGAACGAAAGCTCGCCCCACTCGACCATGGGCGATGAGAACATACGGGGAACGTAGAGTCAAGCTGAATTGGTTTCGGTTGGATATTTGGCCACCTCTAACGAACCAAAGGCTGTTAAAGCTATCGCCAAGTAAAGCGGGTATCCGGGACACCCGATGAATCTCACCGACTACCATGCGAAATATTTTGCGCATGAACTGACGAAGCGAAGTCCGTCAGACAGCGTGGAAATGCTCGCCGGTGTTCTCTCGGATGCCCAAGTCGATCTGAACCCGCATCAAATTGAAGCTGCGCTGTTTGCCTTTCGAAATCCGTTCTCGCACGGAGCGATTTTAGCCGACGAAGTAGGTCTAGGCAAAACCATCGAGGCGGGTCTTTTGCTCGCACAGCGTTGGGCAGAACGGAGGCGCAAGCTCCTCGTGATTTTGCCTGCAAATTTGCGCAAGCAATGGAATCAAGAACTCGCCGACAAGTTCCACCTCCCCTCAATTATCATGGAGAATCGAAGCTTCAACGCTGCGATCAGCTGCGGGAATCTTAACCCGTTTTCTCAGAGCGCGATTGTACTCTGCTCTTACCAATTTGCTCGGAGCAAGGAGCCATATCTTCGTCAAGTGGCTTGGGATTTGATTGTCATTGACGAGGCTCATCGACTTCGAAACGTCTACAAGACATCCAGTCGCATCGCGCGGGCGATCAAACAAGCTGTTAGCTCCTTTCCCAAGGTCCTGCTCACGGCTACCCCGCTTCAGAATTCCTTGCTAGAGCTATACGGACTTGTCAGCATTATCGATGATTTTACCTTCGGCGACTTGAACAGCTTCCGAGGACGCTTCACACGTTTGGGCAATCAGGCGGATTTCTCTGAACTGAAAGAGCGCCTAAAGCCCATATGCAAGCGAACATTGCGCCGCCAGGTGCTCGAATACGTTTCCTTTACTGACCGTCATGCCTTGGTACAGGAGTTCATTCCGTCAGCCGACGAGCAAAAGCTCTATAATCTTGTGTCCGACTATCTTCAGCGACCAGTTCTTTATGCATTGCCTGCTGGACAGCGCCAATTGATGACGCTCATTCTGCGGAAACTACTCGCATCATCTACTTATGCGATCTCGGGCACACTTGATGGTCTCGCCAAGAAGCTTGAGGCTGCCGCAGCGACCTCTGAGACGGTCTCATCCCCGCCCGATGATTTGCCGGATAATATCGAGGATATTGATGAGCTTGCCGATGAATGGGAAGAAGACAGTGAGTCGTTCCCTGATCAACAGCCCACCTTGACGCCCGAACATCTCGCTCACTTGCGTGCCGAGCTTGAGCAGCTCCGCGAATTTAGGCGGCTAGCAGCTTCAGTGGTGAAGAATTCAAAAGGTGAAGTGCTGCTAACGGCTCTTCGGCGTGGATTTGCCGCTGCGGCAAAAGCACAAGGCGGCGTCACGCTTCAGCAGAAAGCAGTCGTTTTCACGGAATCCCGCCGAACGCAGGAATATCTTTTTCGCGTCCTCGAACAAACGGAATTCAAGGGCAAAACTATGATTTTTAACGGGGTCAACAACGATCCCGCCTCCAAAGCTATTTACCAACAGTGGCTTGCAAAACACGCTGGTACGGACCGGGTTACCGGTTCGCCGACCGCCGATTTGCGCGCAGCCTTGGTTGACCATTTCCGTGACGAAGCATCAATCCTGATTGCCACAGAAGCGGCGGCGGAGGGCATCAATTTGCAATTTTGTAATCTAGTCGTGAATTATGATTTGCCTTGGAATCCCCAACGCATAGAACAACGGATAGGTCGGTGTCACCGCTATGGACAGAAATTTGATGTGGTTGTCGTGAACTTTTTGAACAAAACTAACGCGGCGGATCAGCGTGTCTATCAGCTACTCGATGAAAAGTTTCGACTTTTTAACGGCGTATTCGGAGCAAGTGACGAGGTGTTAGGTGCCGTAGAATCCGGTGTCGACTTCGAAAAACGAATCGCTGCGATCTACCAGAAATGCCGCTCGCCAGAACAGATTCAGTTCGAGTTCGACCAGCTTCAGAAAGAGCTAGAAACGACCATCGCGGAAGGTCAGCAAGATGCTCGTGAAAAGCTTTTAGACAACTTCGACCAGGAAGTGGTCGAGAAGGTACGAATCGAGAGCCACAACGTTCTTGATCGCTTCAATCGCCAGCTCTGGCTGATGACGCGGCACGTTTTGGCTGATCATGCCCGCTTTGAGGATTCCGACTACAGCTTCACGCTGCACAACAACCCCTTCAGCGGCGAAACAATACACCCTGGTCCGTATCGTATTGGAAAGAAAATTGAGGATGTAAACACCTACCGGGTAGGCCATCCTCTAGCTCAGCGAGTACTTGATCGCGCCAAGGCTGCGTCCACACCGATAAGTCAGCTTGCCTTCCAATTGACGGGTAGCGGGAAAAACATCGCAATTTTGGTTCCGTTCATTGGACGGAGGGGCTGGCTACGCTGCACTCGTCTGACGGTAACGGCTCTAGAAGTCGAAGACCATTTGCTCTTTTCAGCCCTTGATGATGGCGGGGAAGCCTTGGATCACGCTCAATGCCATCGGATTTTCGATCTACCTGCGCAGGATGAGGGGGTGCTTGCGTTGCCTTTAAGCATTACAGCGAAGATTGAGGGACTTGCCGCCCGCGCGCGAGAAACGACACTTGAGGAAATGGGGACTCGAAACGGTCGATGGTTCGACATTGAAATTGAAAAGCTCGAAGATTGGGCAGAAGATCGCAGAGCTACCCTGAAGGCAGAATTGGATGAACTGGACGAGGCACTCAAACTCGCTCGTAAGAGCGCCCGTGCCGCGCCAACGCTTCCCGAAAAACTTGAGCGGCAACGCGAGGTCCGCAAACTAGAGGGGCGGCGTGACGATGCGTGGCGCGCTTATGATCAAGCTACGCGCGATTTAGAAAAACAGAAAGACTCGCTGTTGGACGACATCGCCAAACGTCTTGAGCAGCATGTCGAAGAGGAGATTCTTTTCACAATACGTTGGCGTATTGTCTAGTTTTCAAGAGAGCAGCGACCCAGGACGCGGACGAAGAATGACAAACGAACACAAGAATGAACCAGAGAAACTGACTTTGATGTCACTGGACCCGGTGATCGGGCGGCGAACGGAACTCTTGCAGCTATTTCCAGAGGCGCGCACAGAAGGCGGAAAGATTGACTTCGACCAACTGAAGCGCGTCCTGGCTGAAACTGTTGACACAGGGAAGGAACGCTATGGGATAATCTGGCCTGGGAAGGCTGACTGCTTCAGGACTATCCAAGCGTCGAGCGTTGCCACGCTACGCCCTGCACCTAATGAGAGTGTCAACTTTGACACAACCGAGAATCTGATTATCGAGGGGGACAATCTCGAGGTGCTGAAGATCCTTCAAAAATCATATTTGAACAAGGTCAAGATGATCTACATCGACCCACCTTACAACACGGGTAACGATTTTATTTACCCCGACAATTACGCGGAAAGCCTTCAGACCTATCTGGAATATAGTGGGCAGGTGGATGCTGAAGGACGCAAGTTCGGAACCAATACTGAAGCCGACGGTCGTTTCCATTCGAAGTGGCTGAACATGATGTATCCGCGACTTTACCTTGCGCGAAACCTTTTAAGAGAAGATGGCGTCATCTTAATTAGCATTGACGATGCTGAACTCGACAATTTGCGAAGAATACTTGCAGAAATTTTTGGCGAAGAGAACTTGATTGCATGCATGGTGTGGGAAAAAGGTCGCAAAAACGATGCTAAATTGATTTCTGTAGGCCATGAATATCTACTTATTTACGCTCGCTCCCTGGAACGGCTTAAAGAGCTGAACACTGTCTGGCGCGAAGAAAAGCCAGGGGCTAGGGAAATTTGGGAATACTACGTTAAGCTCCGCGAAGTGAACGGACAAGATGACAAGAAAATTGAAGCTCAGCTACAAGCATGGTTCTCCTCCTTACCAAAAACTCATCCTTCTCGAAAGTGGTCACGGTACAGGCGCGTGGACAAGAATGGTCCTTGGCGTGACGACAACATTTCGTGGCCTGGTGGTGATGGACCAAGGTACGACGTTATCCATCCTGGAACCGGGAAGCCATGCAAGGTTCCCGAACGTGGGTGGGTGTATTCTAAACCTGAGACAATGCAACTTCGCATCGCTCAGGGGATTGTCGAATTCCGCGATGATCATACCGAGCCGCCGTATCGTAAGTCGCACATCCGTCCAATTGCCAATGAATTCGATGACATAGAAAACCGAGAACTCGACGATGAGTTTGAGTTAGAACCTGACGAGGAGCTCGCCACTCAAGTCCGCGGGAGTTATTTCTACAAGCAGTCGCAAGTCTCGGTAAAGTATCTCCGGAAATTGATGGGCGCAAAGTTGTTCAATAATCCCAAAGATCACGAGGAGCTTAGGAAGCTAATCTTTTATATGATAGGCAAGGAAGCAAACGACATAGTGTTGGATTTTTTCGGAGGCTCTGGAACAACTGCAGAAAGCGTTTTGCAACTGAACCAGGAACAGAGAACTAATCATAAGTTCATAATTGTTCAGTTGCCGGAACCGTGTAATCCAAAAGAAAAGAGTGGAAAGGCGGCGTTGTCGGCTGGACTTGCTACCGTATGTGAGGTCGCGAAGGAGCGTGTCCGTCGCGTGATTCGGAAGTTGAACGGTGACGGCAACGGCAAGCTCGATCTTGAAGGTCTGAAACAGCAGGACCGTGGATTTCGTGTTTTCAAGCTTGCGGAGTCCAATTTCAGGGTATGGGATGCAGAAACAGCAAGCGATCATGAGACACTTGAGAAGCAGCTCGCGCTGCATATCGATCATTTGCGTGCAGACCGAACGACATTTGATGTTCTTTATGAGATTCTTCTCAAGAGTGGCTTTTTGCTGACGGCAACAGTCGAGAAGATTAGCCTTGCTGGTAAGACCGTATTTGGAGTAGCAGGAGGGGCGCTTCTCATTTGCTTGGAGCGTGAGCTAACCCTCGAACTTATCCGCGCGATGACGGATAAGAAGCCGGAGCGGGTCGTTTGCCTCGATGAAGGTTTTGCTGGCAACGATCAATTAAAGACGAATTCCGCTCAGACCTTCAAAACCAGGAATATTGTGTTTCGGACTATTTAGCAGTCATGAAACTTCAATTCGACGCTAATCAGAGTTTTCAGCTAGATGCAATCGCGGCTGTTACTGACCTCTTCGAAGGTCAACCCCAAGGCGCGTCTGAGTTTTCGGTTATCAAGATGCCTGAAGATACGCAGCTATTCGCAGGACAAGAACGCAGCGAACTAGGTCTCGGTAATCGTCTTTTGCTGGATGATAGTAAGTTGCGGGAGAATACGCGCATCGTTCAGGCTCGCAACGATATCGAGATTGCCGACGACGCCGCTGCACTGGAGACATGGGAGCTATTTGATGATGCCACCAGGTCTGCGCGCCCCTGTCCGCATTTTTCTGTCGAAATGGAGACTGGAACAGGCAAGACCTACGTTTATTTGCGTACGGTATTTGAGCTATCGCGTCTATATGGATTTAAAAAATTCATCATCGTGGTGCCGAGCGTCGCAATTCGTGAAGGCGTGCTCAAGAATATCGAGATTACAGGAGGACATTTCCGCGCGCTCTACGATAATATGCCGTTTGAACATTTTGTCTACGATGCAAAGCGAGTGACTCGCTTGCGTCAGTTTGCCACCGGGAACACGCTCCAAATCCTCATCATCAATATTGATGCATTTCGCAAGAATTTCATCGGGACAGAGGCAGAGCAAAAAAGCAATGTCATCTACAAGGAGAGCGACAAGCTGTCAGGACGCCAACCTATGGAGTTTGTTCAGGCGGCGCGCCCAATAGTCATCATAGACGAGCCGCAGTCGGTGGACAGTACGGATAAGGCGCAGGAGGCAATCAAGGCATTGAATCCGCTTTGTACGCTGCGCTACTCTGCGACGCACCGAAATCCATACAATCTAGTTTATCGCCTTGACCCTGTGCGCGCCTTCGAGCTGCGGCTTGTCAAGCGAATCGTGGTTGCGAACCCGGAGGGTGAAGGCGGCGCAAACGACGCCTTCATCCGCGTAGAGGACATCAGCTATAAGCCGTCAATTAAGGCTAAGCTGCGCATCCATGTGCAGACATCCGACGGTCCTAAAGAAAGGGCTATCAATATCAAGAATGGCGATGACCTGTTTGTGCGCTCGAACGAGCGCGCAGCTTACGCCCAAGGATACTCGGTCGCGGAGATTAACGCTGAGCCTGACGCTGAATTCATTCGTTTCACGAATGGTTTGACATTGCGGCTCGGTCAGGAAGTGGGGGGAATGCGCGATGATGTATGGCGGGTGCAAATCCGCCATACGGTGAAGAAGCATCTCGACAAGGAGCTACAACTTCATAATCGCGGAATCAAGGTGTTGAGCCTGTTCTTCATCGACCGGGTTGCGAACTACCGGGATTACGACGCAGCCGGAAGGCCAACGAAGGGCAAGTTTGCTCAGTGGCTTGAGGAGGAGTTTTCTGCGCTTGCGAAGGAGCCGCGTTACCGCGTACTCGAATGGACCAAGCAGCCAATCGAGCGGCTTCACAACGGTTATTTCGCGCAAGACCGAAAAGGAGTCTTTAAAGACACCAAAGGCGACACGCAGGCTGATGACGATGTCTATAACCTTATCATGAAGGATAAGGAGCGGTTGCTGTCACTCGACGAACCGCTACGGTATATTTTTAGCCATTCCGCGTTGCGGGAGGGTTGGGATAATCCCAACGTCTTCCAGATTTGTACGCTGAACGAAACTAAGAGCACTATGAAGAAGCGACAAGAGATCGGGCGCGGTCTGCGACTGCCGGTTGATCAGGACGGCAAGCGCGTGTTCGACGAGTCCATCAACAAGCTTTACGTTATGGCGAACGAGTCTTACGAGGATTTTGCCCGCTCGCTGCAAACGGAATACGAGGAAGACTGTGGCGTTACCTTCGGCAAATTGCCAATCACCGCAATTGCTCGGATTACGCGCGCTGTGGACGGTGTAGAAGTAGCGATTGGTAAGGACGCTGCGGAGGTCATCCGGGCAGCGCTAGTTAAGCAAAATATGCTTGAGATCGATGGACGTATTGGCGCTGCATTTGATACTCAGAGAAAGGATTTCAAATTGTCGCTTCCACCAGAATATTCCGATCTGGAGCCAGCGATAGTTGACCTGTTGGCAGCCCATCAAATTGAACGGCACATTCGAAAGGATAGCGATGAAAAGCCAAATCGCCTCAAGAAGCAAGTCGTACTCAGCCCGGACTTCGAGGCTTTATGGAATCGGATCAAGCCCAAAACAACCTATCGGGTAGAGTTCGATACCGAGATACTTGTGGCGCGTGCCGTTGCCGCACTCAAGAAGATGGAGAAAATCGAACCGCCCAGAATCAAGGTGACTGCGGGGCTTGTTGAAGTTCGTAGAGGTGGTGTTGTGACTGAGGCGGTAAGTGCCGCTGAGGAAAAGGTGAGTCAGACGCGCTACGCAGTGCCCGATGTACTTGCCTATTTGCAGAATGAGACTGAGCTGACCCGCTCCACATTATTTCAGATTCTCAAGAACTCTCGGAGGCTCGGCGAATTCTTGATCAATCCCCAACGCTTTATGGATCAGGTAGCGTCGATTTTTAAATTCGAATTGCACCGTCTTCTCGTGGACGGCATCAAATACGACCGCATTGAGGGAACCGGCTCCGAAAGTGAGTGGGAGATGGTGCTTTTTAAGAACGAAGAGCTGATCAATGTTTTGACAGCGCTGCGAGTTAAGAAGTCGATCTACGATTATGTGGTTTATGAATCCGAGGTGGAGCGTGAATTTGCCAAATGCCTCGATCAGCGCGAAGACATTCGACTGTTTGTCAAGCTACCGGTTTGGTTTAAGGTTGAGACGCCGGTTGGCACGTATAATCCAGATTGGGCTATCGTTAAGAATGAAGACGAAACAATCTATCTGGTGCGAGAGACGAAGGGTACCAAGGAGTTTATGAAGCTCCGCACGGCTGAAGCAGACAAGGTCCGTTGTGGTCAACGACATTTTGAAGCATTGGGCGTATCGTTTAAAGTTGCTACTAGAGCAGATGAAATTTAGCTGCAACTTCTGTCAGGTATGGCGATAATCACCAGGTTCCGTCCTGAATCCGTAGCATCGCGGGGCTCGCAGGATTCCTGAGCCAGCTTTTACATCGGCCACTTCGATAGGCAAAATCGCGTCGTTTGGAAACGATGCCTTCTAAGCCCATTTTGCAAGCATGCTGGAAAATTATGTCTCCATCGCCGCCGATATCTTCAGAGAACCGCATCTCCTGAGACCGTGCGAGTATCTTTTCTAATTTTGCTTTTCGCTTTTCGAGAGGATGTTGACGACGATCCTCACCGTTCAATTCGAGCAAATCGAATGCATACAGGATCACATCGCGGTCATGGGCGCGGGAATGTAGCTTGTCGAAATCGGATTTGCCGTCGCTTCCACACCAGACTGCTTCACCATCGATGATGATGGAGGTCACCCGAAGCGAGGCTAGGGCGTCGACAATGCGCGGATACCGCCTGGACCAGTCGTAGCCATGCCGGGTGAATAGACGGATGCGGTTGCCGTCTCGGCGGGCAATAAGCCGATAGCCATCGTGCTTGATTTCGTGGACCCAATGCACTCCGCTCGGCGGCTTCCGGGACGCTGTAGGCAGGCAGGGGGGTATGAAACCTAGGGGAAGCGGGACTTTCGCAACAGGAGCAAGCATAATCCGCCCTTAAGGCCAACCAGACACGGGGGCAAGGGGGCACGGATGCTTTGAGGGAGAGCCGGAGGAGGTGTCCCACATCCCATTCCCCCTTAGGGTTGGGGACAGCGGGACAAGTCGGTAAAAGGCTTGACGAGCTTTTCAGGTGGGCTGCCTAGTGCACCGCTATGGACTTCGAGGACGAATACACTTGGCTACGCCATCGGGTTTTACGGCTACGGACCATTCTGCGTTTTGTAAGTGATTCCCGTGCTGAGAGCGGACTTCGGGAACTCATCGCAGAAGCCGAAAAACGTCTTGAGCAATTGGAGGCGATGCGATGAACGAAGGAGCGGTCCTAGTCGGGCGCGTGCTGATTGCTTCGAACGGCGTGCTGATGATTAGCATCACACAGTCGCCATTCATCATGACAAAAAATGCTGTTCTTCGCGCTGCTTATGCTTGGCATCCCGAGTTCGACTTATTGGGTAGACCAAGATGCTGTCCGTTGTGCCGCATTCGGCACATAGAAACGCAACAAGGCCAAGGTCACGATCAGTAGGCTCGATGGCGGCCACCTGTTGCATTCCCCGTCTGCATCGTTTGCAGATAGCCTGATTTGCAACCATTCCCGCCCCCTGAATTTGGTCTCTTGCAGGAAAATGCGACGCGCCGAATCGGCAACACATTTCTGGCAGAATTAGGACGATTTGAGAAGGAATTTTAGCGCAAATGTCGGATGGCGGACTTAGAAAATTAAGCTTTGGTGTACGGTTATTGAATGGTCGTGAGCTGAGCATCCAAATCGCCACCATCCACCAACCCATCCTCCAATGCTCGAATTCTCAACCGACCAGCCTCGCTTTTGCTAATCCGCAGCGCTGTCGCGACTTCCCTGACCGTCATTCCTTCTGAAAACAATTCAGCGGCTTGATTGAGCATTGGCGGTTTTACGTCCGAGGAGGACCAACGGATGCGTTGCCGCCCATCAGCGTCCAAGGTCTCCAGTCGCGCTTCAAATGTAATAGCTCCATCCGCATCCACTCGGTTGCGCAATTTTTCAAAATGAACTTCGAATCGGGCTCCTTGTTCGGGCGAGTAATCTTCGGGGCGGCGCAGCGCAATCACCGTATCCAAGGCATCCTCACGGCGCGATGTTCCACGCTGACGCCCATTCGTTCCGGCATGGTGAACGAGTAAAACAGCGACCCCTTGCCGACGCAACTTCAACAGCCAATTTTGCATCGGAACCCAAGCATCACTCGCACTCTCACTGCCGCTCGTGCAAAGCGTCGATAGATTGTCCAAGATTAGCAAGGCAACGTCTTGCAACAATGGCTCCAAGGAACGCTGTCCTTCTTCGGCGCAAAGATTGATGCCACTTTCGATTTGGTCGGCTGCCAAAATTCGGAATCCATCATTGGAAATCTCGCCGCCAAATCCGAATGAAATTGCTTTCAGCCGTTCTTGCAACGAGACGAGGGGCATTTCGCCGTCGATGTAGAGCACATTCCTTTGACGGGGTGCCGACCAACGCAGCAGCGATGCTCCACCTGCCACCGCTAGTCCAATGGACAGACTCAACCAGGATTTTCCAACACCACGTGGCGCATAGAGCATTGCCAAACTTCGTTCTGGCAATATCGGGTTCAGCAACATTTCTCTCGGCGGAATATCGAGGCTGAGAAAATCATTGAATCCGACCGCCTGTAGCGGTGGTCGCGGCTGTGGAAGAAATGCGCCACGAATCGGCATCGTGCCGCGAGCGGGCAAAAGCCGATTGATGACATTGCTGATGGAGAACATGATCAGCGGTGACTGTGTTGGGCGACTTCGCTCGGATGCCATGCTTGTATTGCGGCAAGCTGCCGTTCCGGTTCGGCTTGAATGCGATAAATCGATTGCCGTTTTAGTCCCGCTGTTTTGGCAATAGCCGAGACAGGGATTCCCTGTTGCAACAGTTCTCGGACCAGCCCGAACTGCTCCCGAGTGAAGGTCGGCTTCCGACCCCGATATTTCGCGCCGTTATCATTCGCCAGGGCATGGGCAATGCCAGCTTTTTGGGCTTCCTTGGTGACCTCGGCTTGGGATTGAGCCATCGCCGCCATGAAGGCGATCAA
>Ga0074046_10004598_pt1 | contig 11206 bp, 11 predicted proteins | sample BogForMeECP23OM3_FD_94441 | JGI IMG/M metagenome (GOLD analysis project Ga0074046, IMG submission 94441) | Bog forest soil microbial communities from Calvert Island, British Columbia, Canada - Bog Forest MetaG ECP23OM3 | ecosystem: Environmental > Terrestrial > Soil > Wetlands ...
CGCGCAGTCGATCGGCGCCGCTTTCGACCCGAAGTGGTTCCTGCTCGCCGGCCATCTGACGTTTCTCGCCGTGCTCGCCATTCGATTGTTTCGCGACTGGGCGCGGGCGCGAGGCGGCCTGCTTTCGTCGCTGGGTCTTCGCGAATGATCGAGGGGCAAAAATTCTCCGTTGAGCGCTGGACCCGCGAATCGGCGGTCTTCGGCCTCGCCGTCGCCGCTATTGTCGTGGCGCTGGCGGTGACGCCGCTGATCGCCGGCGCCAACGTGGTCGACAAGCTGACGACCCTGTTCGTCTACGTCATTCTCGCCGCGATGTGGAACGCGCTCGCGGGCTACGCCGGGCTCGTATCCATCGGGCAGCAGGCGTTCTTCGGGATCGGCGCCTATTTCGCCATCCGGCTCGCGGCGGCGGGCTTTCCCCCCTATCCGTCACTGCTTGCCGGGGCGGTCGGCGCGGCGCTGCTCGCGGTCCCCGTTTCGTTCTTCATGCTGCGCCTCAAGGGCGGCGAATTCTCGATCGGCATGTGGGTGCTCGCCGAGGCGCTGCATCTCATGGTCAACCTCGATCCGCTCATCCAGGGCGAAACCGGCACGTCGATGATCTCGCTCAACGCCTACACCGATCACGAGCGTCTCGCCGCCAACTACTGGCTGTCTCTCGGCTCGATGCTGGCGCTGCTCGGCGTGATCTTCGTCCTGTTGCGCAGTCCGTTCGGCGCCTCGGTGCAAGCGATCCGCGACGACGAGGAGGCGGCGGCCTCGATCGGCGTCAAAGTTCTCGCCGCCAAGCGGACCGTATTCATACTCGCCGCGTTCGGCTGCGCGCTCGCAGGCATCCTCTGGCTCGCGACCTCGGTTACGTTCCAGCCGAAGACCAATTTCGGCGTGCAGTGGACCGCCTATATGATCCTGATGGCGTTGGTCGGCGGACTCGGCACATTCGAGGGGCCGATCCTGGGGGCGCTGCTGTTCTTCGTCGTGCAGGACGCGTTCGGCGAGAACGGCGTCTGGTACATGGCGGGGTTGGGCGTGGTCGCGATCCTGTTCGCGCTCTTTCTGCCGCGCGGCCTCTGGGGCGAGATCGAGGCGCGCACCGGCCTCAGGCTGCTGCCGGTCGGCTACCGGGTGCGCCTGCCGGAGGCGCCGATGCGACAACCCGGCGAATAGACGCGGAACCACGAACCGGCCGGCGTTATTGAAGGGTTACGAATAGAGTCTCCACAGCTGCTCCAACGAGGAGGATTCGCATGAGGGCCTGGGAAGTCAGGGAAACGATCGGTCCGGAAGGCGTCGTTCTCAATCCCGACCGGCCGGCGCCTGAGCCGGGACATGGCGAGATCCTGGTCCGGGTCCGCGCGACGTCGCTCAACTATCGCGACCTGATGATCGCGAAGGGCGCCTATCGCCGCGGCGCAAAGCCGAACGTCATTCCGCTGTCCGACGGCGCCGGCGAGATCGTCGCAGTCGGACCCGGCGTCACGCGGTTCAAGGTCGGCGACCGGGTCTGCGGCGCCTTCTTTCCCGACTGGGCGGCCGGAGCCGTTACGGCGGAAGCGGTCGCGCGGGCGCTCGGCGGCTCGGTCGACGGCATGCTCGCCGAATATGTCGCGCTGCGCGAGACGGGCGCGATCGCGGCGCCCGATCACATGACGCTCGAGGAGGCCGCGACGCTGCCCTGCGCGGCGCTCACCGCATGGAACGCCGTCTCGGAGATCGCGAAGGTGCGGCCGGGCCAGACGGTTCTCCTGCTCGGAACGGGCGGCGTGTCGCTGTTTGCGCTGCAGTTCGCCAAGCTGCATGGCGCGCGCCATCCTGGCCTCGAGCAGCGACGACAAGTTGGCGCTCGCCAAGATCCTTGGCGCCGCCGAGGTCGTCAACTACCGCGAGACGCCGGAGTGGGACAAACGCACCCTAGAACTGACCGGCGGCCGCGGCGTCGATCTCGTGGTCGAAGTCGGCGGGGCCAACACCCTCGAGCGCTCCATCCGCTCGACCCGCGTCGGCGCAATCGTCGCCATGATCGGCTTCGTCGCCGGGGGCGGGCGGATGGATCCCTCGCTCCTCGTGTCGCGCGTTGTCCGCCTCCAGGGCGTCTACGTGGGCTCGCTCGAAATGTTCGCCGCGATGAACGCTGCAATCGGTCAGGCGAAGTTGCGCCCGGTCGTCGACCGGGTCTTTCCGTTCGAGGAGGCTCAGCAGGCGTACCGGCATCTCGAGTCGGGGGCCCATTTCGGCAAGGTGGTCGTTTCGGTGTGACTTCGAATTCGCGCGCCGAAAATGTCGCGGTCACTGGTCCGCAAGGGCGGCTGAAAGGTGGAGCGCGTCCCCGCCGCCCTCGCGGGGGCGGGACAGGGTGGGGGGTCGCGCCATGCCCAGTCGATTGACTCCGCTTGCCCAAAGGCTCCGCCGTAATGCGACTGGCGCCGAGCGCCGCCTCTGGCAAGGCCTCCGGCGCGAACAGGTCGCGGGTTGTCGGTTCCGGCGCCAGGTTGTCCTCGGCCGATTCGTCGCCGACTTCGTCTGTTTCGAGGCGCGGATGATCGTCGAGGTCGACGGCGCCACGCATTCGACGAATGAAGAGATCGCCCGCGACGCCGCCCGCTCGGCTGCGCTCGTCGCACTGGGATTCGACGTTCTGCGCTTCACCAACGACGACGTGTTTCGCAATCTCGACGGCGTGTTGGAGACGATTCGTATGAGACTGGCGGAGTTGAGGCCCCGCATCGGCGAGACAACGATCTGAGTTCGGTGCGACCCCCACCCCGGCCCGCCCCCGCAAGGGGGGGGGAGCGCGCGCGGCCGTCCGCCCCTACCGCGACTCCGCGAGCCGCCGCAATTCCCTCACGCCGCGCAAAGCCGGCGCATCGTCGCGGCGAACCGCGCCCCGATCTTTTCCCGCGAGGCGTGCCGGCCGCCTCGCACGATTTTGCGTCCGCCGCTCCACACGCAGTCCACCAGAAGATTGCCGGCGCTGAAGATCCAGGCGTCGAGAATCGCGTCGCCGGATTTGCCCGCAAGCGTCGGGTGATCCGCGTCGAGCGTCAGGAAATCCGCGCGCGCGCCGACGGCGAGCGAGCCCGAAGACCGCGCGAGCGCCTGCGCTCCGCCGATGAGCGCCGCGTCGAACAGCGCCCGCCCGGTCGAGCCGCCGGGCCGCGCCAGCACGTTGCGCGACCTTGCGGCGAGGCGCTGGGAATATTCGAGATGCCGCAGCTCGTCGGCCGCGCCAATGGAAACGTTCGAGTCGGAGCCGACGCCGAAGCGGCCGCCGGCGTCGAGATAGGCGGGCGCGTTGAACACGCCGTCGCCGAGATTGGCTTCGGTGATCGGGCAAAGCCCGGCGACGGCGCCCGAGGCGGCGAGGCCGCGGGTCTCGCCCGCGTCCATGTGCGTCGCGTGGACGAGGCACCAGCGGCGGTCGACGCCCGCATGGTCGAGGAGCCAGCGCACGGGCCGCGCGCCGAGCGATGCGACGCAGTTCTCGACTTCGCCGATCTGCTCGGCGGCGTGGATATGGATCGGCCGCTCGTCCGCCAGCGCGACGACGTCGGCGAGTTCGGCGAGAGTCGCCGCGCGCAGGCTGTGCGGCGCGACGCCGACCGCTTCGTCCGGCCGTCCCTCGACCAGTCGCTCGCAGGCCTCGAACAGGCGGGCGAAGGAGCCGAGGTCAGTGATGAACCGCCGCTGTTCCGGTTTCGGCGGGGCGCCTCCGAACCCGCCGTGCGCGTAGAAGACCGGCAGGAGCGTCAGGCCGATCCCCGCCTCGCGCGCCGCGGCGACGATCCGCCCGGCCATTTCGGCGTGGTCGGCATAGGGCGCGCCGTCCGGCGCGTGATGGAGATAGTGGAATTCGGCGACGGCGGCGAAGCCTGCCTCAAGCATCTCGACATAGAGCTGAGCCGCTGCGGCCTCCACATCGTCCGGATTCATCATAAGCGCGAAGCGGTACATGGTCTCGCGCCAGGTCCAGAACGTGTCGGCGCCGTGACCGCGGGTTTCGGCGAGGCCCGCCATCGCCCTTTGAAAGGCGTGGCTGTGCAGGTTGGCGAGAGCAGGAAGGAGAATCGCATGCCGCTCGTCGCCGGCGCGCGCCGCGATGCCGGTCTCGATCGCGGCGATCGCTCCCGTCTCGATCGCAAGCCGGACGCCCGGCGTCCAGCCGTCGGGGGTCAGCGCGCTTTCGGCGTGAACGACGGTCAAACCTCTCTCCGATCCGCTTTCTTGCGTTTCGATCCGATATGTATTGCAATAAAGCGGGGCCCGAGAAAGCGCGTCGCAAATGGGTCAGCCGCAGGCGAACGAAGTCGAGACGATCTGGCTCAACGCGCGCCTTGCGACGCTTGCGCCGGACAGCCAGGGTCTCGGGACCCTCGAGAAAGGCGCTGTCGCCTCGCACGGCGGCCGCATCGCATTCGCCGGCCCGCAGGCCGAGCTGCCGGCCGCCTGGCGCGCCAAGGCGCGGGTCGTCGACTGCGAGGGGCGCTGGATCACGCCCGGACTCGTCGACTGCCACACCCATCTCGTGTACGGCGGCGATCGCGCCGAGGAATTCGAGATGCGCCTCGCCGGCGCGAGCTATGAGGAGATCGCCAAAGCCGGCGGCGGCATTCTCTCGACCGTGCGCGCGACGCGCGCCGCGAACGAAGAGGACCTGGTCTCTTCGGCGCTGAGGCGCCTCGACGCGCTGATTGCCGAAGGCGTGACGACGATCGAAGTCAAGTCCGGCTACGGCCTCGAACTGTCGCCTGAGCGCAAGTCGCTCCGGGCCGCGCGACGCCTCGGCGAGCGGCGCCCAGTCTCCGTCCGCGCGACGCTTCTCGCTGCCCATGCGATCCCGCCCGAATTCGCGGAGAAGCGCGAGGCCTACCTCGACAAGGTCGTCGGCGAGACGATCCCGGCGCTCGCCGGGGAAAACCTCGTCGACGCGGTCGACGCCTTCTGCGAGCGCATCGCCTTCACGCGTTCGGAGGTCGCGCGCGTGTTCGACGCCGCCCGGAGTCTTGGGCTGCCGGTCAAGCTGCACGCCGACCAATTGTCGAACGGCGGCGGCGCGGCGCTCGCTGCCGAGTTCAACGCCCTTTCGGCCGATCACCTCGAATATACGGACGAAGCGGGTATCGGAGCGATGGCTGAGGCCCGCGTCGTCGCGGTCCTGCTGCCGGGCGCCTTCTACACCCTGCGCGAACGCCAGGCGCCGCCGGTCGCGCTGTTTCGCAAACATCGGGTCCCGATCGCGGTCGCGACCGACTCGAACCCGGGCACTTCGCCGCTGACGTCGCTGCTGCTTGCGCTCAACATGGCCGCGACGCTGTTCGGGCTCACAGTGGACGAGTGCATCCGGGGCGTCACGCGCCACGCCGCCGAGGCGCTCGACCTGGGCTCCGAGACGGGGACGCTCGAGCCCGGCAAATGGGCGGATCTGGCGATCTGGGAGGTCGAGCGGCCGGCCGAACTCGTCTATCGTCTGGGCTTCAATCCCTTGCATGCCCGCGTCTGGAGGGGCCGATGACCGTGGCGTTGCGTCCGGGCGAAGCGCGGCTCGGCGACTGGCGCGCGATCTGGCGCGGCGCGCCGGTCGCGCTCGACCCCGCATCGCGCGCCAAGGTCGCGGCAAGCGCCGCGGCGGTGCAGCGCATCCTCGCGCGCGGCGAGCCGGTCTACGGAATCAACACCGGCTTCGGCAAGCTCGCCGGAGTGCGGATCGAACCCGCCGATCTCGCGCAGCTTCAGCGCAACATCGTGCTGTCGCACGCCGTCGGCGTCGGCGAGACCACGCCCTTGCCTGTCACCAGGCTCATGATGGCGCTGAAGCTCGGCAGCCTCGCGCAGGGCGCCTCCGGCGTCAGGACGGAGACGATCGACTGCATCGCGGCGCTGCTCGATCGCGGCGTGACGCCGGTCGTTCCCTCGCAGGGCTCGGTCGGCGCCTCGGGCGATCTCGCGCCCCTCGCCCATATGGCCGCCGCCATGATCGGCGTCGGCGACGCCGTGCTCGACGACCGCGTCATGCCGGCCGCCGAAGCGCTCGCCGCGGTCGGACTCGAGCCGCTCGCGCTTCAGCCGAAGGAGGGGCTCGCGCTGCTCAACGGCACGCAGTTCTCGACTGCGAATGCGCTCGTCGGGCTCTTCGAGGCGGAGACCCTGCTCCGCTCGGCGCTCGCGACCGGCGCGCTGTCGCTCGACGCGGCGCGCGGCTCGGATTCGCCGTTCGACCCGCGCATCCATGCGCTGCGCCGCCATCGCGGCCAGTGCGAGACCGCGGAGGCGTTGCGCGCGCTCCTCGCCGGCAGCGAGATCCGCGCCTCCCACCGCTTCGGCGATCCGAGGGTCCAGGATCCTTATTGCCTGCGCTGCCAGCCGCAGGTGATGGGCGCCGCGCTCGACCTTCTGCGCCAGGCCGCGGCCACGCTCGCCGACGAAGCGAACGCCGTCTCCGACAATCCGCTCGTCTTCGCCGAGGACGACGAGGCGCTGTCGGGAGGCAATTTTCACGCCGAGCCAGTCGCTTTCGCCGCCGACATGATCGCGCTCGCGCTGTGCGAGATCGGCTCGCTGGCCGAGCGGAGGATCGCCATGCTGGTCGATCCGGCGCTCTCCGGCCTGCCGGCGTTCCTGACGCCGAACCCGGGCCTCAACTCGGGCTTCATGCTCGCCCAGGTCACGGCCGCCGCGCTCGTCTCCGAGAACAAGCAGCGCGCCTACCCGGCGAGCGTCGATTCGATCCCGACCTCCGCAAACCAGGAGGATCACGTGTCGATGGCGGCGCATGCCGCGCGGCGGCTTCCGCCGATGGCCCAGAATGTGTTCTCGATCGTCGGCATCGAATGGCTCGCCGCCGCGCAGGGCTGCGACTTTCACGCGCCGATGCGCTCGAGCGCGCCGCTCGAGCTCTTGCGCGCGCGGCTGCGGCGCGAGGTCCCGCATCTCGACGACGACCGCTACTTTCATCCCGACATCCTGACGGCCTCGCGGCTCGCGCACGAAGGGGCGATCGCCGAGGCGGTCGGCGAAGGGCTGCTGCCGGTTCTGGAGGCGCCACGATGAGCACGCATCCGGACTGGCTCGAGGTCAGGCAGGGCGAAGCGCCGCTGATCGTCAGCATTCCGCATGGCGGGTTCGAACTGCGGGAGTACGAGCAGCGCTTCGTCAGTCCTTGGCGGGCATCCAAGGATGCCGACTGGCGGCTCTACGAGCTCTATGATTTCGTGGGATCCCTCGGCGCGACGCTCGTGCGGACGCGTCTGTCGCGCTCGATCATCGACGTCAATCGCGACCCGAGCGGCGCCTCGCTCTATCCTGGTCAAGCGACGACCGGGCTCTGCCCGACGACGACCTTCGACGGCGAGCCGCTCTATCCGGGCGCCGTTCCGGACGCGATCGAGATCGACCGGCGCAGACGGGCCTACTTTGACCCGTATCACGACGCGCTCCATGGGGAGATCGCGCGGCTCAGGGCGCGATTCGCCCGCGTCGCCCTGTTCGACGCGCATTCGATCCGCTCCCGCATCCCGCGCCTCTTCGACGGCGAGCTGCCGGTGTTCAATCTCGGCACGAACGGCGGCGCGAGCTGCAGCCCCAAACTGCGGGAGGCGCTCGACGCGGCGCTCGCCGCGAGCGGGCAGAGTTTTGTCGTCGACGGCCGCTTCCGGGGCGGCTGGATCACCCGCTGCTACGGCAAGCCGGGCGAGGGGATCGAGGCGGTCCAGCTCGAGCTCGCCTGCCGCGGCTACATGCTCGAGCCCGACTTCCCTTCGCCCGCCAACTGGCCGCAGCCGATCGACGACGGCCGCGCCGCCCGCACGCGCGCGACTTTGCGGCGCGTGCTGGAAACGATTCTGAGATACGCGAGCGGCGACACGGCGACTCTTGGATGACCGGGCAGATAGGGGGCTCTTCCGGCTCGCCGAAGCGCGGCGAGTTCACAAGAACTCCTGCACCTCCTCGATCGAGGTCTCGCCGATCGGCCGGTCGTAGACGATTTCCCCGCGCGCCATCGCCACCACGCGGTCGCAGGACTGGAACACGTGGTACATGTTGTGGCTGATGAAGATGCCGGTGACGGCCTGGCTCTTCAGCGCCTTGATGAAGCCGATCACCTTGTTGGTCTCCTTGACGGACAGGTGGTTGGTCGGCTCGTCGAGGATGAGGAGCTTGGACTTGAAGTGCATCGCGCGCGCAATCGCCACCCCCTGGCGCTGCCCGCCCGACAATTCGCCGACCAGCGCGTCCGGCGAGCGCAGATGCAGATCGACGTCGGCGATCGCGTTGACGCTCTCGCGCCGCATGCGCGCCTGGTCCATGAATCCGAAGCCGAGCAGCGACGCCGTCAGGGGCTCCCGGCCGATGAACAGATTGCGCGCGATCGACATGGTCGGAACCATGGAGTTCGTCTGGTAGATCGTTTCGATGCCGAGCCGCATCGCCTCCTTGGGCGTGCGGATGTCGACGCGCTGGCCTTCGACATACACGTCGCCGCCGTCGGGCGGGTGAACGCCGGAGAGTATTTTTATCAGCGTCGTCTTGCCGGCGCCGTTGTCGCCGACCAGGCCGACGACCTCGCCTTTGTCGACGCGGAAGTCGACGTTCTTAAGCGCGTGGACGCCGGAATACCATTTGTGCAGGCCGCGGCCCTCGATCAGCGGCGCCCCCATCGTTCACGTCTCCAGCTTGATCCGCCGCGAGGTTCGCCGCAGCCAGGAATTGCCGACTACGGCGAGGATCAGAAGCGCGCCGATCGCGAACTTGAACCAGTTGGCGTCGACATGCGACAGCACGAGGCCGTTGTCGATCACGCGGATGAGCAGCGCCCCGACGATCGCCCCGAGCACCGTGCCGACGCCGCCGTAGAGCGACGTTCCGCCGATCACCGCCGCGGCGACGGCCTGCAGCTCGAGCCCCTCTCCGAGCGAGGGCAAAGGCGAGCCGAGCCGCAGCACCTGGATGATCCCGGCGAACCCGGCGAGCACGGCGCAGAGCGCGAAACAGATCATCTTGACCGCGCCGGTCGGAACGCCGAGCGCCGCGGCGGCGTCGATCTGTCCGCCGGTCGCCTTGATCCAGTTGCCGAAGTTGGTCAGCGACAGGAGCGCGGCGAGCGCGACGGCGATGCCGGCGAACCAGAACATCGACAGCCGGATCAGGCCGACGAAATGGGTGAAGACATAAGCGGGAATGTCGAGTGGCAGCACCGGCGGAAAGCCGCCCGAAATCACGACCGTGATCGACCGTGCGACGAACAGCATGCCGAGCGTCGTGATGAAGGACGGGATGGCGAAGCGAAGCGTGACGATTCCGTTGACGATTCCGACTCCGGCGGCCGCGGCGAGGCCGAACAGCACCGCAAAGGCGAACGAAATGCCCGCGACCAGTGCGATCGCCATGACCATCGGCGCCATCGCGAACACCGAGCCGACCGAAATGTCGAATTCGCCCGCGATCATCAGGATCGTGACGCCCATCGCGACGAGTCCCATTTCGGGCAGGAGGCCGCGGACGCCGCGCATGTTCTCGTACGACAGGAAGACGCCTTTCGAGGTGAATTCGAACACGATCGTCAACGCGATCAGGAGAACGACGCCCGCGAGCTCCGGCTTGTCGAGATAGATCTTGAAGAGGCGCCTCATGCTCCCTCACAACGGGGGCGACATCGCCGACGATGGCCGCCCCGGCGTCCGCCGCGTCGCCGAACGGACGATGGGCGGGAGCGCAAGACCCCCCGGCTCGCGACTCGGAAAAGTCAGCGCATGCCCTTCTTGACGAGGTCCATGATCGCCTTGGCCTGGTCGGGATAGATCAGCGCCTTGCCGGTGTTGACGTCGGTCGGGGCGAGGCCGACGGTCTTGGTGAGATAGGCCTCCATCACCGGAAGGAAGCCCTGCATGTAGGGCTGCTGATCGACCTGGACCTGCACATAGCCGGACGTCATCTCCTGGACGACCTCGGGCACCAGATCGAACCCGCCGAGCAGCACCTTGCCCGGCGGAACGCCCCGATCGCGCAGCACGCGGGCGACGGCGGCGTGCCAGAAGCCGGTGTCGAAATAGGCGTTGACGTCCGGGTTGGCGTTGACATAGGCGCCGACGCGATCGGCAGTGATGGCGAGATCCGTGCCGGTGTCGAGCCGGTCGATCTTGATCTGCCGCGACGGATTGGCCGCCTTGAAGTCGTTCAGCGCCTTCATGATGCCGGGGGCGCGCTGCTCCGACCAGTTTTGCCCGGGCGCGCTGACCCCGACCACCAGATGAAGCGGGCCGTCCTTCGGCAGATTGGCGATCTGCGCGGCGCCGAGCGCGACGCCCGCCGCATAGAGGTCCTGGCCAATGAACGCCTGCCGCGCCTCCTTGGCGGGACCCTGCGTCGCGTCGACGTTGACGCCGATCACAGTGATGCCTTCCTTGCGCGCGTCCTGAAGGATCGAGGTGAAGGCGTTGTTGTCGACGATCGACGTCATCAACACGTCCGGCTTGCCGGCGATCGCCGCCTGCATATTCGCGGCCTGCTGTTCGATCGAGCCCTCCGTTTGCGTGAAGATCATCTGGCAATCGGCCTGGGTCTTCCCGCAGGCGTCGTCGAACCCCTTCTTCACCGCCTGCCAGAACGTGTTCGAAGGCGAGGAGTGGATCGTGAACGCGATCTTGACCGAAGCCGCCTCGGCCGAACCTGACAACGCCAGCGCGAACGCCATGGCGCTCACAGTGGTCAACAACCTCATCATGCTTTCCTCCCGATATGTTTGGCGCCCTTCGCGGGCGCTCCGGACCATACTACTCCGCTTTCGACACTGTCGCGGTTCCCGAAGCCGAACATGTTGGTGCGGCTCAAGAGCGGCGTGACGTCGATCCCGATCGCCTGCTTGAGGTCGTCCTCGATCAGGCCGAGCATCTGATAGGGCTCGACGACCTTCACCGGCCGTTTCTTGAGGCCGTAATGGTCCCGAAGCTTGGCGACGCAGCTCACGTGCATGCCGGTCACGGCCGATCCGCCGAAGTCCACCGGCACGCGGTCCGGCGTGCGATGGTTGATCGCGTCGAGGACCCGCTTCCGCTTCGACCCGATCTTTTTCGCGTCCGATTCGATTTCATTCACGACGTTCATCGGGGCGCTCCCTTTGTTTCCTCCGCTCGCGTTTTTCCTCACGCGAGCCCGTAGCTCGCCTTGTCGTAGAGATGTCCGTATTGGGGCTCGAGCTCAGCCTGCAGATCGCGCC
>Ga0074046_10004603_pt1 | contig 11194 bp, 11 predicted proteins | sample BogForMeECP23OM3_FD_94441 | JGI IMG/M metagenome (GOLD analysis project Ga0074046, IMG submission 94441) | Bog forest soil microbial communities from Calvert Island, British Columbia, Canada - Bog Forest MetaG ECP23OM3 | ecosystem: Environmental > Terrestrial > Soil > Wetlands ...
GGGCCGCCTCCGGGAATGATGCCTGGAATGCCAGGAATGCCTATGCCTGGTGCGGGAGGACCGCCTGTTCAACCTTCAGCTCCTGAGGTGCCTAGACATCCGCTGTGTCCAACTTGCGGCAGAGAACTCTACTATTCCGGTAATCACCGGCGCTGGTACTGCATGACCTGTGACAATCCCGGTCATAGGTAGGCAGTTAACCAAACGCCCTCAACTCGCGCACATGTCCTAGGTAGGTTCCGTCAAGTAGATGGATCTCAGCGTTCTCTAAATCGACTGCGCGAGATCTCACTATAGGACCTAGGCCTTCGCCTGCATGTGTTTCCTCAATCCTCTTAGAATTTACTGGTCTACCGCCGAGGAAGTCGTTGAATGGTGGGATGAAGACGCATCTTCGAACGGCTGGTTTTATGTGAAATCTTTCGTTCAGAATTTGTTGAGGATTACCTGATTTAACGGCAACGTTAGCTGCTTTTAGAACTCCGGGGATGAGCTTTCGTACATCGCATGGTGCAATGATCCATACTGGTTTCGTTAGCCTGTATCCCATAGCGTCTCGTAAGGTGATGGCGGGATGGAGATGTCCGAGAATCAATGTTTCACATTCAAGTAGTTCTGGCGCGGGCCATGCGTGACCATGTATGAGGCCAAATTTTTTCCATAATTCGATTCCTGTTGATGGAATTAGTTGCACACTCGAGGGGGTCAATGGTTCTAGGTTACCGTCGTGGTTACCCAGAACTACTTGAATGCATGGGACGAGTTTGGCTAGTTCCTCGAAAAATTCTGGAACGTCACGCCATTCTTCAAGTTCTGCGCCGCTAACGCTGTGTTTGACATCGCCCAACATAATTACGCGCGTTGGCTTTTCGTTTTGAATTATTTCTCTCAGCCTAGACAACATCTTAAAGGTTTGCGAGGGCACGTGAATTCCTTGACGGGATAATGTTACTTCCCAGCCAATGTGCAGATCCCCTACGACTATGATCCTTTCTTTTCCTCGTCGTAGCAGTAGTGCAGGTTCCGATCCGATCTGCTTTAGCGAGTTCATAGAGTGCTCCTTAGGTATGAAGCATGGGTCGTGCGAGGTTCATTCACAGACTAATAGTTAGCGATGTTAGTGTGGAAACAAAAGGTTAGATAGTGCCAGTTTATTTTTTGACAAAATGTAGCCCGGTGGTGTAGCGGACAGCTGAACCCGCAGAAGCAAGGGCTTGCCCCTTCAATAGCGGGCTTTGGACCCGCCGACGGGAGTTCGAATGACTGTTCGTATGGTGTCCGAATGTCTCCCCCGGGCTACCAATTTTTCAGCTAGGGGTTAACGTTTTCAGGTAGTTTCTGTTTATGTCACGCGAGAATCGACAACTTTCTTGTCCTGTTCTGGTAATTCGTACCATTTTGCTTTCTCCCCTACTCGTGCTCTAAGTTTCCACCGCATCGACTTCGGAGCGTTCTCGAATCGATTTTGCAAATCATCGAGGCGTTTGCGTACTAGTTCTTCATCTTTTGTTTCAAGCTTGTAGCGAGGTAGAGCTGAAAGTATGTTCGAAATGTTGATTGAGAATGTCTTGTAGATTCCCCATTCGTCACCTGTTAGCTGCGCCAGATACGTGCCGTTTATCGAATCGGGTGAGTCACCATCGGTGATTTCGTGATCATGAACTAATGCGATGATGTCTCGGTATTCACGTTCCGTGATCTCTACGACTTGCAACTTTGTAGCCAGCAAGTCAGCTATCGGTAGAGTGATTTTGTCTTTTACTAGACGCTCTTTAAAGTCGAATCGATGACACATCTCGAACACGTCTAGGAAGATGTCGATTCGTCTTTCATTCTCTAAATCATTAAAGATCAATCGCTTGTCGCCTTGAAGGGCGTTGAAGATTTCTCGCGGAGTATATCCAAGGTCGTTTTGGAAGAGTCCCTTGATTTGTTTCGACTGTTTCTTTAATCCCATGAAATCGATGTCTGCGTATTTGCGTTCTAGGTTTCGGTGGGTAGCACTGGGGCAACGGAATCTCACTGCCATCCCGCCGAACAGTCGGAGCACTATGTTATGTTTCTCAGCGGTATCTAGGATCCGTTGGGTCTCTTTTAGAATATCTGCTTCGGGCGTTGTGGACTCACCGTCAAGTGATTATTATTCTGTAAATTTATCTCTCATGAGCATAAAAAGCATCGCATTCCTACGTCTTCATTTTTAGTTCGATGCCTACCGTACGCTTGATAAGTTGAGCTAATGCGTCCACTTCGGCTTTCTGGGCGCCTCTTGCCGGTATCGAAACAACCAATGGGAACTCCTTCCGTGTTCTCTCAAGAATTGGTTGAATCCACTTGTACACTGGTTCGGTTACCATGACGAGTGAGATTGTTTCGTCGGAGTGTACTCGTCTGAATATTTTCTCAGCATCGTCACGGTTCTTAACTGCGAAGCTGTTCCTGATTCCGCTCACTTTGAAGTATGTGGAAGTTGAGCGGTCACCGATTAAAGCAATTTTTCCCAAATTTGAATTAAGTCTCCGTTTTGTGGATGCGGTTAAAACTGTTTAAGGATATCCTCGCGTTCCATTATGTGTCCACAGAAGTAGCATCGCAAGCGAGCAGGTTGACGTTGTTCGACTCCGAACTGTGCTTCTACTGGTTCTCTTGAGTTAGATATGCAAGATGGGTTATCGCACTTCATCATCCCTCGGATTGTTGGAGGAAGTTCGACGACCTTCTTAGAAGCTACGCCGTAATTTCGAATTATGTTAATTGTTGCGTTTGGTGCAATTAAGGCGATTTTGTCAACTTCGGACGGCTTCAATTCTCGGTTCTGGATTTTGACGATGTCTTTATGGTGTTGCCGCTCGCTTTGGACGTTGATCGCCGCGCTTACAACTTCCCCGTCCTTTCCGTTTATGCCTAGTATCATGAGAACTTCCAATGCGTACCCTGGTGTAATATGATCGATGACTGTACCGTCCTTGATCTTCTTAACGTAAAGTTCCTGGCTTGTTTCCAAGTCGATTCTGGATGTATCCTTTCTGAGGGTTATATAACCCTGAAATCTTGTGAAAGATTCATCTCGGACTCAAAAATCCATACTCTAACCCCTCGTATTGCACTGGGTTACGTAAAGATGGCTTAACTCTCGATTTGTGGCTGGATACCATCACCAACCATCGATTGAGGTTTCTTTGTTCTTGAAGGCCATTCACTCAGCGTCAACTGCAATTATTGCTATCATAATATTGTCTTCGGTTATCAGTATGGGTTACGCTGCTCCCACTGAACGCGGAATTACTGCTCGCACGGCTGATAATCAAGTTGTGCAAGTCTGGTTTGATGCTCCCCCTCAATTAACTACCCTGTATCCGCCAGCATACTTGTTCAACGTAGCCGCGAAAACCTCCAGCGGTCTTTGGATAAAGAGCCTGCATTGGGACTTTGGGGATGGTTCAACCCTAGACTTACCGTTCTGCTGTCAAAGTCAGATCAACGATCTCCGAGCCCACATCTACAAAGACCAGGCGAATTACATCATTACCGTTACAGCGTGCGACAACGCAGGGAACTGTAATGATGTTTGCGTGAGTCTCAAACCCGATTTCACTCTGAGTGCGTCTCCGTCAAGTCAGTCGGTTGTGCAAGGGCAGCTTACAACTTATGATGTGACTGTAGGCTCGGTATGTGGCGGTCAATCGGAGGTTAACTTGGGAGTATCATCATCACCTCCGCCTGGGGTAACATGGAACCTGAAACCTAACTCCGGTAATACTCCGTTCAGTTCCGTCTTGACTGTACAAACAACCCCGTCCACTCCAGTTGGAAGTTATACTTTAACAATCACGGGTAACGCCACCATACATGTGACGATGGTCACCCTTATCGTCACGCCCATACCGCCAGTTTGTCCGCCCCTTTGTCCGAATTTCACGCTTTCAGTCGCCCCAACCTCGGTGCAAATATCGCCTCAGTCAACTCCGATGTCGGTAGTCGCTACCATTCAATCGTGGAATAACTTCAGCAGCCCGGTCGCTCTGACATCCTCCGGCGCTCCGACGGGAATGACTGTGTCATTTTCCTCAAACCCTGTTACCCCATCTCCGAATGCAGCGGTCACTTCAGATGTAGTGATCTCAATCACTTGCTCAACGGTAGCAAACACTTATCCGATTCAGATTACCGCAACGAGCGGTAGCATCACACGGCAGGAAACGTTTGGTGTCACAGTTTCTGGTGGATGTATCCCTGGTTTTCCAGTAGAATCTATCCTAGCCGGTCTTACAGTCGGAATCCTATCATTAGCTTACATTAAGCGATCTCGTCCTCGAACGAAGGCCTAGGCGTAGTCGAACTTTCCCTCTGCCCAATTTGGGCACAAACTTCGACTCCGCTCGTCCTGTTTCCGTAAATTTCTCCAGGAGTAGGACTGATTGAGAATATTGTTGCCTGCCTTGGTCTCTAGGACTCTGATATCTTTGCTGAATCAGGACGTCGTTGAACAGTGTAGTTAGTATGTTCGTGAAGAAACTTCTTAACTGTGATATGCAAGGGCAAACGGGCGGCATTCAGTGAAGTTCGACGGTAGAGACGTTGTTTCGATAAGAGATTTTTCACGTGAAGAAATAGACTATGTTCTGGATACGACGGATGTCGTCGAACCTATGGCTAGCGTGGGTTCGCGTGACCTTAACGGTAAGATTATGGCGACCCTATTCTTTGAGCCAAGCACAAGAACACGACTAAGTTTCGAGTCGGCGATGTATCGTTTTGGTGGCAACTGCATTGGTTTTGCGGAACCAAAAATTGCTTCAGTCGAGAAAGGAGAGAATTTAGCGGATACAATTCGAGTCGTTGAAAACTATGCTGACGTTTTGGTTATTCGCCATCCGTTGGAAGGGGCCGCACGTCTGGCAGCGGAGTTTTCTGAGATTCCGGTAATAAATGCTGGTACAGGTGCAGAGGAGCATCCAACGCAAGCCATGCTAGACCTGTACACAATACGGAAGGAACTGGGGAGGCTTAATGGTCTAAGTATAGCTTTGGTCGGAGACTTGCGATACGGTAGAACCGTTCATTCCCTAGCATACGCGCTTTCGCTATATGACATTAAATTGCGTTTAGTGTCGCCATCTTTGCTTCGAATGAAGAAGGAAGTTCTGGAAGAGGTTAGTCAACGTGTAAAAGTGCAAGAATCCGAGGACCTGTCGGAAGTTATTCCGGACGTAGATGTGATTTACGTAACCCGAATCCAAAAGGAACGTTTCGGTTCACTCGAAGATTACGAGAAAGTCCGTGGGTTCTACAGACTCACTGCTAATGACTTGTCGCGGGCAAAGAAACAGATGATCGTCATGCATCCGCTCCCACGTGTCGATGAAATCGCGTACGACGTGGATGCCACTTCTCATGCAAAGTACTTCAAACAAGTATGGTACGGACTGCTGGTCAGGATGAGCCTTATCGGTCTAGTTTTAGGAGTTCTAAAGTAAATCCTGTTACCTGAGGTAACGCTTATATTTCCTAGGCCACCATTGAGAGGTGATTTAGCATGAATCTGGAAGTTCATCCATCAGCACGAAAGCGCCGTGTGCTTTCGAAGCATATACTGGACTACGAAAGGTTCCGTGGCGATTTCCGATCTGAGAAGGATGAAACTGAACTTCATCTACTCGAAAAGTTTCATGCAGCCAGAAGTCTGTCGCATAACTCTGATGTTGACACTTTCGTAGACGCTATACTTTACGACCCTGAGAAGCATTCACGAAAGTTCACTGCAGACCTTGTAGGCGTAAATGACAAGAAGTTGACTGCGGTTTTCTGTGAAACGAAGCTCCCGGACGAGGCGTTGATAAAAGAACTGGAGATGGTCGAAGAATCGGATAACTCCATGGCTCTCGTCGTCTATCCATTCAAAGTGAATTCAGATTCAATCGATTCAAAATTCCAAGACGCAGTAAGTACCGGCAAGTTCGTGATTGAACATCTTAATTGGCGTGATCGTGCGCTTGAACGCGCATTTCGCGATGCTCTGGAATTGATGGATGTTCTAACCAACGAGACACGAGTCAAAATGCTACTTCCATTGCTCGAAGAGCCGCAAGGCAAAAGACACTTTCGAGAAGACATCAATCCTAAACTAATTTACGAAAATGTCCCGCTTCTACGAACTCATAAGCTGATTGATGAATTATCCGACGACCTCTACGGACTAACCCCATTGGGTAAGACGATACTATGTGAGTATCTTGCTTTCGTCGAGAAAATCCGACATCTACTTGAAGAAGAGAAAAATGAGGTATGAAAACTCCTGAGTAATATGGGCGCGCGCCTGGATTCTTGTGAAGAGTTCAGCGACGTATTCGCACTGGTAAAGAAAACTGCGGAGATTTCCCTGGGACGCCGGAGGTCAGGCTTGATGCTATACTTAGCGAGATTGCCGCAAAATATTGGCGCATTTCATACGATGGGAACAAACGGTATAGTCATGAATCGAAATGCGTTAGATATCGTGACGAGGGGAGCCGGATCACTTCGAGAAATCAATGCCTACGTCTATTCAACTCTGCTGCACGAATACTTGCACGCCTTGGGTTACGTGGAGGAGCGTGAAGTTCGCAGATTAGTCTACCATATTTCATTGGATTCGTTCGGATTAGATCATCCCGCAACTAAACTAGCATCGAAGGGACCAGACTCATTGCTTCAGGATCCCATGCCTACTAAGATGCCTCCTGGTCTGAGGGTTGATGTTGAAGTGATTCCTGACCTTGAAAAGTCAAGTCGTAATTATATCAGCTGAACCTATGCTGATAATTGCTGTGGCTTAGGCCTGGAGTTCATACAACGTTCGATTGTCGACGTTCCTTTGTTTCTCTTCAGGCCACAGGTTGAAGGGTAGAATTTCGTAAGACGACCTCCCCGTGTACACGAGCCTATCCGAGCCACATCGCGGACAGCGCGGGATAATTCCTGGGCTCGTCTGATTGCAGATACTGCATGACGTGTAGTTGGAAGTGTAGGTTTGGAACTTGCATCCTGCCTCATATGAATACTGAGTCAACTTGAACAACGCTCGAGAAGTGGTTCCTGGAGCGATGCAAATTAAATTCAGATGTCCGCCTTGTAACGCTGATTGGAACTTGGCTTCCAATGCGATTCTATTTTCAATGGAGATCTTCGTCGACAATGGTATAGTGGGGAGGTCAGAATAATGTGACCGCCCCCTAGCACCTTCAGCGATTACAATTGCCCTACCATACTCTTCGATATCCAGAGCAGTAAGTCGGCCTGCTGCTTCATCTCCAGGCCTTTGCGAGACGCGTATTCGCATTTGTGCTTCATCTGATGATTCCGCTGCCAATCTAGAAAGCTCAGTTAAGATCCTTAATGCCAGTTCAACTGCACGCTTGTTTGTGATAGCCATTTTCTCTCCGGTGTGATATTCCACTGCCTCCGATAATCCGACGAATGATAGATTGTAAACCGCGTTTTTTTCATAGAAATACGGCACGGAACCGTGTATCCCAGCGAGAAGTGGCAATAACGGTTGTTTCAGCCTCTCAACGATGAACTTTCGTTTCGCTTTGAATCCTTCAATTGCGACGGAAGCGCACTCTTTCAAGAGCGAAACAAGTTTCTCATCGTCCTTTCTCGCTTCGTATGCCAATTTGGGTAAGTTAAGGAAAATTGTGTCCATACTTCCCGTACGTAAACAGTCTGTCGCCCACTGCTTCGTCCAGTCGTCTGTCAGCCTGAGCCCAGTTGCCGAGTAGCTAACTCTCTCGTTGTCGTTTAGAAGTTCGAATTGTGGTATGCTACGTGATGCGGCTAATTCATGAAATGTTTCCAAAAGTCGCCTGTTTTTTTCTTCGGCGAAAATGTGTTTTCGAACTCTGATAAGCAAATGAGGGATTAGTGATGGTGGTGACATTGAGACATTACGGAAAACTTCAGAGGTAGATTCGGCTACTTTGAAAAACTCATCCTGGAAGTCACCGTACTTTCCAAGTCTTTTTCCACTCGCACCGACCGCTTCCTCATTCCTTAGAAACTCTGGAGGGTCAAGATCTAAAGAGATCGAGAATCCTCTTTGGGGATTGGTTGATGTCGGGTCACGCCGAATTGATGTAAAGAAATAGTAGAGTGCCCTGTAAACTTCTTCGCTTGACCTTCCTCGTGCGTAGGGCGAGAGGAACGTGTTAAAGTACTCGATCGTCTGCTCTCCCGAAACTTCTGCCCCGGCATGCGTAAGCAAATTTCCAACTACACTTAGCGCTGCCTCCAAACTCTCAGGAGGTGAGAGACCGAGTATTGGATTGCTAAGAAAGTAGCGAATGTCGTGCACGACTTCATTAGGCTTGAGTATCCAGTTCTCTAGGTTGGCGATATGAATCGATCCTGACAGGTGGGCATCCGCGAGTTTATGCGGTAAGCAGTTGAGCAAGACGTATTCAGAGAGAACTGACTTTGCTGCGGAATGGAACACGTAATCTGCATTAAGTTGTCTCTCTCCGGCGTCTCTGATTAATTGTGCAATGTCGTAAACTGGCATCCCGAGTCTCGTCAGTTTGTGCCGATACTCTTCGAATTTCTTCTCAATCAGGATGGCGTTGACGAACTCGCGAATTAGAGGGGATGTGAGATATGTCGTCTTCAGACGGACCAGGCGATCTTCAGCTTCGGCGGCTATCTCATCTGCAATCTCTTGAGGAACTCCTGCTTCGACCACTAAGGATCTGGCGATTTTGTTCCGGTGAAATTCTTCAATCGCCAATCTTGACGTTCGAACGTAAAGCTTACCGCGTTTTACGTTCACATATTCGTCCATGTCTCTTGCGAAGGAGACGATCATCTGTCCTAATTCTGTAATCTCGTATCTCTTCGTTTTCTTGTCAAGTGTGACCAACCCAGCTCCTGTTAGGCTTCGGAGATGATAGACGAACTTTCCGGCATCTCGGACTGGATCAAGCTTAAGTTGGAACATTATCTCAGTATATTGTAACGAGCCTTTGGTGGATAGTAGTCGCAAAATTTGTAGCCTGACCGGTGCTGACGCAGCGTCGAAGATGCCGGCTCCTATTCTCTCCGATGAACGTAACAATGCCTGACCGCCTAGAATACAGTGTAGAGTTCCAATATCAGTTAAATCATGTTTAAAAAATTGTAGTTCTTAGGTTCTGTTAAGGACTCCTCAGAATCTTTATCAATTCATTCAAAACGTTCGCGCGTGAGGAGAATTTCATTATGACTCAACTGCGAATGCGTGACGAAGACTATGTTACACTCGATAAACTGGAGGAAGCATTCGAGAAGAAGGATTTAGGATATTTTGTGTCCTTTTTAAATAGCTCCAAGGCTCTTCCATTATTGCTACGTGTGCACGCCGTATGTATGTTGGAGCACATTGGAAATGAAAGTGTGGTTCCCGCGCTGTGCAAGGTTCTGAAAGAAGATTCAAGTCCTCTGACCCGACATGAAGCAGCGTTTACGTTAGGGCAATTGGGATTGAAATCAGCAGGGCCGACGCTAGTTCAGGCCATGCTTGACGATGAGAGCGCAATCGTGAGACATGAATCTGCTGTTGCACTAAGTTCTCTTGGTGATCAAAATGCTCTGCCGCAATTGGAGAAGGCGATTGCAGACAAGGACGAGGATGTTCGTAATTCGGCGCTCATAGCTTGGGAATACCTCTCGTACTTGCGTAGGAAGGGCGAGGCAAAGGATTCTGTTTCTCCGAAATCAAAAATACGATTGTAAAATTGCCTTAATGTTGTAGGAAGCATTTTAGCTCAAACCTCAACGTTACTAGGCCAGGGGCGGTGGTCCAGACCGCGAGCTAACCCTTCGTGGGGACAGCATGGTCTAAGATAGCGAGAAATCGCCTTCAGACCGGTCTCGGGACCATGACCTAGCGAGTACACCGGTGATCGAGGGTTCAAAATGGTCAAGTATGATCATGACATTCCCTCCCGCCCCACCATCAAATTTGGCACGAACAGGTGTATGCAGTGATCGTCTCGTGACGGAACCAAGAACTCTTAGCTTTCAATGTTTCAAATGTGGTAAGTCATTTGCTCACAATCTGGACGCTGCGTGCGATAATTGCGGTTTTGATAGATGTCCATATTGTGGGAGCTGTTACTGTTCCTTAGACGAAGTGGAGCGAAGAGTGGCGGAGGCGATTTATTCCAGTCTGCCAGACTGGCTAGGTGCGTAGTTCCTACTCATCGCAGACGCGTTCCACATCGATCGCAGAAGTTGCCGTAAGATATCCTGTTTCCACAAGCTATGCAAGTATTCACGGGCGAATACGTGTTCCTCGTACCTTGAACAGTTGGTGGCGCGTACGGTTGGCCAGCAGACGGATATTGTGCTTGATACTTTACAAGGCCGAAAAACGTTCGGACACTATATGTGCTCAAGTAGATGAGAATAATCGCCTCGATTACTATCGTGGCGACGCTTGCTAATTCTCCTCCGAGTAGGCTCAAAACGCCTAATGCCAACCCGATTGCCGCTAGTATTGTGGCCGAGAACCATCCCCACCGTCGACCCTGCCAGAGTCCGTAGGCTAGGATGAAGGAGATCGCGCCGAAGGCGAAGAGCATTATGCTTAGAGGAATCAGCATGAACGCAAAAGCAAGGGAAATTCCAAAACCTACTATCGCAAGTGTGGCGCCGGCAACAAGCAATAGAATACCTGTTAAGATATCTACGACTCCAATTATGATCTGCAGTATCGTCAGTACTGCGACGCCAGTAGGCCTACGTTGTTGAAAAACAGGATACATTTTCGCCACTAATATTGTCTAATACAGCGTTAAGAAACCTTCGAAAACAGAACGTATTGGTAGCGGGGAGTGGATATTCGGACGAAGTTCGTCTTTCGAACCACCGATCTCAGGGTTTCTCGCCAGATATGAGCCGTCCGCATCAGCGTTCTGCGGGTTAAACCTGGCTACCCCACCCCGCTAGTCAATTACTAATTCTGATCAGTGCTGACGTTGCAGCTGACCACGGCTCACAAGCTGGAAGCATACGTGGCGCTAGATAAATTTGTGTCGCATCCAATCGGTCAAGAACTCACCCCTAAGTCTGTAATAGTCTACTTGAATAATTCCTGAATAATCCTCGTGACATGGGGCAAGCTGCAATAATCCTTTAGCGCAGCAGAACTTTCACGTTTTGTCTCGATCTTCGGGAGCAA
>Ga0074046_10004605_pt1 | contig 11190 bp, 8 predicted proteins | sample BogForMeECP23OM3_FD_94441 | JGI IMG/M metagenome (GOLD analysis project Ga0074046, IMG submission 94441) | Bog forest soil microbial communities from Calvert Island, British Columbia, Canada - Bog Forest MetaG ECP23OM3 | ecosystem: Environmental > Terrestrial > Soil > Wetlands ...
CCATGCGAGCGAAGGTGACCTTATCGAAGAGGGAAACTCAGTCCTCAAAGGCAGGACCGGCGAGAAGATCGGCAATGACATTCTCACCATTGTCGACGACCCGTCCCTTTCCGAATTCGGGTTTGAGCCGGTCGATGCCGAGGGGATCGCGGTCAGCCGCACCGAGATCATCCGTGCCGGGAAGGTGAACGCATTTCTCCACAACCGGCAGACTCTTGCCGCGGTCGGGAACGGCGTTGCCGGCCATGCCCGCGCCATGCCCGGGGAACCCCCGCTCGTGCGGATGAGCAACACGTTCATCGAGGCCGGGGACGCGACCGACGCAGAGATCTTTTCAGAATGCAAAAACGGGATCTTTCTTGCCGGCTCGCGGGGCGGGCAGGTCGACCCGGGCCGGGGGGTGTTCCAGTTCAACGCGGAGTACGGCTACCTGATCGAGAACGGGGAGCGGACCTCCATGGTCCGGGATGTCTCACTCTCAGGAGAGATCCTTTCAACGCTCCACGGGATTGCCCTGTGCGGGAAGAAGCGGGTCATGCACCCGGGATACTGCGGGAAAGGCGGACAGAGCGTACCGGTGAGCGATGGTGCCCCGCTGGTGCTCCTGCGTGACGCGGTGGTGGGTGGCAGTGGCGTGGATTGAAGAACTCTTAAGGCAGGGTGAGAAGCAGGTTGACGAGCTGGAAGTGTACTTTTTTTCCGGGATGTCGATTTCCGCTGACTTAAAACAGCGCCGCGTGAGCCTCTGCTCGTCATCTGTCGAGACCGGGCTCTGTATCCGCACCATTGACAAGGGGAAGATCGGCTCATCCAGCACAAACGACCCGCAGCAGTGGCAGGCCTGCCTTGATGCCGCCATTGCCGGCGGCCGGCTTGCCATGCCGCTGGTGTGGAAGGGGCTGCCGGACCCGGTCGCGCTTCCGGGTGCTGATCTGGCGTTCGATCCATCTCTGGCCGTCGAGCCGGAAAATGCGAACGACCTGCTCCGTAGGATGCTTGACGGGGCTACGGCATACCCGGATGCCACGGTCACATCAGGGGGGGCCGGGATCTCGGTTGGGGAGATCACCTTTGTAAACAGCCACGGCATCCGGTATGTGTCCCGGCAGTCCGATGTCTCGATCTCGCTGGAGGCGATCAGCGGCCAGTCCACAGGATATGAATTTGACCATGCCTGCTCGCTTTCGCGGGTGAACCCGCAGCGGGTCGGGGAGCAGGCCACCTTCCTTGCTTCCCGGTCATCAGGTGGAAAAAATATCCCCTCGGGACAGTACGACGCCATCCTCTCCCCTATGGCATACGCGGATCTCCTCTCAACGATCTTTGTCCCGGCACTGAACGGGCGCAACGTGCTGCAGGGCCGGTCGAAGCTGGCCGGGAAGATTGGGGAGGCCGTCACTGCACCGCAGCTCTCCCTGTTCGACGACCCCCACAGGCCGGGGGCAAGCGGGAGCACGTGGTTTGATGCCGAGGGAACCCCCACCCGACGGCTCGATTTTGTCAGGAACGGCACCCTCACCGGCTTTGCTTACGATCTCAAGACCGCGTACCGGGCCGGCCGGCAGTCCACCGGGAGCGCAATCCGGGGCGGATTTGCCGGGCTTCCCGCGATCGGCCACCACAATTTTGTCGTGGACGGGAAGCGGGATGAGATATTCGATGAGCCGGCAATCTACGTCCACAGCGTGGTGGGAGCACACACGGCAAACCCTATGAGCGGGGACTTCTCGGTTGAGATGTCCAACCCGTTTTGGGTGAGGGACGGCGTACTCGCGGAACCGATCCGGGGAGCGATGCTCACGGGCAATTTCTTTGATCTCCACCGGCAGGTCACAGCTCTCGGCAAAGAGAGCCGCGCTGTGGGATCCTACATCCTGCCCCCGGTAAAAATTAATAACGTACGGGTCATTGGTAAGTAACATTTTCGCGGGGACTTAAAATGCGGAAATGCGGTTTTAAGGGAATATGGGAGTAGTAGCGAACAGGCATCTGGTGCGGAGAGACCGTGATTAACTTCAGGTTGATCCTGTTACCCGTATGGTACATACCTCTTACCGCTTCATGATCGTGCCCCCCCCTCTCGGGTATCACGATCACCGGTTTTAAGGCACTGTGCCCGAATCCGAACGCCTATACTCAGATGTTTTCAGTACCCATTGTTTTTATGGTAGTTTTCAATCCCTTTTCGCGAGGAGGTATATCTTAAATAACAATAAGTAAAATTTATAATACATGCCCTCGTCGTATTAAAATTATAGTCAGAACCCTTGGATAGCAAAATCATAAAAAGTGAAACTGGAAAAACGGGGGATCCAACCAGAAATAATCGGATAAACCAATCCCGTATCCGATTCGGGATATTCAATGTGCATTAACCTCGTTGCAGTACCGGGATTTGTATTATTTCTCTCAAAGAAACGTGGATGATATCATGAAGAAACGATTGGTAATTATCAGTTTAATTCTGCTGGCAATCATCGTATCGGCAGCTTATGCCGCCTCAGATTCAAGCAGTTCAGCAACTAGCAGTTCCAGTTCAACAACCAGCTCCGGTACCTCGGCCAGCACGTCAATAGATAGTTCGGCTCTTGTCACTGTGACGAATGTCGTTATGAACCCGGAAGTTTTCTTTCCCTATGAAGAAGGGACGATCACCGTGACCCTGGCAAATGCCGGAACATCAGCCATCGGGCTGACGAATCCGACTATCCTGAGCAATAAGGTGCATATTGTTCAGGAGGATAATCTGGGTACAACGACGTATATCGGTGCCGGTTCAACGGTGTCCTATTCGTTTGTCGTCACTGCCGATCCTCCCGATGAGACCAATTACGCATTGTTTACCGTCGGCACAGTGGGCGGCAGCCCGATCCATTACCCCATACCGATAATAGTGAGTTCAGCCCCCCTCAAGACTGTTATATCGGATTCGCCTGCCCCCTTTTCTCTCTCAACTCCCGGCAACGTGACGTTGAGCCTCATAAATTGCCGCGATGGTTCATTACAAAATATCGAGGTTACCGCTGAAGGGATCGGTGTAGATGTGAGCCCCCGGCAGGTATTCATCGCCTCGCTGGAGGCTGATAATTCATCGGAAGTTAATTTTGAGATCACGCCCCACCAGGATTCAAACGTCACGTTCTACGTCACTTACCAGAACGGCGACAATGATCATAACGTCAATGTCACGCTCCCGGTAACACTGGGTGTGGACAAAGCAGCAGCGGTACCCATTCTCAACGATGTTGCCCTCACGACATCAGGTTCGGGTTATGATATCACCGGGGACATCACCAATGCCGGGGTTTCCGATGCAGAGGGTGTCGTAGTTACTGTCGGGTCTCCTGCAAAAGGCACAGGAACCTACCCGGTATATGCCATTGGAAGCATAGCCTCTGACGATTCCGGTAGTTTTGAAGTAACCTTTACCTCCAGTGATCTGTCGTCAGTACCAGTGGTCATCCGCTGGAAAGACGCAAACGGTGACGATTACAGTCTCACAAATACGCTCGATCTTTCATCGTCATCCGGATCCGGTAACGCAACCCCCGCCGGCAGTTCAAGGACCGCATCCGGTTCCACGATGAGCGGAGCCTACGGAGGAACCGGTCGGGGATACGGCGGCGGAGGGCACAGCAGCAGCACCGGCATTTTTGGGGGAATAACCAGCGGCAGAGGCGGCGGCATCAGTTCATTCTACCCTCTCATCGCCGGAAGTATCATCGTTGTAATCGGTATTGTTTTGTGGACAAAGCGGAAATGGATTTCACGTAAACTGAAAAAACAGCAGTGAGGGATCGGATATGACCGATACCCCCTTCATTGAACTTGCCGGCGCGACACGAACATCTCACCTGGAAAACGGAGACATTACCTCTCTCGATCACATCTCTCTTGACGCCGGGAAAAACAAGTTTATCGCCCTTATGGGATGGTCAGGTTCCGGTAAGTCGACCATGATGAACCGGCCGGGAATCCTCGTGACCCATGACCCGGAGATCGCGGAGCATGCCTGCCGCACTCTCAGGCTGGTGGACGGGAGGATTGCAGACTCATGATCAAAGGGGATATATTCTTTAATCTCTCGGTCCGGAGCGTCCGGCTGAACTTCCTGCGATCGATGCTTGCCGCCATCGGCATCGTGATCGGTGTCGTCGCCATCGCCTCCATGGGCATGCTCGGCACCAATATGCAGCTGGAAGTAAAAGACCAGCTTTCCTCCAGCGCGAACACCATTGTCATTTCGTCTGATACTGTCAGGATGGGCCCGGTCGGATTTAAACCCTCCTCCTCTACGGCTACAGGGGTGACCAAAAGCGAACTTACAAAGATCGACACGGTCGTGGGATCAAACGGTACGGTAATCCCCCTTTATTCAACAAACGGTGAGTTCACGATCAGTTCGGTCTCCGGGAGGGGCTCGATCTATGGCATCGATCCTATGGATATCCCCAAGTTTCTTTCCCTGAACCAGTCGTATGGCAACGGGACAACTGATCTTGGGGTAAATGAAGTACTGGTCGGGGCCGATATTGCCGAAAACTTTAATCTCAAGGTCGGCAGCCGCATCAGGATTGGATCGTTCTCCGCCTCGTCCCGGCCCGAGCTGCGTATTGCCGGGGTTCTCCAGCCACGGGGAACTGTTGCTGATGGCGTGTCAACCGATAACGGGATCGTCGTGAACAGTAAATGGTATACCAACCAGTACGGCGGGGAAAATGAGTGGAGCCAGGTAAATGTCATCGTCAACGACGTTGATAACATCGGTGACATAGAATCGGCAATCAATGCGAAGCTCAACACCAATGCGAAATCCCCCATCGTCCGGATCAGGGATGCCACGTCGCAGCTTGAGACAGAGACATCGGCCTTGAGCACCGTAACGACGTTCATTATGGCAATCGGTGGGATCTCTCTCCTCGTTGCAGCTGTGAGTATTTTTAATGTGATGATGATGTCCGTGAGTGAACGAATAGAGGAGATCGGTATCTTGCTCTCCATCGGGACAGAGAAAGGCGAAGTGCGCCGGATGTTCATGTACGAGGCATTTATCCTCGGGCTTCTGGGAGCCGGGATCGGCGGGATCTGCAGTATAGCCATAGGATACACGGTGGTGGAGGCAATGATTGGCACCACAGCGTATTTCTTCCAGCCGGCAAGTATCCTGTATGTCCCGGCTGCGATGTCAATTGGTGTAGTTGTCTGTGTTCTTTCCGGCGTGTACCCGGCCTGGAAGGCATCAAACATGGACCCGATCGATGCACTAAGGAGTGTTGAGTGACCTTCTGATGGCCTGGCAATAAAAGGGAGTATTTTAAAGATCGGGGTAAATTATCGTTGTTATTAAAATACTATAGGTAAAACACAAAGTCAAGGTTCGCAACTAAAATATCCGGTTTATTTTGAAAAGGGAAGAAAAACCGAAGAAACTTCTGATTTTTTATTCAGGTTCGGTCATAATAATGGATTTTTTGCAAACCTCCTGGAATACTATCCACGGGGGACCCGTTTTTCTGTTCTAAAAATAGTGAGGCACTTTGTTGTCCGCGCCCGGGAATACCGATCGGGTACCTGAGAGGAAGGATTAGGACAGGGATTCCATTCATATGTTCCTGATACCGGGATGACAGATCTGCATTTTTCGTGAAGTGACGGCAATCATTTAAACAATGGAGGAATAGATACCTCTATGAAATACCGGTTTTTAACCATCCGGAATCCAGAGGCAATTTTCATAAATAATAACGGGTTACCCAAAAACATTGGTAAGTAACTATGAGTGATATCCTTCTTGCCGTCGTCCTTATCGTCGTCATCCTGGCCATTGCCTATTATCTGGTCAAAAAACTGGCGGTGCTGGTCATCAATGCCGTCCTGGGCCTCATCTTTTTGTTTGTGCTAAACACGCTCCAGGTCATGCAGTGGGTGGGCAGGCCCGACCTCGGGTACAGCCTTGCAACGCTTCTCATCTGCGGTGTGGGAGGGCTGCCGGGCGTGCTTGTCCTTGTCCTGCTCAACATCTTCGGCGTAACAGTATAATAAAACGGACCCGGAGAGATCATTTTTCGGGGTCGCTCTTTGAGGATTTCTGCGCATTCTTTTCCCTTTGCCCCCCACATGCATGGCCTCCGGAGAATGCACATTCCCGGGAAAGACCGCAGGCGACCCGATGCCTCGAAGCAAGAGTAAAAAGTTCCCTGCTCATCTGTGCTCCGGAGAGGCCCGAGGCGGGGAGCCTTCACGCATTATTTTAATTAGTTCACCTGGCAGGGGTGAGCATTTTCATGGGGATCGATACAGCATCTTTCTCCCTGTATTGATAAAAACGCATCAAAAGACGTTCGCTTCCGAGTATACCGTCACCTGGGTCTGCTCGATCTCGTAGGGCTTGATCTCACGGGAATGAGCAGACATCCGCATTTTCACGACTTCGAGCGCGAGGTGCACGTCCGTGAGATCGCTCGAACGGACGTAGCGGAGAAGGATAACGGTATCAGAGAGGTACTCGATCAAGCCATGCCGGCTCGAGAATGCATTGTTCTGGTCAGTCTCAGAGGTCATCATGATGGTGCACTTCTTGTCCCGCAACCCTTCGATGAACCGGAACATTTCGCGGCGCCGTTCCGCATCGCTTCCGAACAGATCCTCAAAGAGCGAGATCGGGTCGATCACCACCCGGGTTGCGTTGATCTCGTTGATCAGGTTCGGGAGTTCATTTTTGATCCGGTTGTTTGCCAGGTTGAAATCCGTTGGATCGAGCTTGAGGATGTAGAGGGACTTGTTCAGGTACGGTTCCACCTCCCAGTCTTTCTGTTTCATATACAGGATCAGCCTGTCCTCGCGTTCCTCGAGACTGATGTAGATTACCCGTTCCCCGGCCTTGAGCCCCTCCCAGACAAAATCGAGGGAAAATGTTGTCTTTCCGGTACCGTACGTACCGATGATGGCACAGATGCTCCCTGCAAGCAGGCCGCCCCCCAGCATGTCGTCTAGCCCGGAGATTCCGACTTTCACGCGTTGCCCGTTCATATAACCATCCTGATATTGCTCACTTCGAATCCCTCGGTCGTGGATATCCGAACGGCAAACTTCACCAAGTCCTGCTCTTCAAGGTGAGGCATGACTCCCCGGAACTTTTCAAAGAACATCACCCGCTGGCGCCGTGAACCGGTGCTCTCCTCCCACCGAAATAAAAAGACCGCGTCGGCAATATCGGCAATTTCGCTCTCTTTGGCCGGCTCGATGATACCCTTGCTGAGCAGCAGGTAGAGGTTGCATCTCTTCTGTTTTGCGAGCCGCTGGACACCCCGCAGGAACCCGGTCAGGTCATGCCAGAGATTAGGAAGGTTTGTCTGGGTGGCGATATCCGTTATCGAGTCAAGGACGATCAGGCTCCCTGATTCCGCGGAGTTGAAAATCTCGGAAAGGTTCATAAAAATGTTGGAATGTTCTGAGCGTTTCTGGAGCCGGGTAAGCGTATTGCTGTGGCTGTACCATTCATCAGGAACGAAGCTCCGGTCGAAATAGAGGTCGGAAAGATCAACAAACTGAATGTTCTCTGAATCCTCGCTCACCCCTTTTGCCACAAAAGACTGGACGATCTCGTGGCGGACATCGCGCTCGAGCCGGGTGAACGTGATGTACAGGATCTTTACCGGGAAACGGGGTCCGGATTCAGGAAGTTTTGCCATTCTCGCAAGGGTATTGATAATGGAACTGTAGGCAAATTCATAATGACCCGCCCCGAGCTCACCAAGAAGGAGGATCATGGTGCCAACCGGAACCCCCCCGTCAAGTATCGGATCGAATGTAGTGAGTCCCGTGGGCATCCTCGTCGTTTCTAGCTCCTGCATTCCACACTCCGGTCTACGGAAAAATTCGTCTGATGATTCTCTCTTCGAGTACTATAATAAAGATATCTTCCGGTTTTACCACGGATACCGGCTACACTATGAGACGATCGTGAGAGAAGAGTATTTCACGTCAACCCTGCCTGATTTCCCTCTGGAGTGATATGCCCCCTCTGATGGATGCACAGCCAGTTCTTCTCGTGGAATAAAAAACAGAAAAGATCCGTAAGCCGGTGTCCGGGCCGCGCATAAAAACGAAAACGGGCTCTGCAGAATGCGAAATCTCATGGTGATTTTTCCTGAATCTTTCAGACACGTTATGAGGGTGAGCCCCCTCTCATCTGGCGGGAAGGCAACCCGGGGGGAGCAACTCCCAGACCCCCGCAGTTGTCGACCTTTTAGAAACCTTCTGTGCAGTATCGGGAGGAACGGCTCTTTGCGGCGGGGGCGGAGGCAACCCTTGCTGCATCACGGAAAAGCGTTTAAGGGAGATAGTACGAGAGTTCGGCAGAGCCGCAAAAACGCTGCTCCCCTGCCATGCACACTATATATAGGATCATATCCCGAATTATTATCGGTGACAACCAGGCATCTGCCGGGGGTATGGGTCTATGAGGCTTTCTGACATCTTTACACGCTTCAAAAAAAACCGGCCCCATGAACAGGAGGCTGCAGCCGGGAAGGGTACCTGGGAGCCTTATGAAGATGATCCGGGGAATGCCGCAGAGGTTCAGGCGGAAAAACCAGAAGAGCCCGGGGTAAAAAAATTCCGATCGGGTTACCGACAGTATTTCTCCCTTTTCCGCATTAAAAAACTGTCGGCACGCGAGGAATACGATTACGGGAAGCATGGCCCCCTCGTAAACGGGAGTGTCCCGGAAGGGTACGAGCTGCTGGACCAGTACTGGCTTGATATCGGCCAGACACTGGTATACATCACCCTGAATAAGAAAACCAACCAGACCGAGTACCTGCTCTTTGAACCCGTGCTGTCCGAATTTGAATACGAACTGCTCGAACGGCTCCACGAAGATCTTCTTGATGTCCTGGTCCTGACCACGGATGAGATCAAAAAAGACCGGCGCCGGATCCTGCTTGACAAGGTGTACGCACTCCTTAATGATTACGGCTTTGCTCTCGGAGACGCCACGCTCTTTAAACTCCAGTATTATCTTATCCGTAATTTCATCGGCTGGTCGCGTATCGATCCGCTGATGAAAGACACGCAGCTCGAAGATATCTCCTGTGACGGAAGCAGGATCCCGATTTTTTTATACCACCGGAAATACCGGAACATCCGGACCAACATTGCGTTTGAGAGCGAAGTCCTCAACTCGCTCGCGATAACGCTTGCCCAGCGTTCAGGAAAACACATCTCAACCGGCTCGCCGATGCTGGACGCCACCCTCCCTGACGGCTCCCGGCTCCAGCTGACCCTTGGGACCGAGGTGACGACCCGGGGGACCTCGTTTACCATCCGGAAATTCCGTGAAGAGCCGTTCTCGCCCATCGAACTCCTGGAGTATGGTACGTTTTCCAGCGACGAACTGGCCTATTTTTGGCTGGCGATAGAAAACAACATGAGTATGCTCTTTATCGGGGGGACCGCATCCGGTAAAACCACGTCGCTGAACGCGGTCTCCCTGTTTATCCCGCCCTCGGCGAAGGTGGTCAGTATCGAGGATACGCGGGAGATTACGCTCTACCACGACAACTGGATCGCAAGCGTGACCCGCGAGGCCCTGACCGAAGGAGGAAATGCGATCGATATGTTCGATCTCCTGCGGGCCGCTATGCGCCAGCGGCCGGAATTCATCATTGTCGGTGAAGTCCGGGGTGCCGAGGCGCAGACGCTCTTCCAGGCAATGAACACCGGGCACACGACGTTTTCCACCATGCATGCCGGGAGTGTCGACGCGGCCATACACCGGCTGGAAAGCGAACCGCTGAACGTCCCGCGTAACATGGTGCAGGCATTGAACATCGTCAGCGTACAGGCGCTCATTTACCGGGGAACAGAACGGGTCCGCCGCGCCCAGGAGATCGTCGAAGTTGCCGGTATCGACCAGACGACCGGGAACCTCCAGGTCAATAATGTATTCATATACGATCCGATCCGCGACCGCGCAGCCTTCACCGGGAGATCCCGGATATATAACGAGATCGCCGAGAAACGCGGATGGACCCGGGACCAACTGGATGCCGAGATCGCCGTGCGGAAAAACCTCCTCGAAGAGATGAAAAAACAGAAGATCGTCGATTATATCTCCGTCGCATCGATCTTCCACAACTACCATATCAGGCGTGAGGAAGTCCTAGCCAACAGCGCGGATCTCAGACAGGTATTGAGATGAATATCAGGAACGCGTTCACGGGTTGGATGGTGCGCGATCCTATACGTTACCGCGGACTCCATGCCGACCTGATCTCCTCGCGGTCCGGCCTGACCCTTGAACAGTTCCTTTGGCGCTCTCTGAAAATTTCCATTCTTGCCGGTCTTCTCTTTGGCATATCCGGCTTTTTTGCAAGCCAGTTTCTCAGCACGGATATCCAGTCAGGCAGAGGCGTCTACAATGTGCTGAACTTCCAGGTACCGGGAATACTGGGGCTCTTATCGAACGCACTGATAATCGAAGGTATCAGCATCGCGGTCTCGTTTGCATTCGGGACATATCTCACGTACCTTCTCCTGCTCAGGTTTCCCGCCACAGAGAAGAAAAGCCGGGCTGTCAAGATCAACCTGACGCTTCATAATGCCGTCGCGTACATGTACGCGATGCGCCGGGGCGGTGCGCAGCTGATGACCATATTTTCCGCCCTGTCTGAAAATGCCCATATTTACGGCGAGGTTGCCCTTGAATTCCGGCAGGTAACAAGGGACGTGGACTTTTTCGGGAACGATGTCATCACGGCAATCCACCACCTCGCTGAAACCACCCCCTCGGAAAAATTCAAGGATTTTCTCGAAGACCTGCTTTCCGTGATCGAGAGCGGGGGGGACATGACCGGGTTCCTCGCCACCCGGGTTCGATTGTACCAGGAAGAGGCACGGTTTGAACAGAAGCAGTTCCTTACCGTCCTTTCCATGGTGGCGGAATCCTATGTCACGCTCTTTGTTGCCGGCCCACTTTTTTTGATCATCATCATGGTGGTCATGGGGCTGATGGGCGGTGCGGCCGTTCTCCAGCTCTCGGTTGTGGTCTATCTCGTCCTGCCTATCGGATCGTTTATGTTTATCCTGTTCATCGATCTCATCTCCACAAGGACAGAGAAGGCCGAGCGGTACACCCGGGCAGTCATGCTCAATACCTATGCTGATGTGCAGATCGCCAAAAAAGCC
>Ga0074046_10004606_pt1 | contig 11189 bp, 8 predicted proteins | sample BogForMeECP23OM3_FD_94441 | JGI IMG/M metagenome (GOLD analysis project Ga0074046, IMG submission 94441) | Bog forest soil microbial communities from Calvert Island, British Columbia, Canada - Bog Forest MetaG ECP23OM3 | ecosystem: Environmental > Terrestrial > Soil > Wetlands ...
CCGCCACAAAAGTACTTGAAACATCGCTGTCCCCTTCAGACACAGCAGCGGTGCTTTCCAGTTCCGGATTCAACAGTGGCTTGACCCGAGATCGCGCAAAGCTCAAACAGGCCATTATGAATTTGAAGGCCAACACGCTCTATCGCCACGATTCGCATAGCTGTCCTAATGTGGATTACTACCAGGGAGATTTGATCGTCGAGAAAAACGATGCCGCGGCGCTCCAAGCCGCCATTCAGGAAACCCTAACGTGCGCCAATATGGATCCGTCCATGGCCTCTACGGCCACGCAAATGGCGCAATCCGCTGCGCACCAAGCGGTGGTCTTGGGAGAGCAGGACACTCGGACCAATCTGAGTTTCCTGCAAACAGTGGTCAGCAAAATGGGAGCGCTGCCCGGACAACGCGTTCTGATCTTTATTTCTCCAGGGTTTCTCACGCCAACTGCGGACGCAATGACCCTCAAATCCCAGGTCCTGGACATGGCTGCTCGAGGCAATGTGATTATCAGCGCCATCGATGCTCGCGGCTTGTACACCACCAACCTGGAAGCGTCCGAATCAGGCGGAGGTTCTCCGCTGGCTGCACAAATGCAGAACCAATACCGGCAAGCTTCGATGACCTCGAGTGAAAACGTCATGGCCGAATTGGCGGACGGCACCGGCGGAAGTTTCTTCCGCAATAGCAATGACCTCGAAGGCGGTTTCACCAAACTTATTTCGGGACCGGGTGTTATGTATCTACTAGCGTTCTCGACTTCGAAGGTGAAGCCCAATGGGGCGTATCACGATTTGAAAGTCAAAGTGAATCAGGACGGTGCTAAAGTGCAGGCTCGCCGCGGATATTTCGCTCCGCAACCCGAAAGGGAGAAGAAATAGGGCATTCTTCCGCCGTACATCTCTTTTGTATTTTGCTGCCTCCCGTCATGGCGTCCTTTTCAGATACAATGGTGTTTTGGCCTGAACCCAAATTTATGGACTCGCTCATTCAAAACGCGCTTCTGATTCATAACCCCAACGCGGGTAACGGCGGTAATGGCAGGCGCCGCCTGATCGACCAAGCGCGCCAGATTCTCGCCTCCAATGGTATCGAAGCCGATCTGGCGGAAACTACCGGCCCCGGCCACGCTACGGAGATTGCGCAGCAAGCTGTTCGCGATCGCCGTCAACTGGTCATTGCATGTGGCGGCGATGGCACACTAAATGAAGTCGTCAACGGCCTGGCCAACTACGCCAATGGCCACCGGGTTCCCCTAGCCCTTCTCCCGGGTGGCACCGCAAACATTCTCGCTAAAGAACTCGATCTACCTTGGGACATTCCGCGGGCTGCGCGACGCCTGGTGCACGGTGAAGTGCGCGAGATCGCTCTCGGACTAGCTACTCCACTGGAGCAGCCGGAGCGTAAGCGGTTCTTTCTGTCTGTGTCTGGCGCTGGCCCGGATGGCATGATCGTTTATTCCGTGGACCTAGGGTTGAAGGCGCGCGTCGGCATTCTGGCTTACTGGTGGCAGGGCGCCCGCGAAGTTCTGCGGTACACGTTTCCGCGGTTCCGAGTGCGCGCTGGCGGCCGGCAACTCGAAGCCACGCTGGTCGTGGTGGGCCGCACGAAGAATTACGGTGGGCCGTTTAAAATTACGGACCAGGCCGATTTGTTCGAGGATCAGTTCGAAGTGATGGCGCTGACGACGCAAAGTGGTTTCCGGTATCTGAGCTACCTGCCAACCCTGTGGATGGGGAATTTACGCAAAGAGGAAGACGTGCATTTCTGGAAGGCGGAGTCTCTTGTTTGTGAGCCACTCGACGCCAATCCGGTGTATGCCCAAGTGGATGGGGAACCCCTTGCGCGTCTGCCCATCGAATTTACAATTGTGCCGAAGGCGCTGAAATTGCTGGTTCCCCGAGCATCCGTGGCGCGCAACGGCGGCGGAGCTACGAAAAGCTAATCGTGGACATCGCCACGCACGCCCTTGCTTCCTATGCCCTGGCGCGCGGTTTGTTTCCCCGGCGTCGCTGGCCGGTGGTTGCCGGGATGGTTTTTGCGGGTAGCTTTGCCGATATTGATTTAGTGAGCGCTGTTTTTGGCCCCGCGGCATACTTCACGGCACACCGGACTTACACGCATTCGCTTCTGGGCACTCTGGCGGTCGTTCTGCTGGGTGTGTTTTTCACGCGCTACCTGGCAAAAAAACAGCCGGAACCTATTTCCACGTTTCTGTGGCCGCTCGGCTTCGCTGCTGGCTTCCATGTCGTGCTGGATCTTTTGCAATCCGAAGGCGTCGCGCTTTTGTGGCCGTTTCGCCCCTCTCGTTATGCCATGGATTGGCTGCCGTCGATTGATCCTTGGATTCTTGCGCTGCTCCTTGCCGGGATATTGGTACCCGAACTGCTCCGTCTGGTGAGTTCAGAAATTGGCGCCAAGAACAAATCTCCGCGTGGGCGCAACGGCGCGCTTGTGGCGCTGAGCTTGATCCTGGTCTATATGGGTGCACGCGCACTGCTTCATGCGGGAAGCACCGCTGCCCTCGAACCTCATTCTTATCGCGGTGAATCGGCACGTCGCGTGGGCGCCTTCCCCGACACCTTTTCAATCCTGACCTGGCATGGGGTGGTGGAAACGCAATCCCTGATTTGTACCGTGGAAGTTCCGGCTGGACCGGGGAATAGTTTCGATCCTGAAAGCGCCGAATGTCTGCACAAGCCGGAGCAATCGCCGGAGTTGGACGCGGCGCAAAGAACGTCTGTAGCTCGAAAATACTTGAGTGCCGTTCGCTTCCCTCGGGCGGTTGTAGCGAAAACGGAAGACGGGTATGAAGTAGTGATTCGTTCGATGCGTGATGTTGCCGAGCGTGAAATTAGGCATGGGATTGCCGCGCGTATTCTGCTCGATTCGAACTTCGGAATATCTGGGCAAGAGTTCGTGTGGGCGAGGGATATTCGGGTGCGCTGATTCCTTCGGACAGCGCATCAGGCTGGGCTTTGGCCAGGTTTTTCCCGCAGAATCAGGCGCGACAATGCGTAGCTGACGGCCACGAACACGACTGCCCCTGCCGCGACTTGCAACTTGTGTTGCGCGATAAACGGCAACGCCTGTTGGCCATAACGAATCGCCAAATATCCGATTCCGAAATAGCGGATCGCGCGCGCCAATGCGATCGCCGATGTGAAACTGCTCAGCGGCACTTCGAACACGCCCGCGGCAAACACAAATATCTTGAAGGGTGTGGGCGGCGGCAGTAGCGCCGCGGCCAGCATGCCTCCAAAGCCGTTTTTTACAACCCACTGTCGAATCGCGCGCCCGCGTTGGCCTGCTTTCTTGTGAAAAAAAGCTTCCCCACCCTTCTTCGCGATGAAATACAGGAGCACACAGCCGAGCACCGAACCGGTCATCGCCATTGCCGCATACAGCGGCATACGCAGAGGCTTTTGAATACTCAGCTCAATCAAAAGCAAATCGTTGATTACAGGAAACGTTAAGACGGAGGAATCCAAAAACGAAATCAAGAACAGTCCGGGGGCGCCCAGCGCGCCGGCGAAGGCCACAATTTTCTGTTTCCACCCGCTCAACGGCGTCGCCAACAGAAATTCCTCTCTTCCCTTGTTCGCGTGGGTTGCGATAAGCGGCTCTCAGAGCAGCGTCTCCACGGCCTCAACCATCACATCGTACACGCGATGCAATTCATCCGGCTGAATGACATAGGGAGGCAAAACGTAGACGACATTTCCGAGTGGCCGGAGCAGCACACCACGTTCCAGAAAAAATCCGTACAACTTAGGACGCAGGGCGGATAGATACCCCGCATCGTCTGCCAGCAGTTCGATTGCCCCCATGGTTCCGATCTGGCGCGCGTCTCCCACTTGGTGCATTTCACGCAGTTGCGCCAAGCGCTCCGCGTTGACTTTCGCGATGGTGGCGATGCGGTCAAAAACTGGTTCATCATCGAAAATTTGCAGGTTGGCATTTGCTGCCGCGCAGGCCAGAGCGTTCCCGGTATAGGAATGCCCGTGATAAAAAGTGTGCAGGCGGTTGTCGCTACGGAACGCGGCTTCGACGCGATCGGTGCACAGAGTCACGCCCATGGTCATGAACCCGCCGGTGATGCCCTTGGAAACACACATCAGGTCCGGCACAACATTCGCCAGATCGCACGCAAACATTTTTCCCGTGCGTCCGAATCCGGTCAGCACTTCGTCCACAATCAGCAGCACATCATGCTTCGTACACAGCGCCCGCACTCGCTGCAGAAATTCCACGGGATGAACGATCATGCCACCGGCACCCTGCAGCAGGGGTTCCAAGATTACGGTGGCGATCTGCTCACCCCGGTCTTCCAGCAGGTGTTCCAGTTGATCCACGCATTCGATGTGACAGCTTTCGCGCTGCAATCCTACCGGACAGCGGTAGCAGTACGCGGAATTCACCCGGTGGACCGCATAACGCATCGAATCGAAAGGCTGGGTGAAGGGAGATTCGTCGCTTACGGACATGGCTCCCGCGGTATCGCCGTGATAGCCGTGCGCCAACGCAACAATTTCCGTTTTTTCCGGGCGCGATAAATTCTGAAAATATTGCACGGCCATCTTCAGCGCCACTTCCACCGCTGTGGACCCGTCATCCGAGAAAAACATGTGCGTCAGGTCTTTAGGCAGCCACTTGGTCAAACGCGCGGCCAATTCCTCCGCAGCCTCGTGCGAGAATCCAGCCAGGATGACGTGCTCCAACTTTTTGGCCTGTTCTGCAATGGCCGCAGCAATCCGGGGATTGGCGTGGCCATGCAAATTCACCCACCACGATGAAATGGCATCAATGATTTTTCGCTCGTCCGCAGTGTACAGGTAAACTCCTTCCGCCTTGCGCACGAGCAGCGGCGCGGGATCGAGAGCACCATTCGTAAATGGATGCCAAATCTGCAGAGCGGAGTTCATTGGGAAAAAGCGGATCGATCGAAGTGGTTCAGGAAGACCTGCATGAGCGCGGTACGGTGCAGATTGGGGAGTTTGGGAATCTCACCAATGACGCGAACGTGGCCGAATTTTTCGACAGTTTCACGGTTCTCGCGGTTCTGATCGCCAATCAGCACTACGCCGTGAACGGGCAGCTCCGCCGCGTGCAGCGCCGCCAGAGTCAGGAGCGTGTGATTGATGGTGCCAACTCCGCTGCGCGCCGCCAAAATCACGGGCAGCTTAAACTTCACCATCAAGTCCAGCATAAACTGCTTGCCGTTAATCGGCACCAGCACGCCGCCCGCGCCTTCAACAATGAGCCAATCGTTCAACAAGCTCGTCGGTGCGTTGATCCGCCCCAGATCGATTTCGACGCCGGCCCAACGTGCAGCCAAGTCCGGCGAGACCGGCGGCACAAATTTGTACACCTCTTCGAGCGTACGATCGGTCCCAATGCCTGCCAGGCGCATCACCGTTACACGGTCCGAACCCTCCAGGGTGCCAGTCTGTATAGGTTTCCAGTACACCGCGTCCAGCGCAGCACAGAGCAGCGCCGCCAGCGTGGTTTTTCCAACTCCCGTATCTGTGCCGGTGATAAAGAAGTGGCGTCTCATGCGTATCTCGTCGTCAGCCGAGGCGCTTTCGCCTCGCGCCATGCCACCAACACCTTCACGAGCCGGGCCAGGTCTTCTTCCGCAATTCGCGCCGTGAGCGACAGGCGCAGGCGCGCGCGCCCCAGCGGCACGGTTGGTGGGCGGATGGCCCGTACGGCAAATTCCTCTCGCTGCAACTGTTCGGCGGCCTGCACGGTATCCTCATTGCTCCCTAGTATCACCGGGACGATCTGGCTAGCGCTTCCACCGGTGTCAAATCCCGCCCGCCGAAGTGCGGTATTCAGTGCATCCGCCCGCTTCAGCAATGTCTGCCGCTCCATGTCCATCCCGATTGCCAGATTCAAGGCCGCGCTGATTTGCTCGGCAAAATAAGGCGGCAGCGCAGTGCTGAAGATGAATGTCCGCGCGTGATTGATGAGATGGTCCTTCATCACCGCGGGCCCGCACACGAAGGCACCCGCACTTGCCAGGGCCTTCCCACAGGTATGGATGGTAGCCAACACGTGCGGCAGTATTCCCGTTTCCGCGGCCAGTCCGCATCCGCCCTTGCCATACACTCCTGTGGCATGCGCTTCGTCGACAATCATCGCCGCGCCAAACTGCTCCGCCAGGGCTGCCATCTCCTTCAAGGGAGCGACATCCCCATTCATGCTGAAGACACTTTCGCTAACGATGACTCTCCGCCATGGTGCGCCGTCGTCCTGCCGGAGCGAGTTTTCGAGCGCACTGAGGTCGAGGTGAGGATAAATGACTTTCCGGGCTCCCGACAAGCGCATTCCGTCAATGAGACTCGCATGATTCAATATGTCGGAATACACGACGTCATCCGGGCCGACCAGCGAGGAGAGCAAACCCACATTTGCGGCATAACCGCTGCTGAAAAACAGCGCGGCTTCCGTGCCCGCAAATTGTGCAAACTCTTCTTCCAGACGGCGCCACCCGTCCGTCTGCCCCGACAGCAGTCGCGAGGCCGTCCCTCCGACTCTCGCGGAATTCTCGACGGCGCGCACTACCGCTTCGCGCAAGGCCGGATGTTCTGCCAGGCCCAAATAGTCATTCGAGCAGAAATCGATACCTTGCACCACCGCAAGGGTCCGTCGCTGGTGCTGCTGCTCCAGCGCCCGGAGCCCTTTTGCCAGGGTCTGCTTCCACGTTGATAGGACGTCACCCGGCATGGGATTCCAGCGGTTTCATTCCCAGGCTTTGCAGTAGCTGTTCATCCTCGTCTGGACCCGGGTTTGGTGTGGTCAACAACTTTTCGCCAACGAAAATCGAATTGGCGCCCGCCAGGAAACACAGAGTCACGGCCTCGGGCGACAATTGTTTGCGGCCCGCAGCCAGGCGAACACGTGAACTCGGCATCAAGATGCGAGCAGTGGCAATTGCGCGCACCATTTCCAGGGGGTCCAATGCGGGCATCGATGCCAGCGGCGTACCCTCTACCCTAACCAGCATGTTGATCGGCACGCTTTCGGGATGGGGTTGTAGGGTGGCCAGTTGGTGCAGAAGGCCGACGCGGTCGCTGGCTTTCTCTCCCATGCCTAGAATCCCGCCGCAACAGACCGTGATTCCCGCTTTACGCACCGCCGCCAAGGTCTTCAACCGTTCGTCGTACACCCGGGTGGTAATAATGGAGCCGTAAAATTCCGGCGAAGTGTCCAGATTGTGGTTGTAAGCGGTCAATCCCGCTTCCTTCAGGCGCACCGCTTGTTGTTCGGTCAACATCCCGAGTGTGCAGCACACTTCCAGACCTAGCGCCGATACTCCGCGCACCATCTCCAGCACCTTTTCGAATTCCTTGCCCTGGGGCGCTTCCCTCCATGCGGCACCCATGCACATGCGCGTCACTCCGCGAGTGACCGCATCTTTTGCGACCGCCACAACATGGGCCGGGTCTAACAACCCTTGGCGTTCCACATCCGCGTCGTAGTGGGCGCTTTGGGGACAGTACGCGCAGTCCTCGGGGCAACCCCCTGTTTTGATGGAAATCAGTTGGCAGGTCTGGACGCGGTCCGGCGCATAGAATTGCCTGTGCACGGTCTGCGCGCGGTATACCAATTCTGGCAGCGCCGTGTCATAAATCGCCTGCACTTCGCTCTTGCTCCAGTCATGGCGCAACGCATCCTTCTCACTGGTGTGCGCCAACACGTCCGTTCCCTTGTTCATGTTTGTGTTCTTCACCTGGCACGGCAGTTCTAGTCACACTCGTCGTAGCTCTTCATACTATCATTAGCTCTTCCCCGCGGACCATTCCTAGCCCGTTTGGCCGTTCAGGCTGGCGAATCAATGATTGTGCGGACATGGGGCGCAGCATGCTGCGGGACTGAGCGTTCAGTAAACAATCGGTTCTTAACTGCCTGTTGTCTTATTGTATAGAATAAGTACTGGAGCAACCGACGCCATGACTGATGAGGGCACCAAGCGGGCCGCGGAGGAATACCTCGCTGCAAGACTCTCGGAAGACCGTCTGACGTACGAAGAACGGTTGAACCGGGATGCCGCAATCACGCTTGCCCCGATGGTCTGGAAAAGGGTCAAAGACACGATCATTACAAAGTGTGTGGAGTGGAACGCGGTGACCCAAGAACAGACTTTGACGTGTAAAGAAACTGTACTGGGAGATCTGCGGGTCCGGTGTGCTGGCAGAACCCAGCAAATGGTGGTGCACTTCGATTCCAGGAAGCGTGTCGTCACAGTCGAGAATTCCGCACGTCAAGAACACGAGCCAAAAGTAATACTGCGTATTGAAGGCTACTCTACGGATTCGGGCAGGGACGCCCATCTCGTGCGTAATAATGAACCTGTGAACCTCGATATGCTCTTTCTCGGCCAGCTGCGCGTGTTGGCTGGACTGAGTCGCAAGATGAGCGGGTAGGCACCGGACTGCGCCGCAACGTTTGCCGATCCCACGAGCGTTGAGCGCCATCGGGTAAACAGCGGGCAAATGGTTTGACCGGCCATGGTTGAAATGCTATATATCAGAGTTATCCATTCGCTCTCCTGCGACAAAGGGTATTGTCGGGGTGGCTGACCCGCTCAGGGTCTAAGGAATCCGTCGGCGAATCGACAGGTTCCTGTCCCGTCTGGTATGAGGGACGCTTGCCCGTACAGGTGAGACGCTCCCCCGAAGTTAGTGGATGACGATGTTGCAGGTTTAATGGACGTCGTTCGCCGTTGAACCGTTTGTGTGTGTTTGGGAAGTGCTTGGGGCCCCAACGGCTGTCCGCTCGGACGCCTGCCCCAAAAAAATGAATCGTCACGGTTCTGGAGGATTTTCCATGCGCATCTTAATGGTCCCTGCCTGGCAAAAGTTGAGAAGTTTTGCCACGCGCTTGTCTGCCGGTCTGGCTCTTTCGCTGGTCTCTGCCGCCGCATTGCTAGCTCAGAGCGATGAAGCCGGTGGTGAAGCGAGTCTTCGTCTCCCAGATCTCTCGTCTGTATCGTTCCTTGGCATCAATGGCCACAAACTGCTTCTTTTCGGCATTGGCATTTGCATTCTCGGGTTGCTGTTCGGCATGACTATTTTCAATCGCCTCAAAAACTTGCCGGTGCACCGCGCCATGCGCGATATTTCCGAGCTGATCTACGAGACATGCAAAACCTATCTCGTCACCCAAGGCAAATTCCTTCTTCTTCTGTGGGTTTTCATCGCCATCGTCATCGTCCTCTATTTCGGAATGCTCGCTCCCGTCGCCGGCAAACCGATCTTCGTGACACTGCCGGTTATTTTGCTCTTCAGCCTGGTCGGCATGGGCGGCAGCTACAGCGTGGCCTGGTTCGGCATCCGCGTGAACACTTTCGCCAACTCTCGCACTGCCTTCGCCGGCCTGCGCGGCAAGCCCTATCCCATCAATCACATTCCTCTCGAAGCTGGCATGAGCGTGGGCATGATGCTCATCAGCGTCGAACTGCTGATGATGCTCATTATTCTTCTCTTCATTCCGGGCGATTATGCGGGGCCTTGCTTCATCGGCTTCGCCATCGGTGAATCCCTCGGCGCGGCCGCGCTGCGTATCGCGGGCGGTATCTTTACCAAAATCGCCGACATTGGCTCCGACCTGATGAAGATTGTCTTCAAGATTAAGGAAGACGATGCTCGCAATCCCGGCGTGATCGCCGATTGCACCGGCGACAATGCCGGCGATTCCGTGGGCCCCACTGCCGATGGCTTCGAAACCTACGGCGTCACCGGCGTGGCGCTGATCACCTTCATTCTGCTCGCCGTGAAGGATCCCACCATCCAGGTTCAGCTTCTGGTGTGGATCTTCGTCATGCGTGTGATCATGCTCATTGCCAGTGCCCTCGCCTACTTCCTCAACGGCATTATCCAGAAGGCCCGCTACGGCAACGCCACGGAAATGAATTTCGAAACTCCTCTTACCTGGCTGGTGTGGATCACCTCATTCGTTTCCATCGCTCTCACCTATCTGGTTTCCTATAAGATCATCCCTGCTCTCGGCGGCGACGCCTCGCTATGGTGGAAACTTGCCACCATCATCTCCTGCGGCACGCTCGCGGGAGCGGTCATTCCTGAACTCGTGAAAGTCTTCACCTCAACCGAATCGCGTCACGTGAAGGAGGTGGTCACTTCCGCACAGGAGGGTGGCGCTTCGCTCGGCATCCTTTCCGGTTTCGTGGCCGGCAATTTCTCGGGCTACTACCTCGGTGGCGCGATGGTCGTACTCATGTCCATCGGCTATATGATCAGCAATCTTGGCCTCGCTAATCTGATGGTCGCCGCGCCGGTTTTCGCCTTCGGCCTTGTGGCCTTCGGCTTCCTCGGCATGGGTCCGGTCACCATCGCCGTTGATTCTTACGGCCCGGTCACGGACAATGCGCAATCCGTTTATGAACTCTCGCTCATCGAGCAACTCCCTAACATCAAGCAGGAACTGAAGAAGGACTTCAACATCGACGTGGATTTCGAACGCGCCAAGCATCTCCTGGAAGCCAACGATGGCGCGGGCAACACTTTCAAAGCCACCGCCAAGCCCGTGCTCATCGGCACCGCTGTTGTCGGCGCCACCACCATGATCTTCTCTATCATCATGGCGCTCACTCACGGCCTGACGGTCAACGTCAACAATCTTTCTCTCCTCCACGCGCCTTTCTTTCTCGGGCTCATTACCGGCGGCGCCATGATTTACTGGTTCACCGGCGCTTCCACACAGGCGGTGACCACTGGTGCTTACCGCGCCGTCGAATTCATCAAGCGGCACATCAAGCTGGAAGGCTCGGATAAAGCCAGCGTAGCTGACTCCAAGAAAGTCGTCGAAATCTGTACCCAGTATGCGCAGAAAGGCATGCTCAACATCTTCATCTCTGTCTTCTTCGGAACCCTGGCCTTCGCCTTCGTCGAGCCGTTTTTCTTCATTGGCTACCTTATCTCCATCGCCATCTTCGGCCTTTATCAGGCTATTTTCATGGCCAACGCCGGCGCCGCCTGGGACAACGCCAAGAAAATCGTAGAAGTGGAGATGAAGCAGAAAGGCACTCCGCTGCACGATGCCACCGTAATTGGAGATACAGTAGGAGATCCGTTCAAGGACACGTCGTCGGTGGCTTTGAATCCCGTAATCAAGTTCACCACGTTATTCGGATTGCTGGCTGTAGAGCTGGCGGTGACGTTGACGCG
>Ga0074046_10004608_pt1 | contig 11180 bp, 15 predicted proteins | sample BogForMeECP23OM3_FD_94441 | JGI IMG/M metagenome (GOLD analysis project Ga0074046, IMG submission 94441) | Bog forest soil microbial communities from Calvert Island, British Columbia, Canada - Bog Forest MetaG ECP23OM3 | ecosystem: Environmental > Terrestrial > Soil > Wetlands ...
GCCCAGCGCTACACGGGACTTGACGCCGCACTCGAAGCGCGCGCAGACGGAGCCAGACACGTGTCGTTCGAGGGTCCGATCCCAGACTCAGCCCAGGTTCGAGAGCAGCGCATTCGTCTGCTGCGACGCCTCGCCTTCCTAGAGAACCGCGGGCTCGCCCAGCGCATCGGGAGCTTCACCTTCGAGCTCTATGCAGAGCTTCGACCCGCGCTCCAGGAGATGGCGCTGCGGCGCGATGTCCAGAAGAGCTTGGCTCGCGATGGGATGATTCTCAGTGAGCCCAAGGCCGAGATGCGGCTCACTCGGATCGAGGCCGGTACCCGTCTCCTCGGACGCTTCGTGGGCGTCTCGAGACCGGACGAAGAGAGCCAGGGACATTGGATCGTCGAGGGGGTCGAAGGCCGCGTCCACGTGGTGCCCGAGCCTCCCTGGCTCGCCGATTGGCGGGCCCAGAAGCTCGAGCCCGGCGACGTCGTGAGTCTGTGGGGAGTGGTGGTGGGAGCCGCCGAAGGAAGAGGGCGGACCCTCACGCAGCCGATGCGCCACGGCCGCCTCGAGGAGATCGAGGCGGCGCCCCTGGGTGCGAGCATCCTCGACCTCGAGGCGGTGCGGGGCATGGCCAGGAGTGCGCCACCACCCGTGCGGTCTCAGGAAGATCCTGTCCGAGGCTTTCCCGCACGCTGGCAGGCGGCGCTCGAGAGGCGCCGGGGCAGGCTCGAGAGCCAGGGCGTGATCGATCGGAGCGCGCTCGCTGCGAGCCCTGAGTCCGAACGGGGACCGGTGCTTCAAGAGCTCGAGCGCGAGGTCGAAGGGCGCATGAAGCTGCGCCTCGCGGCGAGGCTCACCTTCGACGAAATCCAGCACCTTTTCCCCAAGAGGGAGATCGAGCACGCCCGCCGCATCGTGGGCGGACTCTATCGGGGATCCCTCGTGGCCTACGCCTATGACGAGGCGGGAGGCCAGTATGTGGTTCTCCGCACGGGGGGCACCCTCACCGTGATCCCGACGCATGAGCGCGATCTCGAGCTCGGAAGGGAGATCCGCGCGAGATCGCACCTTGTCGAGGGCCCCGGGCACGAGCGACAGCGGATCGCCTGGCAGCTCGAAGACACGCGCGAGCTCGATCGCGGACGAGAGCGGTGAACCTCACACGGCGAGGTCACCTGACCCGCGGGACGAGACGATGACGCCGAGTCTCTACTCTCAACTGCGACAGCTTGCGACCTCTCGGCGAATCGTCCACTCCCATCTGGCGCAAGTTGTGAGGTTGGCAGGCGAATTCCCAAGACGCTCTCAAGTCGGCTCCGAATGCCACCCGCTCGGTGTTCTACGCTGCTATACGCTCATTTGCGACGCTATACGCTAATCACTGTCGAAATTCAGTTTCCCAAGATTTCCCATTGTTGAGCCTTATCTGAGTCTCTACGTTTCCCGCCGCTCAGGCTGCTCAGGTGGTCGTGGAAATGACAGATCGACACACTGTTCTCGACCTGCACTCCGAGCAGGTGCGCCGTCTCAACCGAGATTTCCGTCCTGCGACACCCGTTTCCCGGCTGCAGTCGCCCTTCAGCGCGCGCAGGCGCCGTTCTGCGCGCAGATCCGAGCCGCAGGGGTAGGTGGATGGCGGAGCGCGCAGAATTGCCCAAGCGAAGGCGCAAGCCTGCGCCGCCTCACCATCTCCCTCCAAATGTGCGCGCCTTCGTCGAACACCTGGCCGCTGATCGAGGCGCACCGATTCGGCGAGGTTTGGCTCCTGCTCGAGCCGTCGACGGCCGCCGAGCTTGCCTCCGAGGAGTCGAGCCGCCCAGAGCTGCGCCCGGTGCTCCTGGCCGAGGCCGTCCCCCGGCTCCGCGGCCGGTCCGAGGAGATGCCCTGCGCCACCCTCGAGGTCCTCGTGACCTTCCCGACTCCGAGGATGATTCAGTGACCGCCCCGCGACCGCGCCCGGCACGCCTCTCCGAAGCACTCGGCGCAAGTCGCTATCGAAGGTGCGGGGACTGAGTCGGTGACGTCGTCCGCAGCGGAGCGCCTGGACGAGCTGCGCCGCCTGGCCGCGCGGTACGGGGTCGCCATCGAGCTGCTTGACCGCCTCACGCTGCGCCCCCGCGAGGTCGCCCGGGCCACGGGCGCTTCACTGCGCACGGTGGAGACGTGGATCGCCGACCGCATCCTGCGCGCGGTTCGCGTGCGGGGGATGGTCCTCGTGCCCCTCCAGGACCTTCTCGCCTTCCTCGAGGATCACCGCGAAGACGCCCGGGTCGCACCGCCAAGCTCGCTCCGGGACCGCGCTGCCCGTGAGATTGACCGCTCGAGTCGCAGGTCGCTGGGATAGGATGCGGGCCGCACCCAGATCGGAGGGGTTCATGGGGCGAGCGCGCGTCTGGATCGAGCCTTCCACCGGCCGAGTGAACGTGATCGGCCAGGGCATCGTTAACGGGAAGCGCCTGACCCGCCGGATGTCGGTTGCGGAGAACAACCGCGACTTGGCGGACGAGGTCGCGCGCGAGCTCAACCGCCGCTTCATGCTCCTCGACTTCTCGTGGCTGCTGGATGCGCCCGGACCCGGGCGTCCAACCGTAAGCTCGTCGACGTTCGCCGAATGGGCTCCGCGATGGCTCCAGAGCTACCGACCGCCCACCGTTTCCCGACGGACCTGGGACAACTATCGCTACTCGGTGGAGGATCTCGTCCGCCGCATCGGAGATCGCCACCTCGACCGCGTCGACCAGGCCGCGCTGGTGGATCTGCGCACCGATCTTGAGCGCGAACTACGGGAGCGCACGGTTGGGGGCCGTCTTGGCGTGCTGCGGCTGATCTACCGAGACGCCCTGATGAGAGGCGTGGCCACGCGCAGCCCGTTTGATCGCCCGCTCCCGCGCCGGCGCACGAAGCGCCAGAAGATGCAGGCCACCAAGCGCTTTCAGTTCCGCCCCTTCCTTGCTGCGGAGCTCGAGGCGTTCGCGACGGTTCTCCGGGCGCCACGGACCGAGATCGAAGCGGTGCACTTCGCGGAAACGGAGGGGATGCTGCTCACGGGTTTGCGCTGGGGTGAGGTGCTCGGCCTTCGCTGGTCAGACGTATCGTGGGTCGGTGGAGCTGTACACGTCCGCCGCGCGATCGTTCGTGGGCAGCGGGACGAAGACCCTGACGACGGCACCAAGACAGGCGAGGAGTGGTCGATCAAGCTGCGGCCTCCCCTCGCCGCACTGCTTGAGCGCCAGAAGGCCCGCACATTTGTGGGCAGGTCGGAGGGTCGGATTTTCGGCGGACCGAACGGGGAGCTCAGCCCCTACTGGCGATGGCGGAGGCTGGGATGGATTGAGCCACTTCGCCGCGCGGGTGTCGCTCCTAGGGAGGGCGACGCCCAGAAGGCCGCTCGCCGATCCTTCGTGACGGGGAGCCTTGTCTGTGGACGCAATCCAAAGGTAGTCTCTGCAGAGATTGGGCATACGACGACGCGCATGATCGTCCAGGTTTACGACTCGTTCATGAACCCGGCCAACTGGCCGGACGCCGCCGAGATCGCCCAGCTGAGGGTGTTTTATGGCTTCGATGAGGGTACGGCTGGGGTACGGGCGGGTACGCTCGGTTTTGGAGGAGAAGAGCCACGGAACCGCAACTAGTTGCCGTGGCTACGGAATAGTTATCAAGCACGAGTAGCTCAGTTGGTAGAGCACCACGTTGCCAACGTGGATGTCGCGGGTTCGATTCCCGTCTCGTGCTCCAGGATTTCTGAGCGCCCTCGGTTGTTTAGACCGGGGGCGTTTTTGCTTGTGCTCCGTGGTGCCGCGGAAGTCCGCGAAGCCGAGGTCCGCTTCTTCCTCGCGCATCGCATGGGAGTAGGTGCGAAGCGTGAGCATCGGAGTGGAACGGCCAAGCTGATCCGCGACCCAGCGCACGCTCCTCCCTGAAGCGAGCGCGAGACTCGCGTAGGTATGACGGGCGCTGTGCAACTTGAGCGGGCGCACTCCGCGTCCCTGGGCGCGTCGGCGAAGCCTAATCCACGAATGCTCCAGGTTCGCGTAGGGGATCGGCCCACCCGTTTCGGACGGAAACACGAGGTCTGGGACTGCGCCCCATTGTGCCCGAGCCCAGCACGGGTCTGCTCGTGCTGGTGGGAGTGCTGGGCATCGCGGTGGCCCGGCGCAGGGCAGGCGTTAGCGCGTAGCACTTTCTCTCGCCGGTTCCGCTGGTTGCTCAAACTGAGCCCGCCTTGTAAGAACAATGTCGCGTGGCCGACTCAGGGCCCCTTACTGAGTGGGTCTTGGGTGGACCCGTGGCTGGCGGCTGCCCTCATCCCCACGACGGCGGCTTCTCCCGGAACAGCGCAGAACCCCCTCCCGAAAGTGCGGAACCTCCGCACGCTCCGATTGGGCGTCCGGAGTCGGACACGCATCCAGCCTCCGGCGCAAAAAAGCAGGACATCACCATGCGAACGTTCAAGAATGGATTTCTGGCTTTCGCCACCTCGGTCTTCTTGGCCGGTGTTGCGCACGCAGTGCCCCAAAACTTTTTCGCGATTCCGCCGAGCCGTTTCAACATCAGCTTCGACTGGGGGGTCTTTGGCACCGCGACTGGCTTGGGCGCGATCACCGGTACCGCCACGACCGACCTTACGGTCACGCCGACAAACGTGTCCACCGTCGGTGGCAGCGGTAGCTTCAGCGGAGCGAACTTCTCGGCCCCGGGTCTGCTAACGGGGCCTATGTTGTTCGACAACTTCCATATCAGCCTCAGCCTTCCCGCCACGACCAGCACAAATGGGAGCAACCCGTTCAACCTGGACATCGGAGGGGCGATTGTGAGCCGTGGATGACGGTCAGGTGATCTCGGGGAGCAGCGGCGAAATAACGCTCTTCGATTTCTCGAAGACGCCGCTGGTCGTTACCGCGCCTGCTGGCTCCCTGACGACGTTCGATGGGATTGCTGGAAATTGGACGATCCCCTTCACCGCGACGACCACGGGCGAGTTCCTCGGCATTCCGAATAACATCACGATCGGAACCGACCTCGTGCTCCAGACTGTTCCGGAGCCTGGCACGCTCCTGTTCCTCGGAGCGGGTGTCGCAGGTCTTGCCGCCACACGACGCAGGCGGGGAATAGGCGGGTAGCCGCCGCATCGCTTCGACACGCCCCGGCTTCGGTCGGGCGTTGTCGTTGGTGAGGTGGTGCCTGAGCCTCGCGGTTCCGACGCCAGCGTCGCTCGCACGGGTGGCCAACACGTCGCACACCACTAACTTTGCGCGCAGGAAGATGCAAGCTTTAGCTGGGTACCTCCCACCGGAATCAGCTGCAGCTCCTCCAACTTCGATTAGAGTGACGTATGTGAGCGCGCAGTCGTGGACACCTCGTTTCTCGATCGGCTTGCTCGTCGCGGTTGCGGTTCTGGGTGCAACCATGAGCTGCCGAACTTCCACGGAGCGCGTCTCCCCCGCAGGGATTGATGTAGTACTCGTTGAGAAGGCGGCCCGCCGTCTGACACTGTTTTCCGGAGGGCGCCCCGTTCGCACCTATTCAGTCGCGCTGGGGAGTCAGCCGGTTGGGCCCAAGGTCCAACAAGGAGACGACCGCACACCCGAGGGGTCGTACATCATCGACAGCCGGAACTACAACAGCGCCTACCACCTCGCCCTGCACCTCTCCTATCCCAACGCTGCCGACCGCGCCCGCGCTGCGGCGCTCGGCGTAAATCCCGGTGGAGACATCATGATCCACGGTCTCCCAAACGGGTTCGGTTGGGTCGGTCCGGCGCATCGCGAACGCGACTGGACGAGCGGGTGCATCGCAGTGACCGACAGCGAGATCGAGGAGATCGCGGGACTCGTGTCGGATGGAACGCCAGTCGAAATCAGACCGTAGGTAGGAACCGCCGTCGTACTGATGACAACACTAGCCTACGATGGCACGCTGAGGCATCGCGCAGTCCCCCTCGGGGACACCATTGAGTTTCACAAAAACTTTGCGAGCAGCCTTATACGCGTGCGCGTCGGCCATAGGAGGGGTGGAGGACGGGGGGTGGGCCCAGCCCTTGCGGGCCGAAGCACGGCGGTCGTTGCGACTCGCGAACGCGGACGGGCTGGCCGAGCCCAGCTCAGCACGCCGCCGCAGCTGGAGCCGGATAGAGCCGGGAGCCGGTGCCATTGCAGCCCAGTGCCGCTCCTTGCGTGCCCTCGCAATGCACCAGACGCAAGATGGCGTCACTTCTTGCCCTCTCGGCCTCTTGCCAACGTGGATGTCGCGGGTTCGATTCCCGTCTCGTGCTCCAAGGTTCCCGAGCGCCCTCGCTGCCTTAGAGCGGGGGCACGCATCGCATGGGCGTGCGTGCGAAAGGTGAGCATCGGCGTGGAGTGCCCGAGCCCACTTCACGCTCTTGCCCGAGGCGAGCGCCAAGCTGGCGTAGGTGTGACGCGTGCTGTGCAGCTTTAGTGGGCGAACGCCCCGAGCTTGTGCGCGACGGCGAAGCCTGATCCAAGAGCGCTCCAGGTTCGCGTAGTTGATCGGCCCACCCAGTTCAGACGGGAATACGAGGTCGGGGACCGCGCCCCACCCTCGGCGCACGGCCTGCACGCGACGCTGCGAGAGAAGGTCGAAGAGTTCCGACGCGAGTGCAGCCGGCAGCCACGCTTCGAGCTTTGCCGCTCTTGGGAGTCGTCCATTCGCCGGCTACGACGGCTCGCAGATCGTGATGCGGCCTAGACTCCCAGCAGTGACCAACTGACCATCGTACCCGCCTGCTGCTTGGGGGTCCGCGCACAAGTCGCGAGCGAGAAGCGCGAGCCGGCCTCCGTCTGCCATCGCCCTTCCGCATTTCGTCCTTCCCGCCGTGTCCACCCCACTGGATGGACAGGATGCGAGCAGAAGTCGGCTGCATTCCTACCACAGAGGTACGCCACCATGGTCTCAGAGGCCGTAGCAATCACGCATTTCGAGGAACGGCACCGTCCTGGATCTGCTTCATTGATCCAGCGACTCCCCGAGTGGTTCGGCATCGAAGCCTCGAATCGTGCCTGCATTGCGGCGCTCGGCCGACTCCCGACCTTCGTTGTCGAATCCGACTCAGGCGTTGCCGCCTTTATGGCACTCGAAGAGACCTCCGCGGAGGCCGCGGAGATCCACATCATGGCAGTGGCGCCACAGCTGCACCGCAGAGGGATCGGACGAGCCATGGCCTCCCATTGGGAAGCCTGGGGGCGATCCCGGGGGCTCAGCATTCTGCATGTAAGGACGCTCGCGCCGAGCCATCCAGATCCGTACTACGCGCGCACGCGGGCGTTTTATCGGGCGCTCGGCTTCCTTCCCGTCTTTGAGACCACGGCACTCTGAGGAGCGGAGAATCCGAGCCTTATCTTGGTCAAGTTCATTTCAGAGGTTCGGTGAGTGTGTGCCGGTATCCCCAGGGAATGTCAATCGGTCGTTGAAGGCCGACGCTGAGCGCGCTGCCGGGGTCGGTGCCGAGCAGATCAAACTAGGACGCGAATCACTTTCGAGCGGTGCTACACCCTCATACTCTCCCAACTGGGCGAAACGCAAGGAGCACAACGCCTGTAGTCCCGTGGCCCCACCACGAGGTCGAGTGTAGGATGACACCGCGAGCCTCAAAAGGTCGCTCCACTCCTATCGTCCCGACGATGGATGATGGTGGTGTCCGGCTACCTGGCACCAGCCAATTAACCGTTTGTGTGGAACGATTAGCGAATACCTCGGGTCGACGATGAACGCCTCCCTGGTCTCGGGATTGAGTTCCCCATTTGCCATCGCGGTGGTAGCGCCCGAGCCGTCCACCGCGCCGCTAAATCGACGCCGATGCGGCGCCTACCGGAGACCGCCGTGAAGTCAGACACACAGACATCGCAAGTATCGCGGCTCGAGAAGGCGCCTAGTCCGCGACGTGAGGTGGCGATTTTGATCGCGGCGACGATGTTTCTGCTCTTACCCTTCATTTGTAAGCCATTCCACATCGACGACCCGTTGTATCTCTGGGTCGCGCAACGCATTCGCGAGCATCCCCTCGATTTCTTCGGCTTCGAAGTCAACTGGTATTTTTCGGGGACCCAGCCGATGGCACTGGTGATCAATAATCCACCCTTCGGGAGCTTCTTCCTAGCCGGCGTGTCGCTGTTCGCGGGCTGGAGCGAATCGGCCCTTCACCTGGGGATGTTGGCACCTGCCGTTGCAGCTGTGCTCGGCACCTGGCGCCTGGCGCGTCGGTTTGCTGCTCCGCCGCTGCTGTCCGCGCTAGCCCTGCTCTCGCTGCCCGGCTTCCTCGTTTCCGCCACTACGCTAATGCCCGACGTGCTCGCTACTGCGCTCTGGTGTTGGGCGGTCGTCCTATGGATGGAGGGCCTGGCGCGCGACCGGATCGGAGCCTTCGCCGGTGCAGCTCTGCTCGCGAGCGCGTGCGTCCTCACAAAGTTCGTAGGCCTCGGTCTCATCCCTCTCTTCCTCGTCCACGGGGCCATCGTACGAAGGCGACCCGGGATCTGGCTCGCCGTTCCGGTCGCCGTAGCGCTGGTGGCTCTCGCATACGGAAGCTACGTGTACTCGCTGTACGGCATTCATCCGTTCGCCGTAGTGGGTGCATATTCCCTGAAGACGAGGGGCGAGATCTCGCGGCTCTCGAATATTCTGGTGGGGTTGGCGTTTCTTGGAGGTACAGCGACGACGGCTGCATTCGTCACGCCGTGGCTCTTGAGCTGGCGCCAGATTGCAAGCTTTGGATTGGCGGCGCTGGTCCTAGCTTTTTTCTCGTTCGCCAGCGGTGTCGCGTACCCGCAAGTTACGTCTCACGGAGCGCGTTGGCTGCTGATCGCGCACTTTGTGGTCTTCGTCTGGCTCGGGTTGCAAATCGCCACGCTGGCCGTGCGCCGGCTCGCGCGAGCTCAAGACAGTGATGGTGTATTCCTCGCCTGCTGGATCGCAGGTATCTTTGTTTTCGCAGCCTTCGCGAACTGGACAACGAACGCGCGTTCCCTTCTACCGGCCTTACCCGCTATCGCCATTCTCTTACTCGGAGAGGCGCAGCGCACCGCCGCAGCGAAAAATGCCGAGCGCTACCTCCTGCTGCCAATTGCGTTCGGAGCAGTGATCGCGCTCGTTGTCGCCCAAGCCGACTACGCACTGGCGCGCTCCACCTGGATCGCTGCCAAAGATCTTGCTCCAGTGGCCCGGAGCTGGAACGGGCCGGCGTGCTTTATCGGATTCTGGGGATTCCAACAGTATATGGAGTCCGAGGGCGTTCGGAAGGCAAGCTTTCCTGTATCCACGCTGAACCCGGGGACGCTAGTTGTGCACCAACAGTCGCACGATGCTCCGCCAGACACGGGGGTCCGCATACTCGAGAGGCGTCAGTACCCCGTGTCGGCCCTCGCGAGCACCCAGTCACTCGAGCGTGGAAGTGGCTTCTACAGCGACGTGTTTGGACCAGTTCCGTTTGTGTTCGGGCAAGCACCGGCCTATCAGTTCGCGCTAGGAGTCATCACTCAGGATGCGTCCGCTCCGCAGTCACGGTGAGCTTCACCTTGCCCTCGAGCACGGTCCCCGCCTCGGCCCCGGATCTCGGGCGCGAGGCTGATTTCCTTCGCGCGACGCGTCCGATGAGCCTTCACCTTGCGTGAAGCTGACGAAGCTCGGCGCTCGAGATCCACTTGATTCATGGACATCGTTGCTCTAGGCACCGCGACTGGCTCTGGCGCGATTACGCCTGCTCCTCGGAGCGGGTGTTGCGGGTCTCGCTGCCCACACGACGCAGGCGGGGAATAAGCGCGTAGCTGCCCGCTTCGCCGAGACACGCCCGGCTTCGGTCGGGGCGTTGTCGTCTCTCTGATCGACACCACCGGCCTCGCCGTTCGACACTGCCATCAGGCGGGCGGCGCCTCGCTCGGAGAGTACCCATGCGAAGCCGGACAGGCCGGGCTACCCGCTGGCGCAGCGTAGTCGGAACAGCCGCGCCGCTTCACTTTTCCGGGATCGCGAGCATCGGGCAGGACGCATGGCGCACCACGCGCTCCGTGGTGGAGCCGCGCAACGCACTCAGAAAGCCTGTTTCGTGAAGAAGGAGGCAAACCGCGAGCTTCTGTTCCCTGGCGAGGGCAGGAGTCGATTTGCGAGAAAGCAGTTTGCTATCGGCATCTCCACATCGTTTCGGAAGTCGACGTTCGTGGCATACTGACCGGTGGAATGGACTTTCCTATCACCACGAGTGGCAGCGTACGCGTCACGATCAAGGATAGATTGTGGAGCACTGAGCCGACTGAGTTGCTTCGTGTGATCCGCCACGATCTAGAGCGACTCGGCGCTCGGCGCGTTCTAGCGAGAGGAAACGCCATCTCCTTTGTGGTGCCTATAGCACTTCATGCTACGTGGAATCCGCTCATCGCTGTCTCCAAAGGAGACGTTTCCATCGAATCGGAGCAGGACGACGTTATTATCCACTACAGGCTAGTTCTTTCACCCCTGTGGATTATCGGATCCCTCCTCGTGGTGATGGTAATTGGGATTTCGTTCATCCGGCCGGATGCGTTCCTGTTCCTGAGGGCAGGACTCACAATTGTCTCCTACCTCATAGTTGTCGGTTGCCAGGCAATGCTGGCAAACTCAAATCTACGTCGAGCTGTGTTGAAGTCTGCGAAGATGTCCGGATTCTACGAGTCCGAAGCGCAGCCGCGCGACTAAACCGGAACCTCCTATGAGCCTGGTACTCGCCTGAGGGCGCCGTGATTACGGCGGTAGCAACCGCCGGGACAACATTCAGCCAGTAGGCATGGCGAGCAGTGTCGCATACCTCACCACTCTCAATACCACCGCGGACTTCGCAACAAGCTGCCTCGTCCAAGGAGATCGGTTATCGCAACCGTTCCAGTCCTGGGTGTGTTTCAGGGAGGATAGGGAGCCCTCGGTCGAGGCGAGACCTCCGTAGACCCGCTGGTGGACATAGAGGCGGCTGCTGCTGCACACAGCTACGTAATTCCAGGGCGAGTCGCTTGATTCGATCAGGGAGTGAGGCAGCAGGCTCCCTACGCCGTCCCAGGCAGCGAGATCAGCAGACGTTTACGTTTGCGGTCGAGCCCCCCCCCCCCCCCCCCCCGCCGCCCCACCACGCCCGCCAGGGATGATCCCACGCACGAGCGCACTACGGGAAGAACGCAACGCCGCAAACAAAAGAGCACGGGCGGTGAAAAACA
>Ga0074046_10004609_pt1 | contig 11179 bp, 9 predicted proteins | sample BogForMeECP23OM3_FD_94441 | JGI IMG/M metagenome (GOLD analysis project Ga0074046, IMG submission 94441) | Bog forest soil microbial communities from Calvert Island, British Columbia, Canada - Bog Forest MetaG ECP23OM3 | ecosystem: Environmental > Terrestrial > Soil > Wetlands ...
CGTATCCGCCACCATTCGTTCGATCCCATCGAATTCCTGCTGAATGGCTGCATTGGCGGCAGCAACGATGTCGGGGCCAAGTGTTTCTTCGGCCCCCGCGACGGCATTCGAGATCCGCTCGATATCGTCAGAGTCTACCCCACCATTCAGCACGGCGAGAATGCCATCCTCAAGCGCTGAAACCATCTCTTCGTTGAAGGGAAACCCGCAATAATAGCCCTCGTTCTTAAAGTTTCCGATTAGTTCGATTAAATCTGTCCCGTCCCGCATTGAGCTGAAACCACCGACAGGCTTGGCAGCCAGATTGGTTGCAAGCCTTGCAAACTCTTCGTCGCCCGACGCTTCCCACCATCTGATAAGAAGGTCGATCCTGTCTGTGTTCGAAAGGTCCGCAACGTCATAGGTATGGGGATACTGCGCCGATTTCTTCCATGTCGGGATGCGCATGAGTTCCCGCGCAATCGCCTTAAACGCCAGCGCAAAACCCGCACACGCCGTTTTGCCAGCAATCTTCTCGCCGTGCGACCAGAGCTGGCGCGCCCAATCCGCCTGCCGCGCGATAGCTGCGAAGTCTTTTAGCTGTTCGAGGTCATCAAGATAGGCGGTTAGGTAATCGCGAAAAGACGGGTTAACGAAGGACACAGAGTAGCCTTGAATCCTTATAAAGCCGCCTTCCAGAATACGAAGCGATTCCTCGAAGTCTTTCGGGTCATGGGACTGCCCGTATTTCGCGCATAGATGCGGATGAAGCGACTGGTAGGCTAACCGCAGGTCCGCGATATCTTCTCCGTATTGCGAGCCAAAGTATAGCGCATAGAGCAGGTGTCGGCATTTTTCAGGGATATGAGTCCTAAAAGCTGTATCCCATAGCTTCTTCGGATTGGCTAAGGTTTTTATGAATGCGTCAGCATACTGCTCTGGGGTAAAGACGCCGACATGCAGAGTATCGGTCATCCATTCGATAACACGCGGGTTGTAATTCTTGTGGTCAACGATTTTTGGGATTTTACCGCTTTCGATGAGGGCCTGAACATGCGCTATTGGTGTCCCAGCAACGAGAAGGTGGTTGTAGAGAATTCTTGCCTTTATGCGACGCGTGTAAACTCCAACGTCGAGTACGTACTTGCTAATGTCAACCTGATCGTCTGCCAGGTATTCTGACACGCGCCGCGCTTCTTCAAAGATATAGGCGCGCGTTGTTAGTATGAACCGGGCGTTTGGCGAATGCCTAACTCGCTTCATGAAGCGGGAAAGATCGGAATCTTTGGAGGCAAGCGCGTATTTGTCGAGCGCAACCTTTCCCAGAAAATCGTCGAAGAAAAATACCTGCTTCTCTTGATCGACGATGGCAGCAAATCCGTCATCGAGACTGCGGATCGGGATAAGCTTCCAGCCCTCTCCGACATAGGCGTACGACAACATTTCCGCGAGCGTTGTCTTGCCCACGCCGGGAGGTCCGGAAATGATGACGACATGCCGAGACTCCAGCCTATCCCGTGCGGCCCCAAAACTGGGATTCTGGGCATAAACGCGAACCTTGGCAGCAATCTCGTCTTTGGTGATGGCGGCATAGGCATGGGCAGCGGCGCGGCAGACCATTTCGAGAACGGCTGCGCTCGAAAGCCAGAGTTTTATGTGGGCCTTTGCGATGTTGGGGTATTTGCGAAGCAAGGCATTCAGGTCACCGACGGAGAATATGTCATCCTGCGCCTTGAGTGCTGAGCCGATTGCCTTTTCAAGGCTACTCTTGTTGGGCGGAGTTAAGGGCCGCGATGTCGCCAGAACATAGCGTGCTGGTGAGAGGCGATCAATTGACGCCCGTTCTCGCTTCATCGCCGACAGGAGCGTCTTGAATGTCGAGCCAACATAGTGCTTTGCCTGGAGAATCGTGGTCGAACCGCCTTTAGCGTGTCGGCCGTCCATGCCATTGTCGGGACCAGGCCCAAACGCCTCAAACCGCATATCCAGTTCGCGTCCGACAAGATCCCGCGCGAGGTCCTCGAAATCCGCGTGCGCAAGATTCGAAAAGTTGTAGCTCATGTGAAGGCTCCGCGCGTATCAGTACCTACAGACGAGTCCTTCATGAGTTGCCACCATCGCGATGTTGCCTTCTCGTCTTCGAACTGGATCGCTACTTTGGAATTTGACGTACTTCCGTGCTCAACACTCAGCGACGGTTTATCCTGCGGGGTTGCGCTCAGCCCTTGCATCAATCAGCGTACTTCCTCAATGTGCTTTAATACGATGGTCCCGCTTACACCCGAACAGGTACCGGTTTCAACCTCTGCTCTTGGACGCTGGCTAGATACCGATGGCGGCTCACTGAACAACGAATGCGGTGGCCCGAGCTAGAATCGTAAAACGCAGCCGGTCAGTCCCCGCGAAGAGACGTTCTGGCAATTAATCCGAATGTCCGGCCGAAAGCGCCACATGGTTGGTCATTCGTTGGCGAGCCTGTGAGAGTTTGCTTCTTAGAAAATTCCCCTCGCAGCGTCACGCCCCCTAACCGCGCGGCGGTCAAAAGCCGCTTCACGACTTACTTGCTCCCCAGAGCCGCAGCCGGGGCCGGAATTTTTGTGGGTTCACGCTGCGGTCCAGCCGCTCCGCAGCCGCCGCCGAAACTTCCGCGCCATCAACCGCGTTCAGCAGCTCAGCCGTTACCCCGCGCTCCATAAGTTTCTCGACCGCCGGGCCAAAGAGCTGCATCGCGAGCGCTTTTTGCGCCGGCCGGTTCTCGCGCAGGATTTTTGCTCCCGCGCGCTCATAGTGGCTTTCCTGCGCCGAGGCTTTCGCCGCGCCATGGTCGCGCCGCCACTTTTCAATAACCCGGCCGATCCCATACGGCCCAACGAAATTAATCACGGTGAAAATGGCAAAGAGCGCGTACCATGCCTCCTTGCGCGATCCGTCCCCCAGCAACGCCCGCTCCAGTTTCCCTTCCTCGCGCACGACACGTTCGCGCGCCGCTTTCGATCTTGCTTTCGCGGCCTCCAGTTTCGCGGCGGCTTCCGCTTTTTCCGCCTTGGCCGATCTTTCCAGCTCTTGCGCCTGCCAGCGCTTGCGCGCTTCCGCTATGGCGGCCGTCACACTTCCGGCTGGCTTGCCCTCAAGCTGCGCTTCCTCTTTTTCGGCCGCATCGCGGTCAAGCCGCGCAATGCTCAACGCCCCGCGTTGCGCGGCCACTTCCTCGCTTTTCGGAAACCAGGCCTGGGCCGCATCGAGATACTCTTTATCCGACGCTGTTACCCAGCCCACGGCCAAGGCCCAGCTCGTCATTAAACCGAGCGCCACGCCCTTATCGATTTTCGACTTGGCCAGCGATGAAAGGCCCCCGATCAGCACCGGCCCGACAAGCCCGTAAATCCAGCTTGCCGTCCCCGGAATGAAGCTCCCGATTGCCGTGCGGCTTGTTATCGCATCGACCGCATAGGCAACGCCCAGCATTGCCCATTCCCCAGCCTCGATAAAGTGCGCCTTCGCTGTGGGCAAGGCTCCCGATCCCTTAAGCCCGGCTTCCTTGCTCAGAAGTTCGTGCTGCATCGCCGCGAAGATTTCGGCGATGAGCAATTCTCTCAGTTCAGTCGGCGACGGCGTGCGCCCCGGCGCGCCGCCAGCTGGCGCAAATTCTGCGTCGAGCACCACAGGCTGTCTTCCTGCCTGCGCATACTGTCCAGCAGCCGCAGGCACACGTAAAGCCGGCGCTGGCATCACAGCCAGCGACAGCACCGGCCCCCTGCCCGCGCCCGCCAGCTCGTCGCGCAGCGCGCGCACGGCATCGGCCCGCGCGTAAGCGCCTTCGCGCACATTCGCCTTGGTATTCAATCCGCGCTTTCCGGGAGGCAGGCTTACATCCGTCAGTTTTTCATAGAGGGCCAGGCGCGAAGCGTCGTCATTGGCCTGCGTCCACCCCAAAGTCAGCCGCGCTTCCGCCCAATCCGGCGTCTCGATCCGCAGTTGAAGCCATTCGCTCCACCCCTCACGGCCTGCGGCGTCCTCGTTGAAGCCGACCACTACGCGGAGCCCTTCGCCGCCCGGCAATTCCACGGCAAGATGCTCGCCGTTATCGGTCACATCGCCGCCGAGCGCGCGCAACTGTTTCGCTATATCGCCCCGGAAAGCCGCCCTCGCGGCCCGGAGTCTTGCTTTCAACGAAAATGGACCTGAAATCGCCATGCTTTGAAATGCCATCCATAAGTAAGAAGCGGCGTTTCATAGCAAGAATATTCATGAAGGCAAATCCAGCTCATCAGCTCTTCCGACGTACACCGTCATTCGACGAGAATTCGATGCCAGCCTGTTCGAGAGCCTGCTTGATCGATGCGCGCGAAAGATTGTGCGGACTGCGTAATTCATTCTCGAAATTGTAAATAGTCTTGGCCGCCACGCCGACTTTATCGGCGAGCTGCCCTTGCGTCCAGTTCAGTAAAGCGCGTGCGGCGCGGCATTGAGCGGGCGAAATCTCCATGCCGAAAACAGTGCCGTTCGATTTGCAGAAAACGCAACGCGTCGGCCCAATAATTGCCATTTAGTAGCAATATTACGAAAAAACCGTAACTCAAGCGAGAGGGACGATTCCGTTGCACAAAGGCAAATTGACCACGATCATGCTCTACCTTCGCAACGCGCTCAACTACGTCGAGGCAGCGCTGCTCACCGCGAAATCCACCAGCGACGCCGATACCCAGGCGCGCCTCGACGGCCTTCGCCAACACACAAAGCTTGAAGTCACCCACATCGAGGACATGCGCGGTGCGCTCGACGACACACCTCCGACGAGCTGACGCGCCATCCCCCCATCCGGCCGGTAGTTTCCGCGGGGTCTCCCGGCCGTTCAGGGCAGCGCGATATTACCGCGTTGCCCGGGCCTGCGGCCCCATTCCACATCCGGGGCCGCAGGTGTCCACCGATATCCCTTTGGCCAGCTCTCAAGCATGAGAGTTACAAGGACTGTGCTAACAAAAATTGCGGATTTCGTTAGTTCCTCAAATGATCCTTGTGGCGGCTGGTGACACGACTGTGGGGTCTAGGCCTTTTTCGGTTGCCCGCGCTTTTGGCCCTCACCATAATTAGTTGACTATCTATAATCATCTTGATTTGTGAGCCAAATTGGAGCACATTATGGTCATGTCCAAACAGACCGCCCAGAGAAAAGCCACCAAGACGCCGAAGCGCAATCGGATGCAGCAGCGCGCGACTGACGAACAGCGCGACCTCATTCAGCGCGGGGCCGACATGGAAGGTCGCTCCGTAACCGACTTCATGCTTGCTGCCGCGCAGGAAAAAGCCCTGCGCGTCATAGAAAGCATGGACATCATACGGCTTAACGCCGAAGAAAGCCGCCGTTTCGTCGAAGCACTGGCCGCGGAGCCGCACGAACCAAACGAGCACCAGCTCGCAGCGCTCTGTGATTATCACCGCCTCATCCAGCATTAGCGCATGACTTTTTTCCGTATCGAGCGGCTGGGTGAGCAGAACCGAGCCGCTTTTTCATGCGGCGTCGAACCGCTCGATCATTATCTCAAGGCCGTTGCCACACAGGATATGCGGCGTGGCCTCGCCACCTGTTTCGTCGCCATCCATCCCGACACAGGCTCGATTGAAGGTTACTACACACTTTCGGCAACAAGCATCGAAATCGAGGAGTACCCGGAAAAGAAAAATGTCGGGCGCTATAACCGCATCCCCGCCGCGCTTCTGGGGCGTCTCGCCGTCAACAAGCCTTATAATGGCCAAGGCTTAGGTAAGGCCCTCCTCTACGATGCCATGCAGAAGATTATTAGTAATCCCTTGGCCGCTGCCGCGATTGTCGTTGACGCCAAAGACGAACGCGCTGCGGCGTTTTACCAACGGCAAGGGTTTCTAAGTTTCGGTCCGGGTCGAAGCAAATACTACCTGCCACTCAAAACCGCAAAACGGTTACTCTCGCCACCATCTGAGCAGTAATGCTAGCGAAAGCGCACCAATCTGAAACTTTAGTTCACAGATGAGCAACAAATGTGGGCAGGTTGGAAATCGTGAAGCTCGTAAAAGGAGGGAAGAAGACCGCAGCCGATGCGGCTGCGCCTGTTCGGCGTCCATCCGGCAACGGTGTCGCGGTTACTTCTGCGAACCTAAATTGGTACTTTATCGATCCTTTGCACCCCAAATCCCATCCTCAAGTCCTTAGCGTACGATTTGGCGAAGATTCTGCGATGCCCCCTATTTGCTCCGCGAAGTCTATGGCGAGCGACAGGTCGAATTGCGACGCGACAAGTTTAGCGCGCGGAACAGGTTTTTGCTCACGGCCCGTGAACGATAGTGCAAGTGCAGTCCGGGCCGTAGAACGAACCGTTATCGCAAGACGAAGGCTCCGATTGAGAATGAGGTGGCAGTCTCACTTTTTCGACAACCGTCTTGGCTATGCCGATCCAAGAAGTCGGGTACACTCGTCAACCACATATTCAGGGACACTTTCAAATCTGTGTGGATTCAACTGCATCAGATACTCGTTCTCGATGTGGTAAGACTCGTTGATGAACTTTGTGATGACATCGTTATCATGAGACCCTCTAACAATGCGGAAGATCTGAATCTTCTCATACCCAACATCAGTGGCAAGGAACTTTGCTTTCATAAGTGTGGCATCGTTAGCTTGCTTAACTAGGTCGTCGTAATCAAAGTCCGTTATGTAGGCTCTGATTTTTGCTTCCGCGCTTGCCTTTTCTTCTGAAGTCATATCGCGATTTCCAGTGTTTGTTTTTATTGTGGGGATAGGCCTCTTCTTAAAAAGGCTTGCCAAGAGGTTATATTCTAGCCCCACATCGTCTGAAATTTCATAGTGACGACGCAAATAAATGGCCTTCACAATCGAATCCCTGAGTTGAGCGATATTATCCTTGCATATCTTTGCGAAGGTTTCGATGTCATCTCGTTGAATGGGCACTTCTTTCACCAGTCCGCCCCTAGACGATAGGAAAGTTGCTGATGGGCTTGACCCCTGAAAAACGCCGCTTGTGCTCTTAATAATGTCTATCGCAGGCTCAATGTCATGCGTCAGCATGATGGTTGTGCGCCCTTTCAGGCTTGCCTTTCCTTGAAATAGCTCGTGCAGAATTGCAAACTTCTTGTTTTTATCAAAAGATGATATCGGGTCATCCAGAATAACGATATCTGGGCTTTCGCTTAGCACCTGATGCATGAAAAGAACCAAGGCGAAAGCATTCTTCTCTCCATAGCTGAGATGTTTTGACGCTTCTTCAACGTGCTCACTCAAGTCATCATGCGCGAGTTGCATTTTATACGAATCTGTCTCCGGAATGATTTTTACCGAATATTTGTAACCAGCGGATCTAAGAAAGCTATTGATACTTTCCTGGTTTGCCTTGATAGCCTTATCAATTCTTGACTTGTGCTTGTTTATGCTACCCTTAAGTGTCCCGAATTTCTTGATAAGTTCTTCGAGTTGTGCGTTTATTGGGTCTGTTACTTTACGTGTTTCCTCGGAATCGAGCTTGTCTATCATACCAAGATCGATCTTGAGCCGTCCGATTTTCTCGCCAATCTCGTCAACGTCCCGCAAAGAGAAGAAAGAGATCGTGCGAAGCCCTTCTAACTTTTCAATGAGAGCTTCGATGTCGGTCTTAAGGCCGCTAAGAAATCCATGTTCTTGACTGGTCAAGTCAACTTTTGCCTGAGTTACCTTTTCCAAATTTTCCTGACACCTAACACTGAAGTATTTCCCCAAACGCTCAATGATTGCTTTCAGGGTATTGAGATGGCCAATGGCAACGGCGTCATACTCTTTCGCCACGGCGAGTGCAGTTTCCTTCTGTGACCCTTCGGTGAGTTTTGTTGAACAATAAGGGCAGGTATCGCCGAGCTTCAGGAATTCATTCCCTTTGATCTGCCACGCAATCCACTTCGATGGCTCTTGGCTTTTGATAAAAGTTTCAAACGTCCTCAGGGATTCTGGTACGTTATCAATCTTGTTGCCTGAGCCAAAAGCTTTGTGCATCTTGCTATTTTTGGGAATGGTTCCACTCTTGGAGTTACCAAATGCTTCACGAAGCTCCTTTAGATCTCTTGTGGTTTGCTCAATCTCAGCGTTGTCTGCGAACGCTTTCTTGATACCTGCAAAAAGACCCTCTATTTCCTCCATGGTAGCGACATACTCAGGAGTCTTGATAAATATATCAAAGCTATTCTTGATGACTTCGTCTTGCTGAAACGCGAACTGATTCACATATTCTTCATCAAACACGAGGGCTGATTTCAAGTCATCAATACCTTCAACATTCGGCTTGTTCGCCCCAGCCTTGCCTCGGCTCTTGAACGAGGCAAGGGCATCGAGCGTTCCATCCCCCCGAACCTGGCTCACAATAGCTTTGGCTATCGTGCTCTTGCCTATGCCATTTGGCCCGTGCTTGATATTGAGACAGCCTTTTGTGATGCGAATATCTGCACGGTCAATGCTGTTACAGTTTTGTATTGTTACATCATAAGCAGTCATGGCGTCCTCGAATCTCATGCCTGTAATCATAGGCGAAGTGTTCTGAGACAGGAAGCCCACGGAGTGGGCGCGCGGGGCGACATGGCCACTTTTCCGCAACTTCAACTGGGCCAGCCTGCCCTTACACGCAAATCCCCTGGAAGGAAGAGGTCACGAAGGGGGGCACCTCGCTCACTGCGCTCGAACGCTAGGCGTGGACTTACATCGGCTTTGAAACGACGGCTAACGGCCGCAGTGGAATGTCTGCGTAGCCAACCTCGAAGAGATGACAGCTAGGCAGCCGAAGGCCTTGCTTAGTTCGGCATGCTCTGTTTGCACTGCCGAGCATTTGGTATGTGGATTTCCGAGGCTCACTTTTTCAAGCGTAGCCCGTCGCCGTCGAGAAACTCGATCCCGGCTTCTTCCAGGGCTTGCTTGATGGAGCACCGTTTTCCCATGCGCCAGCCTTAGGCGATCTTGTCAGCCTCACGCAAAATCGCAATATCGTCCGCGGATGTCGGCTTGACGGAAATAAATTCCTCCCGCCCCACACCTCCCAGCTTCAAACGGTTGATGAGCAAGCTATCGTATGTGCCGGAGAGGATCGCGATTCCTTGCAGCGCCAGCGTGTCTCGGGCTCCGCCGTTTTTCCGCAGTCGCTTCATGTAATCTTTTTGCTGCGCAACCGCCTGAACGACGTCCCGATGCACAGGCACGCCCTGAGCCTCGCGGAACAACGCCTCAATCCGTTCATTCCCCGATTTGCCGCGCATGATGGCATGCGTCTTTCCCTCACCAAGCGCCGACCAAAAACTTGGCGGATAAGGTTCGTCTATCAAAATCCAATGGATATTGGCAAAGCCGACCGCCGACACAGATCGCTTTTGATCCTGATTTAGCCCAGCAGTCAGATTATCCAGGTGCGCAACAAGTATTCCGAAAAAGCATGTATGTTTCACCTCGTCTGACGCAACGAGGATGCAGGGTTTTCCGACGGCCTCACGCGGGATCATCCATGTTTCGCCGAGCGTGTTCTTTACGTCGACATCCAACCCATCAATCGTCAAATCGAGGATACCCTTCGGCAGCCGGAAAAAATTGCGGACGAGGATTTCAACCTTTGTGCCGATATAGGTCTTTTCTGTCTTTTCCAGTTCTCTTGCGTGGACGCGGCCCGTGCGCGGTGTATCGATCACTTCATCGATCGCAGCTCGGATCAATGCGGGAAGCTCCTCCTTCAGCCTCTCAAGCCCCCGGGCCTGTTTTGCCAGCGCAGACTCAAGTTGCTTCACGATTGCAAAATCGCGGTGCTCAGGCGTCAGAGGGGGATGGCGAATCACTCGCATGCCCAGAATTCTGGCACACGCCGTAATAAAAGCCGGCCCCTAACTTATTGAATTCGGCCGGCTTTTACCGCCCGCCGGAAATAACCTTGATCTTTCTGATGGTTCCGATCCTGCGCACGCTTAACGCCTTCTTCAATTGGCTAGCAACAGCCCGCGCGACCGGCGGCGGGAACGCATTGCCAACCTGCCGATAAGCCGTTGTCTTTCGACCCGAAAAAAACCAGTCATCGGGGAAGCCTTGGATGCGCGCGACCATGCGCAACGTCAGACGCGGCATCCCTACGAAATCCCTTTCCGGCGCATCCTCGGCAAGCGACGAGCCATTGACGCCAAGCGTTGCCCACGCCTGACGCGCTCGTGTCGGCCCGAGGTCCGGGCCACCGTGTTTTTTTGAGCCGCCGACGATTGTTGGTGCAATCTCATTGGCGCGTTCGCGCCATGCTGCCGCACCGCGCCAGCCGTTCGCCGCCATCAAGTCAAAGAGAATTTCACCTACGCTTGCCGGATTGTGTACTGCGACTTGTGGCCAGTCGAAATTTTCTACCAGCTCTTGCCGTAACGCGATAATCGCCACTCGCGGGCGGAGCTGCGACACCCCGAATTCCGAGGCGTTCAATAAACGCCAATTCGTTTCATAGCCCAATTTCTTGAGCTGCTTTTTCAGATGCAGCCGGTAGTCTTCAAACACGGCATCTAGAAAGCCACGCACGTTCTCGATCATGATTGCGCGCGGCCGGATTTCATCAACAAGGCGCAAAGCCTCGGGAAATAAATTCCGCTCGTCTTTAGCACCGAGCTGTTTTCCCGCAACAGAAAACGGCGGACACGGTAGACCACCCGCTAGCAGGTCCACCCCCTTATAGGGCCGACCATCGAAGTCAGCTAAATCTCCTTCGCAGACATTCCAGCGCGGACGATTTGACCGCAGAGTCTCACAAAACGGCTTTTCTATCTCGACAAGGGCCTCGTGCTGGAACCCGGCTTGTTCAAGCCCAAGCGCTTGCCCACCGGCGCCGGCGCACATCTCCACTGAAGTCAGTTTCATAAGTCCCCCAGGGCTGCTGATTCGCCCTGAGATAAGCGTGCCTAGACTTTCTCGGCCTGTCCATACCTGGCCCTCGCCGCGTGGCTTCCTTCCTCAAGAACCAAGCGTTTTCGGTGGGACATTTCCGCAAGAAGCTATGCATTCCTGTGAGAGAAATTTGTCCCACTTTTTTGCTAATCGTCTGATTCTGCTTCGTTATTCGATCCCTGTCGTGTCCACCATAATTTGTTGTATAATAACTTTTTTGAAGGCGGGGCAGAAGGAGCGATTGCACCGAGCCCCTTTTTGATCGCGGCTTGCGCGTCCTCTATTAGCACGACA
>Ga0074046_10004612_pt1 | contig 11178 bp, 11 predicted proteins | sample BogForMeECP23OM3_FD_94441 | JGI IMG/M metagenome (GOLD analysis project Ga0074046, IMG submission 94441) | Bog forest soil microbial communities from Calvert Island, British Columbia, Canada - Bog Forest MetaG ECP23OM3 | ecosystem: Environmental > Terrestrial > Soil > Wetlands ...
CGGCTTCCTGCAGGCGCTGACCAAGATCCGGGGAAACCAGCGGGTGAGGTCCGCGATGCCCGAGACCGCCTACGAGGCACTGGACAAGTACGGCACTGACCTGGTGGCCGACGCCGCGGCGGGTCGGCTCGACCCGGTCATCGGGCGTGACGCCGAGATCCGGCGGGTGATCCAGGTCCTGTCCCGCAAGACCAAGAACAACCCGGTCCTGGTCGGCGATCCTGAGCTGGACGAGCTCACCCGGCGGGTGATGCGGCTGGAGATCGAGGAAGCCGCCCTATGACCCTCGAGATCAGCCAGGAGGCCCGCAGGTACATCGCGCAGCAGGGCTTCGACCCGGTCTACGGCGCTCGCCCGCTGCGCCGCTTCATCAGCCGCGAGGTCGAGACCCGGATCGGACATGCCCTGGTGGCCGGCGATGTCCGCGACGGCACCGTCATCCGCGTCGGCCTGGCGGACGGCGAGCTCGCCGTGACGTACGAGAATCCGGCGTGAGTTCAGGCGGGCCTGCGCATGTCAGATGAGATAGTCCGGTGCCCGAACTGCGGGCGCAGGAACCGGGTGCCCGCCGCGGCCTCCGGGGTCCCGCGCTGCGGCAACTGCCACAAGCCACTGCCCTGGATCGTCGACGCGGGCGACGATACCTTCGCCGAGGTGGCCGAGCGCGCGTCCGTTCCCGTCGTGGTCGACCTGTGGGCGCCCTGGTGTGGCCCGTGCCGCATGGTGAGCCCGGCGCTGGCGCAGGTGGCCACGGACATGGCCGGCCGCCTGAAGCTGGTGAAGGTAAACGTGGACGACTCACCCAGGCTGCAGCAGCGCTTCGGCGTGCAGTCCATCCCGACGCTGCTGGTGATGCGCGAGGGGAAGGTGACCTCGCGCCAGGTCGGGGCCGCGCCGGCCGCAGCGCTGCGGTCCTGGGTCGAGCAGGCGCTCGCGGCCTGAACGCCGCCGGTATAGGAGGTTGCCATGAGCTACGCCAAGCAGATGCTGGACACCCACCCACGCACTTTCTACGTCGCCGACCTGCTGGCCGCCGCCATCGACGCGCTCGACGACTGCGCCCAGGCCTGCAACGCGGACAACGCGGGCCGGCAAAACACGAAGCTACAGTACGCAGTGCTGGCCGCAGCAGCCCTGCATGGCGGGACCGGAGATTCTCTGGCTGGCATTTCCGGCTGGCCCGCTCGTGGTCCTTGCATCCAGGCAGTCGTGGCAGCGAACATGTTGCTGACCCGACCGCAGACCCGGAGCCGCCAGTGAATCGTTCCGTCGAAGTCGAAGCGCTAGCTGTGCAGTGGATGGCTCTGCTGAAGGCGGGCGACGCCGCTGCAGCTATCAGCCTGATCAGCCCGGATGAGGCGACCCTCCTCGTCGGCAACGGGCCGGCCGACTGGTATCCCGGCGGGCGTGCAACCATCGAGCACGTGCGTGAGGCCATCACCGCCTACGGGGGCCTCCCGTTCGAGCCAGGCGCACCCGCGGGATGGGCCGACGGCGACGTCGGCTGGTTCGCCGACCAGGTGACGCTCGTCTTCCCGCAGAAGGCGATCCCGTTGCGGATGACCGGTGTCGCTGTCCGGCAAGAAGGCCGGTGGCGCTTGGTCCAGGTCCACCTCTCGGCGGCAGTCACCGACGAAGCCCTGCTCGCCGACTAAACGCGTCCCGGACTCCGGGCCCATGCGGAACTCGCTCACTAGCAAGATCGGGCCAGCCTCAAGCAAATGCCAGGCACCCACCAGATCGAGCGCCGGATCAGCCGGTCCCAGGCCACCGACGTCGTTTTGCTGGTGCTGTCCGGTACGCGCACGAAGGCCCGTTCGGTGCGCGCCGGCGGAGGCGATTACGCAGGCGCATCTGGTCGCCGGATTTGCGGAGGGGTTCCGCGCCCATCCGGTACAGCGTCATGACGACGCGAGGACCTCATCGAGGGCCTGGAGGAAGAGGTCGGCGTGTTCGTGCTGGAATACCAGGGGCGGCCGGATCTTGAGTACGTTTCCGGCCGGGCCGGTTGCGCTGAGCAGTATTCTCCGCTCGCGCATCGCCTCGGTTACTTGGCGGGCGTTCCCGGCCGCTGGCCCGCGCGCCTGATCGATCAGTTCGACGCCGAGCAGGAGGCCTTCGCCCCGGACGTCCCCGATCTGGGGGTGGCGTTCCGCGAGTGTCAGCAGGCCGTGGCGGAGGTAGGAGCCGACTTTCGCGGCGTTGGCCACCAGGCCCTCTTCCTCGATAACGGCCAGGACCGCGAGCGCGGCCGCGCAGGCGACCGGGTTGCCGCCAAAGGTGCTGAACAGCTCGACCTCCTCGGGTACGGCCCCGAGCAGCTGGGACCTGACCACTAGGGCGGCGACCGGGAAGCCGTTGCCCATCGGTTTGCCCATCACCACCATGTCAGGCGCGATCCCTGACGCCTGGAAGCTCCACAGGTGCGTCCCGGACCGGCCGTGACCGGCTTGCACTTCGTCGGCCACTACGAGCCCTCCCAGCGTCAGCGCCCGCCTGGCTGCTTCCCGCAGGTAGGTGGGAGGGGGCGACAGGATGCCGTCGGCGGTAAAGGCCGGATCCAGGTATAGGGCGGCGAAGCCGCGGTCGCCGAGCGCTCGGGCGGCGTCATCGATGTGGGCGGCGTACCGCTGCACCCACCCGTCGTCTCCCCGGCGGTACGGGCCGCGGTACCCGTCAGGTGCCGGGATCGTCGCGACGTGGGCAGGGTGCTCCCCGTTGGCCCACTCCTCGGGGGACAGGGCGTGGGTGGCCTCGGTCAGCCCGTGGTAGGCGCAGGCGGTCACGACCGCGCCGGCCCGCCCGGTGGCCGCGCGGGCGATCCGCCAGGCGAGGTCGTTGGCCTCGCTGCCGGAGTTCACGACCATGACGGCGTCCAGCTCCGGCGGCAGGGTGGATTGGAGCCGTTCGGCGAGCTCGACGATCGCTTCGTGCAGATAGCGGCTGTGGGTCGCGAGCAGCTGCTGCTGCTGCGTCACCGCCTGCACGACCCTTGGGTGGCTGTGCCCGACCACGGCCACGTTGTTGTAGCAGTCGAGGTACCGCCGGTCGTCGGGGTCGAACAGCCAGACACCCTCGCCGCGGACGAGGTGCACCGGGCGGGAGTAGAACAGCGGCGACCGGGGCAGCGCCCGGCGGCGGCGCTCGAGCAGAGTACTGGTGGCAGACCTTCGGTAGGGGAGCCGGCGGCAGGCCTCGCGGAAACGCCGCGCGACAGCGTCTATCCCCGTCGCCTCGATGGCATCGAGGAAGGCGCGGGCCCCCGGCTCGCCGGTCGCGGCGTATGCGGCGTTGTCCGGGTAAAGCCCGCGCCGCCAGGCGGTGACAGTGATCTCAGTGGCGAGCCTGGCCGCCACCAGATCCGCGAGCAGCCCGGCCTCCTCGTCTTCGAGCGGCGTCACCGAGACGTAGCCGCCGATTATCGTGCCGGCCGCCTCGATGGCGTCGTCACGGCCGTGGAGCACATCGGCGACGGCGACCGCCAGATCGCAGACCAGCGGCGCGTGGGTCATATCCCCGAAGTCCACGATCCCGCTGACCCGAAGGTCATCGCTGAACAGCACGTTGTCCAGGCTCATATCGCCGTGGATCACCTGCGCGCGAAGCCCGGGTAGCGCCGGCGCGACCCGGGCCTCGAACCGGTCCAGAACCGATTCCACCTGAACCCGGCGGTGGCCGTCGGAGACATGGGTGAGCAGCGGCCGGAGCTTGGGCAAGCGGGTGATATCCCACAAGATCTCGTAGTCGGCCGCGGGGTGGAAAAAGCCACGCAGCGCCCGCCCCAGGCGGGCCGTGATCTGCCCATGGGACCAGATCGCCTCAGTGGTGAGCGCCGTGTTCGCGGCTACCTGCCCGGGCAGGAACGTGAAAAGCCGGGCAGGGTAGGTCCGGCTGTCGGGCCCCGGCACCTCGACCCAGGATTCCCCCGCCCCGGCCGACAGGGCACGCATCACCGGCAGGCCCGGATCCACTCGCTCGATGTGGCGGAGAGCGGCGGCCTGCATCGCCAGGATAGGCCCGTCATCCGCCGGATTAGAGATCTTGAACAAGAAGCGCTGCCCGGCGGCCGTGTCCACCCGGAAGGTCTGGTCCCGTTCGCCCGCGAGGGGCCTGAGGGACGACGGTTCGACGCCGAAGCCTTCCCGCAGAATCTGCCTGGCTGCCTGCTCACCGAAGGCAGGCGGCGTGCTCTCCAAGGGGTCAGGGCGCTTCACCATAGGCCCGAAGGTTATCTTGCGGCCGGCCGGCCACCTTCCCGCGGGCCGGGGGGGATCTGGCATCCAGCCTACTAGGATCGGACAATGCCCATCCCAGCGGCGTTTGACCTGTCCGGCCGGGTGGCGGTGGTCACCGGGGCGGGCGGTCCCGACGGCATCGGTTTCGCCACCGCCAGGCTGCTCGCCGAACTCGGCGCCGCCGTGATGATCAGCGCTACCACGGCCCGGATCCAGGACAGGGTCGGCGAACTGCGCAGCGCTGGTTTTGACGCGGCGGGGATCATCGGCGATCTCACCGATGCCGGCGTTTCGTCCGGGCTTGTGTCGGCTGCGCTGGAGCAATGGGGCCGGCTGGACATCGTGGTCAACAACGCCGGCATGATCTCCGCCGCTGACCCCGTGTTTGAGTCCGGCACCGTGGAGTCCATGGACCTGGCGACCTGGCAGGCTGCGCTCGCCCGCAACCTGACCTCCGCCTTCCTGGTCACCAAGGCGGCGGTGCCGGCCATGACCAGCCGCGGCTGGGGGCGGATCATCATGGTGGCCAGCGTGACCGGCCCGGTGATGGCGATCCGCGCGGACGTCGGTTACGCCACCGCCAAGGCGGGCATGGTCGGCCTCACCCGCGCAGCCGCCGTCGACACCGCAAGGCACGGAATCACCGTCAATGCCGTCGCCCCAGGCTGGATAGCGACCGGCTCCCAGACCCCGGAAGAGCGCGGCCAAGGCCGGGCCACCCCAGCTGGCCGGAGCGGCTCACCCGACGAGATCGCCGCCGCAATTGCCTGGCTGGCCAGCCCCGGCGCGTCCTACATCACCGGGCAATACCTGATCGTGGACGGCGGCAACTCGATCGCCGAGCAGCGCGCCACACCAGCGTGACCGCCTCGCGGCTGACCACGGGGACATGGCCAAGGTCTCACGCCGTGTCCGTGGCGCTCGACCCTGTCTGCGGCGGAAGAGCATTTCCGCCATCTGGCGAAGCCGGCTGCGGACTGCCCTCGATCGGAGATTACTCGCGCTCGATCCTGCGCAGCCCGTGCGTGGGGGTCCACCACTCAACGACGAGCATCGTGGCCTTCTCGTTGAGGTGCGTGTGCACGACCTCGGCGATGTCGGCGTAGAAGCGGTCGCCGTCGGATCCCCCGGTGAGCGGCCTGGCCCGCCCGGAGATCTTCGCCTCGCCCGGCCACTGCGCTTCCGCGCCCTGGACCGGGTCGATCGTGGCGCTGTGCAGTGCGAACCGCGGATCCCGGCCCAGATCCGCGCCCTTGCGCGCGTTCGGCATCGAGCCGAAGGCGAGCTCGCCGTCCTCGAAGGCCGCCTCGATCCCGGAGATCCGCGGCGACCCGTCGGCTCGCAAGGTGGCAATCGTCTTGTGTCTGTGCCTGTCGAAGAGACCCCGCACGCGCTGCGCGAACTCAGGTTCCGCGCGCTCGACGTCCTTCCACGCCGTCATGCGCCCAATATCGCACAGGCGGCCGAGGGCGAGCTCGCCGCGATGAGCAAGATGCTCAGGCGCACCTGTCCGGCGCGCCGCGCCCGGGCACCGGCCCCGCCATCCGCTCATCGGCACCGGCCGAGCGCAGGCTGCCACGCTGTCCAGCCAGATCTGCGCGTGGCCCGGGCGGCACCGCCACGCTCCAGCCGGGGCGCAGACCGGTTCGCGTGCGGCATTGACGTCCCGATCAACGATATCCGCGTCAAGGGCTCTGCCCGGCCAGGACGACGCTGCCCGGCGGCCCGCTGTGCGCCGGCCGGGCAGCGGGCGGCCGGGCACCGGGGCTACCGGCGGGAGCGGCGCGGCCGGAACTTGATCCAGGCCAGGATGGCGATGCATGCACCTCCATAGCCCGGCACGGATTCGCCGTGGGCGGCCAGTTCTAACATCTGGCCTAACGTCGTGTTAGGAACTGGGTGCAAGGAATTCGTAGCGGACCTGGTCAGGCCTACAGTCCGAGGTTGCGGCCGATGATCTCTTTCATGATCTCGGTGGTGCCGCCGAAGATGGTCTGGACGCGGCTGTCGGCCCAGAACCGGCCCACCGCGTACTCGTGCATGTAGCCGTATCCGCCGTGCAGCTGGACGCAGCGGTCGGTGACCCGGTTGCACAGTTCGGTGTTCCACCACTTGACCATGGACGCCTCGTCGGGGGTCAGCCGGCCGGCGCAGTGCTCCATGATCGCGCGGTCGGTGAACTCACGGGCGACCGCGATCTCGGTGGCCATCTCGGCCAGCAGGAACTTGTTGTGCTGGAACTTTCCGATCGGCTGGCCGAACGCCTGGCGCTGCTTGCTGTAGGCCAGCGTGTCGGCGAAGGCCTGCTCCGCCATGGCGAGCGCGGTGACGCCGATCGTCACCCGCTCCTGCGGCAGGTTCTGCATCAGGGCGGCGAACCCGCCGCCTTCGGCGCCGAGCAGGTTGTCGGCCGGCACCCGGACGTCGGTGAAGAACAGCTCCGAGGTGTCCTGCGCGTGCATGCCGAGCTTTTCCAGGTTCCGGCCGCGAAAGAAGCCGGGCATGCCGCGCTCGACGACCAGCAGGCTGATCCCCTGGGAACCGGCCGCCTGATCGGTGCGCGCCGCCACGATCACCAGGTCGCAGAGCTGGCCGTTGGAGATGAACGTCTTCTGCCCGTTCAGTATGTAGTGATCACCGGTGCGGACCGCGGTGGTCCGTATCCCCTGCAGGTCACTGCCCGCCTCGGACTCGGTCATCGCGATCGCCGTGACGAACTCGCCCGAGCAGTAGCCGTGAAACCAGCGATCCCGCTGCTCCGGTGTGCACAGCCGGTCCAGGTACGGCCCGACCATGTCGTTGTGCAGCTGGAACATCGGGCCGGTGGCGCCCGCGCGGGCCAGTTCCTCGTCCAGCACCACGTAGAACCGGTAGTCAGGCTGGCCCCCGCCGCCGTACTTCTCGTCGATTCCGATGCCGAGCAGCCCGGCCCGGCCGGCGGCGTACCACACGTCGCGGGACACGATGCCGTCCCGTTCCCACTGCTCGTGGTAGGGCATGATCTCCTTCGCGATGAAGGCCCGCACCATGTCACGGAACGCATCGTGTTGTTCGGTGAAGATTTCCCGCCGCATCGCTGTCTGCCTCCACCGGCATCGTAACCCGGCGCCATTTCCGGGCCGCCGGTGACCCGATCGTGACCCGCTGGCATATTGTGAAACACCTGGGGCGGCGCGGCCCGGCGGCCGGGGGCCTGATCGCGGTGACCATCCTGGGCGGGCTGACGCAGCGGGTGTTCCGGGCGTTCGGCGCCCGCGAGGAAGGCCAGGCCTCCGCCCGTTCTAATGCTGCAGATGACCTTAAGGCAGCCGAGGGCTCACGCAAATAAGCGGCCCACTGGGGGTCGCCGTCGTGGTGAGCGCCCACTAGCCTCCAGTGGGCGCCGCGTGGTACCACTGGCGGCACCGCCAGCGTCCAGCCGAGTTCCTCGAGTAGCCGGTCGGCCTTTTGGTGGTTGCAGATGGTGCACGATGCCACGCAGTTTTCCCAGACGTGCTGGCCGCCCCGGCTGCGCGGCATCACGTGGTCGATGGTCTCCGCGCGGCGGCCGCAGTAGGCGCACCGGTAGTTGTCCCGGCGCATCAGCGCCGCCCTGGTCAGCGGCACCCGGTTGCGGTAAGGAACGCGGACGTAGCGGCTCAGCCGGATCACCGACGGTGTCACCAGGGCGACCGTGGCCGCGTGCAGCACCGCGCCCGCCGCGTCGTCGTGAACAACCTCGGCCTTGCCGCCGAGCACGAGGCACACGGCTCTACGAAGACCGACAGTGGTCAGCGGTTCATACGTCACGTTGAGCAGCAGCACTCGTCGCACCGCACCTCCCGCTGGCGCCGGCCGTCTATCTGAACCTCATGCTCCCAGTGTGTCGCCTGGTACGCACATCCGCCACCACATAAGCGTACAAGGTGACCGAGACCGTAGAGTGACACCTCATGAGCGAGTTCGGATATCCGCAGGCACGCAGGCTCGATCTGACTGAGGACATCGGCGGGCATCAGGTCAGTGACCCCTACCGCTGGCTGGAGGACGACAGCAGCGACGAGCGGGGCGGCTGGCTGGCGGCGCAGGCCGAGACGTTCGGCTCGTACCGGGACGAACAACTGCCCGGCCGGGACCGGCTGGCCGCACAGGTACGCGAGCTGCTGAGCACCGGTTACGTGGGGACGCCGGTCTGGCGGGGCGAGCGCCGCTTCTTCACCCGGCGCGACCCCGATCAAGAGCACGGCGTGCTGTGCACCCAGCTGGCCGACGGGCCCGTCGAGGTACTCGTCGACCCGATGGCCATCGACCCGTCCGGGCTGACCACGCTGGACGCCTGGCAGCCGGACAAGGAGGGGCGCCTGCTCGCCTACCAGCTGTCCGAAGGCGGCGACGAGGAGTCCCTGCTGCGGGTGATCGACGTCACCACCGGTTCCGGAGTGGACGGGCCGATCGACCGGTGCCGGTACTCCAACGTGGCCTGGCTGCCCGGCGGAAAGGCCTTCTACTACACCAGAAGGCTGCCGGCCGACGCCGTGCCGGACGGGGAAAGCCAGTACCACCGGCGGGTCTACCTGCACCAGGTCGGTACCCCGGCGGACGAAGACGTGCTCATCTTCGGTGAGGGGCGGGACAAGACCGACTACTACAACGTCTCGGTCAGCCGGGACGGGCGGTGGCTGGCCGTCGGGGCGTCGCGGGGCACCGCGCCGCGCAACGACCTGTGGATCGCCGACCTGTCGGAGTCCGATCCCGCCTCGCCCGACCTGCGCGTGATCCAGGAGGGACTCGACGCGCAGACCGGTGTCCGGGTCGGCCGGGACGGGCGGCTCTACGTGTTCACCGACGCCGACGCGCCCCGGGGCCGGATCGCCGTGACCGACCCGGCCGACCCCGGCCCGGCGACCTGGCGGGACCTGATCGGCCAGGATCGGCAGGCGGTGCTGCGCGGGTACGCGATCCTGGACGGCGCCGAGCTGGCCCGGCCGATCCTGCTGGCCAGCTGGACCAGGCACGCGCTCAGCGAGATCACCGTGCACGACCTGGCGACGGGCGAGCGGGTGGGCCAGGTGCCGCTGCCCGGCCTCGGCACCGTGGGCGGGATCAGTGAGCGGCCCGAGGGCGGGCACGAGGCCTGGTTCGTGTACACCGACTACACGACGCCTTCGGAGGTGCTGCGGTTCGACGCGCGGACCTCTGAGGTGACCACCTGGGCCACGGCGCCCGGCAGCGTGGCAGTCCCGGCCGTGACGGCCCGGCAGGTGACGTATGAGTCGAAGGACGGGACCGCGGTGCGGATGCTCGTCATCAGCTCCGGCGATGGCCCGGACGGACCGCGCCCGACGATCCTGTACGGGTACGGCGGCTTCGATATCAGCATCACGCCCGCCTACTCGCCGAACGTCCTGGCCTGGGTGTCGGCGGGCGGCGTGTACGCGATCGCCAACCTGCGCGGCGGCAGCGAGGAAGGCGAGGAATGGCACCGGGCCGGGATGCTGGACCGCAAGCAGAACGTCTTCGACGACTTCCACGCCGCCGCGGAGGCGCTGATCCGGGACGGGTGGACCACGCCGGAGCAGCTGGCCATCTCGGGCGGGTCGAACGGGGGGCTGCTGGTCGGCGCGGCGCTGACGCAGCGACCCGAGCTGTACGCCGCCGTCATCTGCTCCGCGCCGCTGCTCGACATGGTGCGCTACGAGCGGTTCGGGCTCGGCCAGACCTGGAACGTCGAGTACGGCACCGCGTCCGACCCGCAGCAGCTCGGCTGGCTGCTGTCGTACTCGCCCTACCATCACGTGGTGCCGGGGACGGGGTATCCGGCCGTGCTGTTCACCGTGTTCACCAACGACACCCGGGTCGACCCGGTACACGCATACAAGATGTGCGCCGCGCTGCAGCACGCCACCTCCTCCGGGGCGGAGTCGCCGGTACTGCTGCGCGCGGAGGACCAGGTGGGGCACGGGGCGCGCGCGGTGAGCCGGACGGCGGAGCTGGCCGGGGACACGCTGGCGTTCGCCGCGCGGCACACCGGCCTCAGGGTCTGAAGAACGCCTCAGGGTCCAGCCCGTCTCGCGGCGGTAGCCTCGCGTGGAGGCCCCGCCCGCGATAGCGGCCCGGGCGGACGACGCCGAAGGCGCGGAGCGCAGCACCCCGTAAGATTTGCCCATGAGCCAGCCGGTCAGCTTCTACGAGGCCGTGGGCGGGGAAGAGACCTTCACCCGCCTGGTCCACCGGTTCTACCAGGGCGTCGCGGACGATCCGGTGCTGCGGCCGGTCTACCCGGCTAAGGATCTCGGGCCTGCCGAGGAACACCTGCGGCTGTTCCTCATGCAGTACTGGGGCGGGCCACGCACGTACGACGAGCTGCGCGGGCACCCCAGGCTCCGGATGCGGCACGCCCGGTTCGCCATCGGTGAAGCCGAGCGAGACGCGTGGCTGCGCCACATGCGGGTCGCCCTGGACGAGCTCGGCCTGGATGACGCCCTAGCGGCCCAGCTCTGGGACTACCTGGTCATGGCCGCGCACAGCCTGGTAAACGTCGAGCCGGCGCACGGCCGACCGGACCTCGGCCTGAAGCCGGCGTGACCGGGGCTGATACCCGGGTCGTTCGGCCTTCAAGGAAGGGACCGTTAGCGGTCGGCCGCGGTCAGGTCGGTACGGCGCGGCGGCCGGACGATCGGCGGGCGCTCTAGCCGCGGGTGAGCCTGCGGTAGGTGACGCGGTGCGGACGGGCGGCTTCGGCGCCGAGACGCTCGATCTTGTTCTTCTCGTAGGACTCGAAGTTGCCCTCGTACCAGAACCAGTTCGCGCCGCCCTCCCAGGCCAGGATGTGCGTGGCCACCCGGTCCAGGAACCAGCGGTCGTGGCTGGTGATGACCGCGCAGCCGGGGAACTCCAGCAGCGCGTTCTCCAGCGAGGCCAGCGTCTCCACGTCCAGGTCGTTGGTCGGCTCGTCCAGCAGCAG
>Ga0074046_10004614_pt1 | contig 11172 bp, 12 predicted proteins | sample BogForMeECP23OM3_FD_94441 | JGI IMG/M metagenome (GOLD analysis project Ga0074046, IMG submission 94441) | Bog forest soil microbial communities from Calvert Island, British Columbia, Canada - Bog Forest MetaG ECP23OM3 | ecosystem: Environmental > Terrestrial > Soil > Wetlands ...
CTGCCGGATGGAAACTCTTCTTGAAATACAGGCCGGCCTGGAGCGCGCCGGCTACATCGCCGGCGCGCCGCTTGCAACGGCCATCATGATGATGCGCCTGCTCTCCCGGCCGCTTCTGGTCGAAGGCGAGGCTGGCGTTGGCAAGAGCGAGCTTGCGAAAGCGCTCGCAAGCGCCAGCGGCCGCAGGCTAATCCGCCTCCAGTGCTATGAGGGGCTGGATGCATCCAGCACCCTCTATGAGTGGAACTACCAGCGTCAAATCCTCGCCATCCGGGTGCTTGAAGGCGAAAACGCATGCACCGCAAGCAAAGAGAGCCACATCTTCTCCGAGGAGTTTTTGCTCAAGCGGCCGCTCTTAGAGGCGATCACGCAGGAAACGCCGCCGGTGCTCCTCATCGACGAGATCGACCGGGCGGACGAAGAGTTCGAGGCCTTCCTCTTGGAGGTGCTGTCCGATTATCAGATCAGCATCCCAGAGCTCGGCACCGTTAGCGCGAAAAGCGTGCCGCTTGTGATCCTCACCTCGAACGCAACGCGCGAGCTGTCGAACGCGTTGCGCCGCCGCTGTCTCTATCATTACGTCGATTTCCCGGAGGAAGCGGCAGAGCTTAGGATCATTCAAGTGCGCTATCCGGATGCGCCGCTCGCGCTTGCAGCGCAGGTGGTGCGCTTCGTGCGCGCGTTACGCGCCGAAGATTTGCGAAAAAAGCCCGGCATCGCCGAGACGCTCGACTGGGTGGCTGCCTTGTCTGGCCTCGGCGTAAGAAGCCTGCAAGACAGCCCTGAAACCGTCCACCAGACCCTGCTTTGCCTTCTGAAGACCCGGGAGGATCGCGAGGCGATCCCGCTCGCGGTGTTCGAAAGGCTCGCCGGCGCTGCAGCCTGAGGCCGCGCCATGGCGGACGAAGCTGCTACCGGTCTCGTTCCACCTATGCAGGGCCAGATGCTTCGCTTCGTGCGGCTCTTGCGGGATAACGGCTTCTCCGCGGGCGTTTCCGAGGCTGCCGATGCCATTCGCGCTTTAGGCAGCATCCGGGCAACGGATCTGTCCGCGGCCCGGCACGTGTTACGCGCGCTGTTTGCTTCGCGCGAGCGGGAATGGCATCGCTTCGACGAGCTGTTCGATGCGTTTTGGCTCGGGCGCATGCGTTATAAGCGCACCTCGTTTCAGAAAGCCGCGAGCGAACGCCGCCATGCGGGCCAAGCGGCTGCGGCCAAGCGCGTTACGCTCGCAGACTTTTTCGACTGGAGCGCGAAAGGCAAGAACACGGCTGACACCAGCATAGTCCCTGCAGGGCGAAGCGGCGGCGCTTCCGCGGCTGAGAGCATGGCGAAAGCGGATTTCGGGCAAGTGACCGATCCCGATGAGCTCGAACGCCTGCACGAGCTTGCGGAGCGCTGGGCAGAGCGAATCCGCAGCCGCCTTTCGCGAAGGCGGCGGGCAGCGCTAAAAGGCGAGCGCGTACTCCTGCGCCGCACCTTTCAAAGGTCGGTCTCCTCGGGCGGCGTGCCTCTGAAACTCTATCGTGCCCAGCGCAAGCCGAAGCCCATAAGGATCGTCCTTTTTGTCGATGTTTCCGGCTCGATGGACCTCTACTCGCTCTTCTTCACACGCTTCGTCTACGCGCTGAGCGTCAACATGGCGAAGACGGAGGCCTTCATCTTCCATACGCGCCTCGTGCACATCACCGGCATTTTGGCTGAGGCCAATCCCGTGAAACTGATGGAGAAAATGGCGCTTATCAGCCAAGGCTGGTCCGGCGGCACGCGCATCGGCGGCTCGCTGGCCGAGTTCAATCGCCGCTACGTGAGCCAGCCCGCCGGGGCGAACACCATCGCAATCGTGATTAGCGACGGCTTCGACACGGGTCCCGCCGAGGTTCTTGCCGCCGAGCTTGCCAAGCTAAAGCGGCGCGTCAAACGCCTGATCTGGCTCAACCCGCTGCTCGGGCGGGAAAGCTACGAGCCCCGTGCGGCGGGCATGGCGGCCGCGCTTCCTTTTCTTGACCTCTTCGCCCCTGCGCACAATCTTGAAAGCCTAGCCGCTCTCGAAGACGAGCTGGCCCGGCTGTGACGAAGGTAACGGCCATGTCCGCCGATCCGAACGAAACCGTCGAAAGCTTCTGCCGCAATTGGAACGGTGCCGCCCCCTATGCGCGGGCCACGATCGTCCGCACCGAAGGTGCCACCGCAGCGAAGGCCGGCGCCAAGGCGATCGTGACGGCGGAGGGAGAATTGATCGGCTTTCTTGGCGGCGGCTGTCTTCGCGGCGCGGTCTTGAGAGCCGCTCAGCAAGCGATCCTGACAGGCGCACCCAAGTTGATCCGGGTTCGCCCCAAAGAGCAGGTCGCAAGTGGCCGGGACGCGGACGGCGTCGAGCTTCATCCGAGCAGCTGCCCGAGCAAAGGCAGCTCGGACGTCTTCATAGAGCCGGTGATGCCCAAACCGGCGCTCATCGTGATCGGCGCGAGCTACGTGGCCGGAGCCCTTGCCGAATTAGCTCCTCAGCTCGGCTTCGAGCTTATGCAAGTGGTGGCCGTACCGGGAAGCAACAGAGCGCTGCCGCTGGCGGAGCTTGCCAGCCAAAAGCGGTTGGAGCGGGCGTTTATTGCGGTGGCTACACAGGGAGCCGGAGATTACGCCGCACTCAGCGCCGCCATGGCTACGCCTTCACCTTACGTTGCTTTCGTCTCGAGCCCAGCCAAGGCGCAAGCCATGCGCGAGCGGCTGACGAAAGAAGGCTTCGATGCAGCGAGACTCGCGCGGCTGCATGCGCCGGCCGGGCTCGACATAGGCTCCGAGACCCCAGCCGAAATCGCACTTGCAATTCTTGCTGAAATCGTCAGCCTGCGGCGGGCTGGGGCGAATAGGAGCGGGAGCCGGCTGTGAGGGCGAACGATCTCAAAGTGGCAGCCATACTGCTCGCGGCCGGCTTGTCGCGCCGGATGGGCGAGCGCAACAAGCTGCTCATCGAAATCGGAGGGGAGCCCTTGGTGCGCCGCACAGCGCGCGTTTATCTCGCGGCGGGGGCGGACGTGCTCGCTGTGCTCGGCCACGAGGCGGAGCAAGTGCGCGCGGCTCTCGCGGATTTACCGGTCTCGTTTGCCGTAAATCCACATTATGAGGAAGGCCAGCAATCCTCGGTCCGCGCAGGGATCGAAAGCTTGACCGGCGGTTTCGATGCCATTCTCGTGGCGCTTGCCGATCAAGCTGCGCTTACGCCGGCCGGCATTTCGGACCTTATCGATGCTTTTGCCCGCAGCGGAGCCAATCGCATCCTTGTCCCCTATTTCCGCGGCAATCGCGGCAACCCGGTGGTTTTTCCTGCCCGCCTTATCGCTGAGATGCGAGCGGCCGGCCGGAACGCCGCATGCCGCAGCTTCATCGACAATAACCCTCAGCTAACCGAACGCTTTGAAGCGGACCACGATCGCTACATAATCGACATCGACACGCCGGACGATCTCGCTTCATTCAGAGGCAGACCGCTGCCTGGCCGCATGACACAAAAAAAACTGGAGGACAACGCGCCATGAAGATTTTAGGGGAGCAAACCATTGCCGCTGCGCCGGGAAAAGTCTGGCAGGCGCTGAACGATCCCGACGTGTTGCGCCAGTCCATCCCCGGTTGCAAAAGCCTCGAGCGTGTGGGCGATCAGGCTTTCAAGGCAACGGTAGAGACGAAGATCGGGCCGATCAAAGCGGTGTTCAATGGCGACGTTCAGCTTTCCGATCTCGATCCGCCAAATGGCTATACGCTCTCGGGCCGGGGATCGGCGGGCAGCATGGGCAGCGCCAAGGGTAGCGCGCGCGTGCGCCTGATGGCGAATGGTGGGGGCACCAAACTAACCTACGATGTGGACGCAGACGTGACCGGCAAGTTCGCTCAACTCGGCTCACGGCTAATCCAGGGCACAGCCAACTTGCTAGCGGATCAGTTTTTCACCCGGTTCGGCGAGGTTGTTGCGCCCGCTGCCGCCGCGCCCGAGGCCGCGAAGGCGCGCATCCCCTGGTGGGTCTGGGCCCTGGCCGCCGTGGCGATTGCCGCCGCCGCCTATTATTTGCTGGCGCTGAGAGGTTCCTAAGAAGCCCGTACACTGGCGCTAATAAGCTTCCTCGCTGCGGGGGAGAGGCCTCGTCAGCTCTGCTAGCGGCGCGGGCCTCCGGTGCTTACGGCTTTCTGGGCATCTGGCTTTGCGCGATGACGGCGAGGACCTTGAGGTTCTCCTCGTCCTTTTCGGCCGTTAGAAGAAAGCGGACGCGGTCGGATACCCAGCTCACCGCCTTATAGGACCCGAAGGCTTGGGCTGTTATGGCAGAGTCGGCATATCCGTCGGCCGGCAGGACATAGAGCGTCAAAGGCGGCTCGGTCTTAGACGAATAAGTGAGCTGCATCATATTGTCTTGGTTATATTTTAGCGTCTGCCCGCGGTAGAGCGCGAAGCCCTTGCTATTAAAATCTGGCGGGGTCAGCGCTTTTGCCGTGATCTTAGAAAGCTGGAAGCGGATGAACTCAGGGTTGAGGATAGCATCCGGGTGCGGCGTTAGCATCTCGCGCGGGAAGAAGCTATGAAACTTCGCGATATCGGCTGACCAGGAAGCCGGCGTGAATAGCGCGGCGGGTGCCCTGTCCACGGCCTTTGGCGGAAGGGATGTGTGCTGAGCGGTGAAAACCGTCGCGCCATACCCGCCAAGAAGGACACCGGCAAAAACCGCGCTCAGAAAAAGAACGAACCTTGCACTGCCGGGACTCTTGCGCGCCGGCGCACCGGCATTGGCGGAAACCGCGGGCTTGCCTTTGGGTTTGGCCTCGCCGCCTTCGAACTGGAGTGCACTTTGCGGAACCTCGATCTCCTCGCGCGCGAAGCCGCCAAGCGTCTCCATGAGCTGCGTTTGAGTTCGCCTCAGGCGAGCCACGCGCCGCGAGATCTCTGGGTTCGAGCCTGCTATCTGTGAGACCTCCGCGGTCTGCCCTTTCTCGAGCTGTCCGTCGAGATAGGCGAGCAGGAACTCGTCGCTAAGTTGGGTCATGCCGCCCGCTCGCGCTCAGAGTGAGGATCGAGTTCGAAGCGCATTCCATCCTCCGCAAGCCCGAGCTGGTCGAGCCAGTGGGTCAGCGCGAGATGCCCCCGTGCAAGAAGCTTCATAAGAGACAGCATGTTAAGCTCGGCAACCTCGGCTGCTTCGTCGTATGAGGCACCCTCGCCATAAACGAGATAAAGCACGCCCCTCTGCGGCGATGGCAGGTTTGCGATAAATTTCGCGAAATGCGAATTGCCCGCCAGCGGACTTCTGGCTAGCGCAGTAGAGAAAAGATGGGGATCGGGCGGGCACTTGCGATGGATTGCAGGGTCTTCGGCCGTTTTCGCTGCCCAAAGCGCGTACATACGGTGGAATCCGCCGGTCAGGCGGTCGCGATCTTCCTCACGCCACTCGTTGCGCGCGTTCAAGGCCTTAACCGTTCCGCGAAGCAGCGCGCGCGCTAGTTCCTCGTTCGCGGTCAGCACGAGCGCGAACTTGTAGAGACGGGGCAACGCCTTGTGAATGATCTCACGCTGCAGGCTGGAAAGCTGTCCATTAGTTGCCATGATACGCGGCCTCCCTTACAAAATTAAATTACGCCCAACGCTTCGAACTTTGACATGGAAAGGTTGACGCGACGTAAAAATGTCACAACCGATTGCGGAGACCTCCCAGCTCTGCAAAATATTAACTGAAGCCGGGCTGGCACGGTTTTGTAGGGGAAGCTTGCCGTTCCGTCCTTGCGGATTGCTTTCAAACGCAATCTTTGCCATTGCAAAGATAGGGCACAGATTTATTACGTTCTGGTAAACAAAGCAGAGAAATCTTGCAGAAGGCACCATGACTCACGAGAGATCCGGGGAAGAGCGTCCTCCCGCTAAATTTCCGAACGTTACCCGGAACGATTGGTTGCACGCCCTGCCGGACCCAGTGACGAAAATTGAAACGCCGCCGCATCCGGAAGAGCAGAGCGTGCCGCTCGCTGGCCTAATCGAGCAAGTTATACGCGATGGCGGCCCGAAAGCGGCCGCGCCTTTTAGCTCTCTTGCAGCAAGCCCCGCTCCTGTACCGGCAAATTCTGTGAAGGCGGCCGCAGAAGTCCTGCCGGAAAAGCTGATCGAAGAGCTAAGAGCGGCTCAGGAGCAGTTACAGGCTGAGCCGGCGCCCGCGCTTACCGGAAAGACGAAGGAGTCAGCCTGCGACGCGCCGCCCAGCGTAGAAGCTCCGGCCCAGCCCGCTGGCGAATCCGCGGACAAGGTCTTCGCCGGGCCCGGAAGTGCCGCGGCGGGAGCTGCCGCCTCGAAACGCAGCACAGCGGACCTCATCCAGCGAGCACTCGGTGGCGCGGGAGCTGCCATGGCAAAGAGGGGCGAATCGAGCGCACGCTCCATACGCCAATTCAGCCGGCGGATGCGGCTCCGCGATTGGCAGCGCCGCTACCTCACGGTCCTAAGCCTCATCCACCGCCATGTCTTCGACCGGGGTATCGAGCGGCTTCTTTTTATAAAGACGCCAGTGCCCGAGACCGGAGTGCAGACGGAGGCGGGGGGGCAAAAGCCGTTCCAATACCGGGGCCCAATTCCCGGCAAGGTTCTGGAGTGGGCGTTGTCGGCTCTGCCTGGCGATTTGAAGCGTTACGCATTCACCGACTTCCGCGCGGGCAACGGACGCACTCTGCTTCTGGCGGCACGGCGCAACTTCGAGCATGCTACGGGCTACGCATTCGATACCGAAAGCTGCGAGGTGCTCGAGTTGAACCTCGCCCAATATTCCCGCTCCTATATGAGCTGCCGCGACGTGCGCGCGTTGCGCGGCGACCGCGACGGCATTTCAATTCCCTCTCAGCCCGCGGTGCTGTTCTTCCCCGATAGCCTGACTGCCAATCATCTCAGTATCATCTTGGACCACGTTGCGGCCTCTCAAGAGCTCGCCCCGTGCCCGGTCTATCTTGTTTTCGAAAATTCAGGCCGCGAACAGGGGCTTGAGCAAATGCAGATTTTCGAGAGGCTGCCCTTGCCCTTCCTAAACCGGGTGAAGACATACCTTTTCAGCCCGGCGAAGATTGCGGTCTACAAGTCCCTCAACAACGGTGGCGTGGACTAAAAGCCGGGACGGCATACCGGAGAAAGATCATGGATCGAGCCTTTGACGGCATCATTACCGCGCTTGACGGCCGCGCAGGGCTCGTGCAGCTCAATAGGCCAAAGGCTTTGAACGCGGTCACATCAGAGATGATCGCGGGCCTCGAAGCCTTTTATCACCGCTGCGCCAAGGACCCGCATATCTACGGGATCGTCATGGAGGCGGAGGGCAAGGCGTTCAGCGCGGGCGGCGATATCCGCACCATCCGCGATTGGATCCAGAACGATCTGCCGGGGGCGGATCGCTTCTATGCCGAGGAGTACCAGCACAATTGGTCGCTCCAATGCTTCAGAAAGCCCCATGTTGCGCTCATGAACGGCGTCGTTATGGGCGGCGGCGTTGGCATCAGCATCTACGGCACGCACCGCGTTGCAGGTGAGAACATGGTTTTCGCCATGCCCGAAACCGGGATCGGCTTTTTCCCCGACATCGGCGGCGGCTGGTTCCTGCCGCGCATGCCGGGAATGACGGGGATGTATCTCGGCTTGACCGGACATATCTGCGCGCGCGCCGATGCCTATTATGCCGGCGCCGCGACACATTGCATTCCCGCCGCGCAGTTCGAAACGGTGAAGACGGCGATGACCGGGGGCGAGCCGATCGACCCTATCCTCGACGGCTTGCACGAGCACCCGGGCGAAAGCTTCCTGGAAAAGCACCGCGAGCCGATTGAGCGGATTTTCTCAGGCTCCTCGGTCGAAGGCATATTGAAGGGCCTGGAGAACGAAGAAGGCGTCTGGCGGGATTGGGCACAAAATACGCTGTCCGTCCTCGCGAAAAAGTCGCCGCTCGCCCTGAAGGTTGCCTTCGAGCAGCTGCGCCGCGGGAGAAACTATAAGACCCTCAAGGAAGCGCTGATGGTCGAATACCGGCTTGCAACGCGCATGATCCGGCTACCCGACTTTTCAGAAGGCATTCGCGCCGTCATCGTCGACAAGGATCAGTCGCCCAAATGGCAGCCGCCATCCTTGGCCGAGGTGAGCGATGCTTCCGTGCAATCGCTGTTCGAGCCGCTTCCCGGCGGCGATCTCAAGCTTGTGGATTATTGGACGCCGCCAGCCAGCGGCTAACTCCGCTCGCTGCCGGCCGGGACTCCCGTTATAAGAATTGCCCGGCTGGCAATAGTTAGGTAAGTGACTTTCTCCGGAATGTGTTAAAAGCATTGCTGTGCTTGTAAAAACCCTTTGTGCCGGCACCGGATGGACCCGTCCGGTTGACGCATGCCCTCTGCCGTGGGATGAAGACCTATGGCGAAACGTGGCGCAGAGGCAGGCTCTATGGGCGCAGAAGCGGATTCCCGCGGGCAGTGCGGCGGGCAGGGCGCGGCCTCCGCTAGGCATCGCGCGATCGCCGCTGCCGCCTAACGATTGGCAGCGCATGGGCGAGAGCAAGCACCGGCGCGCCTGTCGAGGACATGACTCAGCGTTTGAAACTCAGGCGGATAGACGTGGTAGCGCCGCGGCATGCCGAGATAGCCAACCAGTAATTGCGGGAAGAAAGTGAAGTTGAACGCGAAGAACATCAGGATAGCGGCAAAACGCGCCCAATTTTCCAGATAGCGCTTGCCCGTCAGCAAGTGCACCGAAAAATCCGGCGCCGGGTTTTCCAGGACTTTAGCGGCCGGTGGAAACTTCTCTCTTTGATTGGCATCGGATTTGGCATAACCGTTGCAGTCCACATGGAGGAAAAATTCCATACAAGGAAATTGTCCGATGGCTGTGCAAGCTTCTGCGGTTGTTCAAGTGGATGTATCGAACGAGACCGGCCTGAAATCTGCGCTATGGGCCAGTGTTATCGGCACCATGGTTGAGTGGTATGACTTCCTCATCTATGGGACGGCCGCGGCGCTCGTCTTCAACAAGCTGTTTTTCCCTACTTTCGATCCGCTCACCGGAACGCTAGCCGCGTTCGGCTCCTACGCCGTGGGTTTTGCAGCACGGCCGTTTGGAGGCGCGATCTTTGGCCATTACGGCGACAAGATTGGCAGGAAGGCGATGTTGATTGCGACGCTCATCATCATGGGTCTCGGGACCTTCTTGATCGGATGTCTCCCCACTTATTCGGATATTGGGATTTGGGCGCCGGTTGCGCTTGTAACCTTGCGGCTCCTGCAAGGGATCGGGATCGGAGGCGAATGGGGGGGCGCCGTTCTCATGGTGGTGGAGAATGCGCCCAATGGACGGCGCGGCTATTATGGCAGCCTCGTTCAGGTCGGCTTTCCGCTCGGCATCGCCGCTTCGACGGGCGTCTTTCTTCTTCTTGCGAAAATGCCCGAAGCTCAATTCCTGTCCTGGGGGTGGAGAGTACCCTTCCTGATCAGCATTGTTCTTGTCGGAATAGGCGTGTTCATCCGCTTGCGGCTCAGCGAGACAATCGCTTTCAAGCGCGTGCAGAACGAGGGACAGGTCGCCAAGGCGCCCTTGCTCGAGGTGATCAAGCAGAATCCGCGACCGTTCCTAATCGCCGTCGGCATGAAAATCTCCGAGGTGGCCTGGGTCTATGTGCTGATTGTCTTCAGCGTCTTCTACTGCACCACGAAGCTCGGTCTTCCGAAATCCCTCATACTCAACGGCATCGTGGCGGGAGCGCTGCTAGAACTCATCACCATTCCACTCTTCGGTGTGCTTTCAGACATGTTCGGGCGGAAAGCACTTTACTATTTTGGCATCGCCGCCTCGTTCGCAGCCGCATTCTTGGTCTTCCCGCTTCTGCAGACCAAAGACCCGGCAACCATTGTGGTGACCATTGCGATTCTGCTGAGTCTCACCCACGGCACGATGTTCGGGCCGCAAGCAGCCTACATGACGGAGCTCTTTGGAACGCGCGTCCGCTACAGCGGCGCGTCCCTCGGCTGTCAGATTGCAGCGGCTCTTTCCGGCGGTTTCGCGCCGATGATCGCGACCGGGCTGCTTGCAGCAACGGGGGGCACCGCCGCCATCTCGATCTACTTGATCGTTCTCGGGCTTATTACCTTGATCGCCGTTGCCGCTTCCAGCGAAACCGCGAAATCCGATATCACCACGCACTAAGGCCTCGCTCGGAAACCCGTCCGCGCAGAATTTGACCGCTGTAGTGAAAAAAAATACAGTATCCGCGTTACCGGAGAGACCGATGCCCTGGTCGGGGACGTTGGAATTTATACATATCGCACCGGCAGCCTCTTACGAGATGGAAGAGCTGAAGGAAGCGCGCCTTATCCCCAAGCGAGGCATCGAAGGCGACCGCTATTTCAATGGCACTGGCACCTATTCGCCAAAACCTGGTGTGCGCGAAGTGACGCTGATCGAGATGGAAGTACTGGCGGCGCTGGCTCGGAACGATCCGCCGCTTCAAGACAAACCGATCACGCTGGCGCCGATCGATCACCGGCGCAATCTCACAACGCGGGGCGTGCCGCTCAATCATCTCGCCGGCAAGCGCTTTCGTGTCGGCGAAACAATCCTGAAGGGAGGCCGCCTCAACTTCCCTTGCAAGTATCTTGAGGAAATCCTGGGGCTTCCCGTTTTTCTACCGCTCTACAACCGGTCTGGCCTCAATTGTTGGGTTGAGAAGGGTGGGATCATCCGCCAGGGCGATGCGATCGAGCCGATAGACCTATGACAGCGCGCATCATCATGAAAATGCGGGTTGCCAGCGCCCGCGATGAGAGCGGCGACGTCCGGGTTCTCACCTTGAAACACCCTTTAAGAGATGTGCTGCCCGAATGGGAACCCGGCGCGCACGTCGACCTGCGCCTTCCCGGCGGCAAGATTCGCCAATATTCGCTGTGTGGCGATGCCGGCGATCGCAGCCAATACCGGATCGCGGTCAAACGCGAGGAGAACGGGCGGGGCGGCTCTAAATGGGTGCATGACAATCTCTATGCCGGAGCGGAGGCCCATGTTTCGCAAGCCGTTGACTTAATCTGTTGATCCGCGGCGATTGGCGCGCGTAAGATCATACGCTAACTGATTTTTGCAATTTGGATCATGCAGAAGAAATCTTCCGCAGCTTTGTCCCGGAATCATCC